>Ga0209166_10000619_pt1 | contig 36308 bp, 31 predicted proteins | sample Coa_R1_3_FD_187151 | JGI IMG/M metagenome (GOLD analysis project Ga0209166, IMG submission 187151) | Surface soil microbial communities from Centralia Pennsylvania, which are recovering from an underground coalmine fire - Coalmine... | ecosystem: Environmental > Terrestrial > Soil >...
CCGAACCCTGCCCCATCCCACCAATGTCGCCGACCCCACCTCGGCCGCCGCCCTGTTCGAGGCGGTGAAGGCGCGGTTCGGGCGGCTGGACCTGTTGTTCAACAACGCCGGGACCGGCGCGCCGCCCCTGCCCCTCGAGGAGCTCTCGATCGAACAGTGGAGACGCGTGGTCGACATCAACCTCACCGGCGCCTTCCTGTGCACCCAGGGCGCGTTCCGGCTGATGAAGGGCCAATCGCCACGGGGCGGGCGGATCATCAACAACGGCTCGATCTCGGCCCATGCGCCAAGGCCCCGCTCGGTCGCCTACACCGCCACCAAGCACGCCATCACCGGCCTGACGCGCTCGACCTCGCTGGACGGCCGCGCCTACGGCATCGCCTGCGGCCAGATCGACATCGGCAACGCCGCGACCGAGATGACCCGGGCCATGAGCAAGGGCGTCATGCAGGCCGACGGCAGAACCGCCGCCGAGCCGACCATGGACGTCGCGGCCGTCGCCGACGCGGTGCTCTACATGGCCGGCCTACCGCTGGAGGCCAATGTGCAGTTCATGACCGTGATGGCGACGGACATGCCGTTCATCGGCCGCGGCTGAGGCATATTCCGCCTCGACTTTGTGCAGCGCAATGATCTTGCTGCGCCGCAATATATTTTCGATTGATCGGTACGGAATCGCGGGTAAAGGTCCTCGCAGGCGACAGGCTGACGTCAGTATCGAGCCGCCGCCTAAGGGAACGCCGGCGAAGGGGTTGGAAACAACCTCAACCCGGAACCAAGCACATGAACCGTATCGTTATCCTCGCGGCCGCGGCCGCCCTCATCGCCTCCAGCGCGAGCGCGCAGTCCATTCGCGTTTCGACTGAAGGCAAAAGCCCAGTGCAAATCCGCGCGGAGGTCTTCCAGGCCGCCCGCAAGGTCTGCCAGGACGCCGTGCCCGGCTACGCCTATCGCCTCGAAGCGGCGCGTTCCTGCATTGACCGCACCGTGCGCGACACGCTGGCCCAGTCGCATGATCCCAGCATCGTCCACATGGCGGCGCGCTGACTTAGTCGGCGAACTGCGGGCTGCGTTTCTGCAGGTTCGCCATGACGGCCTCGACCTGATTGGGTGAGCCGATCAGCGCGCCCTGCTCCTTGCTCTCCGCAAGGAGAATAGCGTGCTGATCGCCCTCGCCCATCAGGTTGAGCAGCCGCTTCCCGGCGCGGATGGCCTGCGGGTTCTTGCTGGCGATCTCGGCGGCCAGCGCCAGGGCGTCAGCCAATGGGTCCGCGCAGACTCTTGTCGCCAGACCCATCTGCACGGCTTCTTCGCCGCCGAAGATGCGGCCGGTGTAGGTGAGTTCGCGCGCCACGTCGTCGCGCACCAGGCCGCGCATCAAGACCATGCCGGCCATGTCGGGGATCAGGCCCCATTTGATCTCCAGCACCGCCAGCTTCACGTCGGCGGCGACAAAGCGCAGGTCGGCGCCCAGCGCGAGCTGGAAGCCGCCGCCGAACGCCACGCCGTGCACCGCGGCGATCACCGGCACGGGAATCTCGCGCCAGACCATGCAGGCGTGCTGGGCGTGATTGGCGCCGCCCGCCGTGCGCTTGGTCGTCACCAGCGCCTCCGAGGAGCGCCGCCCCTCGCCGGACGCCATCTGGGCGAAGTTGCCCATGTCGAGCCCGGCGCAGAACGCCCGGCCTTCGCCCGACAGCACCACCGCGCGGACGCCGGCCTCGCTCTTCAGCCGCTCGCCGGTCTCCACCAGGGCGGCGAACATGGCGTTGTCCAGCGCGTTCATCTTGTCGACGCGAACCAGGCGCACGTCGGCGACGCCGTCCTTCATCTCCACCGTCACCCGGTCGTTCATCGAAGCCTCCAAAGGAAGAGTCAGGCCGCGCCCAGCAGATAGCCGACGCGCGGGAAATGGACGTGGATCTGGCCGAGCTCGCCGGCGTCGCGGGCGATGATGATGCGCTCCGGCGAGACCGCCACCAGCCGGCCCTCGATAGCGTCGCGGCCATAGTCGTCGGCGCGGACCGTCACGGCGTCGCCGGGGGCGAGCCGCGAGGGATCTGCCGGATCGCTGCTCGGCGCGGCGGCCGGAGAAGCCTGCATCGCGACCTCCAGGGCCTCGGCGCCGGTCATGTCGGTCCGGCGGCCATGGCCCAGCGCCTTCACCCGCTCGCGCCAGGCTGTCGTCTTGGGCAGGCCATCCAGCAGCGCCGCGGCCGGCTCCGGCGCGGCGCGGCCCAGCCACCAGATGTTCATGTAGGCCGCGATGTCGGAGAGTGAAGGCGTTGATCCGCCGAGAAAATCGTTGCTCGCCAGGCCGCGCTCGATCCAGGCCGCCTGGGCGCGCCACTGCGCCTTCATCGGCCCGGCCGCGGCCTTCATGGCGGCGATGTCGAAGGGCCGGCCGGAAAGCTTCTCGCGGTCGGCGATGAACGCCGCCGGCACCGCCTCGCCGATCTCGCCGAACACCACCGCCACCGTCGCCTGGAAGAACAGCCGGTCGGCCCAGAGGTTGACCGCCCAGTCGGCGGCCTTGATCACGTCGGGCTTGCGGTGCCGGGCTTCGATCTCGGCGAGGATCACCTGGGTGTCGCAATAGATGTCGGCGCCGATCTGCAGCACCGGGATGCGGCGATAGCCGCCGGTCAGCGGGATCAGCTCGGGCTTGGGCATGATCACCGGCTGGATGACCGAGCGCCACGACAGGCCCTTGATCCCCAGCATCACCCGCACCTTCTCCGAGAACGGCGAGGTGTCGTAGTGGTGCAGGATGATTTCGTCGGCCATCTAGGACTCCACGACCGCGGCGCAGGATGGCCGCGCATGGCGCGGCCGCTTCGACCCTAGGCTAACGCCGTGCGGGAGCAAGCACGCCCCGACGTCAACCGGCGCGCGGCGCGCTGTCCCAGCGCTGTGAGCTGCAGGCGACCGCCCGGCGCCGCACAAAGCGGGGGGCCACTCGCGGATCGCAAAGGCGAGATCAACCGCAGGAAAAAATTTGCGCGGGGGTCTTGAGCTCCAAAACACCTCGACTACCTCACCTGCGCCGGACGCCAGAGAGGGTCCGGCGCTTGGGGAGCGGCGGGGCTTTCCGCAGCTCCCTCAGGTCCAACTTGCTCAGTTGAGGAGATGGAAATGAGACAGGCTTACGACTTCTCACCGCTCTACCGCTCAATGATCGGCGCCGACCGGATGGCCGACCTGATCGAAACCGCGATGCGGACGGACATCGACCGCAGCTACCCGCCCTACGACATCGAAAAGACCGCCGACGACGCCTACCGCATCACGCTGGCGACCGCCGGCTTCGCGTCGGAGGATCTGGAGATCACCGCCCAGCCCAACCTGCTGATCGTCGCCGGCCGGCAGCGCGCCGAGGGCGAGCGGGTCTATATGCACCGCGGCCTGGCCCACCGGGCCTTCGAGCGCCGTTTCGATCTCGCCGACCATGTGGTCGTGAAGTCCGCGACCTATGCGGACGGGCTGCTGACCATCGACCTGGCCCGCGAAGTGCCCGAAGCCCTTCGGCCCCGCCGCGTCGAGATCGGCGGCGGCCAGGTCGCCGCGCTGGACCAGCCGGAACGTCCGCGGACGCGGCGCGCCGCCTGAGCCTCCCGAGCGGCGTCCCTCCGCGCGAGGGGCGCCGCTCTCCCCCACCCAAGAAAGGAACCAAGCTGGAGACACGCCATGCTGCTGGCGACTTCGGAAGACCAGATCAAGACCCGCGGCCTGCGCGGCGCCCTTGAGCGCTGCCTTCGCCCCGCCGTCGGCTTTTCCCATCCGCGCGACGTCCTCAAGGACCCCGATCTCTCCACGGACCAGAAGCGGGCGGTGCTCGCCTCCTGGGCGTCGGACGCCTCGGCCGTCCAGGACGACCCCAGCCTGCGGTGGCTCCTGGGCGCGCCCGAACCCGTTCCCCTGGCCGATGTGCGCGACGCGCTCGCCCGCCTCGACCGATGGGAAGGCCTCCTGTGACCGTGGGCGGCGTCCGCGTCCTGAAGGTCGCCCTGGTGCTTGTCCCCCTGCTGTTGGGGGTGATCGCCCTGGCGCGGGCCGTGACCGCCACCTGACGGCGGCCCGCCGCAGCCCTCGGGATGCTCGCGGCCTGTCGATCAGGCCGTGCTGGAGGCCGCATAGGACCCACCGCGTCGCGGCGACACGACCTAGCCGAACTCCGGCGTGAAGCGGATGTTGCCGCGTTCGAGGCCCTTGAGGACCACGTCGAGGCCGCCGGACTTGATCATCCATTCGAGGCGATGGTCGCGGTACTCGCGCTTGAAGAGCCCCTGCTCCACCAGCTCGGCGACATTGGCCATGCCCGACGTCCGAGCCATGGCGGCGATCTCGGCGGTCGTGGCGGCGACCGAGGGCCGGGCGTTGGCCCGGGCCAGCCAGGCGGCGAGCTTCGAGCCCTCCGGCGGCGGGTGGCCCTGCCCGGCCGAGCCGTTGAGGAACGGAACCACCGCCAGGTCGCCCCAGCCGAACGCCGCGCCATTGAACCACTCCCGCTCGCCCAGCTGACGCTCCAGCCAGGCGTGGAAGCCGGCGATCTGGCGCGCCGCGGCGGCTTCGATCTTCGCGGCCTCCTCGCCGGTGGCGCGCTTGAACCAGCGGAGTTCCGAGAGGCCCCAGTTCACCGGCTCCAGGTGGGTGTCCATCACCTCCTCGATCATCCGCACGCGGGCGCGGTCGCCGGGCGAGGCGGGCAGCAGGGGCGGCGCCGGATAGGCGTCCTCGATGTATTCGAGGATCACCGTGGAATCGAACACGGCGACCTCGCCGTCCGTCAGGGTCGGGACTTCGGCGCGGGGATTGGCGGCGGCGAAATCGCCGCCCGCGCCGCCGGCGCCCAGGCCGCCCGGCGAGACGGTCTCGAAGGCCACGCCCTTTTCCCGCAGCGCGATCTTCACCTTCTGGCCGTAGGGCGACAGCGGGTGGTCGTAGAGGCTGATCATCGGGTCCTCATCCTATGGGCGACGTCTCGGCGCCGGCGGGCGCGTGGGCGATCTGCGAGGCCTTGGCCGCCTGGAAGGCGGGCCTCGCCTGCAGCCTGGCCCAATAGGCGGCGATGGCGGGGGTGAATTCGGCGTCCAGGTCGAGCTGGGCCGCAAGCAACAGGGCGTAGCCGACGGAGATGTCGGCGGCCGTGAACCGCCCGGCGCAGAGCCAGTCGTGGCCCTGCAATGCGCGATCCACCGCCCGCAGGCGGGCCAGGAACCATTTGGCGTAGTCGTCGGCCACCACCTCGGCCTTGCCGGGCTCGAAGCGGCGGTAGCGCAGCACCAGCGTCTGGGGGAAGGTCAGCGTCGCCTCGCCAAAGTGCAGCCAGTTCAGCCAGGCGCCGTAGGCCGGTTCGTTCGCCTCCACCGCGAGCGGGCTCGGGCCGTAGCGGGTGACCAGGTACTGCACGATGGCCGAGGACTCGGTCATGAAGGTCCCGCCGTCGACCATCGCGGGAATCGTGCCCAGCGGATTGACCGCCATATATTCCTTGGCCCGGTAGCGCGGCGGGAACGGCATGACCGTCAGCTCGTAGGCGAGGCCCAGCTCCTCCAGCGCCCAGAGGGGGCGGAACGAGCGGGCGTCGGTGCAATGGTAGAGCCGGATCACGCTCATCCCTCGCGCTTCACATAGTTCGGGCGCCGCTTTTCGAGGAAGGCGCTGACGCCCTCCTGGAAGTCGCCGTCGGAGCTGGCCAGGATCTGGTTGCGGTCCTCCATGGCGATGGCCGCCTCCAGGCCCTGGGCGTCGATGGCGTGGTTGAGCGCCTCCTTGGTGAGCCGCAGGCCCAGCGGCGTCGCGTGCAGCATGTCGTCGACGAAGGCCCGCGCCTCGGCTTCCAGCTGGTCCTTGGCGACGACGCGGCTGACCAGCCCCAGCTGATAGGCCCGCTCGGCGTCGATGAAGCGGCCGGTCAGCATATATTCGGCGGCGACGGACGAGCCGACCATGCGCGGCAGGAAGTAGCTGACCCCGATGTCGCAGGCCGACAGCCCGATGCGGATGAAGGCGGCGTTCATGCGCGTGCTAGGCGTCGCGATCCGCACGTCCGACGCCAGCGCCAGCGCGAACCCGCCGCCAGCCGCCGCGCCGTTCACGCAGGCGACGATCGGCTGCGGGCAGCGGCGCATGGCGATGACGATCTCGCTGATCTCCCGCTGCCGCGTCAGGCCCGCGCCGACCGAGCGCGAGCCTTGCGGGTCGCCCCGCTCCTTCAGGTCGAGTCCGGCGCAGAAGGCGTCGCCCGCGCCCTGCAGCACCACCACGCGGACGTCGCGCCGCCAGTAGAGGCCGACGAAGAACTCGCGCAGCTCGGTGACCAGGCTGCGGCTGAGCGCATTGAGCCGCGCCGGCCGGTTCATGGTGGCCCAGACGACCTCGCCCTCCTGCCGAAGTTCCAGATCGGCCATCAGGCGACGCCCTTCAGCCAGGGGATCAGGAGATCGGTGACCTGCTGTGGCCGCTCCTGCTGGGTCCAGTGGCCGCAGCCCGGCAGGACGTGGACGCCCCGCAGGTCGGTGGCGTGCTGGCGCATCATGGCGCCCGGGTCGGCGATGCGGCCAAAGCCGTTGAAGGCCGGGTCCTTGTCGCCGCCGATCAGCAGCGTCGGCATCTCCAGCTTACGGCCGAGGAACTGCTGCAGCCAGGCGAAGTCGCGCTCGTGGTTGCGGTAGCGGCTGATCGGCCCGAAAAAGCCCGAGGCGGTGAACTCGCCCACGAAATAGTCGAGGTCGGCGGGGGTCAGCCAGGCCGGGAACACCTCGGGATCGACCAGGCCTTCCAGCATGGTCGCGCCGTGCTTCTTCGGCGGGCCAGTTCTCGGCGGCGCCTCGCCGCAGATGAAGTAGTAGAACTTGCGCAGGAAGCCGCGCACGTCGGCCTCGGCTTCCGCCTCCGGCGGCCCGACCTCCTGGAACCAGGCCTGGTAGAAGAACAGGCCCTTGTCGGTGAAGGCCTCGCGGAAGATGTCGGTGAACGGCCGGGCGGGCACGCCGGAATAGGCCACCGACAGGCCGGCGACCGCCTTGAACGCCTCGGGACGCGAGAGGGCCGAGTTCCAGACGATGGGCGCGCCCCAGTCGTGGCCGATCAGGATCGCCGGCGCATCCGGCTGCAGCGCCCTGGCGACGCCGGCGACGTCGCCGGTCAGGGCCTCCATGCTGTAGTCGGCGATGTCGGCCGGCTTGGCGGAGCCGCCGTAGCCGCGCACGTCGATGGCCGCCGCCGTGAAGCCGGCTTGCGCGATCGGGCCGATCTGGTGGCGCCACGAATACCAGCTCTCCGGAAAGCCATGGACCATCAGGACCAGCGGTCCGGAGCCTTCGATGGCCACGCGGATCTGCGCCGCGCCGGCGTCGACCGTCCTGAACTTAGGCATTCGCCTCACTCCCTATGGAAACCATGGTCCCCGTTGGCTCGGGCCCTGGCAAGGGTGACCGCGCGTCAGCGTTGACGTGACCTGCCGCCGTGCGACGATCCCGCCAGGAAAGGAAAAACGGTCATGGGCGAGCTGGTCGAGCGGTCGGCGGACTTCGGCTGCGTGCGCTGCGCGTTGGAAGGCCATGTCGCGACGATCCTCCTGAACCGGCCGCAGCGGCGAAATGCGCTGAACTACCAGGCCTATGACGAGCTGGAGCAGGCCTTCCGATTGGCGTCCGACGACCCCGACGTGCGCTGCGTGGTGGTCACCGGCGCCGACCCGGCGTTCTGCTCCGGCGACGACGTGGGCGAGATCATGGCCGGACCCAAGGCCGCCAGCCAAGCGCCAAGATCGCACGAACCTCGTGCGACGCCGGCCGCCATGGCGGCGCTCGAATGCGCCAAACCGGTGATCGCCGCGGTCAATGGCGCCGCGGTCGGCTGGGGCATGGAGCTGGCGCTGTTCGCCGACATCCGCATCGCGTCGGAGGCGGCGAGGTTCGCCGAGCTGTTCGTCAAGCGCGGCCTGCCCTGCGACGTGGGCGGCTTCTATCGCCTGCCGGCCATCGTCGGACCCGCCAAGGCCGCGGAGCTGCTGTTCACCGGCGACATCATCGAGGCCGCCGAGGCCCTGAGGATCGGCCTGGTCAGCGAGGTGGTCGCCCACGCCGACCTGCTGCCGCGCGCTCAGGCGCTGGCCGCGCGGATCGCGGCCAATCCGCCGCTGGCCGTGCAGAGCCTGAAGGCCGGCCTGGCGCTCAGCGCCTACGGCGACCCGCAGGAAATCGGGACCCGGGCGATCGCCGAGATCTACCGCCTGATGCGGACCCACGACCACCGCGAGGGCGTCGCCAGCTTCCTGGAGAAGCGGCCGCCCGTCTTTGAGGGCCGATAGGCGATGAACGAGCTCGATTTCAGCCGCAAGGCGGTGCTGGTGGTCGGCGGGTCCAGCGGTATCGGCAACGGCATCGCCCAGGCCTTCGCCGAGCGGAACGCCGCCGTCCACGTCTGGGGCAGGCGCGCCACGGCCCAGGACTACGATGGCGTCGAAGGCTCCGACCTGAACGGCCTGGCCTACGCCTGCGTGGACGTCGCCGACCGCGACCAGATCGCCGCCGCCGATGGCCCGCCGGCGCTGGACGTGCTGGTGCTCTGCCAGGGGACGGTGGTCTATCGGCGGGGCGAGTTCGAGCCGGAGGGCTGGGACCGGGTGATGGCCGTCAATCTGGACAGCCTGATGGCCTGCGCGACGAGGTTCCACGACCAGCTGGCCGCGCGGAAAGGCGTGATCATCATCGTCAGCTCCGTCTCCGGCTACACCTCCAACCGCGGCAACCCGGCCTATGCGGCGTCGAAGGCCGGGGCGATCAGCCTGACCAAGACGCTGGGCGAGGCCTGGGCGCGGGACGGCATCCGCGTCGTGGGCCTGGCGCCGGGCCTGGTCGACACCAAGCTCACCAAGGTCACCACCGAGCATCCCGAGCGCCGCGAGGGCGCGCTGCGTTCGATCCCGCTTGGCCGCATGGGCACCCCGCAGGACATGGCCGGGGCCGCCCTCTTCCTGGCCTCGCCGCTGGCGTCCTACGTGGTCGGCCAGACCCTGATCGTCGACGGAGGTCTGAGCCTGTGACCGCCAACCCCCGCTCCGTCGCCGGATCGACCGTGTTCATCACCGGCGCCGCCAGCGGCATGGGCCGGGCCACCGCCGAGGTGTTCGCGGCCGAGGGCGCGCATGTGGCCCTGGCCGACATCGCCGCCGAAAGCGTGCGCGAGGTCGCCGACGACCTGGTCCACCGGGGGTTCAGCGCCGAGGCCTGGACGCTGGACGTCAGCGACGCCGCCGCGATCCAGGCGGTCGTCGCCGCGGTGGCGGCGCGGTTCGGCGGCCTCGACATGGTCGTGAACAACGCCGGCATCAGCGCTTTTTCACCCATAGATTCGGAGGGTTATGAGAAAGTCTGGACCCACGCCTTCGACGTGCTGATCACCGCCCAGCAGCGGATCATCCGCGCCGCCCTGCCGCATCTGCGCAAGTCCGCCCATCCCAGGATCGTCAACATCGCCTCGACCGAGGCGCTGGGCGCCACCAGCCGCGACAGCCCCTACGCCGCCGCCAAGGCCGCGGTCACCGGCCTGACCCGCGCGCTGGCGGTCGAGCTTGGGCCGGAAGGCATCACCGTCAACTGCATCTGCCCGGGCCCGATCCTGACCGGCATGACCGAAGCGATTCCCGCCGCCGACAAGGAAACCTTCGCGCGGCGGCGCACGGCGCTTCGCCGCTACGGTCGCCCGGACGAGGTGGCGCATATCACGCTCAGCCTCTGCCTGCCGGCGGCGTCCTACATCACCGGCGCCACGATCCCGGTGGACGGCGGGCTGATGGCGCGCAACGCCTGATTTTCGAAAGGTCAGTCGGCGTTGAAGGTCCGCGGCTCGCCAACCAGGGCCAGTTCCGGGTGCCGCCGGATCAACTCGGCCCGCTCGTCGGCGAGCCGGTCCCAGGTCTCCGCCATCTCGATAAGTTGTTCGCGCTGCGCCCCTTGCACACCCAACGCCAGTTGGCGGCACTCGATCGCATGCTGCCGGTACTCCGAAGCCTTCTTCACGCACTCAACTCCACGGAATCCCCATTGTCGGACGACAACGCCTGCGGAGAGGAAGCGTTCAATCGCCCGTGAACATGCCGGGCCGTTTCTCGCGGAAGGCGGCGATTCCTTCGCGGTAGTCGGCGCTGCGGCTCATCAGCAGATACTGGTCGCGGTCCATGTAGATGCTGGCCTGGGCGGTGGCCTGGGCGATGGCGTTCACCGCCTCCTTGGTGGCGCGCACCGGCAGCGGCGGCAGCGCCACGGTCTTGGCGGCCCAGCGCCGGGCGGCGGCCAGCGCCCCACCGGTCTCCACCACCTCGTCGGCGAAGCCCCAGGCCAGGCAGCGCTGCGCGTCACAGGCCTCGCCGAACATGACGTATTGCTTGGCCCGCGACGGCCCCGCCAGCGCCACCAGCTTCGGCAGCGTCCGCCAGCTCATGTTCATCCCCAGCGGCACCTCCGGCAGGCGCATGTAGGCGCCCTCGCCCATCACCCGGAAGTCGCAGGAGACGGCCAACGCCGAGGCGCCGCCGATGCAGTAGCCCTCGACGGCCGCGATGGTCACCGCCTCGATCTCGTCCCAGGCCTTGCACATGTCGGGACCGGCCATCACCGCGCGGCGCGCCTCCATCAGCGTCGCCTGGCCGGCCCGCGCCTGGCTGGCCGAGAGGTCGGCGCCGGCGGAGAAGTAGCTCTCCGTCCCGGTAAGGATCACCGCCAGGATGTCGGTCCGCAGGCGCAGCAGGCGTGCGACTTCCGTCAGTTCCTCCATCAGCACGCCGTTCAGGGCGTTGCGCGCCTCTGGCCGCGCCAGCGCCACCTCGCAGACCGCCTCGCGGCGGGTCACCGCGATGTGGGTCCAGGCCTTGTCGAACAGTTCGTCCATCGCCCGCCTCTCCGTTTGCCCTTCTTCGGCGCGAGGGGCGACGATACACGAGGCCGCTTGCATGCCGAGCCATGCGGGCGAACAATCGCGGCATGAGGAAACGCACAACGATAGGGCTGGCGCTTGCGACCGCCCTCGCCTTCGCCCCGCTGGCCGGCCACGCTGCGCCGGCGGCCACCTATCACGCGCCGAAGAACGGCTTTGGCCAGCCGGACCTGCAGGGCACCTGGACCAACGCCTCGCTGACCAGCCTGCAGCGCCCGGCGATGTTCAAGACGCTGACCCTGACCGACGCCGAGGCGGTTGCGCTCGAAAAGCGCCGCGCCGCCGCCCGCGCCAACCAGGACAAGCCCACCGATCCGAAGCTGGGCGCGCCGCCGGTGGCCAACGATCCCGGCGGCTACAACGCCTCCTGGACCGATCCCGGCGTGAGCCTGGGCCGCATCGACGGCAAGGTCCGCACCTCCTGGATCGTCGATCCCGCCGATGGCCGCCTGCCCTATTCGACGGCCGGCCACCAGGCCTACGTCGACGCGCTGCGCAAGGCGCGCAACAGCTGGGATGGGCCGGAGAACCGTCCGCTCGGCGAGCGCTGCATCCTGGGCTTCGGCTCCACCGCCGGCCCGCCGATGCTGAACGTGCTCTACAACAACAACTATCAGATCGTGCAGTCGAAGGACGCCGTGGCGATCCTGGTGGAGATGAACCACGACGCGCGGATCGTGCGGCTCACCGACCGCAAGCACCCGCCGGCGGACGTCAGGCCCTGGATGGGCGACAGCGTCGGCTGGTGGGAGGGCGACACGCTGGTCGTCGAGACCACCAACTTCAATCCGGGCGAGAGCCTTCGGCCCTATTTCGACAACTCGATCCTGCTGTCGCCGAACGCCAAGGTGACCGAGCGTTTCACCCGGGTCTCGCCCAAGCAGATCCTCTACCAGTTCCAGGTCGACGATCCGGCGACCTACAGCCAGGTCTGGAAGGCCGAGATGCCGATGAACGCCGCCCCGGGTCCGGTCTACGAATACGCCTGCCACGAGGGGAACTACGCGCTCCCCGGCATCCTCGCCGGCGCCCGCAAGGCCGACAAGGAAGGCCGCAAGATCGAGGCGGTGGACGTCAGCGGCCGCTAGTCGGAGCGGCGGCGCGCACAAGCCTTGATTGTCCACGTCAGCGATGCCGGATAGCCTCCGGGGCAACGAGAAATCCGGGAGGGTCCGCCGCATGGCCAGGCTCAACAACAAGGCCCGCGCCGAGCACACCTACGACGCCATCGTCGTGGGCTCCGGCATCACCGGCGGCTACGCGGCCATGGAGCTCACGAAGAAGGGCCTGCGCACGCTCGTCCTGGAGCGCGGCCCGATGGTGCGCCACATCGCCGACTATCCCACCGCCAACACCCCACCCTGGGGCGCGGAGTATCCGCGTGGCCAGCTGCCGCCCCAGATGCTGGACGCGGTCTATCCGATGCAGAAGCGCACCGGCTATGCGGTGACCGAGTATTCCAAGCACTTCTTCGTCAAGGACCACGAGGACCCCTACACCGAGACCCAGCGCTTCGACTGGATCCGCGGCTACCACGTGGGCGGCCGTTCCCTGACCTGGGGCCGGCAGACCTACCGCCATAGCGATCTGGACTTCGAGGCGAACGCCAAGCAGGGGATCGGCGCCGACTGGCCGATCCGCTACGCGGACCTGGAGCCCTGGTACGACCGGGTGGAGACCTTCATCGGGGTCAGCGGCCAGGCCGAGGGCCTGCCGCAGCTGCCGGACGGCAAGTTCCAGCCGCCGATGGAGATGAACTGCGTCGAACGCGCCTTCAAGGCGAAGTCCGAGGCTCGCTATCCCGAGCGCCGCATCACCATCGGCCGCGCTGCTCACCTCACCGCGCCCACCGCCGAGCAGATCGCGCTGGGCCGGAGCAAGTGCCAGAACCGCAACCTCTGCGTCCGCGGCTGTCCGTTCGGCGCCTATTTCAGCTCCAACTCAGCGACCCTGGTGGCGGCCGAGCGCACCGGCCACCTGACCATCCGGCCCAACTCCATCGTCACCTCGCTGATCGAGAACCAGAAGGTGAAGCGCGCCGATGGCGTGAAGGTGCTGGACGCCGAGACCGGCGAGGAAGTGGAGTTCTTCGCCAAGGTCATCTTCCTCAACGCCTCGTCGATCGCCACGGCCTGGGTCCTGCTGAACTCCGCCAGCCGCCGCCATCCGAACGGCTTCGGCAACGGGAGCGACCAGGTCGGCCGCAACATCATGGACCACCACCTGGGCGTGGGCGCCGGCGCCCAGGTCGAGGGCTTCGAGGACATGTACTATTCGGGCCGCCGCCCGAACGGCATCTATGTGCCGCGCTTCCGCAACCTCGGCGACGCGGCCACCGCGCGGAAGGACTACGTCCGAGGCTTCGGCTACCAGGGCGGCGCGGCCCGCGCCGGTTGGGACCGTGGCATGGACGGCGTCGGCGCCGTGCGGAAGACGGCGCTGACCGAGCCCGGCCCGTGGGGCATCCGGCTCGGCGGCTTCGGCGAGATCCTGCCCTACGCCGACAACCGCATGACGCTCAACAAGGACGTGAAGGACAAGCACGGCCTGCCCACCGTCGATTTCAACGTCTCGATCCGCGACAATGAAAAGGCCATGCGCAAGGACATGATGGCCGCCGCCGCCGAGATGCTGGAGGCGTCGGGCTTCAAGAACGTCACCCAGCAGGACGGCGACTATGGACCGGGTCTCGGCATCCACGAGATGGGCACCGCGCGCATGGGGCGCGACCCCAAGACCAGCGTGCTCAACGCCCACAACCAGATGTGGGAGTGCAAGAACGTCTTCATCACCGACGGCTCGGCCATGGCCTCGGCCTCCTGCGTGAACCCGTCGCTGACCTACATGGCGCTCACCGCCCGGGCGGTGGATTTCGCGGTCGCGGCCGGCAAGAAGGGAGAGCTGTGATGACCCTTCAGGCCTCCCCCCTCAAAGCGTCCAGGCGCGAAGTCTTCGCCGGCCTCGCCGTCGCCGCCTGGGCCCTGCCCACTATCGTTCGGGCCCAGGGCGCGCCGGCGCCGATCAGCTGGGCGCCCAAGGCGCTGACGCTGGACCAGGCGCGCACGCTGAGCGCCGCCTGCGAGGCCATCGTGCCGGAGACCGACACGCCCGGCGCCATCGCCGCCGGCGTGCCGCAGAAGATCGACGGCTGGATCGCCGACTGGCTGGACCCGCCGGCGGGCGAGCGCCTGAAGGCCGGCATCGACCAGCTGAGCGAACGCGCCAGGGTCCGCGGCGCCGCCGGCTTCGCGGCCCTGACCCAGGACCAGAAGGTCGCCCTGCTGTCCGAGGTCGAGGGCGAGCAGCGGGCCGCCGACCGTCAGCGCCCGCCCGTCCCGCACTACTGGAACACGCTGAAGGGCCTGACCACCACGGCCTACTTCACCTCCCAGGCCGGGGCGACCAAGGCGGCGCGGTACGATCCCGTACCCGGCGCCTACAAGGGCTGCGTCCCGCTGAAGGACATCGGACGGGTGTGGGCGACCACCTGATGTCGTCGGGCCTTTCACGCCGACTCCTGCTGAAGGCGTCGGCCCTGGCGCCCGCCTTCGCCGCGACCGCCGCGGCGGCGCAGGACGCCGGCGGCCGCCTCAAGCAGTCGGTGTGCCGCTGGACCCTGCCGGGCGCCCTGCCCGAGGTCTGCGCCAAGGTGAAGGCGATCGGCTTTACGGGCATCGACCTGCTCTATCCCGACGAATGGGAGACGGCGCGGGCCGCCGGCCTCACCGTCTCCATGGGCTACGCCAGCCACCGCAAGGCTTTCATCCCCGACGGCTTCAACGACCCCGCCCTGCACCCGGTGCTGATCGAGGAGCTCACCACCGCCATCCCCAAGGCCGCCCAGGCCGGCGTGCCCAACCTCATCGCCATGTTCGGCAACCGGAAGGGCCGCAGCGACGCGGACGGCATCACCAATTGCGTAGCCGGCCTTGCGAAGGTGGCGCCTGTCGCCGAGCAGCACGGCGTCACCATCTGCGTCGAACTGTTGAACAGCAAGGTCGACCACAAGGACTACCAGGGCGACCGCACGGCGTTCGGCGCGGAGGTCATGCGCCGGGTGGGCTCGCCGCGGGTGAAGCTGCTGTACGACATCTACCACATGCAGATCATGGAGGGAGACGTCGTCCGGACGATCCGCGAGAACAAGGCCTTCATCGGCCACTTCCACACCGGCGGCGTCCCCGGCCGCCACGAGATCGACGACACCCAGGAACTGAACTACCGCGCCATCGCCCGCGCCATCGCCGACCAGGGGTTCCAAGGCTTCGTGGCCCACGAATTCATCGCGACGGGCGAGCCCTTCGCGGCAATCGCGGCCGCGCGGCGCACCTGCCTGGTCTAGGGTTGAACTTTCGCCCTAGCTGAGCTCCAGGCCCTGCAGGCTTCCCTCGGCGCGCCAGTCCTCCAGCACCTTCACGAAGGCCACGGGCCCCGCGCCATAGGAGCCGTTGCGGGCGCTCATCGCCTGCACATTGCCCTCGTTGTTGTAGTAGCCGGGCGTGCACTCCTCGAGGAACTTCTGCCGCTGGATGGAGAGGTCGATGATCGTCTGCACCCAGGCCTCCTCGGCTTCCTGGCTGGGTTCGGCCACGCGGACCTGATGGTCGGCGCAGTGCTTCAGCACATAGGCGATGTGCTTGGACTGCTCGTTGATCATGTGCGGGAAGTTGGCCGTGAAGCCCGACTGGGTGTTGGAGATGATCAGGCAGTTGGGGAAGCCGCGGCTGAACAGGCCATGCAGGGTCGAGACCCCGTCCCGCCACTTCTCCGTCAGGGTCACGCCGTCCCGGCCATGCAGCTCATAGCCTGAGCGCTGGGTAAACGCGGTGCCGACCTCGAAGCCGGTGGCGTAGACGATGCAGTCGAGCTCGTATTCGACGCCGTTGGCGACGATTCCCTTTTCGGTGATCCGCTCGACGCCTTTGCCCTGGGTGTCGATCAGGTGGACGTTGGGCCGGTTGAAGGCCGCCAGATAGTCGTCGTGGAAGCACGGCCGCTTGCAGAACTGGTTGTAGTAGGGCTTCAGCGCCTCGGCGGTGGCCGGGTCCTTGACCGTCTGGTCCACCCGCGCGCGGACCTGCTCCATCTTCTTGAAGTCGGCAAGCTGCATCAGGGCGGCCGGATCGTCCACGGTCTCGCCGGCTTCCATCTTGCGACGCGCCAGCAAGAGGATGTTGCCGATGATGTCGGTCCAGCCGTCGTTGACCAGGTCCTCGGGCTGGAAGCCGCCGGAGAGCAGGATGTTGAAATTGTCCATCCGCCGTTGCTGCCAGCCGGCCTCGAGGCTCGCGGCCCATTCCGGGTCGGTCGGGCGGTTGTTGCGCACGTCGATGGAGGACGGGGTGCGCTGGAAGACGAAGAGCTCGCCCGCGCCGGCCGCCAGGTGCGGCACGCACTGCACCGCCGTCGCCCCGGTGCCGATCACGCCGACCCGCTTGCCGGCCAGGCCGGTCAGGCCGCCATCCGAGGTCCCGCCGGTGTAGCCGTAGTCCCAGCGGCTGGTGTGGAACGAGTGGCCCTTGTAGCTCTCGATACCCGGGATGCCCGGCAGCTTGGGCCGATGCAGCGGGCCGTTGGCCATGACCACGAAGCGGGCCTTGAGCGCGTCGCCCCGGTTGGTCTCCACCGTCCAGCGCGCCGCCGCGTCGTCCCAGCGCATGGCGGTGACTTCGGTCTGGAAGAGCGCGCCCCGGTAGAGGTCGAAATGCTCGCCGATCGCCCGGCTGTGGGCGAGGATTTCCGGCGCGCGGCTGTACTTCTCCTTCGGCACATAGCCGATCTCTTCCAGCAGCGGCAGGTAGATGTAGCTCTCGATATCGCAGGCGGCGCCGGGGTAGCGGTTCCAGTACCAGGTGCCGCCGAAGTCGCCGCCCTTCTCGATGATCCTGATGTCGTCGACGCCCGCCTCGCGCAGCCTGGCCGCCGCCAGCTGACCGCCGAAGCCGCCGCCGACCACCACCACCTCTACCTCGTCGGTGAGCGCCGCGCGGCTGAAGCCGGGTTTGACGTAGGGGTCCTCAAGGTAGTGGGCGAATTCGCCGGCGATCTCGCGGTACTGCGCGTTGCCGTCGCGCCGCAGGCGCTTGTCGCGTTCCTGGCGGTATTTGGCGCGCAGGGCGGCGGGATCGAAGCCCAGGTCGTCGGCGGGCGCCGCGGCGTCGAGCGTATCGGTCATGGGTTGCGGTCCTGCGATCTCGGGTCGTGCGTCGCCATCAAGCTAGAGGTGACGCCACGACAATCAAGACGCCATGAGCGCGCGCCATACCGTTCATTCTAAACGGGAAATCTGCCGCGAAATGTTCGAAATCCGTCTTATTTGGGAGGAAGACCTTAACCTGCCGCGGCGATGATACCCTCATGGCAGCGCTGCACGCCACGAAGGACGCCGCGACCGGGGGGTCGCACGGCCTGGGTTTCGCGACCCTGCCGATCCCCATGGCTGTGCTCGACGGCGAACTGCGTATCCTTGAAGCCAACGCCGCCTTCGCCGAGCTGCTGCAGGTTCCGGCCGCCAGCCTGATCGGCGAGCCGCTCGGCCCGCGCATTCGCTCGGCGGCCACAGACGCCCCGCCCGGCGAAGGCGTCCAGACCTTCGAGTTCCAGTTCTCCGACGGCCCGCGCTGGCTGCGCCTCGACCTGCAGCAGGAGGGCGAGCACATCCTGGCCAGCCTGGTCGATGTGACCGGCGAGCGCAGCGTGCTGGAGCGGATGAAGGCGGACTTCGCGGCCCGCGGCCGGCTGATGCACGACGCCGAGGTCGGCATCTGGCGCTACGACCCGGACACCGGCCTCTACCATTTCCCCAGCGAGCTCGCGCTCGGCCACGGCGGCAATCAGGAGCCCGTGCCGGTCCATGTGCTGCAGAGGATCCAGCACGAGGACGACCGCGAGACCGACACCGCTATCCGCGAGCGCCTGACCAGCGAGGAAGGCACCGACGAGGCGCTAATCCGCTACCGCACCGGCGACGGCGGCTGGCGCCACCTGCGGGTGCTCTACCGCTCCGGCCGCAAGCTGAAGTCCGGCCAGTACGAGATGTATGGCCTGAGCCAGAACGTCACCGACCTGGCGCTGGCCCGCGACGAAGCCAACGCCGGCGCCCTGCAGCTGAAGCTGGCGCTCACGGCCGCCCGCGCCGGAGTGTTCGCCTACGAGCACGCCACGAAAGCGTACTGGCTGTCTCAGGACGCCCGCGACCTGATCGGTGAAACGGGCGTCGCGATCGTCACCGAGACGGACGACCCACTGCAAATCTACCATCCCGACGACATCGACGGCATGCGCTTCATGAGCGTGGCCAGCCTGCAGGCCGGCCAGGCCATATCCCGTGACGCCCGCATCCTGCGCAAGGAAGGCCCGCTCTGGGTCCGCGTCTACTGGCAGACCGAGGGCGACGCGGACGGCGAGCCCGTGCGCGCTGTCGGGCTGCTCCTGGATATCGACGAGCAGAAGCGCCAGGAGATCGCGCTCACCGAGGCGCGCCAACTGGCGGAGTCGGCCACCGCGTCGAAGTCCAGCTTCCTGGCCTCGGTCAGCCACGAAATCCGCACCCCGATGAACGGCATCGTCGGCGTGCTGAACCTCCTGAAGCGGGAGGGTCTTTCCACCGAGGGCCGCGACCTGCTGGGCGAGGCGCTGGCCTGCAGCGACATGCTGGCCCAGTTGATCGACGACGTGCTGGACTTCTCCAAGATGGAGGCCGGCAAGCTCGACGTGACGCCAGCGCCCACCGATCCGGCCGCGGTCATGGCCAGCGTGGTCGCCCTGCTGCACCCCCAGGCCGACGCCAAGAACCTCTATCTGCGCGCCGTCGTGCGGTCCCCCGAGGGCGCTGAGGGGGTCGAGGGCCTGGGCTGGGCGATGATCGATCCGGTGCGCCTGCGCCAGTGCCTGTTCAACATCATCGGCAACGCCGTGAAATTCACCGAGGCCGGCGGCGTCGAGGTCCGGATGAGTCTGGTCGGCGGCGCGCGCCGGCGGCTGCGCGTCGAGGTGCAGGACACCGGCATCGGCGTGCCCGAGGCCGCCAAGCCGGCCCTCTTCGACCGCTTCCAACAGGCCCACACCGGCCCTGACCGCAAGTTCGGCGGCACGGGCCTTGGCCTGGCTATCTCCCGCAGCCTCGCCCAGCTGATGGGCGGCGAGATGGGCTTTGAGTCCGCCGAGGGCGTGGGTTCGGTGTTTTGGTTCGAGATCGCCGCGCCCCGGGCGGCGGCGCCCGCCGCCGCCGCCGAGGCCCAGGCCAGCGAGGCGCCGCTGGCGGGCCTGAAGATCCTGGTGGTCGACGACAACCGCACCAACCGCCTGGTGGGCCTAAAGTCGCTGGAGGCGCTGGGCGCCGAGGCCGAGACCGCCGACAGCGGCGAAGCGGCCATCGCGGCGGCGGCTCGCGGCGGGTATGACCTGATCCTGATGGACGTCAACATGCCGGGCATGGACGGCCTGGAGGCCACCCGGCGCATCCGTGAATTGCCGCAGCCGCAGGCCGGCGTGCCGATCGTCGCGCTGACCGCCGACGTCATGACCCACCACCAGGCGGCCTACCACGCCGCGGGCATGAACGGCTTCGTGCCCAAACCCTTCTCGCCGGCGCAGCTGCTCGGCGAGATCGTCCGGATCGCCGGTTAGGCCGCGCCTCCAGAGATTGTGCGGCTAGAGTGCTGGTCTGATCATGGCGACCCGTAGGTCTGACGCGACGTAGACACAGACGTCATCGGCATAGAGACGGCCGTTGGCGACGGCCACTGCGGTCTGGCCGCGCCGAACCTGGCGCACGTTCACCTCGTACCGCACCAGTTGGGTCTTGGGCGTGATGTCGCCCTGGAACCTGACTTCCCCGCCGACCGCCCGGCCTTTTCCCGGCGAACCCGACCAGCCGAGCCAATAACCCAGCAGCTGCCACAGCGCGTCCAGCCCCAGGCATCCGGGCATGACCGGGTCGCCCCGGAAGTGGCAGGCGAAGAACCAGAGCCCGGGGGTGATATCCAGCTCCGCGACCGCGAGGCCCTTGCCGAATTCGCCGCCCTCCAGGCTCAATTCGGTTATCCGGTCCATCATCAGCATAGGTGGCGCAGGCAGTTGTGCGTTGCCTGGTCCGAAATAGCCCCCTTCGGCGGAGAGGATCAGATCGTCCTTGGTGTAGCTTGGCTTTGGCTCGTGGAACGCGTGCGGGTGGGGCATGGAGCCGGGCTTCCTTAGTATGTCCTGGGTGGACCTCCGCCTCAGCGACTCCGTTCATCGGCGCGCGGCGGCATTGTCTGGAAATTGAAAAGAGCCGGCGGCGGATCGATCCAGTTCGCAGCGTCACTCAAGTAGACGTTCCCCACCGGCCGGAACATGCGCGGGTCGCGGAGGGTGGTTGCGAAGACGTTGACGATGGCAGCGTTCCCTGTGGACTTGGCGAACATTCGGGCGCCACAAGCTGTGCAATGGTACGTGGTGACGAGGTTTCCCGACGCCGTCGGCCGTTGAAACTCGCCGACCTCCCCTTGGTATGAAAACGCCTCAGCGGGCACAGAAAAGGCAGAGACAAAGGGTGCGCCGCTCAGCCTCTGGCACGCCCTGCAATGGCAGTGACCCGACCAGACCGGCGCGGCTGAGACCACATAGGTGACCGCCCCGCAGAGACAGCTTCCTTCCAATGGCGGGCTCATCGCACTGAGTTCGCGATTTAGCCGCTCGATCGCTTGGTTCATGCCGCCTCCCCAGATGCTGCTTGAAAATATGAGAAACGCTCGGCTTTCATTACTCGCGTTCACGACGGCGGCGCCTCGGACATGCGGCCGATGAAGAGCACTGAGAAATCACGGGAAATCCCGCGCCAAGAGCGAGCTCGCGAGAAGGTGCGTCTGATCGTCGAGGCCGCTGCTCAAGTTCTGGAGCAGCGCGGCGAAGGCGGTTTCAACACCAACGCAGTGGCCGAGCGCGCGGGCGTTAGCATCGGGACGTTATATCGCTACTTCCCCGACAAGGGGGCCATCCTCTACGCACTCGCTGAGCGGGAGATCGAGGCCCACCGAGCTCAATCTGCGAGCCTGAGGCAAAAGGGCGCGCCAGGGGTCGCGCCCGACCGCGCTCTCATTCGAGCGTTCCTTCATGCCTTCGGACGCCGCACCCGCGCGCGACAGGTGGCAATGAAGGCCTGGTTCGCACGCGCAGAATCGGAGGAGGTGTCCAGGCGCTTCCAAGCTTCGGAGCCGCCTTTCGTTGACGCGGCCGGGCGGCCACTGTCGCGCATCGAAGCCTTTGTGTTGTCTCGTTCGGTACTCGGCGCGATGAGGGCTGCCGTCCTGGAAGGTGCGGACTTTATCCTTGACCGTGAGTTCGAGGACGAGCTCGTGCGCCTCGCGCGTGCCTATCGAGCGCTCCCGCCGATCTCCCAATTAAGAGCGGACTGAGGGATCAGTCGTCCTACTGCTGGATCCCCGCTTTCGCGGGGATGACTCGCTGCGCGGTCATTTACCGTCGACCGAGAAGGCCAGCAGCACGTTCACCGCATTGCCCCCGGTGTTGGCCGCGCCCTGGAAGCCGCTCATCGTATAGACCATGCCGCCGGCGATCGCCGGGCCCAGGCCGTCGATGCTGCCGCCGGGCTGGCCCTTGACCTGATTGACCGTGTCGTAGGTCTGCGCCGTCGTCGAAAAGGCCCAGATGATCTTGCCGGTGGCGGGGTCATAGGCGCGGAACCAGCCGTCCATGGTGCCGGAGAACACCGCGCCCGGCATGGCCGACGGGGCCGCCGATTCCGCCCGGATGCAGGCGCCCCTGGCGTAGTCGCGGCTCCGGTCGCCGGCGTAGTGGCAGTCGGCCTTGGGCGCGGGCGCCGACCAGAGGAACTTGCCGTTGGCCGGGTTGAGCGCATAGAGGCCGGGCTTTGCCGGGCCCAGCTTGTCGTCGGTGATCGCCGCCGTGCCCGGGACTTCGCCGAACAGGTTAATGACGTCGGAGATCGCCACGAACAGCCGCTTGTCGTCGGCCGCCATGCCCCACTCGACGCCGCCCAGGGCCGAGCCGGAGCCCACCGCGGTCTTCCAGATCAGCTTGCCGCTGTCGGGGTCCATGCCGTAGGCGATGCCGGACTTCTGGCCCGACAGCAGGATCTGCTTGCCGCCCCCTTTTCCATCGCTTGAGGGCAGGGTGAACAGGATCGGCGAGGCGCCGAAGTCGTAGTCCGGGCCCACGGGCGTGGGGCAATTGGGCAGGTTCGAGTGGTTCTCGCAGCCCATGATGAAGTTGTCTTTTTCGGTGACCTGCGTGCTCCAGCGGATCTTGCCGGTCTTCATCTCGATGGCGACGATGGCGTCGTCGCCCTTGGTCGGTTCGTCGGTGTAGCTGTCGCCGGTGGCGACATAGACGAGGCCGCGCTTGGCGTCCGCCGTGGGCGCCGACCAGATGGCGCCGCCGGCCGGGCCCTGCATCATCACGCCCGCCGAATTCTTGTGGGTGTCGTGCAGCGGCTCGGTGACGACGAAGGTCTTCCACTGGGTCTTGCCGGTGGCCAGATCGAGCCCGACCAGCGAGCCGCGGAAACTGCAGCAGCGATAGGTGAGCTGGCGCGCCGCCGGCTCTTCGCCCGAGGTCAGCGGCACGAACAGCTGATCGCCACTGATCACCGGCGTACCGGTGATGCCGGCCACCGGATTGGCTTCCAGCTGCGCCGAGCGCCAGATCTCCTTGCCGTTCTGGGCGTCGATGGCGCGGACCACCCGGGTCCGTTCGCCGACGAAGGTCGCCCAGCCGCTGGGCGAGATCGCCGACTTCACGACCATCGGCGTGGTGCGCGAGGAGACACCCTCCAGCACCCAGTGGACGCAGCCGGTCTTGGCGTCCAGCGCGTAGAACTTGCCCGTGCGGTTGGTGATGAACAGCCAGTCGCCGATCACCGTTGGCATGGAGCCGCCGCTCATCGCGAACGACCACTTCACCTTCAGCTTCGGAATATCGGCGGCCTTCAGGCCGGGATTCTTCTGGAAGCGGCTGGAATTGCTGTCGAAACCGACGGTGCGCCAGTCGTTGGGCGTCTCGTGGATCGGGCCGTTGAGCTTGCACATCACGTCCGTGCCGCGGGCCATGGCCGAGACCGGCCGCGCGCCGCCGGCCGGCGCCGGGATCGGATGCGCGTCCGGGCCGGCCTGAGCCGTGGTCAGGAAGGCGGCGACCGCTTCCTTGTCGGCTTGCGACAGTCCCTGAGCCATCGGCGTCATCACGCCGCTGGTCAGCGCGGTGACGATCTGCGCCGGCGGCATAGCCGAGAGCGTCACGCGGTTGGGCGCCCGGTCGATGGCCGGCTCATGGCAGGCCTTGCAGCGGGTGTTGAACACGGTTTCGCCGGCGCCCGGCGCCTGCGCCATGGCGCTCAGCGGCGCCGCCAGCAGCGTTGCGCCCAATGCGGCCGCCGCCCAGATCCCCAACTTCATCCCCGACGCTCCCCAAACCGGTTTTCCTAAGCCTAGACGGCGCCGGGGGGCGATAACAAGCAAGGCGCGTGGTTTCGTTCAGCTTCCGGTCAGGGAACAGCGCGTCATAGTGACGCCGAGATTTCGTGGTTCTCCAACCTTGGAGCAATCGCCTCCTTGAGATCGTGGAAGCGTCAGGCATGCGTCCGAGCCGGCCTAAGACGATGATGGCGACAGCCGCCGCGGTGGCCCTTGCGGCGTCAGCGGCCTCCGCCGCCGATGGTCAGGCGGCGATCAGCGCCCATGACCTCGCCCTGCTCAACCGTCTCTCCTGGGGCCAGTCCGCCAGCTCAGCCGCCGAGCTGCAGGCGATAGGCGCGCGGGACTGGCTCGACCGCCAGCTGCGGCCCCGGGCCGCCGACCGCCTGCCCGACGCCGCCCAGGCGCAGATCGACGCCCTGCCCGGCGCGCAAACGCCGATGGCCGAGCTGGTCGTGCAGATGGACGCCCAGAACAAGGCGGCCGGCAAACTCACCGACCCGGATCAGAGGAAGGCCGCGCAACAGGCCTATCAGCAGGCCATGACCAATCTCGGCCGGGCGGCCGCCACGCGCGAACTGCTGCGCGACATCTACTCGCCCGATCAGCTGCAGGAGCAGATGACCTGGTTCTGGCTGAACCATTTCAACGTGCACATGTACAAGCGCGACATCCGCGCCATGGTCGGCGACTACGAGGACCAGGCGATCCGGCCGCGCGCGCTGGGCAAGTTCCGCGACCTGCTGGAGGCGACGCTCAAGCACCCGGCCATGCTGCGTTACCTGGACAACGACCAGAACGCGGGCGGCCACATCAACGAGAACTACGCCCGCGAGATCATGGAGCTGCACACCATGGGCGTGGGCTCCGGCTACAGCCAGAAGGACGTGCAGGAGCTGGCGCGCATCCTCACCGGCGTCGGCGTCGACCTCAATCCCGACCCGCCCAAGCTGAAGGCCGCCTATCAGCCGCTGCTGGTCCGTTCAGGTCTCTTCGAGTTCAATCCCAATCGGCACGACTTCGGCGACAAGGTCCTGCTCGGCCACACCATCAAGGGCTCGGGCTTCGGCGAGGTGGAGCAGGCGCTCGATATCCTGGCCCGCGAGCCGGCCGCCGCCCACCACATCTCAGCCCAGATGGCCGCCTATTTCATGGGCGACGATCCGCCGCCGGCCCTGGTCGATCGGATGGCCAAGACCTTCCTCAAGACCGATGGCGACATCGCGGCCACCCTGCGCACGCTGGTCACCAGCCGCGAGTTCGACGCCTCGCTCGGCAAGGCCTTCAAGGACCCGATGCACTACACCGTCTCCGCCGTGCGACTGGCCTACGACGACCGGGTGATCCTCAACACCACGCCGATGCAGAACTGGCTCAACCGGATGAGCGAGGGCCTCTACAACCACGAGACGCCGGATGGCTACGCCCAGCCCGCCGCGGCCTGGAGCGGCCCCGGCCAGATGGCGGTCCGTTTCGAGATCGCCCGCCAGATTGGCTCGGGCTCGGCCGGCCTCTTCAAGCCCGACCAGCCGGCGGCGAAAGACGCGCCCGCCTTCCCGCAACTGCAGAACGCCCTCTACTACAAGGCCGGCCTCGACCAGACGCTGGCGCCGGCCACCAAGTCGGCGCTTGGCCAGGCGGGGTCGCCGCAGGACTGGAACACCCTGTTCCTCTCCTCGCCGGAGTTCATGCGCCGATGACCCTCGACCGCCGCCACCTTATGAAGCTGGGGGCCGCGTTCGCGCCGGCCCTGATCGCCGGCCGCGTCTGGGCCGCGCCGCAGACCCGGACCCGTGTCCTGGTCGTCTTCCTGCGCGGCGCCTATGACGCGGCCAATGTGGTGATCCCGACGGGCAGCGACTTCTACTATCAGGCGCGCCCGACGCTCCACATCGCCAAGCCGGACCCGGCCAATCCCGACGCCGCCCTGCCGCTGGACGCCGACTGGAGCCTGCACCCGGCGCTGAAGGACACGATCTATCCGCTGTGGAAGGCCGGCCAGGTCGCCTTCGTGCCATTCGCGGGCGCCGGCGACGACCTCTCGCGCAGCCACTTCGAGACCCAGGACACCATCGAGCTCGGCCAGGCCCTGCAGGGGTCTCGCAACTATGGATCGGGCTTCATGAGCCGGCTCTCGGCGACACTCTCCGGCGCGCAGCCCATCGCCTTCACCGACCAGCTGCCGCTGACGTTTAGGGGCGGCAAGCCGATCCCCAATGTCGCCGTGGGCGCGGTCGGCAAGCCCGGCGTCGACGACCGCCTCGCGGGCCTGATCCGGCAGATGTACCAGGCCGATCCCTTGGGGCCCGCGGTCGCCGAGGGCTTCGAGGTGCGCGACGAGGTCTACCGCACCGTCTCCGCCGAGATGGTCGCCGCCAACCGGGGCGCCGTCTCGCCCAAGGGCTTCGAGCTGTCGGCGCGGCGGATCGGGCGGCTGATGAAGGCCGACTACAACCTGGGCTTTGTCGATATCGGCGGCTGGGACACCCACGTGAACGAGGGCGCGGCGCAGGGCTACCTGGCCGGGCGCCTGGGCGAGTTGGGCCGGGGCCTCAGTGGTTTCGCCGACGAGATCGGGCCGGACGCCTGGAAGGACACGGTGGTGGTGGTGGTCTCCGAGTTTGGCCGCACCTTCCGCGAGAACGGCGACCGCGGCACCGACCACGGCCACGGCAGCGTCTACTGGGTGATGGGCGGCGGCGTGAAGGGCGGGCGGATCGCCGGCGAACAGACCGCGGTGGCCGAGGCCAACCTCAATCAGAACCGCGACTACGCCGTGCTCACCGACTACCGCGCCCTGATCGGCGGGCTGTTCGGGCGGATTTACGGCCTGAACCAGGGCCAGCTCGGGCAGGTGTTCCCGGGCGCCGCGCCGAAGGACCTGCAGCTGGTCTAGGGCCCGGCCCGCAAAACCTCGGTCATCCCGGACGGCCGAAGAGCCGATCCGGGACCCAGGGGTTCACGCTGTGCGGCCGCCCCTGGGTCCCGGCTCTCCGCTACGCTGCGGCCGGGATGACAGGGCTATTTGCAGGTGAGATTGCGCGCGGAGCTAGGCCGAAACGTGCGCTTTTTCCGAGAGGCCCTTCAGCGCCTTCAGGCCATCGTCGAACATCGGCCCCACCATCTTGTCCATCGGGAAGACGGCGTGCATGAGCCGGGTCACGAAGGTCGTCGGACCGGTCATGGCCCAGGTCACCTTGCTGCCCGCGCCGTCCGGCTCGAGGGTGAATTCGGCGGTGTTGTTGGCCTTCATCGGTCTGGTGAACTTCAGGTCGATGACGACGCGCGAGGGCGTATCCGCCGTCAGGATCTGCATACTGCCGGCGCCGGCCTTCTTGCCCGACCAGGCGTATTGCGAGCCGACGCCGCGCGCCGGGCCGGAATAGGTCTTCTGCATCGCGCCGGGCGCATCCATTTTCTCGAACGGCGACCAGGCCTGCCAGGCGTGGAAGTCGTCGATGTGCGGAAAGATCTCGGCGGCGGGCGCGTCGATGTGGATCGAGCGCGCGACGCGGAAGCTGTCGTTGGCCATGGCGGTCTCCCTGAGGTGCGAATGTTCGCCTGAAAGACGCCGGCAGGCCAGCGGCGCCGACATCGGGGGCAGAAAAAAAGCCTCTGCCTTCCGTAGAGGGAAGGCGGCTTGCGCGGCGCGGCGGCTGGTCCAATAGTCCGCCCGCCGATCTGCCCCGGGGACCTCTGCCTATGACCATTCGCCTGACCGCCGCCGCCATGGCGCTGAGCGCCGCCGCCTTGTTCGCCGCCCAGGCTCACGCTCAGGGCCAGACCTACAGCTTGAAAGTCACGCCCTCGACGGTCGCCTGGGGCAACTATGACGCCGCGGCCAAGCCCGCGCTCACCGTCAAGTCCGGCGACACCGTGGTGGTCGACACCCTGCTTACCAACAACCCCACGGGCCTGAAGGCCAATGGCGTGCCCGACGACCAGATCGAAGCGTCGCTGAAGGACGTCTACGCCAATGTGCCGGCCGCCGCCCGCGGCCCCGGCGGCCACATCCTCACCGGCCCGATCGCCATCGAAGGCGCCGAGCCCGGCGACACCCTGGAAATCCGCATCCTGAAGATCGATCTGGCGATCCCCTACGCCTACAACGGCTTTGGGCCGGCCGCCGGTATCCTGCGCGACGACTTCCCCTATCGCCGCACCAAGATCATCCCGCTGGACAGCGCCAGGATGGTCGCCCGCTTCGGCCCCGGCATCACGCTCCCGCTGCATCCTTTCTTCGGCAGCATGGGCGTCGCGCCGCCGCCGGCCATGGGGAAGTGGGACTCCACGCCGCCGACCATCATGGGCGGCAATATGGACAACAAGGAGCTGGTCGCCGGGACCACGCTGTTCCTCCCCGTGCACGCCAAGGGCGCGCTGTTCGAAGTCGGCGACGGCCACGCGGGCCAGGGCAACGGCGAGTCCGACGTGACCGCGCTGGAGACCTCGCTCGTGGGCACCTTCCAGTTCGTGCTGCACAAGGGCGAGACGTCGCCCTATCCGCGCGCCGAAACGCCGACCCACTACATCGCCATGGGTTTCGACGACGACCTGGCGGTGGCGACGGTCAAGGCGGTGCGCAACATGGTCGACTTCCTGGTCACCCACAAAGGCATGACCCGCGACGACGCCTACATGCTGGTCAGCGTCGCCGGCGACGTCGACATCACCGAGCTCGTGGACCGCAACAAGGGCGTCCACGTCATGATGCCCAAGGCGATCTTCGCCAAATAGTTCAGCTACTTCGCGTCGAATTTGAAGGCAAGGTAGCGGAAGTCGCCGCCCTTCGGCACCAGGGTCTGGTGGGGCGCCCCGGCCGGGATCCAGAGCACGTCGCCCGGACCCAGCTGATAGGCCTTGGCGCCGGTCACCTTGCCGCCGCGCCATTCGCCGGGCGCGGCCTCCTTGTTCCCCTCGACCTTGCCGCCGACCAGCACGGTCGCGTGACCCGACTGGACGACGAACTCGTCGTTGAGCTTCAGGTGCACCTCGACCTGGCCGTCGGCGGTGCGATGCGCGGCGAGCATCGTCGTGCCCGGCCCGGCCGGCACCGGCGCGGTCGCCACCCCGTCCTTGGTCTTGGCGACAAGGGCGGCGATCTGGGCGGCGGAGACATAGACGCCCCGCCCCGTCTCGGCCGCCGCGGCGGCCGCTGCCGCCGTCGTGACAAGCAATCCGGCCAGCCAAAGCCTTGCGTGCGTCATCTTCGCTCCCTCCGATTTTCCGCCATGGTAGCCGCGATCGCGCGCGATGGGAGACAAACGAAAATGGCCGGCCTCGACGCCCTTGCCGCGCCTGGGATTCTGCGGCCTAGCTTGGCCAGACCTTCTAGGGGATGACGCGATGAGTTACCGGATTGCGGCGCTGCTGGCCGCGACGTTCCTGTCGGGCCAGGCCATGGCCCAGACCGCGCCAAAAGCCGATGCGCCGGCCAAGCCCGCCAAGTGGAACGTCAACGCGCCGCCGGGCCTGGCCACCCGCGAGATCCGCATCAACGTCGACAACGGCACCTGGATGAACCTCGACGTCAGCCACGACGGCAAGCTGATCGCCTTCGACCTGTTGGGCGACATCTACGTCATGCCGATCGCGGGCGGGACGCCGACCCGCGTCGCCGAGGGCCTGGCCTACGACCAGCAGCCGCGGTTCTCGCCGGACGACAAGCGCATCGCCTTCACCTCCGACCGGGGCGGCGGCGACAACATCTGGGTGATGAACGTCGATGGCTCCGACAAGCGCCAGGTGACCAAGGAAGATTTCCGCCTGCTCAACCAGCCGAGCTGGAGCCCGGATGGACGATTCATCGTCGCCAAGAAGCATTTCACCACCAGCCGTTCGCTCGGCACCGGCGAGGTCTGGCTCTACCATGTCTCCGGCGGCGGCGGCGTGCCGCTGGTCAAGAAGGCCAGCGAGCAACTGCAGAAGGAGCTGGGCGAGCCGACCTATTCACCCGACGGCAAGTCGATCTACTACACCCGCGACGTGACGCCCGGGCCGATCTTCGAATACGCCCAGGACTCCAACACCGACCTCTTCGACATCGAGCGCTATGACCTCGACAGCGGCGAGGTGAGCACGGTGGCCTCCGGCGCCGGCGGATCGGTGCGGCCGACGCCCTCGCCGGACGGCAAGCTGATCGCCTTCGTCCGCCGCGAGCGGGCGCGGTCCAAGCTCTATGTGAAGGACCTCGTCTCCGGCGAGGAGCGCAAGGTCTATGACGCGCTGGACCAGGACGTGCAGGAGACCTGGGCGGTGACCGGCGTCTATCCCAACATGGCCTGGACCCCGGACAGCAAGAGCGTGGTGTTCTGGGCCGGCGGCAAGATCCAGCGGGTCAGCGCGGCCGGCGGGCCCGCCAGCGTGATCCCCTTCCACATCGACGACACCCGCGTGGTGATCGACGCGGTCCATCCGCAGATCGAGGTCGCGCCGGACCGGTTCACCACCAAGATGCCGCGCTGGGCGACCGTCTCGCCGGACGGCAAAGAGGTGGTATTCGAGACACTCGGGAAGCTCTGGCTGAAGCCCGTCGCGGGCGGCGGGGCCGCAAAACGGCTGGTCAGCGGCGACGAGCCCGGCTTCGAACTCTTCCCCTCCTGGTCGCGGGACGGCAAAACGGTCGTCTTCGTCAGCTGGACCGACGATGGCCTTGGCCGCATCCGCACCGTCGCGGCGGCCGGCGGCGCGGCGCATGACGTCACCACCCAGCCGGGGCACTACGCCAGCCCACGCTTCTCGCCGGACGGCAAGACCATCGTCTTCGAACGCCGGCGCGCCGGGCAGCTCACCTCGGCCCGCTGGTCGCAGGACCCGGGCGTCTATCGCGTCGCCGCCAGCGGCGGGGCGCCGGTGCGGATCACCCGCGGCGGGGCCGAGCCGCAGTTCGCGGCCTCGAACGACCGGGTGTTCATGCTGGCCGGCGAGCGCGGCAAGCGCCAGCTGGTCTCCACCGACCTGAACGGCCAGGCCCGGCGCGTCCACGCCGAGGGCGAGCTCGTCAACGACTTCCAGGTCTCGCCGGACGGCCAGAACCTCGCCTTCCGCCAGAACTACGAGGCCTTCGTCATGCCGCTGCTGCCGGGCACGCAGGACGTCACCGTCGACGAAAAGGGCGGTCCCCTGCCGGTGACCCGCATCAGCGCCGAGGGCGCCGACTTCATCCACTGGTCGAACGACGGGCGCGAGGTGCACTGGAGCGTCGGCCCGACGCTCTACACGGCGCAAACCGAGGCGCTCTACGCCTCGGCCCCCGCCGCCGATGCGCCGGCGCCGAAATTCAAGCCGCCCGTGACGGGCCTGTCGCTTTCCATGGAGGTGGCGGCCGACAAGCCGACGGGCGTCGTCGCCCTGGTCGGCGCGCGGATCGTCACCATGACGGCCAAGGACGGCGGCATCATCGATGACGGGGTGATCGTCGTCCGCGGCGACCGGATCGTGGCGGTCGGAAAGCGCGGCTCGGTGACGATCCCGGCCGACGCCAAGCAGGTCGACGTCGCCGGCAAGACCATCATCCCCGGCCTGATCGACGCCCACGCCCACGGGCCGCAGGGCGAGAACGATCTGATTCCGCAGCAGAACTGGTCGGCGATGGCCAATCTGGCGATGGGCACGACGACGGTGCACGAGCCCTCGGCGCGCGCGGCCGAGATCTTCGTCGCCTCGGAGTATCAGCGGACGGGCAAGATCCTGAGCCCCCGCACCTTCTCCACCGGCGAGATTCTCTACGGCGCCAAGGACCCCAACAACTACGCCGAGATCAACAGCCTGGAGGACGCGCTGGCCCATGTTCGGCGGCTGAAGGCGGAGGGCGCGCACAGCATCAAGAACTACAACCAGCCGCGCCGCGAGCAGCGCCAGATGATCGTCGCGGCCGCGCAGGCGGAGGGCATGGAGGTGGTGCCGGAGGGCGGCTCGATCTACGCGCTCGACGTCACCCACATCGAGGACGGCAACGCGACGGTCGAGCACAACCCGCCGGTCGAGCACTTCTACGACGACCTGGTGAGCTTCTGGTCGCAGACCAAGACCAACTACACCCCGACCCTGGTGGTCACCTTCGGCGGCCCGGCCGGCGACCCCTATTGGCGTCAGCACACCGACGTCTGGCTGCACCCGCTGCTGTCGAAGCACGAGCCGCCGGCCATGCTGGCGGCGCGTAACGTCCGCCGCGTGGCGGCGCCGGAGGAGGACTATGTCGACGCGGCCAGCGCGCGCGAGGCCAAGAAGCTGATGGAAAAGGGCGTGCAGGTGTCGATCGGCGCCCACGGCCAGCAGCCGGGCCTGGGAGCGCACTGGGAAATGTGGTCGTTCGTGCGCGGCGGCTGGAGCCCGATCGAGGCGCTGCGCGCCGGCACGATCATGCCCGCCACCTCGCTGGGCTACGCCAAGGACATCGGGTCGCTGGAGACCGGCAAGCTCGCCGACCTGCTGGTGCTCGACGCCGACCCGACCAAGGACATCCGCAACACAGACAAGATCCACCGGGTGATGCTGGGCGGCCGGCTCTACGACCCTGTCACCTTGAACGAGGTGGTCACCGGCAAGCGGGTGCGACCGCCCTACTGGTGGGAGACGCCCGGCGGCAGCGGCGGCACGGCGGCCTCGACCGCCAGCGTCGACATCGATGAGGACAGCCCGTAGGGGCGGCGCTGCGGGCCGGACAAAGAAAAAGCCCCGCTTCGCAGCGGGGCTTCTTCAGTATTTTGGGTGCGGGGACAGGATTTGAACCTGTGACCTTCAGGTTATGAGCCTGACGAGCTACCGGGCTGCTCCACCCCGCGGCAAAGCGGTGATGTCTGGCATCGTGAATTGAAGGGTCTGGATCTCACATCCGTTTGGTAGACCTGGCGACGACCTACTCTCCCGCGCCTTAAGACGAAGTACCATCGGCCCAGGGGGGCTTAACGACCGAGTTCGGAATGGGATCGGGTGGGGACCCCCCGGCAAAATCACCAGGTCAACGAAACGGATGTGATTGAGAAGACATCAGGTCTGCAGCAAGCTCAAACCAGAGCGCGCATGAATTTTGCTAAGAACGATCAAGCCGATCGAGCGATTAGTACCAGTAAGCTACATGCCTCGCGGCACTTCCACACCTGGCCTATCAACGTGGTGGTCTACCACGGCTCTCGGCGAAGCCTTGTTTTGAGGTTAGTTTCCCGCTTAGATGCTTTCAGCGGTTATCTATTCCACACTTAGCTACCCTGCTGCGCGGCTGGCGCCACGACAGGTCCACCAGAGGTGTGTCCATCCCGGTCCTCTCGTACTAGGGACAGATCCTCTCAAGCTTCGTACACCCACGGCAGATAGGGACCAAACTGTCTCACGACGTTCTGAACCCAGCTCACGTACCACTTTAATCGGCGAACAGCCGAACCCTTGGGACCTGCTCCAGCCCCAGGATGTGATGAGCCGACATCGAGGTGCCAAACTTTGCCGTCGCTGTGGACGCTTGGGCAAAATCAGCCTGTTATCCCTAGAGTACCTTTTATTCGTTGAGCGATGGCCCTTCCATACAGAACCACCGGATCACTATGGCCGACTTTCGTCTCTGATCGACTTGTCAGTCTCTCAGTCAGGCGGGCTTATGCCATTGCACTCAGCGAGCGATTTCCGACCGCTCTGAGCCCACCATCGCGCGCCTCCGTTACACTTTGGGAGGCGACCGCCCCAGTCAAACTACCCGCCACGTCATGTCCCGGACCCGGATAACGGGCCGCGGTTAGACGTCAGGGACAACAAGGGTGGTATTTCAAGGATGGCTCCACCGAACCTAGCGGCCCGGTTTCATAGCCTCCCACCTATCCTACACATGTTGTCGCTAACGCCAAGGCGAAGCTGTAGTAAAGGTTCATAGGGTCTTTCCGTCTGACCGCGGGAACCCCGCATCTTCACGGGGAATTCAATTTCGCTGAGCCTATGCTGGAGACAGTGGGGAAGTCGTTACGCCATTCGTGCAGGTCGGAACTTACCCGACAAGGAATTTCGCTACCTTAGGACCGTTATAGTTACGGCCGCCGTTTACCGGGGCTTCAATTCGGAGCTTGCACCCCTCCTTTTAACCTTCCGGCACCGGGCAGGCGTCAGACCCTATACGTCGCCTTACGGCTTCGCAGAGCCCTGTGTTTTTGATAAACAGTCGCTACCCCCTGGCCTGTGCCACTCATTCTTGCTTGCGCAAGGTGAGTCACGCTTATCCCGAAGTTACGCGTGCAATTTGCCGAGTTCCTTCAGCATAGTTCTCTCAAGCGCCTTGGTATGCTCTACCAGTCCACCTGTGTCGGTTTCGGGTACGGTCTCTGTTGGAGTTATTTCCAGGAACCCCTTCACTGCCAGGAGCAATCCAATAAGCCCTGACAATTTACGGAATTCGTCACTTCCAACTGGCCCAGGAATATTCACCTGGTTCCCATCGATTACGCCTTTCGGCCTCACCTTAGGGGCCGGCTAACCCTGCGCAGATTAGCTTTACGCAGGAACCCTTGGACTTTCGGCGAGAGTGTCTCTCACACTCTTTGTCGCTACTCATGTCAGCATTCTCACTTCCGATACCTCCAGCCAGCCTCACAGCTGACCTTCACAGGCTTACGGAACGCTCCGCTACCGCGTGCTTACGCACACCCATACCTTCGGTGAATGGCTTTAGCCCCGTTACATTTTCCGCGCAGGATCGCTTGACCAGTGAGCTGTTACGCTTTCTTTAAATGATGGCTGCTTCTAAGCCAACATCCTGGTTGTCAAAGCAATCCCACATCGTTTCCCACTTAGCCATTACTTGGGGACCTTAGATGATGGTTAGGGTTGTTTCCCTTTTCACGACGGACGTTAGCACCCGCCGTGTGTCTCCCGGATAGTTCTCTTGGGTATTCGGAGTTTGGTTAGAATCGGTAGATCTCGCGACCCCCTCATCCATCCAGTGCTCTACCCCCCAAGGAATTCGTCCGAGGCACTACCTAAATAGTTTTCGCGGAGAACCAGCTATGTCCAGGTTTGATTGGCCTTTCACCCCTATCCACAAGTCATCCCAAAACTTTTCAACGTTTACGGGTTCGGTCCTCCAGCTGGTGTTACCCAGCCTTCAACCTGCTCATGGATAGATCACCTGGTTTCGGGTCGTCATGCGACGTACTTATTCGCCCTATTCAGACTCGCTTTCGCTGCGCCTACACCTAACGGCTTAAGCTTGCACGGCACATGAAGTCGCTGACCCATTATACAAAAGGTACGCCGTCACCACGCGAGGTGGCTCCGACTGCTTGTAGGCTTCCGATTTCAGGATCTGTTTCACTCCCCTCGTCGGGGTGCTTTTCACCTTTCCCTCACGGTACTTGTTCACTATCGGTCGTCGAGGAGTACTTAGGCTTGGAGGATGGTCCCCCCATGTTCAGACAGGATTTCACGTGTCCCGCCCTACTCGAGTCTGTCGCTAATTGACGCCTACGGGGCTATCACCCGCTATGGCCGACCTTTCCAGGTCGTTCGGCTTTATGTCACGACAGCACTGGCCTGGTCCCGGTTCGCTCGCCACTACTACGGGAGTCTCGGTTGATGTCCTTTCCTCCGGGTACTGAGATGTTTCAGTTCCCCGGGTTTGCTTAATGAACCCTATTTTATTCAGGTCATTATACCTTTGAACAACCTACGAACTAGATCACCGGCAAAAGCCGGTGATCATATTCGCAGACTGTAAAGGTGGGTTTCCCCATTCGGAAATCTTCGGATCACAGGGTGCTCGCGCCTCCCCGAAGCTTATCGCAGCGTGCCACGTCCTTCATCGCCTCTCGACGCCAAGGCATCCGTCAGAAGCCCTTATGCGCTTGATCGTTCTCAGCAAAACTCATGCGTGGGGACGAAAAGTGCCGCCCGGCCGTACGAAGGACCGATTGGCGCCCACACATGCGCTTTGATTTGTCTTTGCAGACAATGATGTCTTCTCGGATCCATCCTCATGTCCCAGGGGGGACCGGATAGACCCTTCAATTCACGATGTCAGTTTCGCCGCCGCCGGTTTGAGCCGGGACGGAAACTTGAAGTTTTCCGCGATCGCGTGGGCGGGGTTTGATGGTGGAGCCAGACGGGATCGAACCGACGACCTCATGCTTGCAAAGCACGCGCTCTACCAACTGAGCTATGGCCCCTTTTCAAGAGGCCGGCTTGTTGGGAGCCCCTTTTGCAAGGGGTCGTCGTCGATCTATCTGTCCGCCCGAGGTGTCACACGAAGTGTGGTGGGCCCAGGCAGACTCGAACTGCCGACCTCACGCTTATCAGGCGTGTGCTCTAACCAACTGAGCTACAGGCCCTAGAAGCGGTCCGCCCAAACGCCTGATGTACAGGCGCTTGAATGCGCGATCGCACCACAGCCTGCTATGGCGGCTATGGTGTTTGCGGAAAGAGAAACGAAGACGGCGGCGTCCCGCACCTGTTTAGTATTTTAGACGCTTCAATAGACCGTGAGACGGTCTGGAGATGCATCCTTAGAAAGGAGGTGATCCAGCCGCAGGTTCCCCTACGGCTACCTTGTTACGACTTCACCCCAGTCGCTGACCCTACCGTGGTCGGCTGCCTCCATTGCTGGTTAGCGCACCGCCTTCGGGTAAAGCCAACTCCCATGGTGTGACGGGCGGTGTGTACAAGGCCCGGGAACGTATTCACCGCGGCATGCTGATCCGCGATTACTAGCGATTCCGACTTCATGCACTCGAGTTGCAGAGTGCAATCCGAACTGAGACGACTTTTAGGGATTAGCTCCCCTTCGCAGGTTTGCAACCCTCTGTAGTCGCCATTGTAGCACGTGTGTAGCCCACCCCGTAAGGGCCATGAGGACTTGACGTCATCCCCACCTTCCTCCGGCTTACCACCGGCGGTCCCATTAGAGTGCCCAACTTAATGCTGGCAACTAATGGCGAGGGTTGCGCTCGTTGCGGGACTTAACCC
>Ga0209166_10000620_pt1 | contig 36241 bp, 28 predicted proteins | sample Coa_R1_3_FD_187151 | JGI IMG/M metagenome (GOLD analysis project Ga0209166, IMG submission 187151) | Surface soil microbial communities from Centralia Pennsylvania, which are recovering from an underground coalmine fire - Coalmine... | ecosystem: Environmental > Terrestrial > Soil >...
TTCAACAACGATGGGTACACCGACCTTCTTTTCTTCCGCGATGACGGACCGCCGATGCTTTTCATGAATCAGGGCGAGGACAAGTTTGTAGATCGCACTGCGGAAGCGGGTCCGGCACTAACCAAAACCGTTGCTCTCGACGCGCAGGTGGCCGACTTCAATCACGACGGCAACTTCGACATTGTGCTCTGGGGTCGCGACACTTATTCGGTCCTGTTGAACCGTGGCAACGCCCGGTTTGAAAGCGAGCCGCGCCTTCCGCCTATCAAGCTCGGCGGCCCGTCAATCGATTTCCGGGGGACCGTTGCGGATGTGAACGGCGACGGCTTTGCCGATCTCCTTGCAGTTGATTCAGAAGGCAAATGGCGCCTTTTCGCCAACCACGGCACGCGATTTGAAGAGGAGCCTCTTAATATTCCGCCCGGCAAATCAAACCCGGCAGTCGCTTCGGGAAATTTAAATGATGCGGACAAACTGGCATGGGTCACTCCTGCATGGCTGAGCAATCCGGGAAAGCTTGACCTGGTCACCATCAGCCGTAACAGTGGGAAAGTTGCGGCTTTTGAAAAAGAAGGCCCCCCCGCGCACTGGCTGGAAGTGAAACTCACGGGCTCAAAAAGTAATATGCAGGGCGTTGGAACAATTGTGGAATTGAAGTCTGGGAATTTTTACAACAAGGTCATTGGCGCGGGCGGTCCAGTGAGGCTTTTTACCGGCAATATTTCCAAGTTGGATGTGGTGCGCGTGACGTGGCCCAACCAGGTGATTCAGAACTCGATTAACGTGCCCGCCAATAAACCCATCGAATTTCGCGAGTCGGAACGCCTGTCGAGTTCCTGCCCGTTCCTTTATATTTGGAATGGAAAACGTTTTGTGTTTTTCACGGATATCCTGGGCATGTCGCCGCTGGGCGAACTTTCTCCGGACGGAACCTGGTCGGTCCCCAATCCCCGGGAATTCGTGCGGCTTCCGAGCGACCTGCACCCCCAAGACGGCGTTTACACTTTCCAAGTGACGGATGAAATGCGAGAAGTGGATTTTGTGGACCAGCTTCGCCTGGTCGCCATTGACCACCCGGCTACGCGCGACGTCTACTCGGACGAAATCTATTCCGGGACGCCTTCGTCCCCCTCCGTGTACGCGGTGGGAGAAAAACATCTTCCAGTCTCAGCGGTTGACGATGATGGCCGCAACGTGCTTCCGGAAATTCTTAAAGTGGATGGCCGATACCCCACCGGTTTCCATCGCAATCGAATTCTCGGCATGGCGGACACACACGCTCTCACGATGGATCTTGGCCCGTTGCCGGCGGCCGCGCCCCTCGCACTGTGGCTGAAAGGCTGGGTCTTTTGGACGGACTCCAACGCCTCGCGCGCCCTGATGACGAACTCAAAACTTCAGATGGTCATGCCCTACCTTCAGGTCCGCAACGCGCATGGCAAATGGGTTACGGCGGTCCCGGACATGGGTTTGCCCAGCGGCACCAATCGCACCATGCGCGTTGATCTGACGGGAAAGTTTCTCTCCAGCGATCATCACGTGCGCATTGTTACCAACCTATGTGTTTACTGGGACCAGATTTTTTCATCGATTGGTGACGCGCCCGTCGGGAATGGTGCGGGCGCTTCCGTCGAGCTGCCGCTGGTTTCTGCCGACCTTCATTATCGCGGCTTCTCTCAGCCGGTGAGCGACCCCAACCACGTCAAACCCGATTACTTTGAATACACAAAACTTTTAACCGAAGCGCCCTGGAATCCGATGCGCGGCAACTACACGCGTTATGGCACGGTAGAGAAACTGTTGGACGCATCCGACGACCGGCAGGTGGTGATGTCCACAGGCGACGAAATCACCGTCAAGTTCAGCGGCCGCGATCTCCCTCCACTCAAGCCCGGCTGGAAGCGTGATTTCTTCCTCTATACTGCCGGCTACGCCAAAGACGGCGAGCCCAACTCGGCATTCTCAAAAGTGGTCGGGCCCATGCCCTTCCGCAATATGTCAAAATATCCTTACTCGCCTCCCGAACATTACCCTGACGATGCGGAACATCAGCAGTATTTGCGCGAGTTTGAAACTCGTCCAGGACATTTGTTGATTCCACCGGTCGCGCCCGCCGTTCCCTAGAGGAGTCTGTGTGATAACGCTTTTCTCGCCCTGTAGCGGCGCTCGGCGCCTGCTCCGCTTTCGCGGGGAGCGCCGAAATCCTTGAAAACTCAATGCTCAATGCCGGCGGTCATAGACCGCCGCTACAACTGCAATTGCCAGGCCTGGCTCGATCACAAAATAAAAAATTCACGAGCACCAGGAATATCCGGCTTGCCAATTGGTATTATCATTATGATGAGGCGCCCTGTGTACTGCTCAAGACGGTGTTTTGAAACGGGAGACTTCAAATGAGGCGGCTGGAGATGAAAGCCAAACACCCCCTGGCCATTCGCTGGTGTCACTGGGTAAATTTCCCTTTGCTGGCTCTGATGCTTTGGAGCGGGCTTTGGATCTACTGGGCCAATGATATTTATCGTGTTGGTATCGGTTCATTCACCCTCTTCAAATTCTTTCCTGAAGGATTCTACCGCGCGTTTGGTTTAAGTTATAGTCTGGCCAAAGGCATGGCTTGGCATTTCTTCTTCATGTGGTTCTTCGCCATCAATGGGGTGGTTTACGTAACTTACACTTTGATTTCGGGCGAGTGGCGTTACCTGGTTCCGAACCGGGAATCTTTCCGCGAGGCATTTCTTGTTGCCCTGCACGATTTCGGATTGTGGAAGGGCGAATTACCACGGCGGAAATTTAATGGCGCGCAACAGATTGCGTACACCATCGTGATCTTGATGGGATTCGGCTCCCTGGTCACCGGACTCGCCATTTATAAACCCACACAGTTTTCCTGGCTCACCGCCCTCTTGGGAGGCTACATGATGGCACGGTGGGAGCACTTCCTGCTTGCCGCGGGCTTTGTACTTTTCTTCGTGATCCATGTTGCCCAGGTGATTCGCGCAGGGTGGAACAATTTTCGCGCCATGGTGAGCGGCTACGAACTGGTTTCTTCCGAGGAAGGCACGCATGAGTGAAATCAAAAAGCAAACTGGCCATGCCGGCATTCCCGATGCACCGCCAGAAAAGATAACGGTCAGCACCGAGCCCACCGTTGGTCCTGATGTTGCGCAGGCGGAAACCACTCCGAGCGTGGCGTCGAATGCGACCGAGAACCTGGCCAGCGCCGCTGCATTGCCAGCGGCCCCGTTGGGCGCAATTGTCGCCCCGCCAATCGTTACTCTTCCTGATCCGCGTGAGCTGGAAGAGTGGAACAAGCAAGTTCGCCGCCGCATGGCGCATCAGACCCGACGCAGTTTTCTGGGATTTGGCGCGGGCGTATTGGCTGGCTTGGGCGCCTTTGAATGGCTTACTTCCCGGCGCGAGATCGACGGCCTGCCGTGGCCTTTCCGCAAAACATTGGAAGTGAATGAACAATTGGCTCATGACTACCTCACCACCGGGCGGCTTGCTCCTACATTCCCCGCGAATCGCATCAGTGAAGATCGCGAGAATGGCGATGTGGGTCTCGATGACGATATTGATGTCGCCGCGTGGAAGATGCAAGTGGAAGGGCTTGCCCAAAATGACACGCCGCTGATGCTGGATCTTGACGCCATCAAAAAGCTTCCACGCATGGAAATGATCACGGAATTCAAATGCATTGAAGGCTGGAGCGTGATTGTCCAATGGGTGGGCGCGCGTTTCACCGACTTCATGAAGGCTTATCCGCCCGCCACATTGAGCGGCAATAATTTCACGCTCGATCATCCGGAAGACCTGCCGCCCTACGTCAGCATGGAAACGCCTGGCGGCGATTACTATGTTGGTCTTGATATGGAGAGTCTGCTCCATCCGCAAACGATGCTGTGCTACGCGATGAACGGTGAGCCACTCACGCAGGAGCACGGCGCGCCGCTTCGCCTGGTGACCCCGGTGAAGTATGGCGTGAAGAATCTCAAGCGGATTGGAACCATCCGCTATGCCTCGCTGCGTCCGGCGGACTATTGGGCGGAGCGGGGTTACGACTGGTACATTGGACTTTAAATATGAAATGGCAAATCCCCAGCGTGTTATTGACGGTCGTATTTTCCTTCGTGTTGGCGCTTACCTTCTCTGTCAGGAGTCCAGCTTTCGGGCCCGAGGATACGAATGCAAAACTCTCCGGAGAAAAAGGTGCGGCCAGTCGTCAAGCTGTCATCGTGGAATTGTTCACCTCGGAAGGATGCTCCAGTTGCCCGCCTGCCGACAATGTTCTTACCTGGCTGAATGAAAACCAGCCGCTTCCGGGTGTTGAAATTATCCCGTTGAGCGAGCACGTTGATTACTGGAATCACTTGGGCTGGGCCGATCCCTATTCTTCGGCGAGTTTCACCGAAAGGCAGCGCGAGTACTCCCAATCGCTTCGTGCCGGGGTCTATACCCCGCAGATGGTGGTGGATGGGAAGGTCCAATTCTTAGGCAGCGACCGGGACGAAGCACTTGAGGCCATTTCCAGCGCGTCCCGAATGGCCAAGGCAACAATTCGAATTCAGCCGATCGCCGCGGTGAATTCGTCCGCGCCCAGATCGGTTTCTTTTTCTGTTCAGGTCGGAAATATTCCTCTGATTGGCGCAAAGGAGAAAGGCCTTGTGTTTCTCGCCATCACTGAAAACAATCTGCAATCCAATGTTGCGGGGGGTGAAAATTCAGGCCGGAATCTTAAATACTCGGCAGTGGTGCGCGAACTGAAAATGATCGGCAGGCTTGACGCGAGGCCAGATGCGTCCTTTCTCGCCCGGCCGACCGTCAGGATTTCCGGGGAATGGAAACGAAACGACCTTCGCGCCGTGGTATTTATTGAACTCCAGGGTAGCCACAAGATCCTGGGCGCGGCAGAATCTTTGTTTCCTGCTTCGTAGCGGCTTCGGCTTGCATCATAATATATATGGGGCTTGAATTGACGATAGCGAAATTTATAATAACCTACCCCTGCCGCAAAGATTCGGCTGGGTTGAGGCCGGCCCATGGAAGGCTCCGTTGTTGATTACAAAACTGTGGCGGGCATCATTCGCCCGGCCAATGGAGACTCAATATGTTTGAAACTGATATTACGAAAGATAAATCACCATTCAGTATTAACCGAAGAGTGTTTCTTGGATTGTCCGCGACCGCGCTGGCCGGCCTGGCACTCTGGCGCGCCCAAAGTCCCGAAGCTGTGGAAGCCGGTGGCGTGCCAGCCCGGCCGCCCAAGATGGTTCGCATCGTGGAATTCTCCGATGCGGGCATTCGACAGGGCGTGGTGGTGGTTCCGAAAATCGTCAAGAGCGATGCCGAATGGCGAAAGCTGCTCACCCCCGCCTCGTTTGAAATCACCCGGAGGGCGGGCACGGAGATGGCGTTTACGGGCGCCCTTTTGAATGTCCACGATAAGGGATTGTTCAGGTGTATTTGCTGCGACACGGCGCTCTTCAGCTCGGAGACGAAGTTTGATTCCGGCACGGGCTGGCCGAGTTTCTGGGCGCCCATTGCCAAAGAGAATGTTGAGGAAACTTCCGACTACAGCTATGGGGTCCGCACGGCGGTTTCCTGCCGACGTTGCGATGCGCATCTGGGACACGTTTTTGACGACGGGCCCAAGCCCACCGGACTTCGATACTGCATGAATTCGGTGGCTCTGCGGTTCGTCAAATTGGCGTGAGGCCGGCAAGAAACGCCCGGGATTTCAGTCGGGATGATTGAGAAACATCAATCTGAAGGGAACGAAAGAACTCTGGTTCCTTACATCGCTCAGCGCGGCAAGCCAGGGAGGCCTTCAATGTGGAATTTTGAAAACAAGCGTTTTCAATTATTAGCCGGATTGCTTTTTATTCTTCCCGTCTTGGGAGCGGTGGCCTGTTCAACCGCCCATGGGCAGATTCCGGCCTTTGCGGGTGAGTCCGCCACCCCCACGGCCAAGGGAAAGCAGACCGCCGTTTTTGCCGGAGGCTGTTTCTGGGGAGTGGACGGCGTGTTCAAACACGTGAAGGGAGTTTCCCGCGTGATATCAGGTTATTCGGGCGGAAACGCGTCGACGGCGCAATATGAGCTGGTGAGCACCGGCACCACAGGGCATGCCGAGTCCGTGGAAGTTACCTTTGACCCGTCGCAGGTTTCCTACAGCAAGCTGCTCAGAGTATTTTTCTCCGTGGCGACCGATCCCACTCAGTTGAACCGCCAGGGCCCTGACACTGGAACCCAATATCGTTCGGTAATTTTCTACGCCAATGACGACCAGAAAAAAATTGCTCTCGCCTACATCGATCAACTGGACAAGGCGAAAGTTTTTTCCGCGCCCATTGTCACCCAGGTTGTTCCGCTAAAAGCTTTTTATCCAGCGGAGGATTATCACCAGGACTTTCTGGAGCGCAATCCTACCTACCCCTACATCGTGTTCAACGATCTGCCCAAGTTGCGCCAGCTCCAGAAACAGTTCCCCGATCTCTACAAGAAATAGCAGGCAGCACATTTCTCCATAAGACTGCAGTGCCCTGGTTTGTTGCAGCCAGGTGATCAAGCATGTGGGGCGCGCGACAAGACTCAAATTAATCGGAGGTGGCGCGAATGAAAGTTGGATGGATTGGACTGGGCAACATGGGACTGCCGATGGCGTGGAATTTGCTGAAGGCAGGGCATGAGCTGGTGGTTTATAACCGAACGCGGAGCCGCGCGGATTCGTTGCAATCGGACGGTGCCAAAGTGGCCGCGACACCCGCTGAGGCCGCGGCCGCTCCCGTATTAGTCACCATGGTGGCTGATGATCCGGCGCTGGAGGACTTGATTTTCGGGTCGGGCAAAGTTCTGGAAGTATTGGGGCGTGGCGCAACTCACATTTCCATGAGCACCATCAGTGTGGCGTTGTCCAAGCGCCTGGCCGAGGCTCACGCGAAGCGCGGGCAAGTGTACGTTTCGGCGCCGGTCTTTGGCCGGCCGGAGGCTGCTGTAGCGGCAAAACTTTTTGTTGTGGCTGCCGGGCCGCAAAAAGCAGTAAGCGCCTGCCAGCCGCTCTTCGATGCGATGGGGCAACGCACTTTTGTGATGGGCGAAGACGCTCCCGTGGCCAACGTGATCAAGCTCGGTGGAAATTTCTTGATTGCATCAACCATCGAAAGCTTTGGCGAGGCTTTCGCGCTGGTGCGAAAGTATGGCGTGAACCCCCACCAGTTTTTGGATTTCTTAACCAGTTCGTTATTCACCGCGCCCGTGCACAAAACTTACGGCAAGCTGATCGCCGATGACCAGTATCAGCCGGTCGGCTTTAAAGTTCCGCTGGGATTAAAAGACGTGCGCCTGGTCCTCGCCGCGGCCGAAGCTGCTTCCGTGCCCATGCCGCTCGCCAGCATGGTTCGCGACCACTTCGTCACTCTGATGGCTCAGGGAAAGCAGGATGAAGACTGGGCCACCATCGCCCGCCTGGCCGCGGATAATGCCGGACTTAAACCGATTGAATGAATTAAGCGAGTAGCACAGGCCGCTCGCCGCGGCGAGTCTGCGGCTACCGCGCCCCATGTTTCCACTGCTTGACGTTCAGAGCCTTGCTCTATATCATGGTATATATCACCGGAGAGGAGGGATTGATCGTGCGACAAAAAGCCAAAGTTTTTACCAACGGCCGCAGCCAGGCGGTGCGCCTGCCGGCCACTTTTCGCTTCGACACCAAGGAAGTTTTCATTGATCGTAACCCGCGCACCGGAGACGTGATTCTGTCCCGCAAGCCTGCGAACTGGAGCGAAGTGTTCGCCGCACTCGACCGTGCCGGCGTGCCCGAGGACTTTCTCGCCGACCGCGACCGAAGCCTGCCCCAGGAGCGCGAGACAGAATGATTTACCTGCTCGACACAAACACCGTGAGCTACATCGTCAAGGGCCAGTCCCGACACGCCCGCCGCAAGCTCGAACGGGCTAGCGTGGATCACGATGTCTGCATCTCAGTGATGACCGAGGCCGAGATCCGCTTCGGCCTGGCCCGAGGGAAGCTTTCGGCGGCAACGGAGGTTGCCATTGAGCTGTTCCTGTCCAAGATTGACATCCTGCCCTGGAACTCCGCCGCGGCGCGGGCATACGCCAAGGCCCGCGCCACGCTGGAACGAATCGGCAAGCTTCTGGCGAACATGGACCTGTTGATTGCCGCCCATGCTGCCGCCGTGGGAGCCGTGCTGGTGACGAACGACCACGCCCTCGAAGTGTGCTCGAAGCATATCGACTTGAGACAGACGGTCAATTGGGCCGACGATGTGAGGGCAAAACCCTGACTCCCTGTCGGCTGATCGTTTTCGCGGCGAACGGAATAGCGCAGGCTTTGTGCCGTTCAAAGCGAATAGCGCAGACCACCTGGGTTGCGGCCTGCGGCTTTTTTCTCCAGCATGACATTCTATAATCCTAGCCTATGCATTATCCCAAGTCGATTACTCGCGCATTCACGCCGTACTAGGGAAATGTCGGTTCTAGAGAAAAGGACAACGGAGCCGCGACGCGACGCTGCGATAGGACACTGTGAACACGCTTGCCAGAGAAGAACCCAGGACTCGCCGCGGCGAGTGGTCCGCGCCAGTTGCTTCATCACTCTCATAGCCCAGGGAAAGCAGGATGAAGACTGGGCCACCATCGCCCGCCTGGCCGCGGAAAACGCCGGGCTAAAATCGATTGGGTAAAGTGGACGGCACGGCAGCGGCAAATCAGCGGTCGTTGTAGCGGCGCTCTATGAGCGCCGAAAACACGGCGTTCACGCGAGTTCCCCGCGCAGCACGGTAACGGCCTGGCCTCCCAGAATTACCCGTTCACCTTCCAGCCGCACGCGAACGATCCCTCCGCGCGATGAAGCCTGCCAGGCGACGAACTCCGTCTTGCCCAGCCGTTGGCGCCAGAACGGGCCCAGGCAACAGTGCGCCGATCCTGTCACTGGATCCTCATCAATGCCTGACCCGGGAGCGAAAAATCGCGAGATGAAATCAAATTCTGGCGCATCAGAACGGCTGGTGACGATGACGCCGCGTACTTTCAATTTCCTCAACGCGCCGAAATCCGGTTGCATGTTGCGGACAGCCTCGGCCGATTCGAGCTCCACAATATAATCGAATTTATTTTTGCCCACGTAAACGAACCGTGCTCCCAGTGCCACCGCAAGTCCTTCGGGCGCAGATGCAGGTTCCTCTTGCGTGGCCGGAAAGTTAAGTTCAATCCAATCGCCTTTGCGCTCCGCCGTCAACAGCCCGCTCCTGGTATGGAAATGCGCCGCCTCTTGCGGCTTGAGGTGCCCGTCCTCCCACAATACGTGGGCGCTGGCCAGCGTGGCGTGACCGCAAAGATCAACCTCGACAGCCGGCGTGAACCAGCGAAGATTGAAACCGTCTGCCTGTCGAAAGAGGAAAGCCGTTTCAGACAGATTCATTTCTCGCGCCACCTGGTGCATCCAGTTTTCGTCACCGGCGGCGGGCAGAATGCAGACGGCGGCGGGATTGCCGTGAAATGGCTGGTGAGTGAACGCGTCAACCTGAGTAATTCGAAGTCCCATTTTTATCCGCCGGCTTCATTGTATCGTTCCCGCAGATGCGCGCAACTGCCAATGGGATGGGAAGACGCACAGGCCAATCCGGTTTAAAACGACGCGCAGGGCTGCAGTAATTTGCCACCCAACTGACAGGCCTATGAGGCGCGCGTCAATCCATGATGGACGTCATACGATTTCGAAGCGCTTGGATCTTCACCTGGAATTTCTTAAGAGCCCTAATTTTGAACCAGATTTTCTTATTTCAGGTGATATATTAGAAAAGCTTGTTCCAAATTCCAGTTTAGAGAATTGGTTGCCAGGCACAAGATCTTAAATTTTAATTTGGCCTTCATTCCGTGATTCTCCACGGCGACGGGTCTGCCTTATGTGGATTGTCAGACTGGCACTGCGGCGGCCATATACTTTTGTGGTGGTGGCTCTGGTTATTCTGATCCTGGGCCCGCTCGCGATCCTACGCACGCCCACCGACATTTTCCCCAACATCAACGTTCCGGTAGTCAGCGTGATTTGGAATTATTCCGGTCTATCGGCCGGAGAAATCTCAGACAGAATTGTCACGACCACCGAACGCGCATTAACGACGACGGTGAATGACATCCAGCATATCGAGTCGCAATCGTTGAATGGCGTAGGCGTGGTCAAGATTTTTTTCCAGCCTAAGGCTGATATCAGCACCGCAATCGCGCAAGTGACGGCAATATCCCAAACGCAGCTCCGGCAGTTGCCGCCGGGAACGAACCCGCCGCTGATCATCACTTACAACGCCTCCACGGTTCCCATTTTGCAGCTCGCGCTTTCCAGCCGCACGCTCCCCGAACAACAATTATTTGACTACGGCGTAAATTTTGTCCGGACGCAACTCATCACCGTACCCGGCGCCGGCGTGCCCTATCCATACGGAGGCAAGTTCCGGCAGGTGGAGGTGGATCTTGACCCGGCCGGACTGCAGTCCAAAGGATTATCACCGCTTGATGTGACGAATGCTCTCAGCGTCCAAAATCTAATTCTTCCGGCGGGCACGGCAAAGATTGGCGGCCTCGAATACGACGTTGACCTCAACAGCAGCCCGAAGACGGTGGAAGAACTGAATAATCTCCCCATCAAAAATGTGGGGAACAGCACAATTTACATCCGCGACGTCGCTCACGTCCGCGACGGCTATCCACCGCAGATGAACATCGTTCGCGTCGACGGACAACGGGCTGTCTTGCTGTCGGTGTTGAAGACGGGGGATGCGTCCACGCTGGACATCATCTCCGGCGTCAAACAAATGCTGCCGGGAATTGAGGCCGGCCTCCCGCCAGAGCTTCAGATTCACGCCCTGGCGGATCAGTCCTTGTTCGTCCGCGCGGCCATCCAAGGTGTGTTGCGTGAGGGTCTGATTGCGGCGTGCCTGACCGGCGCCATGATTCTCATTTTCCTGGGAAGCTGGCGCAGCACGCTGATCATCGCCGTCTCAATTCCGCTTTCCATCCTGACCTCCATCATCGTTCTCAGCGCCCTGGGAGAGACAATCAACATTATGACGCTGGGCGGGCTGGCGCTCGCCGTCGGTATTCTGGTGGACGACGCCACCGTCACAATTGAAAACATCCATCGGAATCTGGCCCAGGAAAAAGAAATTGAGCCGGCCATCCTGGACGGCGCCCAGCAAATTGCCGTACCCGCTTTGGTTTCCACTTTGGTTATTTGCATTGTATTCGTGCCCATGTTTTTTCTTACCGGGGTGGCCCGCTATCTTTTTGTGCCTTTGGCTGAATCGGTGGTGTTCGCGATGCTGGCGTCCTACTTTCTCTCACGAACCCTGGTGCCCACCATGGCCAGGTATTTGTTGAAGGCTCATGAGGAGGGATTGCAGGTTCAGGCCGCCGCAAGCAGAAATCCCCTGGTTCGATTGCAAGCCGGGTTTGAAAAAGCATTTGAGCGCTTTCAAGCATCCTATCGCCGGCTGCTTGAAAGTTGCATTCGGCGGCGCCGCGTGTTCGTCTTCTGTTTTGTGCTTGCCTGCGTGTTATCGTTTGCGCTGGTTCCCTGGGTGGGTGAAGATTTCTTTCCCGCCGTGGACAGCGGCCAGTTCAAATTGCATCTGCGCGCGCCGACGGGCACTCGCATTGAAGAAATGGCTCCGCTCTGTGACCGTGTGGAAACCGCGATTCGCCAACAAATTCCGCCCGAGGAACTTTCCAGTGTTATCGATAATATTGGTTTGCCTTTTAGCGGAATCAACCTGACCTATAGTAACTCAGCGCCCATCGGCCCCGGAGACGCGGACATATTGGCAACCCTGTCGGAGAATCATCATCCCACGGAAAATTACGTTCACGATCTGCGCTTGCGGCTGCCGCAAGAGTTCCCCGGCGTGTCGTTTTATTTTCTGCCCGCCGACATGGTCGGCCAGATCCTGAATTTCGGGCTGCCCGCTCCCCTTGACGTTCAAATAGTGGGGCGAAGCGTGGACGCCAATCGTCAGTTCGCCGCGCAACTGCTCACGCAACTCAAACAAGTTCCGGGTGCGGTGGATTTGCGAATTCAGCAGCCTTTCGATCAGCCTCTGCTGCACGTTGTAGTAGACCGCACCAAGGCCGGGCAGGCCGGTTTTACGCAACGCGATATTGCCAGCAGCATGCTCATTTCACTCAGCGGCAGCTTCCAGACTTCGCCTACATTTTGGTTGAATCCGAAGAATGGAGTAAGCTACTCAGTGACGGCACAGACGCCGCAATACAAAATCGACTCGCTACAGAGCCTTGAGAATATTCCGGTAACGGGGCCGAGCGGCGCTCATCCTGAAATCCTGGGCAGCCTCGCCTCCATCAGCCGGGGCAAGGGACCCGCCGCCATTTCGCACTACAACGTTCAACCCGTCATTGACATTTACGGTTCGGTGCAGCGTCGTGATCTGGGCTCCGTGTCGAGGGCCATTACCTCCATCATCGACAAGAACCGCAAGGATCTTCCGCGCGGCTCGCAAATCATTGTCCGTGGCCAGATTGAAACCATGCGCTCATCCTTTGTCGGCCTCCTCTCCGGACTTTTGTTCGCCATCATACTTGCCTATCTTCTGATCGTGGTGAATTTCCAGTCATGGTTGGATCCCTTCATCATCATCACGGCGTTGCCGGCGGGCCTGGCCGGGATTGTCTGGTTCCTGTTTGTCACCGGCACCACTTTCAGCGTGCCTGCCCTTACCGGATCAATCATGTGCATGGGAGTTGCGACGGCCAACAGCATTCTGGTGGTAAGCTTCGCCAAGGATCGCGTGCATGAGGGCGTTGGCGCGTGGAATGCTGCCGTGGAGGCGGGCGTCACGCGGTTCCGCCCCGTGCTCATGACGGCGCTGGCCATGATTATCGGGATGGTCCCCATGGCGCTGGGAATGGGAGAAGGCGGCGAGCAGAACGCGCCGTTGGGCCGCGCCGTAATTGGCGGCCTGATGTTCGCCACTGTTGCCACGGTATTCTTTGTGCCCACCGTTTTCGGATTGGTGCACACTCGCAAGAGTTCGAAGCCGCTGCCGGCGAATCCGGATGCTCCCGGCCAATGATTGTGGCGTCTGTTCGCGGAGGGTTGGATGAAAGTTAACCAGGGTTATGATTTTGAAACCGAGCCGGGCACGGATGAAAAGCCCGGGGATGAGAGGCCGCGCTCCGCCCCTCCGCGAAGCCATACCGGAGTCCTCATTCTTGTAATCGCCGTCATCGCAGTGGCTGGAATCGTCTATTGGGGAATTGCCTCTCGCACCAAAAACTCGGCCACGCTCACCCGCGAAACGCAGGAAATGGCTGTCCCCACGGTTTCAGTGATCCACCCTCGGCGCGCCGCCCCGTCCCAGGAAATCGTTCTTCCCGCCAACATCCAGGCGTTCACCGATTCTCCCATCTACGCTCGCACCAATGGATATCTTAAGCGCTGGTACGTGGATATCGGCGCGCATGTAAAGGCCGGCCAACTGCTTGCCGAAATCGATACGCCGGAAGTGGACCAGCAACTCCAGCAAGCGCGCGCTGACCTGAGCACCGCCCAGGCCAATTATCACCTGGCTCAGATTACTGCGGCTCGTTACCAGGGATTGTTGAAAACTGACGCCATCGCCAGGCAGGATGTGGATAACGCCACGGGCAACTTTGAAGCCAAAAAGGCCATGGTCGCGTCCGCGCAATCGAACGTCAAGCGGCTGGAAGACTTGCAATCATTCCAGAAAATCTACGCGCCTTTCGATGGCGTGATTACGGCGCGAAAAATTGATATTGGCTCGCTCGTCAATTCGGGCAATGGCGGTCCCGCCCAGGAGTTATTCCATATCGCTTCGATTCATCGAATGAGAGTGTACGTTAATGTGCCGGAGACCTACTCGCGCGTGGCCAAACCGGGACTGATGGCGGACTTGACGCTGGCGGAATTTCCCGGACGCCGCTTCCAGGGGAAACTGGTGAGGACGGCGGAATCGATTGACGCCGCGACGCGCACCCTTCTTGCCGAATTTGACGTGCCCAATCCTACCGGAGAGCTTCTGCCGGGCGCCTACGCGGAAATGCATCTCCAACTTCCCGGCGGAAGCTCCACTTTCATGCTGCCGGTCAACACTCTCATTTTCCGGTCGGCGGGACTTCAGGTTGCCACCCTTCAAAACGACAATCGCGTGGCTTTAATTCCAGTGACGCTCGGTCGTGATTTTGGAAATGAAGTGGAAGTCGTTTCCGGCTTGAACGGCAACGAGCAAGTGATCGTGAACCCTCCTGACTCGCTGGTTTCCAATGAAGCGGTTCGAATCGCCGCGCCCCAAACCTCCGGTGGAAATTAATAAGCTGACTTTATCGCGCATATAATTGGCATCGAATCCCATACGTAGCGCAATGCTCGCCCTCCAGCGTTGCGGCTCTTCCAGATGTTTTGTGGAATTGAATTGGAAAAGCCGCAGGACCGGGTGACACTTCGATGTTGCTCAGTGTCCCCCTTCGGCAGGCTCAGGGCCATCCATTCGACGTTGCTCAGGACGCTGAGCGATTGTCGAAAGCGTGAGCGAAGTCGAATGGTGAGCGATAAGTCGAAGGGTCGCTCACCTTTGGCGCTGCCGTTGATTGACGTACGGTAAGGCTATACTTCGGTGGCGGGACCGTGAGACAATTGGGGCATGGCAACAGGACAGACAGGCAATCTTAGCCTTCCGGACGGACTTCAGACGGAGATTGAAAAAGTAGCGCGAGCCCAGGAGCGCACGGTCAATGAAGTGCTGGCCGAGGCCGTAGATCGCTATATCCGGGATAAGCAATGGCAGAGCCTGAAGTCGTACGGCCGGCAGAAGGCACGCGAGCGCGGCATCAAGCAAAGCGACGTGCCGCGGCTGATTGCGGAATCGCGCCGGGAACATCAGCAAGGACGCTAGGTGATTCGGGTCACGGCGGACTCCAATATATATCAGCCCTGCATTTCGGCGGACCGCCCGATAAGTTTCTTGACCTCGCCCGCACTGGCGCTATTCAACTCACAATTTCCGATGACATCCTGGCGGAAGTCGCGCGCGTGCTGCGCGACAAATTCGGCTGGTCCAAAGAGGCCGTGTCGATGGCGCAAGCGCGAGTTGCGGACTTCACGCTAAAGGTGGCCCCGGCGCAGAAGCTTGACGTAGTAAGGGAAGATCCCGCCGACAACCGTATCCTTGAGTGCGCCGTTGAGGGAAAGTCGGAATATCTCGTGACGCGAGATAATCATCTGCTCAAGCTCAAAAGTTTCGGAGTCACGCGAATGATAAAAGTGGCGGATTTTCTCCGTGTCGCGCGTGCAGGGGGCTCCAGGTAGCTTGTCGGCGTAGCGGTCCTTCGACTTCTCGCTCAGGGCGGTGAGCAGCGTCGAACCGCGATTTTACATCGCCACGCCTTTAATCCCGCGTCTTGAATCTGCAATCTTCAATCTGCAATCTCAAATCCCCAATCAGCCCAGGCCGACCTCCTCGCCTATGTCCGGGAGAATTGGGATTCCAGAGTGGGCGACGACTTTCCCGAAGATGATGACGAACTCATCGAACAATACTTTGATTGCGTGCTCGAAGAGTACGACATAGCGGAGACGGCCTAAACTACTTCTGCTGGGACTTGCTTGTGTAGCGGCGACCCTCTTTTCTTGGACAATCGGCATCGCCAGCTCCCGTCTCAGGCGAATTAAGATCCCTGGAAGGGATCCATGTGAATAGCCGGGGGCAGCGCCCCCGGTCAAATAAACCCTTTCAACATCACCGACCCTGAAAGAGGTCGACCCCGGCAGGGTCGAGGGAATTCTATTGCCCATTCGTTTCCGGGGGCGTTGCCCCCGGCTACTCACATTCATCCCCTTCGGGGATTGACCCCGAGGCCCACCGCTCGCTGAATCCGGCATCAATAACGCCTAGCCCTCGCCCGTGGGGAGAGGGTGATGCGAAGCGGCGGGTGAGGGGTCACTTGCCACATGCCACTCGCCCCTTGCCACTGTTCTACTAATCCGCCCAAGCAATCGCTTCTCGTTCCGGCGTGCCAGCTCGTGCTGCCAAACCCGATGACCGCGCCTGCCTTGCGAATACACTTCCAATTTGTTAGGCTCGAACCATGACGCAACTGCTGGAAAAGGCCTTGCAGAAGATTGGCGCGCTTCCTGAAGACGAGCAGAACGCCATCGCCTCTCAGATTCTCGAGACGCTGGAGGATGAGCAGGTCTGGCGCCAAAAACTTTCGCGCAATCCCGCGAAGCTCCGCCAACTCGCCGAAGAAGCCCTGGAGGAGCATCGCCGCGGTGAAACCCGGCCGCTCGATGAAACCCTCTAATGGATTCGCGAACCACCCGGCAATTCAGGGAGGCTTTCGCATCACTCCCGGAAGAAGTTCGCCAGCATGCGCGGCGCGCCTATAAGCTCTTCCGGAGCGACCCCCGCCATTCCAGCCTGCGGTTTAAAAAAGTAAACGATGAGAGCAACATTTATTCCGTGCGCATTGGACTGTCCTACCGCGCGCTCGGCGTCATGGAAGGATCAACCGTTGTCTGGTTTTGGATTGGCTCGCACGCCGATTGCGACCAACTCCTTGGCTGAATTACTCGTCGCTTGTTGCAGCTCTTAAATATGCTTTTCCCTGTCTTCAATCTGCAATCTTAAATCCCCAATCTCAAATCTTTAATTAGTTCAGCTCCCATCCCCTGCATTAATCCTTCCTGGCTACTCTCTCCTGACTCCTGACTCCTGACTTCTGGCTTCTTTCCCTTCTTCCTCATGTTTTTCCGCGCTCTGTCGATAATATTACCGATAGAGGAACATTCAGATACAGGAGCAAACCTATGCCATTTGTTTTAATGATTCGCGAACGCCGCAGTTCTTGGGCAGGCCGGGGCCCGATTGCCGTTATCCATTCTTGATTGCGTAGCGGCGATTTTACATCGCCACGCCTTCCATCTCGAGTCTTGAATATGCAATCTCAAATCACCAATCTTAAATCCTCAATCCGCCCAGCCCCCAGTCCCGAGTCCCTTTCATCTCCAGCGCAGGCCGACCTGCTCGCCTACGTCCGGGAGAATTGGGACTCCAGAGTGGGCGACGACCTTCCCGAGGATGATGACGAACTCATCGAACAGTACTTTGATTGCGTGCACGAAGAATACGACATAGCGGAAACGGCCTGAACTACATTCTGCTGGGACTTGCTTGCGTAGCGGTCCTTCGACTCCTCGCTCAGGGCGGTGAGCAGCGTCGAACCGCGATTTTACATCGCCATCTGGTCTTTCGTCATTTGCCTATGATCGCGCTCCAAAACTTGGCGGCGTAAAGCCGCCGCTACGCCGTTAAGGCCCGCTGAACCCGCCCAAGCAATCGGGTCTCGTTCCGGCGGGCAAGCTCGTGCTGCCAAACACGGAAAACGCGCCAGCCTCGCGCGCGAAGCGTGCGGCCCACCAGCCTGTCCCGTTGGACATTCCGCTCCAGCTTGCGCTTCCAAAACGCGCGATTATTCCTGGGAAGATTCGAGTGTTTCGGGCAGCGATGCCAGAAGCATCCCAAAGTTACCTAGCCCTCGCCCGTGGGGAGAGGGTGATGCGAAGCGGCGGGTGAGGGGGCTTCAGCCTGAGCCTTGGGAAAAACAAAATCCGGCCTGCCATCACCTCGAACATCATTAGGCCGCATCCGACCACGCGGCCTTAGCTTCTTCGTAGCTTCGATAGCCGTCGTCAACTATCTCCGCTTTACCATTCAGAATGGAAATGACCGCCCAAAGAGCTATTCCATCATTCAACCTTAGATCCGGAGAACGGTGGTTCGCAACGGCCCAATTCTCTTGTTTGCGCGATGGTGAGTCACCTTCATAGCTATCGATTCTTAATATGTACTTCTTATCCTTCAATGGCATAAGTATTTTTCACTCCCGTTTAATGGTCCCAATTCGGTCTGGCTTCGCGTGGAATTGGGCATGATTCTTCCACTGCATCTGACGGGGATTAAACTCCTCGCGCCTCAGGGCTGTCAATTGCCAAATAATTGTCTTCGCCTCTTGCCATTCTCCAACTGAATTGTAAGTGAGTAGCGCAAAGTCTCGCTTCCCAGAGACTCTGCGCCTCAGTTTCTGTCAAAGGAAAAGCGTAAAGCTCGAACGGGCGAACTCATCACCATCCGCATTATTAAACAGCCTATTCAAATGATCGTGAACCCAACTTCCTTAAGATACTCAAACGTCGGATCATAAAACGATTGGTTGCGTGTCTTATCCTCCAGATCACCTGGCGGAACCACAATCACCATCCCTTGCCGAGCTCGCGTGAGAAGGACACGGTACGCATTCTTGAGGTAATTTTGCTTATCCTTCTTATTGATATGATTCCAGCGGGCTCCGCGAAAAGACCAATGTTTCCAACCATGTTCTGTGTATCTGAAATCAGCGTCCCATGTGACACAGGCCCAATCTAGCTCGAGGCCTTGTACATCAAATTCGGTGGCTACATCTTCAAGTTGAAATGAAGAGCGTACGTCTTCTTTTCCATTGAGAAACCAATGAATTGGGTTGATCTTCGGTCTTACATCTATCCCATGTGCTTTCAACCGATATGCCTGAGAAGAAACCACAATCCCATACCGCTCCGATCCTCTCGCCTGCGTTTTAAGCCATTGTTTTGCCTTGCTCAGATCGCGCGTGATGACCATGGGATATTTCGCCTTCACGTGTTCCAGCGTTTTATGGGCCTCATCAACGTTGAGGTCCAGCAATTGTTTCACTAAGTAGGATACGTGCTCAGCCCGAAACGAGCGCATCGACACTCCAAGATGCAGCTCATTTTTATAGAAGACATTCGGACGCACCCCCAATTCGCTCAGCACTCTCCCTGCGCCGTATTCGCTGTCGGTAAGGTGGGGAGAGATGTAAATATGCCAATTTGGAAATGAGCGGTTCAGCGACTCAATCCATTCAGTGATACCTGCCTCTCCCTTATTGATCTCCTGACCGCCACCAACCAGGCAGATAATCACAGCCCAATCCGCATGGCGATCGAGGCAGGAAATCAGAAATTCAGGCTCGGACTTATTGAAGTCCGGAATACCCTTCTTCTGACGCATGAAGCCTGACGTCTGTTCCACATTCCAGGCCCTCTGTGCCTCGTCAAATAGTGCAATACGTTCGATGGGCGCCGAATTCCGGTTAACCAGGCACTCGTCACGGAAATTATGAACATTTTGGACGAAAGCTTTAACCTCACTCATAGCCACACCTTTCTTAAACTTTTTTCCGCGCTCCTTTTCACGTCGTACTTTGTCCCTTGCCAAAGCCTCACGTAGAATCGCGACCAGAGGACCGTTACCCGAAAGGAAGACACTGTATAGGTCGCTCTCTTTATCAATGTGCGTAGTCGCGATATTGAGTCCGACCAAAGTTTTGCCTGAACCTGGCACACCAGTCACAAAACAGATTGCTTTGTGAGATTTTTCTTTTGCAGAACGAATGATGGCGGAAATTGATTCGGATGTTTCACTAAGGTTGATTGCGCTCGCATCGCTGCGGGAGATCTCGCTGACCGAGTGACCACTGTAAAGTGCCAAAGCAGCTTCTATGATTGTCGGGGTCGGACGATACCGTCCCTGTTCCCACTGTTTCGGGTCTATGTTTATGCCTTCGGCAAAGCGCAAAACCTCTTCGATCACATTGCCGAGAATTGACACGCTACTCTTGATTGGGAGAAGTAGCCTGTCGAGTTGAGGTGTTGCAGCGATAAATGTCTTGGTGCTATTCGCACTCGAAGCAATTAGAATCGGCGCTATGATTGGGTCGTGGCTCGTTTCGTGGAAGTTTTTCAAGTCTAAGGCATAGTCCCAGACTTGATCCACCGCGTACAATGGGAATTCTTTCTCGCCAATTTTAAATTCTAGAACAAATATTACTGGCCCGATGAGAAGGACAACGTCGATTCGTTGCCCCATCCGTGGGATCGAATATTCAAAGTAGACAGCTCCATTGAAACCAGGAAGAACCGATTGAAGAATGTTGATTTCTTCTAACCAAGCATCACGCTGGGTTTGTTCCAAGGCGAAGTCATTACTTCTCGCCAGTTGGCCGAGGATCTCGTCAGGGTTTGCATTTAGGAAAGCAGCAATCGAGTCAGAATAATATTCTCTTTTCATGCTTGGGGTTTTTCCCCGCGTCGCCGACCAATGGCGCCCATGAGCTTGGCCAATTCACGCGGCCAGCACAGTGAATCCTGCGCGCTCCATGCCCAGGGCGAATCCGCCGCAGCCGCAAAACAAGCGAACGCAGGTGAACCGCTTCATGGGACGTGATTATGAACCAGTAAACGTTTGAGTTCAAGCGGCATTACGCAGTAGACCGTAGACAGTAGACTGTAGACGGGAATGACGACTGGTGAATGGCAGTTCCCGGGCGGAACGTCCGTCTACTGACGGGCACGGAATGACAAAAAAGACGAATGTAGCGCAGGATCCGTGCTCCGATCCTGCGGCATTTCCACTTCGTTTGCCCAAAACAATTTCCACTTCGATTCCTTAAAACAATTTCCAGCTCGTTTCCACAAAAAGAACTGAAAAAACCGCCTTGGAAAGGAAGTGGATAAGGCTCTACTGGAAAGGAATTGGAAGAGCACTTCCGAAAAGGAATTGGAAAAGCCGCAACTTGAAACAACGAAAGTTGCGCTACTTCTCCAAAACGGGCAAACGCGCGCAGGCAGGAAGAAGAATAATGACCGCTGGATGGGCGTTCTTGGATAAGGCGGGTCCATTTCGCCTGCCGTTTTTGCGGCTGTCGCGGGAACGGCGGAACATTAGAACGGGTGCGTTACTGATTGCCCGGCTGGTCCTTCGCCTTGAAAAACAATTGGATTGCAACCTGCCAGTGTAGTGCGTCAAACGGATGTTTACTTATGCCGAAGGCTTTGGAGTGCGGCGGCTAGCCGCCGCTTTGTCCAGTGATACCTGCCCAACGCCCGATTTCCGCCCCATTCCCGTGAGCGAGCTCCCGGACGGGAAAGCGAGAGCAAGCTCCCGCACTCCAAAAGCGCATGCGAAACGTAAAGCCATGTATGACGCACTACACTAGTGTTGCGTTCGGAAAATACGTTTACCGTAGCGCCGCCCTTTAGGGCGGCATATGCCGGGCTAAAGCCCGGCGCTACAACAAACTGATCTTCGTCATTTAAGTAATCGTATTTACATAACGCAACACTAGTTCCGTCAAGCGGACTTACTCCGCTGCCGCTGCGCCTTTTTCTGCGCCGTGCCATCTTCACAGGCTTCGGAGTAAGATTAGGGTGATGAAATTACTAAACCGTCCAGACTGTTTGTTAATTATGATGCTATATCTAATTAATAGTCCTATTGGACTATTAATTCAAACATCCTCATAAATGATATAATATGCATTAGCTTAACTAACTGCAGTAATTATTCTAAATGCATTAAAATGCGTTGTTTATACGAATACTTTTCCGCCCAAAAACATGCCAAACCACGTTTTCAGTGCCGCGTTGCCCAATCCGCGCGGCAACCCTAATCCAACTTTCCCCTATTTACCCTTGATGATTTGCTGCTCAGTGGGCAATGTCGTGGCATCCCATCCACCACCCAGAGCTTCCACCAAGCGCACGCTGGCCACCATGCGCCGGGTAAGAATATCCACTGCGGCTCTTTCGTCTTGCAGAGCGATGGCCTGCGATGTGATCACTTGCAGGTAGCTGACCGTTCCGGCCTTGTACTGGTCCGTAGCTATTTGCAACGAGCGCTCCGCAGCTCGCACCGCATCGTCCTCGGCGCTCGCTTCGTTCGAGAGAACCCGCAACGCCGCGAGGTTATCCTCCACTTCCTGAAAGCTGGTGAGGACGGTTTGCCGGTAGCCGGCCACGGTGAAATCGTAGGCAGCTTGCGTCTGAGCCAACTGAGCGCGGCGCCTGCCCGCATCGAAGAGCGTCTGCGCTACCTGTGGCCCAACGGACCAGAAACGGCTGGGCCATGAAATCCAATTCAGAAAACTCGAACTCTGAAGGCCGCCGGACGCACTGAGAATTAAAGCAGGAAAGAATGCAGCTTTGGCAATACCGATCTCCTCGTTGGCCGCGGCCATCTGGCGCTCCGCGGCGGCAATATCCGGGCGCCGCTCCAAGAGACTTGAAGGAACTCCAACGGGGACGGGCGGTGGCGGCGATTTTAAAGCTGTGGATGAAATTGAAAGCGCCGCAGGAGGCTTGCCAATCAGGGTGGCGATGGCGTGTTCAAACTGGGTGCGCGCAACTTCAAGGTCAATCAACTGGGCCTTCGCGGTGTTCAGTTGGGTTTCCGCCTGAGCCACATCTCCGCCCGATGCCACGCCACCGTTGTACCGGTTCCTGGTCAGTTGGAGGTACTGTTCGTAAGATTTCACCGTGCGCTCGAGCAAATCCTTGTTGCTATCGGCGCCATGAAGTTGAAAGTAGTCCTGCGCCAGCTCGGACTGGAAAATCAAGCGGGCGTTCTCCAACTGCGCGGCGCTCACCTGGGCGGCCTCTGCGCTTGCACTCACGCTGTGCCGGATGCTTCCCCAAACGTCGGCTTGATATGACACGTCCACGGGCAAGTTGTAATTCGTGCGCACGCCGGAAGCAAAATTAATCACCCCGTCGCTGCTGAGCGTGCCGGAAGTTCGCGAGTTAACAATCGATGGAAGAGCGGTAACAGTGGGGAACAAACCGGAGCGTGCGATTCGCACCGCGTCCTTGGCCGCGCGGAACTGAGCTTCTGCAGCCAGGACGTTCTGGTTGGAGATGCTCACCTGTTCCTCAAGTGCGTTCAGTTGCGGGTCGTTATAGATCTCCCACCACTTTCCTCGCACCGTTCCGTCATTCGGCTGAGCAGGTTTCCATTCGGCGCCGACTTTTGAATTGTCAGGCGGCTGTTCTTTATATGCCGCCGGCACCGGAGCAGTGGGGCGTTGATACTTGGGGCCCACCGAGCAGGCGCTTGAAAAGAAGAGCAGGCAGCAGCCAGAAAGCAGAAGGCCGCAGGCTGAACGAAATGCGCGATGAGCCGAAAGTGGAAGAATGGTAAATCGGCGATGGGAAATGGGAAATGGAAAGAGGCGCGGCCTTTTACCATTTCCCATGACGCAATTGCCATTAAAAATTCTTTTCATTTTTTCCACTCCCAGTTCTCCACTCCAACTCAAAGATCTTTTCACGCCTCGGAGCCGAGCGCCCCGGTTTTTTCGTGATGCCTTGCGCGCGCCCGGACGCGCCAATTTTGGAGCCGGTCGAAATAGAGATAGACCACCGGCGTGGTGTAGAGCGTCAGCAATTGGCTCACCATCAATCCGCCGATGATGGCGATTCCCAGCGGTCGGCGCAATTCCGAGCCGGTGCCAGTGCCGATGGCCAGCGGCAGAGCGCCCAACATAGCCGCAAGGGTGGTCATCAAAATGGGTCGGAAGCGCAGCAGACATGCTTCGTAAATTGAATCACGTGAATTCTTGCCCTCATTGCGTTCTGCCGCCAGGGCGAAATCGATCATCAGGATGGCGTTTTTCTTCACAATCCCAATCAAGAGAATGATTCCTATTACCGCGATGATGGTGAGATCGGTGTGAGTGATCATCAATGCCAGCAGCGCCCCCACGCCGGCTGAGGGCAGAGTGGAAAGAATGGTGACGGGATGGACGAAACTTTCATAGAGGATGCCGAGCACCAGATAAACGGCGGCGAGCGCTGCGGCAATCAGGAGCGGCTCGCTGCCCAGCGAATCCTGGTAAGCCTGCGCCGTGCCGGAAAATCCGGTATGGATGGTGGGCGGCAGACCGATTTTGAGCGCGGCCGCATTGATGGCGTCCACCGCGTCCCCCAACGCCACGCCGGGCTGCAAATTAAAAGAGATGGTGACGGCAGGAAAAAGCCCTTGATGAGTTACGGCCAGCGGCGCATTGATGGGCGCGAAATGCGCAAAGGCGCTGAGCGGAACTTCCTGGCCGCTCGGCGAACGCACATAGACTTGATTTAAGATTTGGGGACTCTGCCAGTATTCCGGCGCCGCTTCCATGATCACGTGGTACTGATTCAGCGAACTATACATGGTTGATACCTGGCGCTGGCCAAAGGCGTCGTAAAGGGTTGCGTCAATGAGTTGCGGTGAGATGCCGAAACGCGCCGCGGTCCCGCGATCATACTGGACGTAGGCTTGCAGCCCGTGATTTTGCTGGTCGCTGTTCAAGTCCGTGATGGAGCTGATGGTTTTTAATTGTTGGAGCATGCGGGGCGCAAAGTCAGTAAGGTCCTGCAAGTTGTCGCCTCGCATGGTAAATTGATATTGAGCGGCGCCGAATCGTCCGCCCACGCGCACGTCTTGCGCCGCCTGCAAATAGAGCGTGGCGCCCGGCACGCGGGCGAGCTTGGGCCGCAACCGGGCGATGATGAGGTCGGCGCCGATTTTTCTCTGGTCGGGCGGCTTGAGAGAAATGAACATGCGCGAGCTATTTCCTCCCGCCCATCCACCTGTAAATCCATTGACCGTATCCACGGCGGGGTCGGCCACCACGATCTTCACCATCGTCTGAAGGATGCCGTCCATGGCTTGAAATGACGTGTCCTGGTCGGCTTGAATCGAGCCGATAATCCTGCCGTTATCCTGCTGCGGGAAAAATCCCTTGGGCACATGAATATAAAGGTAAACATTTAGTCCAATGGTGGCCAATAAAATACAGAGTGTAATCGCCGGATAGCGAAGCACCCCGGCCAGCGTTCTCCCATACGCCTTCACGATCCAATTAAATCCGCGCTCGCTGATGTCGTACAGCCGGCCATGCGCCTCATGCTGCCTTAGCAAATGGGCGCACATGGCGGGAGTGGCCGTGAGCGATACCACCATTGAAACGATGATGGCGACGGAAAGCGAAACGGCGAACTCACGGAACAGGCGGCCGACAATTCCACCCATCAACAAAATCGGAATGAAAACCGCAATCAGCGAAATAGTAATGGTGATCACGGTAAAGCCGATTTCCCGCGCGCCCCTGAGTGCGGCCTCAAACGGAGGCATCCCCTGTTCCAAATAGCGGGAGATGTTTTCAATCACCACGATGGCGTCATCCACCACAAATCCGGTGGAGATGCAGAGCGCCATCAAGGAAAGATTGTCCAGGCTGTAACCCAGCACGTACATCACGCCAAAAGTTCCGATCAGCGACACGGGAACGACGACGCTGGGGATAAAAGTGGTCCGTGGGCTGCGGAGGAAAACGAAGACCACCAGGATCACCAGGATCACTGAGATGAACAACGTTTGCTCGACATTCTTTACCGAAGCGCGGATGGTGACGGTCTGGTCCATGGCCACCCTCATATCGATGGCCTGTGGCATGGCGGCCTTTAGCGCGGGAAGCACGGTGCGAATGCGGTCCACGGTATCAATAATGTTGGCGTTGGGTTGTCGGAAGACGATCACCAGGACGGATGGCTTGCCGTTGGCATAGCCCGCATTCCGAATATCTTCAGGAGCATCCCGCGCCTCACCGATATCGGAAATGCGCACGGCTGATCCGTTGCGGTAGGCTACGATCAGCGGTTCGTAGTCAACGGCTTTAAAAAGTTGATCGTTGGCGCCCACCTCCCACATGCGATGGCCGTCGGAAAAATGTCCTTTCGGGGTGTTGGCATTGGCGGCGCTCAACACGCCTCGAACCTGTTCCAAGCCGATGTCATATTTATTCAACGTGGTCGGGTTCAGTTCAATGCGGACCGCCGGCAGCGCGCCGCCTCCCACAATCACCTGCCCCACGCCGGCCACCTGGGCCAGCTTCTGCGCCAATATCGACGAGGCGGAATCGTACATCTGGCTCTTGCTGAGCACGTCGGAAGTAAGCGCCAGCATGAAGATGGGAGCGTCGGCAGGATTCGCTTTCCGGTAATTCGGGTTACTGGGAAGATTCGCCGGCAGGTTGCCGCGCGCGGCGTTGATGGCGGCTTGCACGTCGCGCGCCGCGGCGTCAATGTTCCGGTTCAGGTCAAATTGCAGCGTGACGTTAGTGGACCCGAGAGTGCTGGAAGACGTCATCTCCGTGACTGACGCAATACGGCTGAATTGGCGCTCGAGCGGTGTGGCCACGGCGGAGGCCATGGTCTCAGGACTTGCGCCAGGCAAATTCGCGCCCACGCCGATGGTGGGAAAATCCACCTGAGGCAGTGGCGATACAGGAAGATGCTGAAAAGCAACTGCCCCGGCCAGCGCAATGGCAGCGGTGAGGAGCGTTGTCGCTATCGGCCTGCGGATAAAAGGTTCTGAGATATTCATGGCCGGAGATAATTACTTTACGCAAAGAACCGTGCTCTGTCCATAGGCCACTGATTTGAGTCGAACGCCGGGTAGTCGTGCAGTTTGAAGAGTGAATAGCAATTCGATTTCGGGTTGGCGATTATAGCACTTGATTTACATTTTGGAAGTGTGCTAGCGTGTTGATTTTAGATTTGTGTACTTTCCTCTTTCCGCTTCGGAGTAGCCATTGACAGACTTGGATATTTTCCACTTCGACGAAACCAGGGAAAATTTTGAGGACTTTGGTCAAAGTAATGGGGAGCGCTTTTGGTATGCCCGCGAGTTGATGACCTGGCTTGGTTATGAAGACTGGAATTCATTCTCCAAGGCTGTCAACCGAGCCATAGGAACCTGCACTACCCTTAATATTTCGGTCGCTGAGAATTTCATTCAGTGTGAGCGAGAGACACACGACGGCAAAATTAATGACTACAAACTCTCGCGTTTTGCCTGTTGTTTAATCGCCCTAAATGGAGATGTTAAAAAACCCAAGGTGGCAGCAGCCCAAGCCTACTTTGTCTCCTTGGCGGAGGTTTTGCGAAAGTATTTTCTCAATGCAAATAATGTTGACCGCGTAATGATAAGGGAAGAGATCACGGAGAGAGAAGTCACACTCAGCGGAGTGGCGAAGGGTGCCGGAGTGACCGTATATCCGTTTTTCCAGAATGCTGGCTATCGTGGCATGTATAACATGGATTACCGAACGCTGAAAGAGCGTAAAGGAATAGACCAGAATAGGTCGCTTCTCGATTTTATGAGGAAAGACGAATTAGCGGCCAATTTATTTCGGTTAACCTTGACCGAGGGCAGAATCAAGAAAGACGGTACCCGTGGGCAATATCCACTTGAGCAGGTCGCAGAGGAAGTGGGCAGGAGAGTACGCACCACCATGATTGAAGAAACTGGACTAAGGCCAGAAAACATCCCGATTGCAGAGGATATCACATTAGTTAAAAGAGGGTTAAAGAAAGCTCATAAGGAAATGAGAAAGATTGACCGCCCCAAACGCAAGGCCTTGCCAGGGAAATCAGACTAGCCCACCGTTTCCAGCATTTCTTCAATTGTCCATATGTGGTCGGTAATTCCAGTTTCCATTGCGGGGGGCGCAGGGTCAAAGGAAGGCCGTCCCAGCCCGCTGGGCAAAGCGACACGCTAAGACGGCCAAGAGCCTCGGGTAAAAACCCTATTGAATAGTGGCGGCGGTCGCGGTAGGATACACACGAAGCCGCGCTCTGTGTCTCGCTGACGCATAACGTTTGGCTTCCAGGGCTCGGGCCGTTTGCGCGGCTGCGAGCCCTTTTTATTTCTTCAGCCTATATTGGCCTTCCAACTTCTCAAACTCCTTGTTCTTTAAGCACCCATAAACTACGACTGGATTAACCTTGAATTTGAATTGCGCCCTAACCCCGTCTAGAATCTCTTGGGCACTGTGAAGTTGACCGTCATCCAACGTCTTGCGAATTGCCGTCTTCACTTCGTTGGGATTCAGTCTTGGAAAGAAACTTCGCTTTAGGCCGGGTCTTTTTTTCTTCTTGTTTGTCTTGGGTGATTTCTTCATCCCATTCTTGAGGGATTTCGGTAAGCTCGGGTAAAACTCCCGAAGCCCGATATATCCTTCACTGACTTTTACGAATTCTTTCTTTGGGTTTCTCATAAGCGAAACGTACAATGTTGCCTTTGGGTCTGCGCCTCCTACGTGCGCTCCTCCACGCTTCATTCCGTCAAGAAGCTGATCCATAGAAATGGCGCGCCCAGCTTTCTTAAGGTACGCTTTTGCTGCATCGGTTTGAGTCATACTAAAGAACTCGTCGGGACGGTTTAGAGGCAAAGGCCCACTAACATTGGTGGCCGGGGCTTGTTCTGAGATAACCATCGTCTCTGTAGTTTCGGATGAAGTAGCAGGAACACCAAGCTCTTGTTCTAGCCCACGGATAATCGCATCTAATGACCGAGTCTCTTGTATTTTAGCGGCCCTTTGTTGTCTGAAGTGCTCAAGCGTTTTAAGAAGATGATCCTTTTCGTCCATCGTTCACCTCACAAGCCTAGAATTCCATCAGCGAATATTACTATGCATCTATACGCGGATGTTTGTCAAGACCTTATTTGTCCTTTAAATCATCGTGGTTACGACTAAACAGTTTAAGCTCGATGGTTAGTCAAATTAGCCAAGGTCATCTAGGTCTATCAAGACTCATGGCTCGGGTCGTAGGCCGTGCTTTAAGTGTTTACTTGACACGGACAAAAACATTCATTAGTATCAGTGAGTCCGAGGGGCAAGGGGAGATGGGCTTATGGCAACCAAAGAACACATAGAGAAAATTGAGGTTCATCGTCGAAAGCGCGAGCTATTAAGTAAATTTAGGGAATTCGCTGCGGAACGAGATGAGGATGGTTTTAGAGATTACATCACCGATGAGTGCGGCATAAAGCCGGGCGATTCTCGATATCCTCATGCGATGCGTGAATTCTGGAATCTTGTACGCGCGGTCGAGAACGAGCGGCGTCGATAGACTTCAAGTGTTCCCTTGCCTCATCTTCTGGAAGTGAAGTGAGATGATCTTCGACGATCTTGTAGAGCCTTTCGAGGGAAGCGGCGACTTCGTTTTTGCGTCTCTTTTTTGGGAGTTTGGCGACCATAGAAAAGTTCAGTACAGTTCAGTTCGAGAACAGAATAAGATTTACTTATTGCGTTGTCAATAAGATATTTGTATAATTAAGATTTTGAAGTACTTACAGGACGTTTTTTCACCTTTCAAATAAATTAGCAAATCTCTTTCGATTCTCGAACTGAACTGTACTGAACTTTGTCGCGGTTGCTACTTTCCCCGAGTTGCCTATTGAACAACCCTAAACGCGATGTGGTTCATATACTCTCGCGGCCTTCACTTCGCCGGATGACCTCTTGCATCACGCGGAAGGCTGTCTGGTTGGTATCTTCCCGTGGCTTCGGCGGCTTCTTCTTTGGCATGGCCTGAGTGTGGCACAGGCGGCCAGAAAATCAAGTCCCAAAATAATCAAACTAGGACACTACCGAGCGCCGGGATCAATTGCGCTCTCTTTTCGCGCGTGATAGCGTGAGGTTTGTTTCGAGGGGTGACACATGGACAAGGCTGTAGACCTGTCGAGAACTTTGGTTGAGGCTCCGCGTAATTGCTGGATTGCACTGGACCGGGAAGAGACGAAGGTGGTTGGCAGCGGCAAAAACCCAGAGTCGGCGATCGCCGATGCTCGCGCCCAGGGGATCACAGATCCTGTTCTCATCTGGTCGCCGGAAAGCTGGACTCCAGTCATCGGCTAAGGGAAACTTGTGAAGATTCTACTATCGTGCTTTTGCGCTATACAGTTTTCAATTGCTACGCAAGGAGACGACGAGAGTGGTGTGCGGCATCAGCCTTGACCGGAAGGTCCCCCCTCACCCGTCCGTCGGCTGACGGCCGCCATCGCAGTACGTGGGGCCCCGACCCCTCTCCCGCAGGAAGAGGGCTATGGTTTTGTCTTTTGCTGGTATTGATTAAAAAATCATAACCCTCGCCCACTTGGGGGAGAGGGTGGTCGCGCGGCGCGTGACCGGGTGAGGGGGAATCGTTCCAGACGAGTCTCTTGCCATACCAACACCCAATGATATTTCCCCGATGAAGGAAGTATGTTCAGGACTGCGTAATCGTCAGTTCCAGTTTTAATTAACCCGTCCTATATCGCTTCCCCTCTTCACTGTCCCATAGTGCTACAAGGTCTTCGACGCTCCAAAGCCTATATGCGGCGGGTGGTGTTATTTGGAATCTGATCGCTTACTAAAAACCCGTCATTCCCGCGAAAGCGGGAAGGTGGATTCACGTTTCAAGTGCAACACCTGGCAAGCATACGCAGGGCCGGATTTTCCAAGAGGTATGGAGAGCGTTGTGGAAATGGCGCAGCGTGGAAAAGTCCCAAAGGCCAAAGCGGACTTTTCCACCCTGCTTGGAAATCCGGCGCAAAACGCCGGATTCCCACATTCCCACAGCGCCGGTGACGGCTCTTCTTTTCAGTGGTTAACGGCTCTGTGCTTCTTGCGCTCTCCATCGGTTACTGGCCCCAAGGTTTCTTGCACAAGGTGTTGCACTTGCAGCGTGAACTTAGCGAATTCAGACTGTTGTCAGCGCATTTCCAATGGCTTGCGAAGTGGATTCCCGCTTTCGCGGGAATGACTGCATCAGGAAGCACCCGAATCTCGCAAATGACACCACTACTCTGCGACGCCAGCCGCCATTGCCGGAGGGGCCCTTAGCGTAGAGCGCGATTTCTGTGCGCCGCAGACTCTGATGGCATAAAGCCCTCGGTGGCAATCGTGGGGCGCCAGGAACCCGGGAAACGTATGAGGGGTTTTCCCTTTCAAGGTGCCGGAATTCACCTGATTGTGACTCTGGAACAATAAAACTAATATGAGCGCGTTTAGGAAGGCCTGTTGGTTGAGAGGGCGACCGTGTCCGGCTAGCTGGTAATAAGTTCGTAAACGCGAATCGCGAGAGATCAGCAATCCGGTTACGGGAGGAAGATTTACCGCCATCCGACGAGGTGAATGGAATCGTTTCACTGATTATTATGGATGCTCATCGCGCAGAGCTTGGGAGATGCGGAAATGATCAGACACCCTCGCTTCCTTTTTTTTGCAAGCTCGATTCCCGTGTGGATTGGTCTGCGCGGCCAGCCCGAAGCCCAGCCCCAACCACAATACGGGCGGGAATTTACTCTCAATCACATTGTATATTCTTTCTTCGAGTGGTTCGGTGAGCTTGGCATTTTTTGCGGGCGGGTAATCAGTGCAGCGTTCAATCCGCCATACGAAGGCCGGGAACTCTTCCACCAGCTCGATGAAGTGGGCTCCAAATCGCTGCCCCTGGTGGCGCTGGCGGGTGCGGCCACCGGCGTGGTGATGTCCTTGCAAACGCGCGATAGCCTGATTCGCTTTGGCGCCAAGTCCGTCCTCCCGGCGGTGATTATTATGTCCATCATTAAAGAGACGGGCCCCATCATCACGGCCTTAATCACCAGCGGCCGCGTGGGCGCCGGGATGGGAGCGGAATTAGGATCGATGAAAGTGACCGAGCAGATTGACGCCATGGAAGTCTCTGCTGTGAACCCCTACAACTATCTCGCGGCCACGCGCGTGCTGGCCTGCATGTTGATGCTTCCCTTGCTGACCTTGGCCGCCGACTTTTGCGGGATCATGATGGGCTGGATTGCCAGCACACTTGCCGAGCCTATCTCATTACGCCTCTTTATAGTAGAGGGATTCAAGAACGTGACTTTTAACGATTTTCTGCCACCCACTCTCAAAACCGTGGTGTTTGGATTGATCATCGGGATGATCGGATGTTTTCAGGGAATGCGCGCGCGAGGGGGAACCGAAGGGGTGGGGCGGGCAGCCACCACCTCCGTGGTGATCGCCTCACTTTTCGTAATTCTGGCGGATGTGCTGTTGGTTCGGCTGATCCAGGTATTTTTCAATTAGGCGGGACTCATGGAGAATCTGCAGAATAGTGGCGGACCGGCAATCGCAGTGAAGGACTTACGGAAGTCATTCGGCGGGCAGAAGGTTCTGAACGGAGTGAATCTTCAAGTTGCGCGGGGCGAGACCCTCGCTATTCTCGGTCAGAGCGGCACGGGTAAAAGTGTTTTTCTGAAGTTGCTGATTGGTTTGTTAAAACCCGATTCAGGGTCGATTGAGGTGGCGGGCAAGGAACTGAAGGGAGTTGAGATGGGCAAACTCAACGAAATCCGCAGGAAAGTGGGGTTCCTGTTTCAGCAATCGGCGCTGTACGATTCGTTGAGCGTGGAGGAAAACGTCGCCTTCCCGCTGGCCCGGAACTCCCCGATGGCGCTGAACGAACAAAAAGACCGCGTGAAAAATTTGTTGTCGCAAGTCGGGATGGAGAGTGAGGGGCGCAAAATGCCTTCTGAGATTTCCGGAGGCATGCAGAAACGAGTCGGCTTGGCCCGCGCCCTGGCGCTCCAGCCTGACATTTTGTTGTGCGACGAACCTACGGCCGGCCTGGATCCCATTACCGCTAGAGAGATCGAAGATTTGATTTTAAAACTGCAGAAGGAACGCCAGATGGCTTCGGTGGTGGTCACCCATGATTTGCGCGGCGCTAAAATTATTTCCAACCGTCTGGCTGTTCTGCATCAGGGAAACATTCTGATCGAAGGAACTTTTGAAGACCTGCAAAAGAGCCATGACAGCTTTGTGTCACGATTCATGGCAGAGGGGGCGCAAACACCATGTCACGAACAGCCCGCTTAGGGGTTTTTATTTTTGCAACACTGGCCATTCTTGCCATCGGAATATTTTTGATCGGGAGCAAGCAGTTTCTCTTTAGCTCCTCGTATCACATCAAGGCGAACTTCGACAGCGTCGCCGGCCTCGACAACGGCGCTGAGGTGCGCGTGGGCGGAGTTCACAAAGGAACGGTTTCGGTGATCCAACTTCCCACGCAATCGAATGGAAAAGTCGCAGTAGTGATGAAGATGGAGAGTTCCACCCGCGACGTGGTGAAAGCGGATTCCGTCGCCTCGATCCAGACAGAAGGACTCATGGGCAGCAAATACGTGGACATTTCGTTCGGCTCCAAGGACGCGCCCAAGATTCAAGATTGGGAAACAATTGGGAGCCAGCCGCCGGTCGACATTTCCGACCTGATCAAAAAGACGAACGATATGCTGGACAGTGGCAAGACCGCCATGAACAACATCGACGAGCTTTCCGGGAATCTGAAGTCTGTCTCCGCCAAAGTTGACGAAGGCAAGGGAACCTTGGGAGCGCTCGTCAACGACAAAAAAATGTATCAGCAATTGAGTGATACCACCGCCCAAGCCAAAGAAGGAGCCACCGCTTTTCAGGAAAATATGCAGGCGCTCAAGAGCAATTTCTTTTTGCGCGGGTTTTACAAGAGGCGCGGTTATAGTGATTCTTCCGAGTTGACGAAATATGAAATCCCCAATCTGCCCCAGAGTCCTCAACTTAAAGAGTTCTCCTATGACGCTGCCAAGCTCTTCAACAAGCCCGATGCGGCAAAATTAAAAAATGCGAAGGCGCTTGATTCGGTTGGACATTACCTTGAACAGAATAAATTCGGCCTGGCCGTGGTGGTCACCAAAACCGGCATGAAGGGTGATACGGATAAAGATAAGGAACTCTCCGAGGCACGGGGCATGGTGGTGCGGGATTATCTGGCCAAGAATTTTAAATTCGATGACACGCTGTTGAGAACTCTGGCGCTCGGTAAGATCGCCGGGGGCGCGGGAAGCGATGCCGGAGGCGTTGAGATCGTTGTGTATCCGGCCGGAGTTGCATCCGCGGAACCCCGCCCAATGAGAGCCAGCCAATAAATGGTTGAGTCATTCTCTGCAGGAGGAAACCATGCCTGAAAGGGAAACAATCGAACGAGCACGAAAAGATGCTCGTGAAGGTAAGTCACCTTCAACGCAGGCGGGCGAGTTCGTCCGCGAAGAAATGGAACATATTCGGGAAGGTAAACATGGGGCACGGTCTACCCAACAGGCAATTGCGATTGGCCTTTCCAAAGCACGTCGCGCAGGCGTGAAGCTGCCACTTCCCGCAAGGGGACGCGTCTCATCAAGAACTTTGGCTCAGGCCAGGCGCGACAACCAGAAGGGCAGGGAATCCTCACACAGTAAACCATCACTGAAACGTTCGCGTGCTGTGTTCAAGGCGCTGCAAAGGGAAGGCCACAGCGCAGCATCTCCGGAATCACTCGCACGCCAGGCTAGGCGCAGTGCTCTTGCCCGGGGGCCGGTGGCCCTGCGTCGCGCGGCATTGAAGGCAATTAAAACCAAAGGCCATGCAGGTCTTCAGCAAGCTGCCCGCAAAGCCGCTCGCACCCGTGCCGCAAACAGCTAACCCGGTAGCGCTTTATCCTGGCCGCGTGCGGGCTGGCTCAAGCCAGCATTGGGTCCCCGTCCTGCGCCGGCTGAAATATTCATGGCTTACTCTGCCGGAATCGGCTCCGAACCCGGGCTAATCTGGCGCTCACGGGAAAATCGCCGGGCCAGCCGATCGAACCAGAGATAAATGACCGGCGTTGTGAACAGAGTCAGCAACTGGCTCAAAACGAGTCCGCCAACCATGGTGATTCCCAGGGGCCGTCGTAACTCCGAACCCGTTCCCGACCCGAGCGCCAGTGGAACGCCGGCCAGCAGCGCCGCCATGGTAGTCATCATAATGGGGCGGAAGCGCAGCAGGCACGCCTGGTAGATCGCTTCCTCGGGCGGCTTGTGCTCTTTGCGTTCCGCGTCCAAAGCGAAGTCAATCATCATGATGCCGTTCTTCTTCACGATGCCAATCAGCAGTACTATGCCGATGAGCGCGATAATGCTGAAATCATATCGGCAGATGATGAGCGCCAGCAGCGCCCCGACCCCGGCCGAAGGCAGCGTGGAAAGGATAGTGAGCGGATGGATATAACTCTCATACAAAACACCCAAAACAATGTAGACGGTAACGAGGGCCGCCAGAATCAGCCAGGACTCATTGGCCAGCGAAGCCTGGAATGACGCGGCGGTTCCCTGATACGCCGCCTGAATACTCGCCGGCATGTTGATGGACTCTTTCACTTTGTTGATGGCGTCAATGGCTTGTCCCAGCGAGGCGTTGGGAGCCAGATTGAATGAAAGGGTAACCACAGGGAACTGCCCCTGGTGGTTCACGGTGATGGGCGCGCTCATCTCCTCCAAATGCGTAAAGGCGGCGAGTGGCACCTGGCCCCCGTTGGGAAACTTCGACGAAGAAGCAATTGGCCCGCTCCCGACGGCGTTGCCGGAAGCGGCGGCAGATGAGTTGCCCGAGGATGACGTTGAAGCGGAAGCCAGGCTCGAATTGGCTGCGGACAGGGAACTCGAGGGTCCGAACAATTGTGCTCCGCCGCTCCCACCGGCCACCAGGCCAGAAGAACCGCTGGAGCTCGCGGCCCCTGTGCGAATATACAAATTGCGAAGGTCCAAAGGATTGCTCTGATAATCGGGCTTCACTTCCAGAATCACGTGATATTGGTTTAGCTGGGTAAAAATAGTGGATACCTGGCGCTGGCCGTAGGCGTCATAAAGCGTTTGGTCGATTGCTGACGGCGAGATGCCGAGACGGTAAGCCGTTTCGCGATCGAACACCAGCTTGGCCCGAAGCCCGCCCACCTGCTGATCGCTGGCCACATCGCTCAACTCAGGAAGCTTTTGCAGCGCGGCAAGCATTTTGGGCGCGAATTCGCTCAGCTCGGCGGTGTTGGGATCCTCAAGAGTGTATTGGAACTGCGTGCGGCTCACCCGATCTTCCACGGTAATATCCTGCACCGGTTGCATGAACAGAGTAATGCCCGGCACCTTGGCCAGCTCAGGTTGCAGGCGGCGAATGACGTCGCTGGCGCTTATGTTTCGTTCGCTGAGCGGTTTTAAATTGATCAGAATGCGCCCGCTATTCAGGGTGGTGTTGGTTCCATCGATTCCAATAAAAGATGAAAGGCTTTCAACGGCGGGATCTTTCAAGATGACCTTCGCCAGTTCCTGCTGTTCGCCGGCCATTTCCTTGAAGGAGACGGACTGCGCTGCCTCTGAAACACCTTGAATAACGCCCGTATCCTGAATCGGGAAAAATCCTTTGGGAATAAAAATGTAGAGCAGAACTGTCAGAACAAAAGTGGAGATGGCCACCAGCAGCGTCTCCGTCTGATGGCGAAGCACAACCTGCAGAGTCCGGTCGTAATAAGAGATCACCCACATCCATGCGTGTTCCGAGGCGCGAAAGAGCCGGCCCTGCTTTTCTTCGGGTTGGTGCTTCAAAAGCTTGGCGCACATCATCGGGGTGAGAGTAAGCGAAACGAAGGCGGAGACCAGAATAGTGACGGCCAGAGTGACGGCAAATTCGCG
>Ga0209166_10000624_pt1 | contig 36028 bp, 30 predicted proteins | sample Coa_R1_3_FD_187151 | JGI IMG/M metagenome (GOLD analysis project Ga0209166, IMG submission 187151) | Surface soil microbial communities from Centralia Pennsylvania, which are recovering from an underground coalmine fire - Coalmine... | ecosystem: Environmental > Terrestrial > Soil >...
ACAGCCCGAAGGGAGCCGTCCGCATAGGCTTGCCCACGGAGTACGTCGACCAACTGTTCCCGAAGTTGTTCTACGAGGCCTAGCATTACAGCTGCAGTCTCATTTTGACGTGAGCCCGTCGAGCCGCCGCTTGATGGGCTCGTCGCCATAGGCGCCAGGCGATGACCTCGGCGGGTTCGATCAGCTGCTGAGCGAGCCGGTTGGCATGCGGCGGATTTCCTGCGTCGACCAGCGGATCAGCTCTGTTGAAGAAGGCGCTCGATCCAGGCTTTCGTTTTGATGCTAGGCGCCGCCGCGGCGGCCAGGGAGACGCCGGAACCCTTTCGCGAGCCTCGGAACAGGGGGGCCTTGGCGGCGTTTCGGGACAAGGCTGGGAGCGCCGGTGTTTTCCATGGAGGCGAAGATGCGTGTGAACGAATGCATGACGCGCGACGTGACGATCGCAGATCCCCAGGAGACGATCTGTGACGCTGCGATGATGATGGCCCAATGCGACGCCGGGGTATTGCCAGTCGGCGAGAACGATCGACTGGTGGGGGTGATCACCGACCGAGACATCGCCGTGCGCGCCGTCGCTGAGGGAAAGGGTCCCGACGCTAAGATCCGGGAGGTGATGAGCACCCAGGTTCGCTACTGCTTCGAAGATGACGACGTCGATGAAGTCCTGCGCAATATGGGCGATCTACAAGTTCGACGTTTGCCGGTTTTGAGCCGCGAGAAACGGCTGGTCGGCATTGTCTCACTGAGCGACCTGGCCACAAATGGCGCCTCCGCCAAGGCCGGGATGGCGCTCACAGACATCGCGCGGCCTGGCGGCGAACACTCTCAGACACGCCACTGACGCCCGGTCTTGGCGCATCTGCCGTCCAGATCGAGGGCCGGCGGCGCGGACATCGTCTGCGAAGCGGCGATCACCGACCAGCCATCCTTGGCGATCTTCTCGTGCAACGTTGCAAGTCAGCAAGTCGGCCCGCCGTTGAGACGAGCCCCAATGGCGCAACCTCGCTGCGCCATGTCGCCGGCGCCAACATCAGTCAAGCCCAGCACCCTTCACTTGCAATCCATCCTGGTCGGAGCCAGCGGAACCTAGCGTGAAGTCTAAGGTCAAGCAGACTTGGCCGCCTGGAGGCGTACTCGGAAAATAGCGCAACTTCCTTGTCCGCCACGGATATCTCTGGTGGGAGAACCCACGACTTTTCGCATGGACAATACCTGCAGATCACCGATAGGGGTGTTGCAGCCTCACCTGGGAGAGAGCGCAGCGTCGCTTTGGGTGCGGTGCTCAGGTCGACGGCGAATGACGGAGCCCTCGACTGCAAATCCTGATGGGCTTGGCGGATGGTTGAACGCGCACGGACGACGCCCCAGCGCCGAATTTTAGGTTCGGTGTTTTGAGGTGGCCAATGCGCTTTCTGTTGATTGCTGTCTCGCTTGCGATTTTTCAGTCGACGCCCGTGTTCGCCGAATTTCAGCCGCCTGTGGTTCTAGTCGCCGACCATATTCTTGACGTCCAAAGTGGAAAGTTGCGCGATCATCAGGCGCTACTTGTCGCGGACGGGAAAATTCAACGGATTGCGCCGTTCAGCGATCTGCATTCCCCTGCAGGCGCCAAAATAATCAGGTTTCCGGCGGGCGCGACGCTGTTGCCAGGTCTGATCGATGCGCACACCCATCTGATGCAATCCTTCGACCCCAAGATCGGTGGCGACGAACCGAACCAGATCTTGCAGGCGGCCACGATGAGTACGGCGCTGCGCGCCTTGCGTGGCGCCCGAAACGCGCGCGAGGATCTGATGGCGGGCATCACCAGCGTTCGCGACGTCGGAAATTCAGGCCTCAATGGGGATGTCGCTCTTCAGAAGGCGATCGCCCAGGGTTGGATCGAAGGGCCGCGCATGGTGGTCTCGACGCGGGCCCTAGCGCCGGCCGGCGGCCAGTTTCCGCCGATGACGGCGGAAGGAAAGAACCTGATCGAAACCGAATATGTAGAAATTTCCGGGCCGGTGGAGGCCCGCGCGGCGGTGCGCAAAGCGGTCTATGACGGGGCGGACCTGATCAAGGTGATCGTCGGCAACGGCCCCAATCTCCTGGATGTCGACGAGCTGAAGGCCGTGGTCGAAGAAGCACATGCGGTGGGCAAGAAGGTAGCTGCACATGCGACCAGCGACCATGCAGTAAGCAACGCGATCGCCGCGGGCGTGGACTCCATCGAGCATGGATATCGCGCCTCCGAGGCCTCTTTGCGCGCCATGGCCGCACAGCATATCTTCCTGGTGCCGACCGACTTTCCCCTCGACAGCCACGACTTTGTCCTCGGTTGCCTGCATCGGGGCGACTGCACAGCGGCCGGCACGCTGGCATTCACAGAAAACAACAAAAAGCGGCTGCGTCAGGCCGTAGCCCTCGGCGTGCCGATCGCATTCGGATCGGATGAATATAACGACGCCTCCGGCGTGTCCCGAGGCCAAGGCAGTCTAGAGGTGTTGGAATCCTACGTCGGCGCGGGGCTGACCCCAATCGAGATCCTAAGGGCTATCACGATCAACGGCGCGACTTTGCTAGGGATCGATGCGCAAGTCGGCGCCTTGGAGGTGGGCAAGCTTGCCGACATCGTCGCCGTGCCAGGCAATCCGTTGTCAGACCCCTTGCTGCTTCAGCATGTGGATTTCGTTATGAAGGGCGGGGAGATCGCCCGCAACACCAGTGCGACATCTAGGCCATAAGGCGGCCTATAACCCCGCATGGCTCGCAGCTCCCCCTCGAGGTTCGAACCGAAGGCACGCTCCGCACCATGCAACGCACTTTCCTCGCCGCCGCAGCAGTCCTGGCTCTCTTCACCTCGCCAGGCGCCTCGCGCGCAGCAGAACATGGCCGCTACGCGACCTATTCGCTACTGCACGAGATCGGTTCAGAGACCTATGACCTGACCACCACGCCGCGCGGCGGGGAGCTGGCGATCAGCGCCACGCTCTCCGACCGCGGTTCGACCCGCGCCAGCGCCTGGACCCTGCGCACCGGTCCGGGCCTGGCGCCGACCTTCCTGGAGCAGAAACGCGCCGGCGCGCCGGCCGACGACGTCTGGCGTACGCAGATCCTCGGCCGCATGGCCACCGTCGAGGAGCCGTCCGCTCGGCGAACCTTCGCGCGCCCTGCCGTGGCCTATGTCGGTTTCCCGCTGATGCCGGCGGCGCTGCAGATGACCATGATGCGCTATTGGCGCGCGCACGGCAGCCCAGCGAGGCTGCCCATCCTGCGCGCCAGCGACCAGGCGCCGCCCCTGGAGATCCGCCAGGTCGGCGTCGAAACCGTTCGGCTGCCGTCCGGCCCGGCGCGACTGACCCGCTACACCGTCGCCAATCTGGTGTTCGGACGCGAGATCCTTTGGATGGACGCCCAAGGCCGCCTGGCCGCGGTGATGACCTTCGCCGGCGGACTGCCGCAGGAACAGGTGCTGGAGGCCTATCGGCCGGTCTTCGACAAATTGGTCGCAAGCGGCGTGCGCCAGGAAATGGCCGATCTGGACGATCTGGACCGCGAAGTCCGACCGCAGGCCGTGGGAACCTTCGCCATCGTGGGCGCGCGCCTAATCGATGGGACCGGCGCGCCCGCGATCTCCGAGGCCGTGGTTCTGGTGCGCGATGGTCGGATCGCAGCGGTCGGCCCCAAGGGCGTTGTCGCCGTCCCCGCCGGCGTCAAGGTGATCGACGCCACGGGCCTTTCGCTGTTGCCGGGGCTTTGGGAGATGCATTCGCATTATTCCGGGGTCGAATTTGGTCCGGCGTTGATGGCGGCGGGCGTCACCACGGCGCGCGACTGCGGCGGCGAGTTCGGCTTCCTGACCGCCGTTCGGCGCAAGATCGATCAGCAACACGCCTTGGGCCCGCGCTTGCTGCTGGCCGGCCTCATCGACGCTGGCGGCCCCCTGGCCTTCGGCGCCGTGGACGCCGAGACGCCAACTGAAGGGGCGAGCGCCGTGGACCGCTACGCCGACGCCGGCTTTGAGCAGATCAAGGTCTACACCCAGCTGCGGCCCGACGTGCTGAGCGCCATCGCCGCCGAGGCTCATCGGCGCGGCCTGACCGTCACCGGCCATGTGCCGGCCGCCGTCGACGCTTTCGGCGGCATCGCCGACGGCATGGACCAGATCAACCATCTGCAGTTCGTAACGCGAGCCATGTCGCAGCAAGGCTCCGACGGCCCCATCGATCTCTCAGGCGATCGCGCCAAGAAACTGATCGCGCTCATGAAAGAACGTCAGATCGTCATCGATCCCACCGAAGGCTGGGGCGAGATGGGCGGCCATCCAAAGGCGGTCAGCGCACGTGCGCTGGAGCCTGGCCTGGACGCAGCCCCCTTCACCCTGGCCTCGAAGTTCGAGGCGATAGGCGGACCAGGCGACGCCGCGCGCTTTCGCGAGCGCATCGCGGCCAACGGACGGGTGATCAAGGCGCTATACGACGCCGGCGTGCCCATCGTCGCTGGCAGCGACACCGGCCTCATTGGCTATGGGATCGACAGGGAGCTTGAACTCTATGTCGCCGCCGGCCTGCCGCCGATGGCCGCAATCCAGACCGCCACCCTGGGCGCGGCGCGCGCCATGCGGCTCGACAAGGATTCTGGTTCGGTTGAGGTCGGCAAGCGCGCCGACCTGATATTGGTCGAGGGCGACCCGCTCAACAATATCAGCGACCTGCGTCGGGTGATGAAGGTGGTGCGCAACGGCGAACTCTACGATAGCGCCGCCCTGGGCCGAAGCGTCGGCTTCCATCGCACCCACAGCGTAGTTCCACCGCATGGGAGTTGAGGCCTCGCCTTGGAAATCCAAGCGGGACACGAGCCTCCACCGCCACCTCCACCGATAGGTCCGGCCTTTCCGATCTTTGAGGCGCCAAGAACAGCCTTCGCATCGATCAAGCCCAGAGCCTCGCGGCCGGGATCAATGCGGAGCCTCGTTCGGTGCGTTGGTCGCATTCGTCCTTCCGTTCAAGCCAAGCGCCGTCAGGCCGGCGAGCCCACCAAGCTGCATGGTCTCAATGGCCGCGCTCGGCACGACAACGATGGTCGAATTCGTCTTCAGCCCTTCATAGAGCATGTTCATGGCGCGCAGGTGGAAGGCTGTAGGATCGTCCGCATAGGTCCGGGCGGCGGCCTTGAACTTCTCGGCGATTTGGCGTTCGGAATCGCCCAGGATCACCCGCGCTTGGCGCTCACGTTCGGCCTGGGCTTGCATGGACATCGCATTTTCCAGTCCTGCAGGGATAAGGACGTCCTTGACCTCCACAGAGATCACATTGACGCCCCAAGGCTCGGTGCGCTCATCAATGATCTTGCGCAGGTCGTCGCTGATTTTTTCCCGGCCCTCCAGCATATCGGCGAGCACCGTCTTGCCGATCACGTCCCGTAGCGCTGTTTGGGCCGCCCAGCTGATCGCACTTCGATAGTCGGCGACGTCAACGGCGGCCTTCTGTGGATCGATGACCTTCCAGAACAACACCGCATCGACGTCAACGGGAACGGTGTCCTTGGTCAAGGTCTTCTCGGCTCTGAAGGTGGAGGTGATGACCCGGGTGTCGACCCAGCTTGCGATCATGTCGACAATCGGAATGATCAGGAACAAGCCCGGTCCGCGAAGCGCCCGAAACCGGCCGAAGCGAAGCACCACCGCACGATCCCACTGCGCGGCGACCTTCACCGAGGCGCCAACGAAGATTGCTAAGAGAAAGCCGGCTATGGCGATCGTAACACCACCTGCGATCCCGATCGCCATCAGGGCCGCATAGCCCAACAACGCCGCCGCGCCCCAGATCACCACCAGCAGAAAGGCCGGCACAGCGCTCGAGGTGCGCGCTGGAAAGCGTGGGTCTTCGATGTAGGAAAACTGAACATTTTGGCTCGCCATGACGACCTCCTGCCGCATGACCTGTCGCCTCCCAGATTTGGAGCGACTTCGTGGTCTGGCGAAACGCGCGGTCAGGTTCAGACGTTCCTCCTAGCCCGCTTCCGCGATTGCAGGCGGGGTTGGCGGTCATTTGGGCCGGGCGCGCTGTGCGCGACTTTCAACTCTATGCGAACCGTTCAGATTTCGTGGAAGTGGCGACTGTCGGGACCAAATCTGCGCCGCAGCGACCAGGAGACGGCTTGTCGTCTCTCGAGTAAGAAGGACGTATACTGACATTATTACGGGATCAGGCTGATCTGAAGCCTTCTCGATGATTTGACAATTGAGCTGCGCCGTGGCGGATTGCGCTGCATAAATTTCGCAAAAGTGACACGATGTACGAAGTCGACGGCATCGGCGGCCTCTATCCCGAGGGCTGCACGCTGCGGACGCAAACGGCCAACGCAGCGATCGAGCGCTATCGCGCGCTGAGGATAGCCTGTGGGCAGGTTGCTGTACGTGACCGCAACGGCGCTCCGCTCTCAGTTGAGCGGCTCGTTGGACTTGCGAAGGAAGAACTGACCTCCGAAGTCTAGCGGCGTGTCGGCGAGCCGGTTACGGCCTCGATGAGATGCCGTTCGAGGGCGCGGACAGCGCCGACGCCATTGAGCTGCGAAACGCCCGCCTGGATCGATTTCCCGATCTCCTGGCGAGCCCGCAGATCCGTTGCGAGGCCGATGGCGGCTGCGATGTAGGCGCCTTGCGTCTCACAGACCAGCGCCTCCTGGCCGATCGCCCTCAGCATCGCCGCTGCATGACGCGATCGCATGGTGTCGCCTGGCATGGTGACGATCGCCAAACCCCAGGCCAGCGCGTCGGCGACCGAGTTGCAGCCGGACCAGCCAATGGGATCCAGCATGACGTCCGCGCAGCCCATGGCCGCCCGAAAGGTCTTTGCCTCCATTTGGGGCGACACCACGATGAACGACTGGGCGTCGAGGCCATGCCGGGCGAAGGCGCGGGCGAGGCGGTCTTTGAACCGCTGGGTCAGGGCCGCGCTGCCTGGAAATTCCATGAAGACGAACTTGCAGCCGGCCACGCGGCTGGCGATCTCGGCGAAGACTTCGTCATGTTGGGGCAGGTACTTGTAGAGCGCCTGAGCACACCAGAAGACGACCGCCGCATCTGGCAGTCCGAGCCTCGCGCGCGGCGGCGGCTCGCCGATAACCGGCAGGCTGATCGTGGTCGAGAGCCCGGGAAGCCGCACCAGGGTTTCTGAATAGTGCGCCTCTGCGCCTGGGGGCTCCATCGCCTCGCTGCTGATAAAGAAGTCGATCGTCGGATAGCCGCTCGTCGAGGGGTGGCCCCAAGAGGCATATTGCGCGGGCGCCAGGCGAAGCCCGGCCAGTTGGGCCACCATGGGGTCCATCCCAACCTCTGGATAGATGAGCGCGTGCGGACGAAATTCGATGATCGCGCGGCGCCATGCCTCCAAGCTCATGGGGCCTTGCATGAAGCTTTCGAAAACCTGCCGAGCCCGCTCGGTTTCTGCGTCCCAGACCGAGCCGGTGTGGAAGGCGGCGATCTCGAAAAGGGCTGGGTCAAACCCGTCCGCCCAGCCCCGCGTTGGTATCCGCCAGACCGAATGATCGCGCAGATGCCCACTGATGATCCCCAGGCGTAGTCGCTCACCCGCCTTGGGCGGCTCAGCCAATGGCGCTGGCTCGAAGGCCGCCCCGAGCGCACGGCAGACGAGCTCACCATAACGTCGCTGAAGATCGCGGTCATTTTGGCCCTGGTAGGCCAAATAGAATGGCTGGGCGGCGCCGACGCCAGGCGCCAGGGCGGCGTATCCAACTTGCTCGGCGAAGACCTCGAGCGCGGCCAACTCGGCTGCATAGTCGCGGCGTCGACGCGCGATCTCTTCCTGATCAGCGTAGAGCGGCGGCAGATGGGCCATGCAAAGTGCGAAGCGGGCGGCCGCCAGATCGGGCTGCAGTGCGACCAGCCGGCGAAAGAGCTCAACGGCCTCGTCTGTGCGTCCTTCATCCTTGCGCACAGCCGCCAGATTATAGAGCGCCGGCGCAAGGCCCGGGCTGATCGCCAACGCCCGTTCCAAGCTGGCCCCGGCGCCCTGCAAGTCGCCAAGTTCTTTCAGTGCGACCCCAAGGGTGACAAGGAGCGATGGCTCCTCGCCGGTCATCAGCAAGGATCGACAAAGCTGAACGGCCTCGGCGAAACGGCCCTGAGCATTTCGGACAACGGCGAGGTTCGCTGCGAATGCACGATCGTGCGGCGCTAAGGCCAAAGCCCGCTCGGCATGATCAGCGGCCTGGGTCACGTTCCCAAGGGCGTATAGCGCCGCGCCAAGAGCGCCATGCGCCACGGAAAGCCCCGGATCGAGTTCTGAGGCGGCGCGAAGAGCGCTCAGCGCCTCATGATGGCGGGCTTGGGCGTGAAGCAGGAGGCCAAGCTGCAGCGCCGCCTCAGGCGAACTTGGATCCGCCTCCGCCGCACGCCGATAAGCGGCTTCGGCCTTTTCCAGGCGCCCGGCGCGGCGATGGGCTGCGCCCAGGAGCACGCCGCCAGCTGCGGCCTGTGCGCCATCACTCAAACTGATCGCCTCGTCCAAGAGCGCCACGCACTGGGCGTCGCGACCATCGCGGCCGGCGATCAACCCAAGCAGGCTCAGGCTTGGGACGTGGTCTGGCGCCCTCGCAAGAGCCAGGTGAAGTCGCTGCTCAGCGCCTTGCCAGTCGTGAGCGGCGAACAAGGCCGTCGCTTCGCTGAAGAGGGGCTGAACATCGTCCATCGGGTCAGTCGGTACAGATCCCAGTCGCACGTCAAGCGACTTGCATATTTTCTGCATATCGCCATATGGCCCAGCTGACTTGGTCGCGCCGCAAAATCGCCGGCGGCCTAGAAGGAGCGTCCATGGCCCTTATCGACAACGTGTCACGGCCCGCAAGCCTGCCGCACTTCGCCGGCTCGCTCGCCGCGGCCATATTGCTCTGCGACGCCAGCGCGGCCTTGGCTCAGGAAGCCACGCCCTCGGTCAGCGGCATTACGGTCAGGGGGGAGCCGCCACAGGGCTATAAGGCCGATGATCCGAGCCTTATTAAGCTCACCGAATCTGTGATCGATACGCCCCAGATGCTCAGCATCACGCCGCGCCAGGTCATTGACGACCGCGCCGCAACCAGCCTCTCCGAGGTCTTTCGCAACAGCTCCGGCATATCCATCAGCGCTGGCGAATCCAGCTTTCAGGGGACCAACCTTTCGATCCGCGGCTTTAACGCCCGCAACGACATCTATTTGGATGGAATGCGGGACTTTGGCAGCTACACGCGCGATCCCTTCGACCTCGAAGAGGTCGAACTCCTGCAGGGGCCGTCATCGATCCTGTTCGGGCGAGGCTCGACCGGCGGGGTCGTCAACCAGGTCACCAAGACCCCAATGTTAAATGGTTTTGTCACCGCGGAGGCGGTTGGCGGCACCGACGGCGCAGCGCGCGGCGCGATCGATTTCGATGCGCCCTTGCCGAGCCTTGGACAAGGCGCGGCGTTTCGCGTCGCAGCCGTGGCCCATACCCAGGATTTCACAGACCGCGACCATGTCCGCTACAGCCGCGAAGGCGTGGCTCCGAGCCTCGCCTTCGGGCTCGGAACGGCCGATCGGCTTACACTCAGCTATTTTTATCAGTGGGAAGACGACCTCCCCGACTATGGCCTGCCCTATTTCCGTGGCGCCCCTGCGCCGGTCGCCCAGAACAATTTCTATGGCTTCGACAGCGACTACCTGCGCACCCAGGCCAACGTCGCCACCGCCAGGTTCGAGCACGACATCTCCGCCAACGTGACCTTCCGCGACCAGCTGCGGTATGCCGACTACGGTCGCCACTGGCGCGATAGCGAGCCGCAGGTGATCACGGCCGGCGTGACGGCTACGACGCCGTTGTCGGCGATTCTTGTAAATCGCGGGCTGCAAGGCGGCACGAGCCGTGAAACCTTCCTTCAAAACCAGATGGACGTCTCTGCGATCCTCAATACGGGGCCCATCGAGCATCATTTGGCGGCCGGCTGGGAGATCGGACCCGAAAGCTCCAAGCCAACCTATGACAATGGGCTGAACATCCCATCGACCTCCCTACTGACCCCCAACGAGGGTCAGTCGTTTTCTGGCGTCGACTTTGCGCGGGTGAAGATCTCCACCACCGCCAACACGATCGGGGTCTACTTGATCGACACCTTAAAGCTCGGTCCACACTGGGACATCTCCGGCGGTGTGCGCTGGGACCGGTTCTCATCGCACTATGTGGCGCAGTTCTTCTCCCCCGCCCCCGCAACGCTGGGCCAGCCCACCACAAACCAGGACGTCCGCCAGGTCGACGAAAAACCGAGCTGGCGCGGAAGCTTGGTCTTCAAGCCCGCCGCAAGCGGTTCAATCTATTTCGACTATTCCACGTCGTTCGATCCATCCGTCGAAGCTCTTTCCCAACTGGTCGCGGTCCGGTCTTTGAACACCGGCAACATTGGCCTTGCGCCAGAAGAAAACGAGACCTTTGAGTTCGGGACCAAGTGGAACCTCCTCGCCAATCATCTGCAGCTGCAGAGCGCAGTCTTCCGCGAGGAAAAAACCAACGCCCGCGTGCCCGACCCTAACAATTCAGCCTTCAACATCCTGGCCGGCGAACAACGCGTCGATGGCGCAGAAATCGAGCTGGTCGGGCAGCTGAGCGAGTTGTGGAACCTGAGCGCGAGCTACACCTACCTCGACGGCAAGACCATCAAGACCAACGCCGGCGGGCCGCCGCTAAATTCACCGCTCTTCAATGCACCGCAAAATAGCGCCGCGATCTGGACGACTTATCAATTGTCCCGCAACTTCCAGATCGGGGGCGGTCTGAACTATCTCTCACGCCGCTTCGCCTCACTGACCACCACGCCTTTCACCAGCGTCCCGGGCTATACGACGCTCGATTTGATGGCCAAGTGGCAGGCGAGCGACCACATCCGCCTACAGATCAACATCAATAATCTGACCGATAAATTCTACTTCGATCAGATCCATGGCTTCCACGTCGTGCCGGGCGAAGGCCGAACGGCTCTGTTCACCTTGGCCTACACCAACTAGCCTCGCGCCCATGATGCTGCACATTCCGCAGGTGCTGAGCGCCGAGGAGGTGGACGAGTGCCGCCGCGAACTCGGCGCGGCCACGTGGATCGATGGTCGCGCGACCGCGGGCCATCTGTCCGCCCCGGTGAAACACAATCTTCAGCTGCACTGGCAGGACGCGACGGCCGTGCGGTTGGGAAAGCTGATAAGTGGGCGACTTGAGCGGCACCCGATGTTTTTGTCCGCAGCATTGCCTCGCTCGATCCTGCCCCCCCTTTTCAATCGCTACAGCGACGGCGGCCACTATGGCCCCCACATCGATGGTGCGATCCGCCCTGTGGATGGCGCCGATCGGCGCATTCGCACCGACCTGTCGCTGACCCTGATGCTGAGCGATCCGCAGGACTACGACGGCGGAGATCTGGTCATTCAGGACCTTATGGGAGGTCGTGCGATCAGGCTTCCGGCCGGCGATGCGATCCTATATTCCGCCAACACCTTGCATGAGGTTACGCCGGTGACGCGTGGCGAACGCGTGGCGTCCTTCACCTGGATTCAGAGCCTGGTGCGCGACGATAGTGAACGCGAACTCCTCTTCGAGCTCGACGCTGCTCTCCAACAACTTCCCACCGACGCCGCCGCCAATAGCGCCAAATTGCAGCTGACCAACCTCTACCACAAGCTGTTGCGGCGCTGGACTGACCTCTAGGGTCTGACAGTCCGGCCGGCGACGGGTTAGTTCAGGTCACGCGACAAAATGAGCTTGATCGCGAGGCGGTCGGTGGCCGAGTTCAGGCCAAATCCAATCCCGCCTTCGATGTTGATTGGCTTGCCGTTGTAGTCGATCACGCCGAAAAGTTGATGGGTCTGGCGATTGGCGGGGTCAAAGCGGCGCAGCTCGCCGAAGTCGTCGTACTCCTCAGCCGCGATCGCCCACTTGTCTGAAATATTGTAGTCGACGCGGGTCTCCGGGGCGAAATCCAGCCGGGAAAATCCCTTCCAGGAATTGTCCAGGATCGGATTGACGATGAAGTCGACCTTGCCGAGGCGCCAGCCCAGGATCGGGCGGATTTCCTGGGTGTAAGGGCTTGGGTCCCAGTGCTTGGAATTGAAGCTGAACTCGAAGTTCACGCCGTAGAAGAAGGTCTGCTTTGCAGCGTCAGGCTCAACGAAGAGCGCGCGTAGCTTAAAGCCGTCCAACTGGGCGTCGCCGTTCTTGGTGATGCTATAGAGCGGCAAATAGAGGCCGGCTTCAAACCAGTTGGTCACGCCATACGCCCACTCCGGGACGCCGTTGAGCGAGCCGCCGGAGGCGATGCCGCCGGGGAAGGCCGGTGTTTTACGACCATCGGGCGTGAAATTATTGTGCAAGGTAAGGTTGAAGACGCCAGGTTCGGCGATCTGGCCGTTATAGACTTGGATCTCGTCGGTCTGCGCCATCGCCCCGCGCGGCGCGACTGCAACAACCATGGCGGCCAGCGCGGCGAGCAGCAGCCCGCGCCCGGGCCCTGGCCAGGCCTTGGTTCCTTGCGATCCGGACGTCAGCGGCTCCTTCAAAGGAAAACTCCAACCAAACTCCAATCGCATCGCGTCCTCCGATTCGGTCCTTACGCGCCCGCAGACCGTTTATATTCCAGGGTTTTCCATTTCGCCGAGCGGGACGTGGCTGAACCCTATACCGGCTGAAGGTAGGGATCGGCCAGCCCACCTGCGGCGACCTCGCCGATCCCCCGCGGCGTGCGAACAGCGTTGCTCATGAGGACGTCGGGCCCTGGCGATCTCCAGCTGGCTCTGGGAGCTCTAAGGATCCGATTCGACGAATGACCAGATGGCGATCGCGCCAGGCGCCAATTCGTCGCCGGCACACCCTCAGAAGTTGCGTTTCATCTCCCGCAGCGCGACATTGGACGCTGAACAAGCACAGGTTGAAGCCGAACCGAGTTATGGCTGCATCACCAGCCCTCCTCCCCCCTCCCGACAACGACGTGGATACGCTTCCTTTGATCCTCAAAGCGATCCGACGTCGGCGCGGCATGGGTGTCGCCGAAGTCGCTAGGGCGATGGGAATCGGCTTGCGAACCTACGCCGACTTCGAGGCCGGCCGCAGTCATCACAACATCGCGCGGATCCACCATTTCGCCAGGGTCGTCGGTGCGGATCCCTACGCGATCTTGGTGGCTATCGAGATCAAATCTCCAACGTTTGCGCTGCGCTGCATAGATAACCAATTGATGACAATCATAATCTTGGCGATTCAGGAATTTGATGGGCGCGCAAAGGACAACGTCGCCTTACTTGATCCCCGCACATTGATGGCGGCATGCAGGAAATTCTTCGAGGGGTTGATCGCTCAGTCAGGCGAGCTCGACGCATATCTTGAAGGCTGGATGTTGGACCGTTCGCTGCACGAAACGCCGTCGCGGGAAAGCGCCGATCCCGGCGGCCGTCGGGCGAAGGATCAGGGGCCTGCCTGACAACCGATCGAGCCCAAAGGCGCAGCTACCCGCCACATCTCCCAAGCTGGGGATATGTCGACAGCCAGCTAAGCCTTTAGCAATTCCCATGCGTCGATCTCGAGGCCGGCAGCCAGCCTGTCGAGAATGTCCACTGTGGCGCTATAAACACCTCGCTCAAGCGCGCTGATGTAGGTCCGATCAATATCGGCGCGATGCGCAAGCTCTTCTTGGGACAGGCCCCGCATCTGACGCAGCCGTCGCAAGTTCGCCGAAAGAATGTCACGTGCTCCCATGGCGACATGGGCGCGCCATCGACGAGCATTTCACCACGGAGTATCCTCGACATGGCGCGGGCATATTGAGAATTTTCTTCGGTGAGCAACTCAGCAGGCGACCAAGCGCGGCCAAGGGCCCTAGCAGAGCCCTCGTCCATCGCCGACGCGATTTCACGCCGTCTCCCACCCCCCAACCGAGTTACACCCCAGAGGCGCTCAAACCTCTCGGTCCCGCCAATCCCGCCGATCCCGGTCGACACTATCGCGCCAAGCGCAGCCATCCCAGCAGCGATCCGACGCGGTCCGCCGCCGAAATCGATGTGACCGGGCAAGTCTACGCGTCGTCGGCGATCAACTCGACCGGACTGACCTTCAACGCCACCGCCAGCTCATAAAGCGTCACGACGGTTGGATTGCGAAGTCCTCGCTCCAAATCGCTGATGTATTGCTGCGTGAGCCCTGAGAGCTCCGAAAGCTTCTCCTGACTTAACCCGCTGGCGAGGCGGAATCGCTTCGCATTGCGCCCAACCAAACGCCGCATATCCATCGAAGAATGGTGGACGTGATCGCCCGGCGCGGTTTATCTCCTATAATATGTACGCGACGATGCGTCCCTGCAAAACGTCCGTGGCCGGCTTAAACCCAACATGACTGTTTCGGATCAAAACGCGACGCTCGAGCTGGTCTCCGACGTCGGCGTGCTTCATCGACGCCACTACCGTTGGCTCGTCGCGTTCCTGCGACGGCGCTTCGGGATGGATGACGCCGAGGACCTAGCCCAGGACGCCTATCTCCGCGCGCTGGGCGGCGACGTTCAAATCCGCAATCCGCGGGCCTTCTTGGCGGAGGTGGCGCGGCGAACAGCGGCGGATGACGCCCGACAAAATGCAGCCCGGCGCAAGGCGGTGAGCGAACACCTGCACCGAGAGAGCCTGGCGCTCGTAACCGATGAAACCGATACGCTCGCCCTCAAGCAGGCCATCCTCGCCCTGCCTCCGAAACTTCGGCAGGTGTTTCTGTTGAGCCGCTTCGCTGGGTTGACTTATTCCGAGATTGCAACTCGATGTGGAGTCTCGGTGGACACCATCCAAGAACGAATGTCGAAGGCGCAGGCGATGTGCTCGGCCCTGATGCAGGATTAAGCGGCGTCGGCATGAGCGATTCAAGCACAGCCCGCGCAATGACTGAAGCGGCCGGATGGTTCGCCCGTCTTGGTCGGATCCCGATCGAAACGCAAACGATCAAGGACTTCCAGGCTTGGCGCCAATCGCCAGAGAATTCTGCGGCCTATGCGGCCGTGGAAGCCCGCTGGACGGCGGCCGCGCGATTGAGGGACGACCCCGAAATCCAGGCTGCGACAGAAGATGCTTTGCGCCAACATCGCGTTGGTCGCCGTTCAACACCCCACGCCGCAAGGATTATGCTAGGCGCCGGTCTCCTTGCGGCCTGCGCAGTCGGCGCTTGGCTGATGCTGGCTGATGCGCCTAGCACGACCTACGCCACTGGCGTGGGTGAACAGCATCTCGCCGTCCTCAAGGATGGATCGCGTATTCGCCTCAACACCGACACGATCGTCCGCGTGAAGTTCAGCCCTGCTGAGCGCCGGATTATCCTGCAGAAGGGCGAGGCCTTTTTCGAAGCCGCTCATGACCCTTCGCGCCCCTTTGTTGTCGAGGCCGACGGCGCCCGCATTCGAGCGGTCGGCACGAAGTTCGATGTGCGCATGGGGGCGAGCAACGTCCGCGTGACCTTGCTTGAGGGTCGCGTCCAGGTGGGTCACGCCGATCGGCCAGACCAAGCCTTATTGCTTCCAAACCAGCAACTGGTGGTGACCCGCGCCTTTGTTTCGGCCGCGACGCCCGTCGACGGCGCCCAAGCCTCCAGTTGGACGACGGGCAGGCTGGTCTTCCGCGGCGTCGCTCTGGCGGCGGCTGTTGATGAGATCAATCGCTACACGACCCGCAAAATTGTCCTTGAAGCGCCCGCCGCCCTTGCGGGCCAACCGGTCAGCGGCTCATTTGATCCAGGAGACCCCAAGGCGTTCGTCGAGGCCGCGACATCTCTCTTCGACCTTCAGGCCGACTGGTCCGCGGACAATTCAGTCCGGCTTTCCCCACGTCCCACGACGGGCGCATAAAAAAATTTCCAAACCCGCCCCAGGTTTTCCGGCGCTCGTCCGTCTCGACCCGTGACGATTTCGTGACGCCGAAAACAGGCTCATAGTGACGCTAGTTGCGTTGCGGCATCGTGGGGGGAAGTCCATGACCCATTCGATGCGCCAGGAACAGCGGCCCGCTCGACACCGTCTGTTGGCCATTCTTGCCACCGCCGCGGTGTTCGCAACCTCGTCCGCGCACGCTCAGAGCTCGAGCGATATCCATATTTCCGCCGGCAGCTTGGAAGCGGCGCTCCTGACCTTGGCCGCACAGACCCACCAGCAGGTGTTCTTTTCACATGATCTGGTCGCGGGTCGAAACGTGGCCGCACTCAATGGCGCTTACACCGCAGAACAGGCGCTCCGGCTTCTTGCGCCCGACATTGCTGTGACCCACGCGGGGCCTAACGTCCTGGTCCTACGCGATGGGGCGGCTCCACGCAGTCCCGCGCAACCAGACCTATCCCCTCGCGTCGCCCCCGCCCCTCAAACCGCGCAGATCTCACCCCCGCCAGACCTTGCGACCGCTCCGCCGACCGCTGCGGCGGGCTCTGCGGCCAACCTGGTCTCGGAAATCCAGGTCACCGGCACCCACATTCGCGGCGGGGTCAGCGCAGCCCCGCTTCTGGTGATCTCCCACACTGACCTTGAGCGATCGGGGCAAACGACGCTCGCCGACGCCCTGCGGGTCCTGCCGCAGAACTTCACCGGCGGAGCGGCCGAAGGCACGGTGGCCACCGGATCCGATACTGTCGGTCGCAATCAATCCTTCGCCTCAGGACTGAACCTCAGGGGCCTTGGCAACGATGCAACGCTCGTCCTCATAGACGGTCGCCGACTGGCGGGCTCCGGCGCGTTCGGTGACTTTTCGGATGTCTCCTCAGTCCCAGGCGCGGCGGTGGAGCGGGTTGAAGTCCTGCTGGACGGGGCCTCGGCGGTCTACGGATCCGACGCGGTCGGGGGCGTCGTCAATATCATCCTGCGCAAGGACTTCGACGGAGCCGAGACCCGGTTCCTGACCGGGTCCAGCACGGCGGGCGGCGCGGCCGAGGCCCAGTTCTCGCAGACTTTCGGCAAGCGTTGGGACGAGGGCGGCGTCCTCGTCGTCTTCGAAGCGCGAGGCCGAAATCCACTGGAGAATTCCGATCGGTCCTTCAGCAGCAACGCCGATCTGCGCGCCTTCGGCGGATCGGATCGTCGGATTACGACCAGTTCGCCTGGCAATATCTTCAATGCGTCCTTCATGCCGGCATTCGCCATTCCCGCCGGCCAATCGGGCGTTGGGCTGCCGCCAAGCCAGCTTCTGGCCGGCGTCGTCAACCTGCAGAACCAGCGGTTGGGAGAAGATATCCTTCCCAGTCAGACCGTGCAGACGCTCTATCTATCGGGCGATCAGGCGTTCGGCGAGCGCCTTACGGTCTCGGCGGACGCACGGCTCAGCCGACGCAATTTCAAGGCTTCCCTGGCCGACGATATTGCGACCTTGAGGGTCACCAGCGCCAACCCGTTCTTCGTTTCGCCGCCCGGCGGCGCCTCCGAAACCATAGGCTTCTCGTTCGCTAACGATCTGCCAAATCCCTCGCAGTCCGGCTATGCCGAGACGCTTGGCGGGTCATTGGGAGGAACGCTCAAACTCTGGGGCGATTGGCAGGCGAACGGCTATGCGACCTTCGCCCAGGAAATTGATCAGGTGAACAATTATGGCGTGATCAACTCGCTGCTGCTGAACGAGGCTTTGGGGAACACGCCAGACAATCCCGCCACGCCGTTTAGCGCAGCGCGGGACGGCTTCTTCAATCCCTTCGCGGGCGTCGCGGGAGCCAACAAACCCGCCGTGCTCAGCGCCATCAGCTCAGGCTTCCTCCGAAGCCGTGGCCGCGACCAGGTCTACTCCGCCAATCTCCAGGCAGATGGAACGATATGGACCCTGCCCGGCGGGCCGATCAAAGTCGCTCTTGGCGTACAGGCGCGCACCGAGACGTTTCGCCGACTGACCTCGTCGTTTGTCTCAGCCGCGACGCCGATCGCATCAGCCCCCGCCGATGATGCGCGCAATGTCGAGGCCGGCTTCGTAGAGGTTCAGGTTCCGCTCTTTAGCTCCGAAAACCGTCTGCCGGGTTTAGAACGTCTCGAACTGTCGCTGGCCGGGCGCGTCGAACATTACCAAGCTATCGGAACAACCAAGAACCCGAAGGTCGGCGTGCTCTGGTCGCCGGCCGCGGGACTGGCGTTTAGAACGACCTACGGCACCTCGTTCCGTGCGCCCGCCTTGCGCGAACTGGACGATCCTTCGCTCTTCAGCCCCACGCAGTTTCCCCTGAACGGCGGATTGATCCGCACGCTGCTCCTGGCCGGCGGCAATCCAAACCTTAGGCCGGAAACCGCCACCTCATGGACCGCCGGCGTTGATTATTCACCACCGCGAACAGGCCTCAGGCTTGGCGCCACCTGGTACGATATCCAGTTCAAGAACCGCATTGGCTCCCCGGTGAGTCAGGACCTGGTCGGCGCCCTTTCCGACCCGACGCTGTCCAGCTTTGTCGACCGGATTACGCCCACGACCAACGCCGCTGACCTTGCGAAGATCACCGCCCTGCTCGCCAGCCCTGCCGTCAGCACCCTCAACGGTGTTTTTTCGCCAACCGCCTTTTTGGCCATCGTCGACAATCGGTTCGTCAACACCTCAGCCCTGCACGTGGGGGGGATCGATCTTTCGGCGGGGTATGGGTTTGACCTTGGGGGTGATCGCATCGCCCTGGGCGCCAATAGCTCATACACGCTCGAATATGATCAACAGGTGACGCCGACATCCCGGCCGATCGACGAGGTCGGGATCGTCAACTTCCCAGTCCGCTTCAACGCTCGGGCCACTGCAGATTGGACGCGAGACCGCCTCTCGGCAGGCGTCGCACTCAACTACGCCAGCGCTTACCGCGACTCCCTGGGCGTCCAGATCAGCGCGCAACCGACCCTGGACGTCCAGTTGCGCCTGGCTCCCGCCGCGGCTGGGATGCTGAAGGGGACCGCAGTCAGCCTCAATATTCGCAATGTGCTCGATCGCGCTCCGCCCTTCTACAATAACCCATTTGGTTATGCGTACGACCCTTCGGTGGGCGACCCCATCGGACGGTTCGTCTCGCTGCAGCTCCTCCGCGCCTGGTGAAGTCGGTGATGTCTCGAGCGCTGGGCCCAGCCTTGGTCGGAGCTTTGGCCTTTTTTTGTCTCGCCGGGCCCACCATCGCCAGGCCCTTCACCGTCGACGATCTCCTTCACCAGGAAACCTTTGGCGACCACGCGATCGACCCGACTGGGCGGTGGGTGGTTTTCGAGCAAGGCCAACCCTATGACAGGGGTAAGCGCTTCGACTGGTACCTTCAGACGCCTGCCAGTCAGAGCCGGCTGATGAAGGTTGATCTGCGCCACCCCGCGCCGGCTCGACCGCTCCTGGCTGCGGACGCCGGCCCTGGCCAAGCGATCGGCGAGTTCTCCCCGTCCGGAACGCGGCTAGCAATCTATCGCCTGCACGGGACACAAATGTCGCTTGGCGTGGTGACGCTCGCCACTGGGGCCGTTCGCTGGTTCCCGATCACGCCGGAGGTTCCGGAATGGGGCCGCGGCCTGCAATGGATTTCGGACACTGAGCTCTTGGTGATCTCGCGGCCCCAGGGAACACCCAGCCTGGAGTTCCGGGAGGGCAGGGCCTCGGCTCAGGCTCTGCCGCGTCTTTGGGAGGCGTCTGCAACGGGACGTGGGGGTCACACTGTCGTCGGAAGCGGCGCCTACGTCGGCGTTCGGGTGCGGCCCGAACCTCGGGTTCTTGTGCGATTGGACGTGATCACGGCTCGCCAGCGCCGGCTTGCGAGCGGCGAATTCTCAGACCTTGAGGTGTCTCCAGACCGCAGGCGCGTAGCCCTGCTGCGGGCCGGCCAAGATATTCAGCCCCGACCCGACAGACCCGCACAAGGGGACATGGGCATCGCCGATCAGGAGCACAACCTGTCGCTTGTCGACCTGAAGACCGGCGCGCAAAGCTTCCCGTGCGCCCCCTGCGACGTGGAGGAAAACCTGCTCAGCTGGTCGCCGAAGAGCTCGGCCCTGCTGATCTTCGCGCGGGATCCAGGGACGGTTTGGTCGACGGGCCGCTTGCTGCGCATCGACGCAGAGACCGGCCATGCCGCAGAGCTTGGCGTTGGCCTAAGGCCCGTGTTGGATCAGCGTCGCGACGCTGTTCATGCGGCCTGGATGGGCGAGGTGGCGCTTCTCTTGGCGCGCGGGCAAAACACCGACGATCAAGCGCGCGCCGACTGGTATCGGCTGGATGGCGACAAACCCAGCAACCTCACCCAGGCTCTGCCTTCAGCTCCATCGCGCCTCGCCGCACTCGACCCCAACGGCTTGGCGGCGCTTGTCAACGGCGAGGTCTGGAGGGTTTCAGCGCAAGGCGCCGTCGAGCGGCTGGCCGATCAGGCAGTCACCGACTCGGCGCCGCGGAAGTATGGCAGGCCCCTTCGGTGGGACATGGGTGCGCCGCAGGGCTCCTTTGTGGTGACCGGGACGGACCAAGCCCATCATCTGCAGTGGCTCGGATCCGGACACCTTGAGCCGGTCCTAGATTTCAGCGGTGATTTTCCAAGCGCGGTTCTAGCGTCGCGCTCACCGCCGTCGGCGGTGATTTCACAAACCGATCCCCAGGGCGTCCTTAGCCTGACCCTATTGCGCCCCGGAAAAGATCCTCTGGCGATCACCACCCTCAACCGCGGCTTCGCCGAACTTGATCGGCCCATCATCAAGCCCGTGCGCCATCCTGGTCCCGACGGACGCCAGCTCACCAGCTGGCTCTTCCTCCCAACGCACCCGATCTCGACGCCGCCCCCGCTTGTGGTCCAGGTCTATCTCGGCGCCGACTACCCGAAACCACCGCGGGATAGACAAGACGAACGCGGCTTCGTCACCCATGTCCAGATGCTCACGGGCCATGGCTACGCCGTGCTTGTCGCCAGCCTGCCGCTGGCAAAGGGCGCCTCGGACGCCATGCAAGGGGTCGGGAGCCGGATTGACAGCCTCGTCGAAGCCGCGGCCGCAGCTCCCGCGCTAAACGGGGCCTTCGATCCGTCACGCGTGGCGCTTTGGGGTCACAGCTATGGCGGTTACACCGTCATGGCGGCGATCGCCCAATCGCAGCATTTCAAGGCGGCTGTCGCGCTTTCCGGCCTTAGCGACCTGATCTCGAAATGGGAGACGATGCCCGCCCTCTACCGCGCGATGCCCGAAGAAGGCCTTCACAACAACTGGAGTAGCGGCTCTGTGGAATCGGGCCAGGAGGCGCTCCAGGTTCCTCCCTGGGTTGATCCGAGCCGCTATATTCGAAACAGCCCCCTCTTCGTCGCCGACCACATCCAAACGCCGCTTCTTCTCGCGCACGGCGACCAGGATGTGATCCCTCTGCCGCAGTCGGAGGCGATGTTCTCCGCCCTCTACCGACAGAACAAGGACGCCATGTTAGTGACCTACTTCGGCGAGGGTCATCTGATCACGAACCCCGGCAATGTGCGCGACCTCTATAGCCGCGCCTTCGCCTTCCTCGACGCCTACATCGCCGCGCCGCTCAGCGGCGGGGGTTCAACGCCGCCGCGTCCGGCGCCCGCCCCTGCCAGTAACGCACCCACGACTCCACCGTGACCGCCCAAAGGATCTCGGTCGCTTTTCCCGTCCAAATCAACTGCTGGGCATCCAGCGCGCGCTCGACCATTGCACGATCGAGGATCCCAGCCTCGCAAAGACACCCGTCGAGCAGATGGGGACGCAGCGTGTCCAGGTTATGGGCCACAAGGTGAGCGAAGAAGGCGCTCATATCGCCCTTGGATCGACGTCGCCGCACCACCTCTGGGAGGCGAGCTGCAAAGACCCGTCGCGCAAACAGCCGATCGAAGGCGCCGCCTGCAAGATCCGGCGTCGGGATCGCTAGGCAGAGTTCAACAACGGGTTGGGCCAGTAGGGGAAATAGCGGATCGGCCTGACGGTGGCGCCGACTGTCGTCAAGGTAGACCTGGGCGTTGGCCAGGGCCTCGATCTGCAGGCGCTTGCCCGGCCAGACCCCTTGGGATCTCGCTGTCAAAACCCATTGGTGCGCGGCGTCCTTAAACTCCATGCGCACATCCCGGCTGATCAGCGTCGAGCTCGGCGCCTCTGGCGGTGAACGGCCCAGGCGTTCGGCCCTTACCTGGCGCAACACCGACCAGACTGACTGACGCGTTCGACGCGCGACATCCGGCAATAGGGACGAAAAAAGCGTCCCTGGCCCATTGCGGCGCATGGCGTCAGCAAAGACCAGAGCGCTTGGCATCTGAAAAAACACCCCATCACCGCCTTGCCCTGAGACAAGGCCGTGGGCCTGGCTGTCGATGAGCCTGGTGCTCGCATCGCGATCGCTTCCAGCATCACTTGCCGTGATCGCCGGCCATGTTGTTGCGCCCATCTCGGCCAGGGTTGCAACATCAAGTCGCGTGAACGGTTTTGGGATCACTGTAAGGCTAACGCCGATCCGATCGGCGACCGCTTGAGCATAACTCCGCTCGTCGGCCTCCTGGCGGTCTCCGGCCCGGTTCAGCCAATCGGTGACCCGCGGGACCAAACCTGTTTCGCAAAGCGAAGCTGCGACAATGGCGGAGTCGAGGCCGCCCGACACCTCGACCATGAGGCGCGCATAGCCGGACCCCAGAGCGAACGTACACTCGTCGACCCGCCGGACGAGTTCCTCGCCGGTGGCGCTGAGGTCGCACGCCTCATGGCTCACGAAATCAGCAGGCGACCAGATCAGGCGAGATTGCGCCTGGCCATCGCCCACCATGCGCAGTTCACCTGGCCCAACCGCGGCCATGCCGTCAAACAATGGCTCCGTTGTGGAGGCGCCTGGCAGAGCTAGATATCGCGCGATGTTTCGCCAATTTAGGGCGAGCTGCGGCGGTTGAACGAACGACGGCGCAAGGGAAAGCTCGGACGTCACAACATACACCCCCTCCCCCAGCGACCAGACCAGGCAAACGAAGGCCCCGCTTGGATCGCGAAAAACGCCTGTCGCCTTGGCTGGCCCTTGCAGGAAAGCGACATAGCGACCCCAATGAGCGCGGCTGAGGTTCTGGGCCAACTCCCAGGGCTGGCGCGACGGGACCGATGGATCGGCCAATGGTGAGAGCTTGGAATGTCCTGGCGTCTCGAACACTTCGCCCACCACAAATCCGGCTGCACCAAGGGTCCGGACCTTCGGCGGTGATCGTCCGCCGACCCAAATCCGCATTCGGTCGGTCTCGCCGGCTGCGTTCCAATTCGCCTCGCCGTTAAGGCGTGCGGCGAACATTTTAAATCGCGCGTCCGAAGACGGCTCGCGCCACGCCGATTGAATCAGAGCGAGGAACGCGCCTCTCGCCACGGTCAGACAACCATGATCGGCTGGTAAGTGCGCACGCGCTCGAAGGTATCGTTGAGGACGACCTCCCCACACTGCAGCCAGCAATGGGCGCGAAAGGGCCAGGTCGATACGCCGAACACCCAGGCCGCATCGTGGCCAGATCTATGAAGCAGCCGAAGCAACATGAACGACTGCAGGAGGCATTTTCCGGTGACCGGCAGATAGGGGCTCCATCGATGAAAGCGTCCCACAAGTGCAAGTAGATCTGCGCTTGGCATGTCGTCCGACGATTTTGGGGCTCCTTTTGGGGCGCTGGACGACGCCGTCCAGACGATCTCGGCGAATGATCGCGCGCGATAATGCGCCAGAAGATCAGCAAGACAGCCCAGCGCTTGAGGGACATCGCGCCATTGCGGCCGCGCCGCTTGGTCCTGGAGCGCCGACATCGTCGGCGGCGGCCAACGCAAAGCGTCGAGGTCGTGCTCGGGTTCGTGATGCGAAGGCGCCAGACCCGCTGCGCTCAGTTGCTCGGCCCACAGCTGATCGCCAAGCCGCAGCGTCCGCCCGCCGGCGCAAATCGCCGCCACGGCGGCGCCGCCCGGGAGGCAAGAATAGGCGTCAGCGTTGATGTCAAGGAACACAAGATCGTCGTCCACGGCCGCCACGCGGACGTTGGCGGGCAAACGCCAAACATCGATGTCCTTGGTGGGCTTCATTGCAAGCATCGGCCCGGCGTCAGCGAGGCTGACGTCGGGCCTGCGGCTCAGTCGTTGAAACCAAGACCGATGACGTCTTCGGGGTTGGCCGCCAAGACCAGCGCATTGGTGCAGGCCTTTGCGCCGCCAAAGCAGATCAGTCGGGAGACGGGAAGCACGGCGGACATGGACATGGTGACCTCCTTGAGATCGAACGTCGCTAAAGCGCGACGCCGCATCCGACGTCCGGCGGATCGAGTACTCAAACTATATCTCCGATATTTTCCCCTCCCCGCCCCGCCCGACCAGCAAGGTCGCGAACTGGTCCGCCAGTTTGATACGCCGCCCATGGAAGTGGCGAAGCCGTCCCAGCCGCTCGCTCGTTCCTGGTCCGTCCGAGGTGATTTCCAGAGCGCGGGCTTCTTCGACGAGATTTCCGATCACCATGAATTCTATTCGACGGACCGGCCCCAATTGAACCTGAACGATGCGATGGGCGCCGGCCAACACGCGGCCTGAACCTGCCGCAATCCAGCGGGAAAACAGGCGCTCGACCTCCACCACCGGATCAAGGGGCGCCCCGGTCGGCTCCAGCGTCTCCTCGGTGACGCGGCGGCTAAGTCGGGGCCGGTTGTCGTCCTGGGCGATCAAGAGGTGGGCGAGGCTCAGACGATAAAGGTCTGCGATGTCCGAGGCCGTCAGTTGGCGAATGAAGAAGCCAAGTCCCCGGCGTTCCTCCACGAGGCCTTCGCCGACCAGAAGCGCCAAGGCCTCACGCACTGGGGTCGGACTAAGCCCGAGAGCGGCGGCCACTTCGGTGGCGATAATCCGCGCACCTGGCGCAAATACCCCATCACGCACCTGAGCGCGCAAGCTTCGAAGCGCCAATTGAAAAGGCGCGGGCTTGTATGCGGCCATCTGGTCACTCTCCGACGGCTCACGACGCGCGAACTGGGAGTGATCTCATGCAAGGCCGAGGCGCGAAATCACAAGACGGATATTGTCGACCGAAGGGGACCAGACCTATACCCGGCGCCATGCTTGCCGTTGATCGGCAGCAATGCTGCCGGTTTATCCTAAGCCTCGCGGAATAGAGCCCTTAACGACCGCAGTTATGCGGCGACCAAGGCTCAGGCGCCGGCCAAGATCCGGCGGCATATGGTCTTCTGGCCGGGCTTGCGGCACTCTTGTTTTCCGCTGACGGAGTTAATGTAGTGACCCTGGACGAGGTACATCGGCGAAGTGTCTTAATCGGAACCGCAGCGCTGCTAACCGCCAGCGCCGCTCGAGCAGCCCAGCCAGATGAGGTCACCCTTCCTTTCGGCAATGGCGAACGCCGGCTGATCGCCTTTCCCGAGAAGCGTCCGATGCTGCTCTTGACCGAAAGACCGCCGCAGCTGGAAACGCCGTTCGCTGTGTTCGACCAGGGGGTTTTCACTCCAAACGACGCCTTCTTCGTGCGCTATCATCTGGCTGGCGCGCCCCCGCGCGGCCTAAATGCGGCGACCCACCGACTGAAGGTGTCTGGCGCCGTTAAGACCCCGCTGGACCTTGGCCTGGAAGACCTTCGGCGTGACTTTCCCGTCGTCGAGCTCGCCGCCGTCAATGAGTGCTCCGGCAATGGTCGCGGGTTTTCCTCGCCACGCGTGGCTGGGGGACAGTTGGGCGAAGGCATGATGGGAAACGCGCTTTGGCGCGGCGTCAGCGTTCGCGCGCTTCTGGATCGCGCCGGGGTCAAGCCTTCAGCTCACGCGGTCGAATTTAACGGCGCTGACCGTCCACAAATCTCGACCGTCGCCGATTTCGTAAAGGGCCTGAACATCGACCACGCCCTGAACGGCGAGGTCATGCTGGCCTATGAGATGAACGGCGCGCCACTGCCGCTCTTGAACGGCTATCCCTTGCGCCTGATCGTGCCGGGCTACTACGGGACCTACTGGGTCAAGCACCTGACCGACCTGATCGTGCTTGAGCAGGAATCCCAAAGTTATTGGATGCAGAAGGCCTACCGAGTTCCCGACAATGACTGCGCCTGCGTACCCCCCGGGACAGCGGCCAGCGCCACGCGCCCCATCGGCAAGCTTAACGTCCGCAGCTTCATCACCAACCTGAAGGACGGCCAGACGACCAAAGCCTCATCGCCGATGCTGGTGCGCGGGATCGCCTTCGACGGCGGCTCGGGCGTGGCTGGCGTCGACCTATCAACCGATGGCGGCGCGTCCTGGAAACCGACTTTGCTCGGCAAGGACCGCGGCAGGTTTTCCTTCAGAGAGTGGTCGTCGCAGGTCCTACTCGACCAGGGCCAGCATCGCCTGATCGCCCGGGCCAAGAACAAGAGCGGCGAGGTGCAGCCGCTCCAGGCGAACTGGAACCCTAGCGCCTACATGCGCAATGTCGCCGATGTGGTTTCGGTGTCGGCGGCATGAACCGAATTGCACGATGCCTATTTGTCATGGCCGCAATCGCCGCGCCATGGGGAGCCGTGGCGCGCCAAGCCGCCACGAAATCGCCTCCGGCCTATTCGCCGCCCCCTGAGACCTCGCGGTTCATCGAGGCGCCCGGCGTCGAGGTTACCCGAAAATACTGCCTGATCTGCCACTCCGCTGACTACGTCAGCACCCAACCGCCGCACATGCCCGCCGCGTTCTGGCAGAACGAAGTCTCCAAGATGCGCAACGCCTACGGGGCCTCTATTCCTGATGATGCGGCCAAAGCGATCGTCGATTACCTGGCCACGACCTACGCCGAGCCTTCGGCCAAACACCCCCAAGATCAGGCAGGCCCAGGTCGGGCGCCTTAGGCGACCCCCGAGGGCCCAGGCGGGATCGCCTTTGCAGCATGCTCGCCTCCTCAGCGATGATCCACGAATTGATTTGAGGGTTCGCTGCAAAACCAGTGGTATGATCCACCAAGGATCACATTGAAGGATCCAGTCGGGAGCCTGACGCCATGCGACCCATCCTCATCCTTGCGCTCGGAACCGCGCTTTGTTCAACGGGGCTGATCTCAGCGGGCCTGGCTTGGGCTGCGCCTGACGCGACCCCCAAGGCCAAGGCCGTCAGCGATCCGACCATTCCTCAAAAGGGATGGGCTGCGCCCAAGACCGCCTTCGGCCAGCCGGACATTTCCGGCTACTGGAGCAACGCAACCATGACGCCTTTGACGCGTAACACGCGCCTGACAGACAAGGCCGTCCTGTCGCCGGCCGAGGCTCACGCAGCTGAAAAGGTTTGGGGCGAGGCGCTCGCCGCAGCGGACGCGCCGACCGACGCCAAGGCGACGGCGCCCACCGCCCAGGAAAAAGCCACCCAAGAGAAGCTCTTCGCCCTAAGGCCAGATTTCGCCGCCGCCGGCGGCGACGTGGGCGGCTACAACACCTTCTGGATCGATCCTGGCACGCACGTCATGGAAGTGAACGGCGAGTTTCGGTCCTCCATTCTGACCACGGCCAACGGTCAGCCCCCGCCGCGCAAGCAAGGCGCCGCGCCCGCGTTTGGTCGCTACCGCGACAACTACGACAGCTACGAAAGCCGCGGGCTTGGAGAGCGCTGCATCATGGGCTTCGGCCGTAACGCCAGCGCTCCGATGTTGCCCAACGGCTATTACAATAACGACTACTACATCATGCAGACCCCAGATGCAGTGGTGATCCAAGTCGAGATGATTCACGATACGCGGATCGTCAGGCTTAAGGGTGGGCATCGGCCAGATGACGTGCGGCCGTGGATGGGCGATTCCATTGGCCACTTCGAGGGCGACACGCTGGTCGTGGAGACCACCAACTTCCCTGAGCGTGACGGCTTCATGGGTTCATGGAAGCACCTCAAGGTGACCGAACGCTTCACCCGGGTGTCGCCCACCCGGCTGAACTACCAGTTTCAGATCGAAGATCCTGATACCTGGGACAAGCCCTGGGGCGGCGAATACGACTTCGCCCCGATGCACGGGATCATCTACGAATACGCCTGCCACGAGGGAAACTATGCGCTCCCCTCGATTCTGGCTGGCGCTCGCCGTCAGGAAAAAGAAGTCGGCGCTTCCCCCAGCGCCAAGCCGGGAACGGAGTAACCCCTGCAAAGATAGCGTCCGAGATCCGTCGGGTTGGGCGATTGGTTGGCGCCTGAGCGAGTATTCCGCGAAAACCGCCAAAATCGTACGTCGTAAAATACGATGCCGCAGCCGGGCGTCCCCGCAACAGTAAGTGGTACTTTAACTTCCAGCGATTAACTGCGGGCTTCATACTGACTTGGAAGAAGCCCATGAAACTGACTTTGCGACACGCGCGACGGGCTTCTTTCGGCGTCTCTGCGGTTCTGCTTGTGACCGCGTCGGCCGCCTGGGCCGTGACGAACCTCGCCATCAGCCAGCACAATCTTCGTTTTTCTCAGACTCAGATTTCGATCCACGAGGGCGACACGGTCACCTTCAACAACGACGATGAGATCACCCACAACATCAGCGTGCGCGCTGGCGAAGGCGACACAGAAGATCTTGGCCTCCAAAAGCCAAAGGTTTCGGTCACCCACCGGTTCGATCGCAAGGGCGTCTACTACGTCGTCTGCAGCATCCATCCCAGGATGCGCCTCACGGTTAACGTCAACTAAGGTCTGTGGCTGTGTCCATCCGCTACAAGCTCATTGCTCTGATCACGCTGATGATCGCAGCGATGATCGTGCTGGCGGGCGTTGCGACCTTCACGATCGGGCGTTTTGGACAAATCGCAGACAGTCTCTATGACAATGCGTTTGTGGGCGTGCACTACGCTCACAAGGTTGATGTCGGCTTCGTACGACTGGAAGACAGCCGCCGCGCAGCGCCCTCAGGTGCGCTAGGCGTCGTCGAAAAGGACAATCTTCAAAATATCCTTGGCGATCTCGATGTGGCGATCGAACGCGCGCCCACCCCGCGTGAGAAGCAGCTGGCGATCGCAGTGCGGGCTCAGATCGTGACGCTGGCCAATGCGCCGGCCTGGGATCCCCGCGAAGCCGATGAGATCGATGCGACCCTAAGCAAGATTGTGCAGCGCTTCGCCGACCGAGCGCTCGATTTCCGAACGTCCGTCGATGATCTCCTAGATAAATTCAAGCTCTTGCTCGGCGTCACCATCATCGCAAGCCTCCTCGTCGCCTTGAGCGGCGCGGGTTTGTTGGTCTTTCAACTTGTCCCGCCGCTCCGCGCGCTTCGACGTCTGGCGAGCGAGGGCTCATCGGCTCTTGGCGACGCCCCGCTCATGGGCAGAGGCGACGAGATCGGCGAGGTCGCTCGAGCCCTCAGCTCTGCTCAGCTAGAGGTTCATCAGACCTTGGAGACGTTGGAGGACAGGGTGCGGCTTCGCACGCGGGAATTGGAGAGCGCCAAAGAGGACGCAGAAGCCGCCAACATCGCCAAGGGAGCCTTCTTGGCGACCATGAGCCACGAAATCCGAACCCCGCTTAACGGCGTGCTGGGAATGGCCCAGGCCATGAGCGGCGAGCCGCTTTCCGGCCCGCAGCTTGAACGGCTCGAGGTGATCCGCAATTCCGGAGAATCTCTCCTCGCCATCCTCAATGACATTCTCGACCTGTCCAAGATCGAGGCCGGCAGACTGGAGCTCGAGGCGGTTGAGTTCGATCTCGAAGCCACGGTTCGCGGAGCCCACTCGACGTTTACGCAGCTTGCAAACAGCAAGGGGCTGGCTTTTTCGCTGGCGATCTCGGGGGCTCCTGGGACCTACCTTGGCGACCCCACGCGCCTTCGTCAGATCCTCTACAACCTCTTCTCCAACGCCTTGAAATTCACCGAGCGCGGCGAAATCAGGGTGGAGGTTTTTGCAAAACCAAGCGGCCTGACGCTGAGCGTCAGCGACACCGGCATCGGCATGACGCCGGAAACCACCGCGAAGCTCTTTGAAAAGTTCTCCCAGGCCGATGCTTCGACCACGCGGCGTTTCGGCGGGACAGGCCTGGGCCTGGCCATCTGTCGGGAGTTGGCCCAGCTGATGGAGGGCTCGATCGGGGTCTCCAGCAAGGTGGGTGAAGGCTCGACGTTCACCGTCGAACTGGCCATCCCACGCATCCGCGACGCCGCCAGGTCAAAGATCGACCTTCCTAGCGCAGAACCCTTGGAAGGAGACGCCGCGGGGGAACAAAGCCTGCTGGTGCTTGCTGCGGAGGACAACCCGGTAAACCAGATTGTCCTGAAGACCCTGCTCCAACAGATCGGCATCGACCCGGTCATCGTTGAGAACGGCGCCTTGGCCGTAGAGGCCTGGAGACAGGGCCGCTTCGACATCATTTTGATGGACGTCCAGATGCCGGAGATGGATGGCCCGACCGCGGCCCAGACCATTCGTAGATTGGAAATCGAAAATGGCCGCGAGCGTACGCCCATCGTCGCTGTGACCGCCAACGTCATGCCCAGTCAAGTGGAGCACTACCTGGCCGTGGGGATGGATGGATGCGTCGCCAAACCCATCGATATTGCTGTCCTGATTGAGACCATCGAAACCGCGCTCGCCCCTCCGCCCGCGTGCGAGGCGACGCAGAGCGCCGCCTAGCTGCGACGGGCCTAGCGGTTCACCAACCCACTGAACGGGGCGATTGCGAACCGGGTGCTAAGGTAGAGCGTATTGTTGTTCGACGCCCCGCGACCGACGCCATCAAACCGCGTGTAGCCCACCCATTGCAGCGTAAACCTCACGTTGGAGATGAAGCTCTTTGGACTGTTCTTGCCGAAGGGCACGAAGGCCAGCTCGGCGATATAGCCCTGAGAATCCGGTCGCCCGGTCGCGCCTGCGAAAAACAGCGGGTCAGATGATCCGAAGGACTTGAAGACCTGGAACGAGGGGGTCCAGGTATCGTCATAGCTATAGGAGATGTCAGCCCGCATCGTATCGAGGTGATCGTGGGCTCGCGTAGCTGAGACGACGCGACTGGCGTCCAAGGTGTCGGTCTCATGGATCCAGGTGGCGTGCGCCGATATGAAATGTTTGGCTGCAGGCGCGTATTGGTAAGTTGCGTCGAGCGCCACGTCTTGGATGTGGTCGACGCCGGCGGACTGATCGCCGCCTGGAAACCGACGCCCAGAAATGCCGAACGCCCCGGCCTCGATATAGTGACCGCCGAAATCATGCTGGACGGCTAAACGCCAATAGGGAAGAAGCCCGTCATAGCTGTCTGCGCCCGCCGGCGAGGCGACGCCCAGCCGGTTCAATAGCTGATTGTTGACCGGCGCATAGGCGGTGAGCTCGGCATAGATCAGGTCGTTCCAAAGGCCGTAGACGCCCAGGCCCAGCACGCGTTGAGCAAGCGTTCCGTCAAGCAGCGTTACGTTCGCCGGCTTCGGCGCCAGGTTGGACGAATTATAGGGAAACCCCCACGTCGGTGTTGAATTCCAAAGGTCCTGAACGGTCGGTCGGTTGTTGAAGTCCAGCCCGACCAGCAGATCTCGATCACCTGAGCTCAGATCAAACGCCCGCTTCACGTCGAGATTATCGATGGTGAAAGAGCGCGCGACGCCGTCGTAAGTCACTTCGGCGAATGCGCCGGCTCCGGCCACCAGCTTGCCCCCATAAAGGACATTCAGTTCATCGAGAGCCACGTTGTCGTTGTCTGCGAAGTGCGCAGCCGGCGGAGACGACTGAGGCGCTTGGGTCTTGGTCAGCGATATCAGGCCGATGATGGCGACCGGCGGCGCGTGGTTCTTGCCGTCGCCGTTGACATAACCAAACACTTTGAAGTCGCGACCGTAGGGCTTCAGTTGCGGGCCAAACGCGCCGACGTGGCATTGTGAACAGGGCTGGCCGGTTTGTTGAGCGAAAGCCGGGATCGCCAGGGCCGGCGACCCCCAGACAATCGCGCAGAAAAGCGCGATCGAGCCCAGGATCTTCATCGAAAGCGAGCTCGCGCAGCCCACTGCTTTTGCTGAATGGCCAAGTGTGGGCAGAAACCGCATGGGGGAAGAGTGAGCGAAGATCGCCTTGCGAAATCAGAGGGCCAAAACTAACAACGAAAACTTACCTCTTTCACAACGATTCGACACGCCAAATCAAAGATTTACGCGGTTCCAGCAGCAATCTCGAAAGATTGGTTTCAGCTAGTCCGGGACCTTTGAAGTCGCTATGCGTTCGGCGACGCGTGCGCCGGACAAGATGTTGGGAAGCGAATAGTTGCCTTCATGGCAGGCGTATTCGTAGATCGGTCCCTTCGCCGAGCGCATCGGCATCTCCGCGCGCCAGACCTTCGTGAACGTGACCGGATCGTCGACGGAGAAAGTGTAGAGGATCTGATCTTTCGCCGTTCGGGTGAAGCGTTCCGTGATCTTGGTCTTCGGCGAATAGGGGAACCCTCCGCCAAGGGAGAAGATATGGCCCTTGACGTTGAGGTTCGTCGTTTCGACGACGAGCGTGTCGTTCTCCCACCAACCGATGGAGTCACCGAGCCAAGGCTGAATGGCGCTGGGAAGATGGCTGGGCTCACCCATCCGGATGATCCGCACATCATGGTTCATCTCCACCAAAATGGTCACGTAGTCCTTGGTTTGCACGATCTGGTAGTTGCCGTTGAAGCCGGTGTTCATCATCGGCGGCCCCTCGGGCGAGCCGATAGCGGTTAGGCAACGTTCCTGGGTGTCGCGGTTTTCGGGGTTGTCGAAGACCTCCGGCGCCTTGGCCGCGTCAGCCCGGGCCTTCTTCGCAGCCTCGGTGAAGGGCAGCTTTCCATCGGATGGATCGATGACCCAGGAGCTGCGGGGCTGGCCGTTGATCCGCGCCAGGTGAAGATCCATCTCGATCCAATCGGCCTGGGGGACCTCGCTGACTATCGGCGGGGCGGGCAGGTTCGGGTCGATCGGATCGGGACTGATGATCGCGCCTGCGAATTGCTTGAACCCCGCCAACATCATCGCCTCCTCCGTCTCAGTGGCGATCAGGCCTTTGAACATCGCAGGCCGCTGCAGGAAGGTAAGTGCGGTGTTGGTCCAAAGACCTTGCAGGTCCGGTTTTCCGAAGGAAGTCCTGGGAACGCGATAGGTCTCGGCTTGGGCCGGGGCCCAGATGAGCACGAGAATGATGGCCAAAGACGGTACTCGACGCATGTTCGATCTCCGATCTTTTCCCTGAGCCGAAAGGCCCTCGCCAGTAGTCCTCCTGGTTTCCTATCGCCTCACAGCGGCTCGCGGTTGCGACGCAACCAGACGCTTGCAGCCAAGAACCCAGCCGCAAAGACCAGACCGATCCATAGGCCAGGCGTGGTCAAAAACTTGCCCGCGTCGATCTGTTCGATGCCGAGCTTGGGCATGCTGCTGGACCCATTGATCGTACCGTGCACCGCGTCAAAGGCCTCTTCATAAGTCCCCCCAAGGCGCGAAAGGATCACGCTGAGGACATGGCTTGTATCAAAGGCGAGCTTCTCGCAGAGCGCCAAGGCCAGCGGCGGAAGCACGGCCCAGAGGAACGGCGCACGGCGAGCCCAGACCGAGACGAGCAGCAACCAACCATAGACCGGCGCCCACCAGAGCACGAGCGTGCAGATCCCGTAGAACAGCACCACCGACATTTCGCCCAAGGGTATGCGCTCCAGGAGCGGAGCCAGGCTTCGTCCCTGTGTCACCCATTCGATCGAATTGAGGACGATCATCGCGACTTGGGTGGCGATCGTGATCACAAAGATCAGCAGCGGCAGCACGACGAGCGGGATGAAGGCCTTGCCGAGCACCGTCGTCAGGTCTGGAACCGGCAAGGATTTCCAGAAGAGTATGCTGCGATCGCGCCGCTCATTGTGCATCGCGCCCAGGCAATAGAAAACCGCGACCAGGAACATCGTCACCAACATGGCGAAAGCCACAAAGTCGTAGGGCAAAACCGCGACGGCGAGCCTCTGCGTCGAGGTCATGACCGTCGGCTTGACGACCTTGGCGGGAGGCGGCTGCGGGTCGGCCTGCGCGCCTGTGTTGGCGGCGTTGGCGGTTATCTCGAACTGGGCCCCTTGCTCCGTCGTCGTGACGGTCTTGCGGGCGCTGATCGTCGTCTGAGTGACCGTCTTGGATCGATCCACCATGGTCAGGCTGTGAGGCGAAAAGAGGCTCACTGAGAAGCCCAGGATCACCACGGCCGCAACGGCCAACGGCGCGATCCAGATGGCGTGATTTTCCCAAAGCTCGCGCCGCACCGACCAATAGAACGGCCGGACGCGTTTTGCCGGCGCTGGAGGCGCAGCCTGCGCCTGGCCAGCGAGCGAAGTATCTATTGCGGAGCTCATGCGGCCACCCCTTGGGTCTCAGCGCTCTGGCCGCCGATCACGGCCACGAAGAGGTCTGCTATGCTGGGCGTACGAACCTCGCCTAGAGCTGCAAGCTTCGCACGTTCGATATTGTCGAAGAGCAGAATGCTTCGTCCGAAGACCTGACGCTCGTGAATGGGCTGTAGCCTGCGCGCCTCTGCAAGGCGATCGGGGAGCACCATGACCTCGAGGTATCGACCTTCGAAGTCTTCCATGCTGGTTTCGAGCATGATCCGGCCGTGGTTTATAAAGACCACGTCGGTCAAAATATGTTGGATCTCTTCGACCTGATGGGTTGTCACCACGATCGTGCGGTTTTTGTCGAAATAGTCATTGAGCAACGTGTCGTAGAACGACTTGCGATAGATGATGTCCAAGCCCAGCGTGGGCTCATCCAGGACTAGGAGCTTGGCGTCGATCGCCATCACCAAGGCCAGGTGCAGCTGGGTCACCATGCCCTTTGAAAGCTCGCGCACGCGGCTGTGGCGCTTGATGTCAGTCTTGGCGAGAAACGCTTCGGCCTTGGCGCGATCGAACCTGGGATGGACGCCTGCGACGTAGTCGAGGGCCTGGGAGACCCGCATCCAGCGCGGCAGCACCGCGACGTCGGCTATGAAGCAGACGTCGCTCATCAATCGGTCACGTTCGGTCCAGGGATCACGTCCCAGCACCTTCAAATCACCGTCGTAGGGCACCAGCCCGAGGATCGCGCCAAGTGCGGTGCTCTTGCCAGCTCCGTTGGGCCCGATCAGACCCAAGATACGGCCTTCCTCGACCTTGAGGCTGATCGTGTCGAGCGCGACTGTCGCGCCATAGACCTTGCGCAGGCGCCGCGCGTCAATACAGGCCATCTCCTCAGCCCTCCTGGCCAGATTTCGTGGGGCCGCTTGTCTTGGCGGCGGCCACCAGCAAGGCCTGAGGGGTCAAGCCGAGGCGCTCGATGGTCGCCTGGATCGCCGGCCATTGCTCGGTAAGGAAGCGCTGGCGCTCAGCATGCAGCAGTTTGTCAGGCGCACCGCTTTCAATGAAAAGACCCAACCCTCGCCGCTTCTCGATGAGGCCCTCATCGACCAGCTGCTCATAGGCCTTCAGCACCGTGAGCGGGTTGATCCGCGACTCGGCCGCAACGCTTCGCACAGACGGCAAGGGGTCGCCTTCCCTCAGCATGCCATCAAGGATCATCGCGACCACCCGATCGCGAAGCTGGCGGTAAATCGGCTGATTGTCATTCCACTCATGATCCATCGTCTGTTCCGGAGGCCTTGCCCCTGCGTCTGCGCATGCTGGTGTTCAGTGACGCCTGGGAGGGCGCCGTGCTGAACCGGTGATGTAGTTGACTATAACACTGATAGGAAGAATGCAAGCCGCTATTTCAGACCGGATTGAAATTGTGGAGGCGACGCCGCGCGCATCGGTGATCGAAGGCCACAGGGCCTTCCTGCGGGTCCATCTCGCAGACGAACCCCGAGAAGCGCCCTGTCGCCGCTTCGCCATGGGGGGATGTCAAATGCTATCGGTTGAACTATCTGGTCTCTGGCGCTGCGACAGTCGCGTCCTTTGAAGCGCCCCGGAGATCACCTTGGCCGACCTCGCTGTGTTTTACGAACACCCCCAGTGGTTCGCGTCGCTGTTCCAGACGCTGGAGCGTCGGGGACTGGCCTGGACCCCCATCGAAATTCAGAGCCACACGTTTGATCCGGGCGCGCGGATCGCGCCGGCGCCGGTGATCTTGAACCGCCTGGCGATGTCCTCGTTCCTGCGCCAGGAGGAGCATGCGCTGTTCTACAGCCTGG
>Ga0209166_10000627_pt1 | contig 35968 bp, 34 predicted proteins | sample Coa_R1_3_FD_187151 | JGI IMG/M metagenome (GOLD analysis project Ga0209166, IMG submission 187151) | Surface soil microbial communities from Centralia Pennsylvania, which are recovering from an underground coalmine fire - Coalmine... | ecosystem: Environmental > Terrestrial > Soil >...
TAGAAGTGATGAGAAAGAAGCCAATGCTGATGATGAGTTTCGTCAAGCGTTTAAGGTTGTGCATTTTTTTGACTTGCCAAGACTGTTTATCCCAACCGGGCACGGCATTCTTAACTTCAGCTAAGGCGACGCTCTTCTGAACTTAATGCAAAAAGTGAGGGAGAGTTCAATTGCTTCGCGCTTGGGAAATTCCAATCGCAGTTGTTTCCTGGCGCATTCTAAGCACACGCGACGACGGCCCAGCAGGTTTAACATCGTAATTTAGATTCTAGGTAAAACCAGAAAGCTAGCTACTGGTTTCGCTAATCATGGGAATTCTTCCAACCCAATTTGGATCACATTCGTTCGAGAAAAGCTATTTCGTAGCCATCCTAGGCCGTTCCAATGAACTTCCAAATCTGCTACGATGCTACTTACGATCCAATAAGGCAATCAGTCTCTGTTTTTGCTCGCTACGCAAAAACGCGATGAACTCGTCGGAAAATGGTTTCGTTTCCCGTGTCACGAACGACCATGTGAAACCCATCAGTGTCGCAAGACTGCCGATCATAAACGGCCACTCGGTGAGACGCTGAACACACTTAAGAATCTCGAAGGCCGGATCACTCCCAAAAATATAATCCATTCTGCCTTGACGGAATTTGTGCCTTAACAAATTGCCGCCTTCGCCAGTGTGTCTATGATGAAAAATTGTTAGCTCAGGGAACGCTTCGATCTCCCATCCTTTCATCTTGGCGCAGACCTGCGCATGCCAGTCTTCTCCGCCATACTCAAGAATGGCGTAGCCTCCGATAGCTTCATAACATTCGCGACGGACCAACTGAGCAGCATGAGCTACCGAATACACCCTATTTACACCGCGACTTCTGAACTTTCCGTTCCGTTCCTCGAAAACGAAGCCACCAGCCAGCCCCAGCCTGGGACGCCTCTCAAATCGTGTCACGAGATCTGCGAAATACGACGGACCAACTGAGACGTCGGCATCCAGATTTCCGATAAACTCGAACGAAACACCTTCTAGGAGCTTGCTCCCCATTCGCAGCGCCATGACCTTCGAGCGAAAGCTCCGCCCGGGAGGTCTCGATACTCGCAAGAATCGGATAAACGCAAACTTCTCTGCATACCGTCCAACGATCTCGTCGGTTCGATCGGCAGAACCGTCACTCACAATGACCCATCTCGCGGGCAGCACAGTTTGAGAAACAACGGACTTAATGGTTTTTTCAATGTTAGCTTCTTCGTTGTAAGCGGCTGTCGCCAAAACGTAAGCTCTACGATGCTCTGCTAGATCGTTCATCGCTGCCCTCTTCCCTTGACGTTTCTCGAGTTCAACACCCAACGCAAGCAGGCCGCACTTTGTGCTATCTCGAAGTCGGCCCTCGAGCGCAAGGATCGCCGTGTCAGATAGACCAGCCACCAGCCCGCGGCGCGGATCACTTGGTGTAGCCAAACTCCCATGAGGCAGCAGAATACCGCTGTGCGACCTCGATATTTTTCCCAGTACTGTAAATTAGCGCGCTGCTTTTCAAGAGAAAACCGTAAAGGCGCGTTCGCGGAGCTGGCCCCGCCGTAATGGAGTGCTTCCGCTTCTGAATAAAAAACCACTCTCCAACCGGCCAAATGGAATCGCTTGCACCAATCAATGTCTTCGCCGTAGATAAAAAAACGCTCGTCAAGCAAGCCCACCTGATTTAGAGCTTCCCGCCTAACCATCCAAAACCAGCCGTTAAGTACATCCACATCCCTGGTCCGGTCAAACTGAAAGTCTGCCATCAGCGAACCGCCGAAGATTCCAGTACCTTTGAAAATTGAGTCCAAAGCTAGAGCCCGCACGAAAGCATTCCAGATGGATGGGAATCTCATACCGGAGCGGTGTGCACGTCCGTCAACTCCGATCATCTTCGGCCCAAGTAGCCCGATGGTGGGCTCCTTTTCCATATAGCGATACATCTTGGCCAGGCAATCGGATGGAACATTCACGTCAGAGTTGATCAGGCAGACGTACTTTCCTGTTGCGAGCTCGATCGCCAGATTGTTCGCTCGAGAGAAGCCGAGATTTGCGCCCGTTTCTATGAGTTTCACATCTGGGAATTGATTGCGCACCATCTCGGGAGAGCCATCCGATGAGGCATTGTCAACCACCAGAATCTCCAAGGAGGGTCCCTCGTCGAGTCCATGCAGCGACGTCAGGCACTCTTCGAGATATTTCTTGGCGTTCCAACTCACAATCACGATGGATAGATCCGTCACGTAAGTTCCTTGCACAAGGGCCGCTAAATTGCCGGTGTCGCTGAGCACATTCATTTGGTCGACCACCCTCTGGAGCCAATCCGTTCACTATGGCTCAGGGCCCCGGAATATTGCTCCTGTCGGTTTGGCACGCGCCCCAAAATCATCCTCGGGGCATGATCCTCCGCCGGCGCGGTGGCGGTTGCGAGAATGGGCTGTGTAACTGCCACAATGATCGCCAGCAGCGCATACCACGCCACCTGGGTTTGATCCCAATACGAGATTCCGAAGAACCCCACCGCGTTCGCAAGCAATGCTCCCCCCAGGGACCAGATGTATAGTTCCGTTTTCTTATTCCCGGCCGAGGCCTTTCTGGCCGCCCCCACATACTTGAACCCGTAAACGATGACCGCCACGAATAGGATGAAGGGGATCAGCCCTGTGGAGTCCGCGACGCTGACGTATTGATTGGCCGTGTCCCACATGTCCCAACCCCACGCCCCCGTATCTTTCACGCCATAGAGCCACCAATCCTTGAAGTGCCGGATGCATTGATCCACAAGCTGATAGCGGTGATAGCCCGAGGAGCCGCCAACCACACTCACGCGGTCAATCAGTTGCCAGACGGGCGCTTTCATCGCCATGTGCAGCGACACGAGCGTCAGAACGATTCCCCATCGGATAGTGCGCATCCATCTGCGCAATGGCCACATGCAGAGGGCCACTAGGCCGGCCCCGTAGGCCAGGATGGGCGTGCTCGAGGCGGACGCCAGCACAATCACTGTGGATGCAGCGAATCCTACCATGGTTATCTTCAGATTCTTCCTGTCCTTCAGCCACAAGCCAATGAAAAGCGGCACCAAAATCGCCCCGAATGTTCCGGCAAGAATCGGATGGCCGAATCCAGCCAACGCTCGCAGGCGGTCTCCTCTTGTCATATCCGTTTGATAAAAGGAAGCTCGCGCCCCTCCAAGAAATGCATACGGGTTATGTCCTGTCGCTTGTTCGTACGTCATGACGGCCGCGACAGCTACCGCAATGTAGACCAGGGATCGCACTGCCGTGTCTGCGTCTGCCTCGTCTCGGATCAGAAATCGCATCAGGAAATAAATTCCGAATAGCGTGAAAAGGTCACCCGACTGCTTGATCAGCATTCCCGAATCGCGCCACAGCAGGAGTGAATTGACGGCCGTGAAGAGCGCGAACAGTATTACGGTCTTGTCCAGCCGGGTCATGCCGCCGCTGAAGACTTCGGATTTTGAAGCAATCTTTCCCCAGATCATTCGAATCATTCCAAACAGCAGGAGAACTCGAAGCATCGGAAAGTGGAGCGGTCCCAGAAGCAGAACTTGATCGAGCGGAATCAAGATGCTGGCCGCCAAAAATGGGGCAATGGCTTGTCTTCGTCCGCGCAGACAAATGAGTATACCCACGATGACCACCACCACCAGGACGAGTGGGTTAAACGCGGTCTGAGCGGCCCCGCCGCCGAATTTCAGGTGTTCAGGTTGCACACGCTACGCCTCGCCATCTGCAACGACGGCGGCCTTCTGAGTCTGCGAACCACTTTTCCCAAAAACCGTCTCTATGCTTGCACCCGAGCCTGCTAGTGACGCGAGAAGGCCAAACGGTTCCACCAGCGAAAGCCGCAATGCTTTACGAAAGGCCCTTGACGGGATACTTCGGGGCCCACGCTTAGCCATAGGGACCGGAGAGATCCCAATCCTTTGAAGGACTCCCGAACAAATATAACTGACGCTGTGCTCGACATACGACGTCGGAGGCGTAGTCACGCTGATTTCTTGGAACCCCAGCGAGGTCATTACGTACCTCAGTGATCGGGGCGAAAAATGGAAAAGGTGCCTCGGCAATTCCAGACCGTACCAGTATGTGCCGAGCATGCGGGCTTCCCACGAGTCAATATTTGGAAGCCCCGCGTAAAATATCCCGCCGGGTCTCAGCCATTCCAGAACCTTTGTGAGAAATTGCCGTGGCTGGTAAATGTGTTCGAGGACGTCGAAACAAGTAATAACGTCGAAACTTTCGGCGGAGATGGGAGCATCGACAGCGTCACCTACAAAGACCTCGGCCCCCGTGGCTGCCTTGGCTTTCGCCGCCGTTGTTGCCTCCATCTCGATCCCGCACAGTTTCCAGGACTCACCTTTCATCGTTCCCAGGAATCCGCCCGAGCTGCAGCCAATGTCCAGGATTGCGCCGCACTTTTTATGCCGCGAAATCAGCTCTCGTTGTCTCTGCCAACGGCTTGGAGCTGACTTTTCGCCAGCGGCCATGATGGCGCGATGGTAATCTTCGTCATAATGAAGCCACATTTCTTCGGGTTTCGGCGGGCTCGTGAGCCAGACACAGGAGCATGTGGAGCAGCGCAACAGACTGTACTCGTCGCGTCTCCAATGAAACCGATCGGGAGCGCTAATGAAGTGTACGACCTGGCCGTCGCCGCATAGGGGACATCTTAGAGTGTCCTTCCGCATTTTGTGGCTGTGCGGATCGTCTCGCGCGTCAATGGAACGCGGTGGACTCATGGGACTTTGATCCACTGTTTCTTGGCCATGTCGTAGGTTTTCAGCAATTTCGCGGGATTGCCGGCAATCACACTGAAAGGAGGAACACTGCGGGTGACAACGGAATTGGCTCCAATCACGCTATTTCGACCAATCGTCAATTCGCCGGCACTGCATAGAACAACAACCCCAAAACCCAACCAGCAATTTTTTTCAATCGTAATTCTTCCGCCTTCGGTCACGCCTTGCTCGCGAATCGGACGATCTATGTCGGAAAACTCATGATTATGATCCATAACCAGGACCGATGGGGCGAACAGAACGTCATCCGAAAGCGTGATTCTATTTTTCGCTGAAATCGTGGAACGCCTGCCAATCTTGCAGCCTTTGCCCAATATAATCTTAGGTGCCGAGCTGGTAGGGTCCGGAACCACATTAAGCCATACGTCCCGCGCAAGACCGACTTCATCTCCGATCTGAGTGTATCCGGCGATGGATCGCTCAATATCGCATGAGAAATGGATGGATACACCCCGGCCAAATCCCGCGAACGGGTATGTCGTCTTAAGCCAACGGGCGTGCAACCAAGTCAATCCTCTTGAAAGCCAAGAAAGTGGATCGTCCGATGGATTTGGATTTGAGTTGTTCGTCATGAACTGTGCGCTAGCCTACTTAATCGCGTTCTGCGAAACAGCTTGTACCGCTCGGGATTGGAGCGGGAACAAGACCCCCAGAAGCGCTCTCCTTTCTCCCATCGTTACCGCATTCGTAAGTAACAGAGCAGGCCATACAGCGAGTAGACAACCGAATGAGATCACTCCCAGCCTCACAGTCGCCAAAATACGCGGATTGGCAATTTCTGGAAACGGCAGGTGAGCTGCGAGCGCCCCCGCCGCAAATATTAAGACGGATGCAAGAATCATTCTCACAGCGTCGGGCAGAAGGGACTTTGCTTGGAACCCTTCAAAGGTCTTGGAAACAGCGTATGCCATGAAAAGCATTCCGCTCAATTCTGCTGCAGCCAGACCTGCCAGGACGCCATAGAAACCAAGCCTTCTGGCAAATGTAGCGATGACCAAGAGAATGACAATTCGTAGCACCTGTCTAATATTATCGAGTAATGCCCTGCCGGACACCCTATACAACACCAGTCCGAGGATCGAAAAGGCGGAAAAGAGGCCTGTCAGGCAGATCAGCCAAAGGGTCACTCTTAGAGTGGGGATCGTCTCACCTGTCCACGCATACACAACGATCGTTCCAAAGACCGAGAAGAAACCAAGTGGCAGGAGGGCCAAACCCAGTGTCACCTTGAAGGATTTAGCGATCAGCAGATTCATTTCTCGCGCGGACCCCGCGCTATAAATCCTAGCACCTCCAGAAAGGATAGGGAGGAGAACAGCGTCGGAGAGCATCTGCGCTGAACTCTGCAATCTGATGGCGAGCGCGAAAAACCCCGCAGCCTCCGCTCCGAATACTCGTAGCACGGCCACTGGTACAATCGCGTTGAAGACCACTTCCATGACATTCACCAGCTGAAAGCTGCCTCCGTACCTGAAGAGTTCAGGCAGAACGTTTTTCGTGACATATCTCCATCTAACCTGAACCTGCGGCAGTACCTTGCGCGAGGCGACGTAGCAACAAAGCACAAACCCCACTTCAGACAATCCCATCGTGCAAGCCATTCCGAAGAGGCCGAAACCAAGGTGAAGCAGGACCACAATGGCCACGGCTTCGGCGATCGTAAAAAGGGTCGTGAATTTCCGGGCGAGGTCAACGCGATGGCCACCCATCACGATCGCTTCGTACGCAGCACCCACATTGGACATCACCATGATCACAGCAAGCACGGAGATTGACGCGGCGGTGGCAGCTATTAATTCCGGCGGAACCCCGGCGAGACTCGCCAGATTTCGGGAAAAAATGCAAATCGGAACCAGACCGACGAGCGAGAGAACAAGCATGGAAGCTGTACCGGTGCTCACCAGTTTATTTGCAGTCTCGTAATCTCCGGTCCCCGTAGCCTCGGCAACATACTTTTGGAACGCTGACTTAATGCCCACGCTCCCAAACCTCATGTAGGCCGCCGCCGTCATGAGAATCGCCCAGATGCCATAGCCCCCTATTCCGAGATGGCTAATCACGATTGGGACCGTAATAAGCCGGGTACCCACTTGGGCGCACCGCGCTAACACGCCGAAAATCGTGCTCTTGCCAATCGTCACGGCAAGGTTCTGCTCATTGGGCATCTGTTCTATTGTCGTTTGCCTAGACATAACCGGGGCTGGGATGGATGCGCCTTTTTCTGGTGCAGAGCCGGGAACCTAAGCTGGTTCTTGGCGTGCGAAAGAATTGCTAACTGCTTATTGGGACCGGGCTCTAATCAAGTTTGTGAGGGAAATCCGCTAATCGCTGTCCACGATTTAACCAGGCCAAAAAGTCGTTCCGGAAGGAGAGTGGCACCAGGGAAAATCGTTCTAAGTTCTCCTCGAGTCAAAAGGCGGATTTCCCGGACAAGTTCCCGGGCGCGGACGGGGTCAGCAGAAGGCCCTCTCCATCCGCATCGCCACCGCCTCAGCATCGCCACTCGCATGTTCACCGGCATCCATTGCCACCCTGGTATGTGGAAGTGCGGCTCCATGGGAAACCAGAAGTTGGGCGTCTGGACCCAGAACGACTTGCCGACCCGTTGGATCTCTGAGGCCATACGACGCTGGTTCTCGAAGGTAAACAAGTGCTCAATGACTGAATTACTGAAGACGATGTCGAAGCTGCAGTCGCCAAATTGGCGGAGATCTGTTGCGTCACCAGCGACCGGCTTGATATTGTCGTGCCGCTGTTCTTCTGGGGCCAGATTAAGGCTGAGAATCTCTATATCTTTACGACCGGCCCAGCCACGATGTTCCCAGAATGAGGTCTCGCCTCCCACATCAAGAATGCGCAGCGGCCGCGGCAGCGATGCGGCTAAAGCCTCAAATCGCTTGAACCGGCGGGTGCGTCGCTTGTTCGAGAACGAGTTTGGCTCTTGGTCATCTGCGAGCCGGCGAATTAGTGGAATGGAAGGTTTCATTGCTGGAATACCGCTTGAACCCGATTATTCTTCGACGTACTGATCGAAACCACGGACTGATCGGAGGAGCGTCTACAGCTAGTTAACCGCGGCCGCGAGACCTGTCGGAGGATTCGGAGCCGTCCCGCTACCCGCTGACCCTAACCCAATAAGTGGTATGGACTGCGGACTGCTCGGCGCCGGCGCATTGTCAAAAATCTGAAGGTTGTCGCTCGCGATTCCGATGGCCGTTGGAGTAAAGGTCACTGCGACGGAACAGCTTGCCCCGACCCCGAGCGACGAACCGCAGGTGTTAGACGAAATCGCGAACTGTGTCCCCGTCTGCAAGCTGATGGAGCTGATTGTAATCGTGGCGCTGCCAGCGTTCTTCAGCTGAATCGCTTGGGCCGAGGAAGCCGCATTCTTTGCCTGCTGTTTGAATGCGATGCTGCTTGGTGCGAGAGAGGGGCAGATGGTGTTGCCATTATTATCCGTGGCACTCGAAATTCCGCTTGTCGGAACCCAGTACTGGCCATTTATTGCAGATGTCGGTGTCCAGCCGTCCCCATCCGTCCAATTTGTCCCAGCCGCGAAGGCCAACGTATTACAGGCCCACACTGTATTTATGCCCGTAGGAAAACTGCTGCGGTAAAGCGGTCCATAGTAAGACTCCAAGTCGGTTCCGAACACGTTCGCGAAAACGGTGGAATTGCTGAAATGAGTTGCTCCCGGGTTTCCAGGCGCTACCGTGTAGCCGAAGCCGGAGAAGTAGTTGTACTGAATCTGCATGTTGTTGTAGCCGGAAGTAGCTGCCTGAAAAGCGAGGCCGTTTGTGTTCCCGATGGCTGCAATCGTATTTCCTCGCACGACTACGTTGCTAGGCCCGGCACCTCCATTTAGATAGCCGGGGCCGTCAGTGTGGTAACCTTGCGCGCTCGCATTTGCTGAATCATGAATCCAACTATTCGTCAGGACCATTTGCGCCGTTGTGCTATAGAAAACGACGGCGTTGCCAAAACCCCAGATGTCGCAATGGTCGATTGTAACGGGGCCGCCAGAGATAATATTTACTCCATATTGGTAACCACTATTGCCGTCTATGGAATTTACATTAATTGTCTGCGTGGTCGTGTTCTGCCCAGCTCCGGCGGAGGGCCATGCTGCGCCGGGAGGAGATGCATAGAGTGAAGTGAGGGGCGTGAAGCTATCGTAAAAGAATGTGACGATTGAGCCAGTCGACTGAACATTGAAGTTTGCCACACTGTTAGATTGAAAACGGCTGCCTACAAACGTGATGTGATCTCCCCTGACGGACACGCCCCCAGCACCCGAGTTAAAGTCGCAATGAATGAACTCAATGTAAGATCCGCTGATAGATTGGGCCCCGGTAAAAACGTAGCCGTCGTAAATCGTCGGATTGCCAGCAGTCCCGCTTGTGAATCCTCCTCCAGGCCAAGGAGTAGTTCCAAGCGCACCATAGGCGGCATATCCAACCGGATTGCCAGGCTGGCCCGGCCACGGAGCTTGCGCACGCGCCGACATCGTCAACCCGCTTCCAGTAGCTATAAAACCGATCATCAACGTAAGGATCGCACATCGAATTAGTCGCACCATCACGTTCCCCCGTCCGAACTCCAACCCACCACCTAGACTACACTCCACCGAGGGGGCTGGCTACTGTTCGGGGGGCCAGATTCGGGACAGGGTAATGGGACTGGTTTGGGGTAAGCTCCTGAGCGCAGGCGGGTTGCCGGGAGTCCACTTCCCGAGGCTGCGGCTATCGACCATCCTTGCCGGCAAAAGCGTACAGCAGCCAGCCTAACTCATACGGCCGGCACTCATAAAGGACCTGCAACCCCTGCCGTGAGGTGTGATCTTCTCGGTGCGTTAGCTTGGCCACTGCGGCTCGCCAATATCTCTGCGCGGTTGAACCAGAAATGCATCTCCAAACGACGTTGGCCGAGGGATCCTCCATCCCAAAATCTAGCTCATTGTCCGAAAGCCACTGTAATCCCTTATAGATCCATGGACCAAAGTCAGACTGCATGGCTTCGCCCAAGGCGAAGAGGACCATCGGCGCCATTCCGTGTTGATGGACCGAGTAAACCGGATATCTCCCTACAACTTGACCATTCGATGACTCGTAGTGCCACCACCACTGACCAAGGGACCCTTGCGCTTCGCAAATCGCCAGAGCGCAATCGAGAGCCTTTTCGGCGGCTTTTTCATATTGAAAGGCTTGCCAGAATAATGTCATCGCGTAGATGGGATAGACCTGATCCGCGAAACAGCCGATCCCTTTTCGGAATATGTCCGCGAGATTTTCGCTCTTCGCGACATGAGCAAATACACCCTGTTCGCCTTGGTTTTTTCTCAATAGGCGATACGTCTGGACAGCCAAATCTTTCAGATCCGCCAGTTTCTCCGGCCTTGCGAGGCTGGCGTGGGAAAGGCCGCTAAGAAACCACGCCAGTTCCATGGTGCTGCCGTGCTGTGCATCCTGGAAATGGGATAATGCGTTCTTCACATCCAGTCGATCAGTGATCTCGTCTAGACGTTGCGGAGCAACAAGGGCACAAAGCCAGAGTAACAAACCGAGATCGCCAACATTGTCAACCCAATCCGTATTCGCCAACAGACCGTCGAAAACCGGCATGATTTTTACCGGCGAATTCGTTCCGCTTTCCTCCAGTCGATGAAGGCCCATCAAGGTGATCATCGTGTATCTCCGAGAAAGCCCTTCGCGTACTGCGTTTGTTGCGGTCTTCTTCAGCTTGAAACAGAAAAGCTGCTTTTCTGGATCAAACATCGGCACAAGGCCCTTCACGGCCAGAGCAATTAGTCGGCGAACGGTCCTTTGGATATCCTCCGGCGACTGAACATGAATTGGGTTGTTGGTGGCCATCAGTTGTGGTGTTGAGTTGCGAGGCATTTTCTCTCCAATATCTCAACGATCTGATTCACGATGCTTTGCAGAGCAGGACGACTGTTGCTATCTGGTCGCGCCGGACGATTCCACCGGGTTAACTTGATTTTTGTTCTAACATCCTTGGCGTCTTCAATGAGCGTTAAACGGCCATTGTCGGCCAGATATCTGTCGACGGCACCGATCTTCCCTCGAAAGATGCTATAAACGGGAACACCGAGCGCGCCTGCCTCCCGATTCATCGTTCCCCCGCCACTGATGACAAGGTCGGAAAACCAGATGAGATTCAGTCCATCGACAGGACCTTCCGGGATAATCATGCTCCCAGCGGTGATCAGGTTGGCCCACTCTTTTCGTAGCTGAGTATTTTGTCTGGCGTTCCGCGGCAGCGTGACCGCCCGCACATTCGGACTCTCGGCCAAGAGTCGAAGTGTTTCCGCAAATAGCTCTTCGCTCTCTGGATTATGATAGTGCGCTTCTGTAGCGGGAGGACGCAGCGTCACGACGAGGCTTTCCGGTGAGATTCCAAGTCGACTCAAAATAGAAGGATCGGGCCGGAAACAAGGGATATAGACATCTTCCTTCAGACCGGGGTATTTCAAACTTCGTTCTGGTCTCGTGCTCATCGCTCCATCCGTTATGACTACTGGCGTGATGGTCCAATCGGGTGCGATAAACCCTGTTTTTGTGCTGTGCTCGTAATCATGCAGCATGACGGTTGGGATGCCCAGCGCTTTGCAGACAAGAATCTGCGCCCGCGAACCGTGAGAAAGCCCAAGATTTGGACGCAGTCTGGTTGCGGTTGGAACTAGTTGCAATACACGAAGACAGCTTCCTAGGACTTTAAGGACTTTATTCTTGCCGTAGTGGCCGCCAATCACCTTACATGGCAATTTAAAGAACTCAAGTAGTTCACAAACTTGATACATGTCCCGTGCGGTGAGCTCGACCTCGATGCCTCGCCTCCTCAGCTCTTCAATGATGGGCAGAAAAAAGGGAACATGAGGAGAATTGTCGATATCAATCCAAATTGTTGTTCTCCGAGAGGCTAGGTCTGAAGGTCCCACGGGTAGAATCGGACTGGGTTCGCAGCTTTCTTCTACCTGAGTCGTTTGCCCGGGGACCAACTCATCGACAATGGTCGGATTCATGGTTATCGTTTTGTTCGGCATGCGGAGGCTCCGTGAAATTTCTATAGACGTGTGGCTCGAATTCGGAGTTCCTGCGGGTCCGACCTCTGGTTTCGCGAGACCCTATCAGTATAAATATGCCGACGGAGAAGCCACGATCGGCGCTGGAGAAGAACTCTCGACAAGAATGCAGTCGGTGGCCATCGGGAGATCTACGTCCAAGTCTCTCTGCATGGAAGCAACCACTCTGCTGCAAGAGAAGAAGACGCAACTAGCGAAAGTACAGCTGTGTTTTCATGCTGCGGAGAAGAAACATCAGAAGGCGCGTCTGCAACCGGCTAGTAAGCGCCGTCGCCAAACAGCACGGCCCGCGGTGTCTGCGCCAGAATTTTAAGATCAAGCCATAGCGACCAACCACGGGCGTATCGCAAATCAAGTCGCACGATGTCGTCAAACCCCACCCGGCTGCGGCCGTTGACCTGCCACAGACCAGTGATGCCAGGCTTGATTTCAAGAACGCGACGGCGGTGCCACACATCGTATTCTTCGTACTCGTAAGCAAGGGGCGGCCGCGGACCTACCAGGGACATGTCACCCTTTAGAACGTTGAAGAATTGGGGCAGTTCGTCCAAACTCATCCGCCGGATAAAGCGGCCAACGCGTGTAACGCGCGGGTCGTTCTTCATCTTGTAGACGGGTTTGCTTCCATCCTGGGTTTTTCCATCGTATGCGCCGCTAATCATCCGTTGCATGAACTCTTGGTGAATCTTTCGATCGTTGTTTACATGCATCGAACGAAACTTCAGGAAGGTAAATGTCCTTCCAAATTGACCCAGACGCTCCTGTTTGAACAGAACGGGGCCCTTAGAAGTCAGCTTGACCAACGCAGCAATCAGGAAGAAAAGAGGCGAAAACAAAACGATCGCCACGGCGCTGCCGATGATGTCCATGACCCGCTTCAGCAGGAATGGAACTTGCTTCGTTTGATTCTGGTGGGAGAGATCGGGATAAAAGGCCGGGTTTGCCGAAATGTTTGAATCCTTGTCGTTTGAGTCGTCGGCAAAAATTTGAACGGAGATATGCACTAATTTCAGATCCTCCGCACTCAGCTCCGCAAGAAGCGCCTCGTGAACTTTTTCGAGCAGCGTATCGATAGTGGCTCCGTCACGAAGAGTACCGAGTTCTGTGAAGATTATCCCAAGAATCGCGTTTTCCTTGTACCAGCCGGCGAGATCTGTCTCTCTTCGCGCTGCTTGGGCCGCCTTGATAATCCCCTTCAACACCATGAGGTGTCGGCCAGTCTTTACCGCATCTTGCGCATCAAGGAGAAGGAGAAGGAATTTCTTGCCCGAGCGTTCTGCCCGCTTTCTTTCAAGGCAAAGCATCCCTAAAAAGAGATCCTCCTGCAGAATCCTCTGCATCAAATCCGAAGGATTGAGCCGAGGCGCTGGCAGTGAGTGACCGTTACTGCTGGAGCACGGTTCCTTACTGAAAGTCGCGATCTTGCGATTTGGCATCATTGGTTCTTCTTTTCCCTGCGACACATGGTTGGATCCTAAGTTTTAGGCTTCTCAAGCCAAACGCAAACCAGCTGCACAAACCGTAGACTTGCTTACTGTCTTGCAAGGCAGATCCGGGTGCAGAATTTTACCGACCCGAATCTGGCCAAGCTGGCCCTTCCCTGAAATCTCGTCCGACAACCGCCTGCATCGTTCAAGTCTTGTCGAGGACACTCCGAGGTGGTGGGGTGCAATTCGCTAACCAACAAAGCCGCTTAGTTGATTCTGAGGTTTTGTTTTAGAGGCTTCTTTAAGTGACAGAAAACAAAATATTTACAAGAACTAGCTCGGAATGCGACACGCTAAGCGTCTGGACCCCACCTGCCAAACACCCTCGGAGATAAAACCAGGTGCGCAAATGGAGAAAATTCATTCCCATGTTTGCGGCAAATCCGGCTGGACGCCACAGCGGTCGAGTTCCACGAGATCCCTTGTTTTCCTCTGCTTCTGGTATCGAACATGGCGGGATCGAAGAGAAAATGGCGCGGTCCAATTCGAATGATCTCTCATCCGACATGCTTGTATAAGAAATTGCCAAGCGCTGAGAGAACACTAGCCGGCGCTTTGGCGAATGCGCTCCCTAACATCTGCATTTTCCAGCTTCTCTCGGCGTGATCAAAAATGTGTCTGGAGCTTCCTAATTCCGTGGATCTTAAGTAGGTAAGTGCCGACTGGGCAGCGCCCCAACGCGTCTTGAACGCGATCAACCCTGCTTGATGGGAGTCCGACCGTCCCAGATCGAATAGTTGCAACCCGGAATTCTTTGCGTCGCGGATCGATTCCCAGTACAACAAATGCATTCCTCCCAGACTGTGAAATCGGGGGTCAGAGCCCCCGTATTTGTAGATCAGCGCGTCCTTATAGCGAAGCGTGAGCATTCCAGCAACAGGTCGGCCATCTTTCAGTGCAAGCCTGATCTTAAGTGCCTTTCCGAAACAATCCAGCAAATTGCGGAACCATCTTTTCGGCTGAGGGGGTATGCTATGCCGCCTCCGGGTGATTACCAGAAGTCGGTAGAAACGATCGAGAATTAATTCTTCTGATCCTTCCTGATAAGTAAGATTTTCACGTTGCGCCCTCAGGATTTTTCTTTGGGTACAACTCTTATGAAGGTTACGAAAGAGCGTGTCTAGATCAGGTCTCAGATCGAGTTGGTGAAAGCTATATCGGCCGCTCGGATGATAGGCGGGATTGCTGAATTCGATTGAATGTAGAGGGCGTATTTCAATGTAGTTCCACTTTCCCGCCCTAAGTTCCGATTCTAAGCATTCACCAAAAACTTTTAGGTCCTCTGGCACGCGTAGTAGCAATTCACAGTGATCTGAGAAAGGGAGTGAAACCAAACGGCGCCCTGTCAGCCAACTGTCGATCTGACAAAAAACAAGCCCATTCTGCAAATCCTTGCCTGGAGGAGAAGTTGTATAGGCAATAGATGGGTAGCCATAAGTGCGCCGAAGAGCTTCAAGCCAGCCCGTTGAATGGAAGACCGATGCACGAGGGTGCCACTCCAATAATTCTGCCCATCGAGGATCCTTGAGCGGATCAATCTTATATAGCGACCGGGGCGTGTGGTGGGCGTTCAAAACGTCAGCAGGTGTCTCAATTAGAGTACGGTCTACGATTTGTTTGTACCGATCGATTCGTCAAGCACATCGCTGCATTCAGCGGCTTCGCTTAAGAATTATCCTAGGAAGCGTCGATTACTGCTGTGATTCGCCAAGGATTAATGTGGGAAAAATTTGCTCGCGATCAACTTGTTTTCGATAGTGCGCAATCGGCTATCGGGATGCGCCTTACTCGTTAGCCGCCGCTGAGCGGCAGCGGGAGAGGTTGCGCGTAGGCCCGCTCGATCCGAGTCCTTCCCGAATAGCGCTCGGGTTGCACAGAGGCGGCATCCATTTCAACCGCTATGGAGCGCTGCAACAAAGTCACCGAGAGGATGAGCCGCCGATTGCCCCTCAACTCCACGAGAACCCCTTCATGGCCACGTAAGGGACCAGCTTCTATTCGGACTCTCTCGCCGACTTCTAAAAATGGCCACGGCTGATTGGGTATTCCCGACTTGACTAAGCACTGAATTGCGCTAATCTCAGCTTCATCGACTGGAGTGGGCTGACGGTTATTTCCAACGATCTGGATGACGCCAGGAATCTTGAGAACCGGCAATCGGTTCTGGAGATCGCATCGGCAGAATAGGTATCCAGGGAAAAGAGGAGACTCCATCTCTTTGACTCGATCCGACCAGCGCTTCCGGACCTTGTTCAGCGGTAGAAACTCTTCGTATCCGATACCGCGAATATGTTCAGCAACGGCCATTTCATGACGAGTTCGCACTTGAAGTGCGAACCAAGGGAGGCGGCCTGCGTTCGTGCTCGCCGTTGCCGAGATGCAATTTGAATCTTGATGAAAGCCCACTTTTCCCTCATTCTACCAAAGCTACCGCCATTAGAGTCACACGGTGACCCTCGACATAATCATCTTAGGATGTGCACAAACGATGCCACCCCAAAGCTCTTATGTGCATCTTCCCAATGCATTGAAAACAAATAGGTTGGCTCGGAGCAGTCAAAGAGAGCTGTCATCGTTCTGCGGGGAGCGGCCCATCATTGTGAATATTTCTATCCCATTGTTCCAAATATTTTCCTAACGTATCTGTAACAAAAAAAAGGACATACTTATAAGTCTGGTTCAACTTCGAGCAAGAACTCACGGCCCCTCTTGTCGGTCTTCCCAAGCAGCGCTTCACCGATGCTGGATCACATTTGAGGGAACAATGCAGCCAATAAATCTGGGGACTTGGGTTCTTGTGGTTCAACTTCACGGCCTCCACCGAGCCATTGAGATCAATTAGTGACCCTTAGTGATTTTTCCCCCGAGCAGGTCTTGGTTTGAAATCCCCGTTGGTTTCAAGCGCCTCCCCCGGTTGCCAAACCTAGAGCAATTCTAATTTAAGTCTCTACATATCCAGAAGAGGCGAAGTAGTTTGCGCATTCGGTTGCGGAGAAGGTGTTGAGCAGTTCGCCGATCTCATTCCAAAGGGCTTCGACAGATCGTTTGGCGGCTTTGCGCAGCAAGGCCTTGAGTTTGGCGAAGAGCTTCTCGATGGGGTTCAGGTCGGGCGAATAGGGCGGCAGATAGAGCAGCGCCGCGCCCGTGGTGGCGATGGCGTCTTTGACCCCTGCCACCTTGTGACTGCTGAGGTTGTCGAGAATGACGATGTCTCCTGGCCGCAGGGTCGGACACAGAACTTGGTGTACATAGGCAAGAAACATCTCGCCGTCCATCGGTCCATCCGCGACCATCGGGGCGGTCAATTGATGGCGGCGCAAGCCGGCCACGAAGGTTGTGGTTTTCCAATGGCCGTGCGGGGCCGAAGCGATACAGCGCTGCCCCCGTGGGGCACGTCCGTAGCGCCGCGTCATGCGGGTCGATGTCCAAGTTTCATCGATAAACACCAGCTTTTCGAAGTCCATCCCGGGCTGCGCTTCACTCCACGCGCGCCGCGCCGCCTGCACCTCTTCGCGCTCTTGCTCGCTGGCGTGTACGGTTTTTTTTGAAGGTGAGACTCCATTTGTTCAACTGGTGCCACAGAGCGCCGATCTTGATCGAAACGCGCTGTTGCGCCAGCCGTTGCTGTAACTCGGCCAGGGTCAAATCGGGCTCGGCGGCGATCCAGGCGCGCAGCACCTGCTCCTTCTCCGCCAGCCGCGAGCGGCGATGGCCGCCGATCTGAAAACTGCTGCGCACGCCGGTCTCTCGTTCCCGGTCACGCACCTGATAGACCCAAACGCGGCTCACCTCGAACCTCCGTGCAATCTCCGTCGGACCATCCCCGCGATCCAGCGCCCGCAATACGCGCTCGCGCAAATCCTGCGAATAGGCCTGCATCTGCGCCTCCCCTCAAGCAGCAGGAGGATTATCGCATAAAATGTATACACTTAAATTAGGAAGGCTCTAGCTCAGGGTTAATATCGACTCTGGAACATGGAGTTGAACCGGAGAGAAGGAAAGAAAGAACTCCGTGTGCTATTTGGGGAGAATGCATTAAGATTCATTTAGTGGGCTCAGATGCAGTGCGGGCATGTGAGCAGCTTGTTAAAGATGAACGGAGTCCGCGTGGCCACTGATGAAACTGCCAGTCTGCGAGATCCTCTGGGAGCGCCAAGCGAACTGAGTGACTGCCCGCGGGCGAAGTTGGACGGCACAACAGAACCGGTATTCAGTCTGAGTGATCCTCTGCCGAGTGTCTGCGGCGTGGTTCAACCCTTTATCTCATTCGAAGACGTGGTTCTTCAGAAATGACCACTCGCGCAAACTTAACCTCGATTAACCCCGAATCGTATGTGGCCGGAGCAGTTATATCTTGAATGTAAATCTTTCAGTTAGGAGAACAGGGACAATGAAAGGTGTCGTTCTGGCAGGAGGCAAGGGATCTAGACTTTATCCGCTCACTCGTGTTACCAATAAGCACCTCTTGCCTGTTTATGACCGACCGATGGTGTTCTATCCGATCCAAACACTCGTGGACGCTGGCATCAGCGACATCATTATCGTCACGGGCGGGCAAAATTCGGGTGATTTCTTGCGTTTGCTGTCGAACGGCAAGGATTTTGATCTGCATCGCATTCATTATACGTACCAGGAAGGCGAAGGCGGCATCGCGGATGCGCTCCGTCTCGCGGAACCCTTTGTCGAAGGTGAGAGGATCTGCGTAGTCCTCGGCGACAACATCATCGAAAACAACATCATTGCCGCGAAACAGATTTTTGAAAAGCAGGAACGCGGCGCCCACGTTATCTTGAAAGAAGTCCCCGACCCAGAAAGATTCGGTTGCCCGGAAATTGCCAGCGGACGAATTCTTGGCATTGAGGAAAAGCCAAAGAAGCCGAAATCCAAGTATGCCGTAACCGGTATCTACTTTTACGATAAAAGTGTGTTCGAAAAGATAGGAAAAACCAAGCCGAGCTGGCGTAACGAACTGGAGATCACCGACGTGAACAATATGTATCTCCGTGAAGGAACCCTTACGCACAGCGACCTGGAAGGTTGGTGGACGGATGCCGGCACGTTCGAATCGTTGCTTCGTGCCACGACTATGGTTGCGGAATCAGGAGCGAACAAAATCCCGGGACGTGGAGCTCCCCCGCGACATGTGCGAGCCGACGATTAATTCGGTTCATCAACTACATACCCGTTTTATAGCTTAGAAGAAAAGGGAGAGACATCGTGAAAGTTCTCGTGACGGGCGGTGCTGGTTTTATCGGGTCGAATTTCATTCGGCACCTGCTCACGTCCCAGCAGGATGTGGAAATTGTGAATTTCGATAAGCTAACGTATGCGGGCAATCCAGAGAGCCTCGCGGACATTGCCAGCGATCATCGGTATTCGCTTGTTTGTGGCGACATCGCCGACTCGCAAGCTGTCAATGAAGTCTTCGCGCAAGGCATAGATGCCTTAGTGAATTTCGCCGCCGAAACGCACGTGGATCGCAGTATTGAAGATGCATCTCCCTTTCTTCGAACGAATATACTAGGAACGCATTGCCTGCTCGAGGCAGCGAGGAAATTCCGTCTCCCACGATTAGTGCACATAAGCACAGACGAAGTGTACGGGAGTGCTCCTTCAGGTGTCAGTTTCACTGAAGAAGCCACCCTTGATCCCCGAAGCCCATACGCTGCTAGCAAAGCTTCGGCGGATCATCTTGTATTCGCTTATGCAAACACCTTCGGGGTCTCGGCGATTGTCTTGCGCTGCACGAACAACTATGGTCCTTTTCAGTTTCCCGAAAAACTCATTCCGTTAATGATTGCAAATGCGCGAGAAGACAAGCCGCTGCCTATTTATGGCGATGGAATGCAGGAACGCGACTGGCTGTTCGTTGAAGACTATTGTCGCGCCATCGCGCTCGCTCTCGAGAAGGCCAAGCCGGGGTCGATCTACAACGTTTCGGCCGGCTTGCCTCAACCCAACTTGAAGATCGTAAAAACCATCCTGCATCACCTAGGGAAGCCAGAGTCCTTGATGCTTACTGTCCAAGATCGGCCTGGCCATGATCGACGCTATGCCCTGGATTGCTCCAAGATTCAACGGGAATTAGGTTGGCGCCCCGAGGTGAGCTTCGAGGACGGAATTCGACGAACGATCGAATGGTATCAGGCCAACGGCGAGTGGCTCGAGCATGCGCGATCGGGAGAATATCGGAAATACTACGATCGGCACTACACGCGGCGGGCTGAAACATTCAGCAAGTAAGTAATGGAGCAAATCGATGTCAGCCTGCCTGTACCCCAACACACTCATGCTCGATGGATGTCTCCTGGCCTCCGACGAAAGAGACCTAAATCATTCGCAAGGGTAACGGAGCGAAGAGCATTGGATGAAACGCGGAACAATGTTTCAAAACACTGGCTGTTGTTTAGCGTCTGGATTGAAGTCAGCTCGCTACTCTTTATAAGACCTCTGATTGCCCTCGTTCGCTTATCGCTCGCGAACGATAATGCCTCTCACCTGATATTGATTCCTTTCCTTGTGGCGGGTCTGTTATTCATCGAACGCCGCACCGTTTTCAGGAGTCTAAGGTTCAGTGCGGGCGGCGGCATTTTCCTAATCTTGTCTGTCATCATCGTCCTCAGTCTGCGCTTGGCCAGCGAGAGAATGACTCCCGATCTCCGGCTTACTGGCAACATCCTTGCGGTCATTTTACTTTGGATCGCCGGATTTGCTTTTTCCTTCGGGAAGGCTGCCGTAAAATCGGCTCACTTCTCTCTTCTTTTTCTCTTTCTCACTGTTCCTCTGCCGAATTTCCTAGTGGAGCGAATCATTTCTTTATTGCAGGCCGGTTCCGCAGAAATCACCGAAGTCCTTTTTAACTTGACTGGAGTTCCCGTTCTGAGAGAAGGGCTTGTCTTCCACCTCGCGCGCGTCAACATCGAAATCGCCAGGGAATGCAGCGGAATCCGCTCCACCATCGCGCTCTTCATTCTGGCTCTGCCCGTGATTCACTACGGCTTGCGCTCTCGCTGGAGAAAGCTGTTCTTCTTGATGTGCGCATTCTTCATGATGATTCTGAAAAACGGAGTCCGTATCGTCACACTGACTCTGTTAGCTATGTATGTGGATCTGAGCTTTCTCTTTGGGACACTTCATCGTGACGGTGGGATTGTATTCTTCCTGCTGGGTTTGCTTTTGTTGCTGCCTGTTCTCCTGCTTTTGCAGCGCGGAGAATCATCGGCGATGGCGGGAACGAAGGAAACGGCCTCGTCTTCCGGACTGAGAAACTTATGATCCGGAGTTGTCTCGCATCTCTACGCAGGGGTTCGATCAATCTCGCTGAGAGTTGTTTTGCTCCTGACCGTTGCACTGCTAGCCGTCTGCCGAGTAGTTATAATACTGCCCATAAGCGGCATCCCGCTCGGCTGCGTTGAGCACTACTCCTAATAAGTTCTTCGATTGGAACTCGGCCACGGCCTTCTCAGCGACCTCAAACTCCGTAGCTCCCGCTCTCACGACGAACAGCACGCCATCGCACAGATCCGCCAATAGGCTCGGATCATGCACAGGAGTAGCAGGTGGAGAATCCAGGATCACAAAGTCAAATAGCGGCGTGACGACGTCCAGCAAGTGTTTCATTCTTTCGCTAGTTAAAAGCTCGCTTGGATTCGATACCTCGTTGCCTCCAGGAATGAAGCACAGATTTTCGTCCGGGCCGCTTTGAATAACCTCATGTTCATGGACTTCCCCGCGAAGGTAGTCGGTCAAGCCGGGGGTAGAAGGAGCCCCAAGGGCCACATGAAGTCGCGACGACCGGAGGTCAGCATCAATCATGAGAACACGACGGTCAGGCTGGCGGATAATGGACTGTGCGAGATTTGCAGCGACAAACGTCTTCCCTTCCGCCGGAACACTGCTTGTGATGAGGATGCGCTTCAACTGGCGCGTATCAGCAATCTGAGAGAGCCGCGACCGGAGAGTTCGAAAAGGCTCGGCCCCGATTTTCCTGCTGTCGTTGCCTCCGAACACGCTCATGCGCGGATCCGGAGACCATTTCGGATGGGCGCACCGCTTTACAAGCTGTTCGAATTGGACGAAAGAGTGGTTGACAGCCTTTTCCCTCCCGTTAGCCGGAGCTGTGTCGTTTCCGTTCCGTAGTGGGGCTGAACGACTAATTCCTTGCGCCACATCGAGAAAAATCTGCGATGAACTTTCCGCAGGCTGCGACGCCTTTTCTCCCGCAGCCTTCTTCAACGCGTCATGTATCCGACTCATCTCATCCCTTTCGAGCCCTTGCTCAACCGCCGACGGTCAAGCGCGCGTCCCGATTTCGCCCAAGCGCGGTTGAGTCTCGGAGACCTTGCTCTTTCCTTGCGTGAGCACTTCGAGAACCGGCACTAACGCAAGCACCGGAAGTTTAAGGGCAAGTTCGACATCGCGCTCAGTGTGCATCGATTTGTCGCTGATAACGATCAAGTAGAGAATCGCTACTCCGAGAGCAAGCCCGGCGCCTAAACCTCCGCCAGCAAAATAAAGCTTCTTCGGAAACGAAGGTCGATCGGGGAGGCTTGGAGGATCGTACACCCGGAATTGCTCGCTTTCCTGCTGGCTCACAAGATCGCCCGCCACCCCTGCGTTCTGCCATTTCTTTAGAAGATCGTTATAGAAGTCCTGCGCAGTCTGATAGTTACGGGTCAATTCCTTCAATTGCTGCTCGACCATAGGACTGGCCTGGATGCGGCTCTGTAACTGCCGTATTCCATCTTGGATTTGACCTTGTCGCTTGGTCAAATCTGCGATGCTCATATCATCCTGTCGCAATCTCGCTCGGAGTTGCTGAATCTGTGGCGGTTCGACCGCAGCGACTTGGATTGCACCCTTCGCAGATGGACCGTTCTGGGGTGCTTCTGTCATCTTTTTTTTCAGTTCTGCAATCTGGTTCTTTAGTTTGATGACATCTGGATGCTCGGGAGTGTAGCGCGCTTGCAAACTCGTAAGCTGGTCTTGCAAGGCGCTCAATTGCTGTTCCGCAGTTTCCGGATTTTGCCCTGTCTCGGATGTCTTCCAGTTCGCTTCTTGCTGGCCGAGGAGCGATTCGTTAAAAACTTTATCTTGCTGCGCTCGACTCAACGCCTGGGTATTGGCCTCTAGCTCGGCGTTCATCCCTGTCAAAATATTGAGGTTGCTCTGCTGTTCTTCGGGCAACGAGCCCAGATATTGCCGTTTGAACTGAGCAAGTTTTGCATCTTGGTTATCTAAACCCTTCTTGGCGTCAACGAGTTGCTTGCTCAGAAAACTCGTTGTCTCGTTTGCTTGTTGCTTGCGCTCACTCGCGTTCTGTTCCAAAAACATTGATGTGATTTCAGTGCATATTTGTTGAGCAAGTTGTGGATTATTAAAGGTTACATCTACGTAGAAGCCCGGCAGTTGCCGGCTCTGTGTACCGGGCGTCGGCTCCATGGGCTTGATTTCCACTACCTTTCGCAATCGTTCGACAAGATCCTCTATGTGTACACGGCCGCGGTCCGAGGCGTAAAGTCCGAATTTTTCAATGATGGGCTGCAAGCGTGTCACGCTGAGAATCTTCTCTTTCATGGATGCCAGACGCTGACTCAAGTCTTCGCTGATGACCGGCTTTACATAGTCTGGACCAACCGTTGGTTCCTCTACCAGCACCATAGTCTCCGACGTATAGCGCTTGGGGAGCACGTACGTGGCAGCCAAGCCCAAGATCCCTAGGACGAGCGTAGTGAGCGGGAGAATCCACCAATAGCGCCGCAAGGTACGTTTCGCTTCTGCGAAGCCAATTTCGCCATTCCGAACCATGATGACCTCGTTCCAATACTACTTACTACTTAAATGCCCGCCTTGGCAACATCACCTAACACAACGATTCTGGACGCCGCGACCACCTGGCAAAATCCAGTCAAACCACCGCGCTCAGATTCAGGAAGCACGGGGTATGCCAGCTTGTTAGCACCACCCAAACGCTCTTACGGCAATTAAGTTGTGTATTATCATATCCTTACAGAAGCGAAAATCTTTCATCACCGGCAAGGGCTGCCCCGCCGCTTACTTCCAGCATAAGAAGTGGAAGTATTCTAGCCATATTATCCGCTTAATTGTCCTTAATCTAAGTTATGCCGTGTAACAAATCGGCTCTAAGTTAGATCCAAAGTTCATAAGGCAGCCCCCGTTTTCAAATTAAAATCTTTGTAATGAACAAATTAACCAAATCGCGCGGCCAGGTTCTGTATTGTCGATCTCGGGGCGTAAAATTGCACCCATTTCTGCCGGAAGGGATGGTTGTCTGTGTATACGTACAAGTTGACCCGTATTAATCAGAAGGCGAGCTTGGTTTCGCCTCTCGTCCTTTTCGTTCTCTTGTTTGTGCTTCCATCTGGCTGCTCATTTGACCCCAATGTGCGCAAGCTGAAGTACCTACAGGAAGGCGACCTCTACTTTAACAAGGGCAAATATCCCGAAGCTAACATCTCCTATAGCCGTGCCTTGCAGATCGACCCGCGCTTTGTCGAGGCTCACTACAAGCGCGCACAGTGTCTCCTCAAGCAGAGCAGCTGGGCGGCCGCCCTCCTGGAGCTCTCGCGCACGGTTGATCTGCAGCCTGAAAACTGGCCTGCCCAGTTGGATTTAGGTCAGCTCCTGCTCGCAGGTGGTAAACCTCAGGAAGCCAAAGATCGCGCTCTACAAATCCTTCACGGCGACCCAAAACACTCGGACGCGCAAATACTTTTGTCCGACGCGGATGCCGCATTGGGGAATCTGAAGGAGGCCATCGAGGAAGCAAGAAAAGCTACGGAAATGACCCCGGACCGTTCGTCAGGTTTTGTCAACTTGGGGCTGATCCAGGTGAAGGCCGGTGCATTCGATAATGCAGAAACAAGTCTCAAGAAAGCGCAATCCCTCGACACTGTATCGGTCGCTCCGCTTTTAACCTTAGGGAATCTCTACCAGCGACAGAAAAGGTGGGCCGAGGCGGAGAATGCACTTCAGGCTGCGATCAGCCTCACGCCCAAGTCAACCAGGCCACGTCTGGCGCTCGCCGGTCTCTATCTCGCCCAGGGTCAAGACTCGCTCGCCGAAAAGGTTTTGAGAGACGCCAAACAACAATTGAGCGACGATCCATCGGCGTACCGCTTACTCGGAGATTATTATTTGAGCCGCGGAGAAAACGCCAAAGCCCTCGGGGAATTCGGCACCCTCTCCGCAGTCTATCAAAATGATCTGACTGTAAAAAAGACTTACATTCAGCTTCTGATCTTGAATAATAGGACTGACCAAGCCAATCAGCTCAATGAAGCGATTCTAAGCAAAACGCCCCAGGATGCAGAGGCCCTGATACTGAAGGGACAGATACAGCTCCAGCAAAAGAAAGCGGATGAAAGCATTCAATCGTTTCAGCAGGCTCTCAAGTATGCCCCTGAAAATGCTATGGGGCATTACCAGCTTGGTGCCGCATTTCAGCAAAAGGGCAGCACTCAGCAGGCTCAAAGCGAGTGGCGCGAGGCGGTACGATTGCGCCCCAATCTTTCTGAAGCGTGGAGGGCCCTGGGCGCCAATGCTTTGCAACATAGAGACTGGAAAGATCTCGAATCCATCGCTGACCGACTTAAGACAATCACACCGCGCTCTGCAGATGGTTATCTATATCATGCAACTGCCAGAATGAATCAAGGTGATGCTACAGCCGCGGAAGCGGACTTGAACCAGCTGCTCCTGATCGCTCCAAACAGTCCGCTTGGATACGTCAAACTGGGCCAGTTGCGGGTGGCGGAAAGCCGTCTGGATGAAGCAGAAATAATGTACCGTCAAGGTCTGGCTCGAGATCCCAATTCTCTAGAGGCATTCGAAGGGTTGGTCGATCTGGATCTCCTCAGGAAGAAACCAGCCCTCGCGTTGCGGTTAATTCAAGGGCAACTCGACTCCCATCCGCAGAACTCGGCCCTCTATTTATTGCAGGGAAAGGCACTTCTTCAAAACAAGCAGCCGGAAGAAGCCGAACGCTCGATGGAACGGGCCGTTGAAATGGACGGACGGAACGTCGGTGCACTCGTCCAGCTCGCCGCGGTAGACTCATCCCTCGGAAAGTTTGATCAGTCGATTGCAAACTATCAACGAGCCATAGAAGTTGCGCCCGATGATGTCCCGCTTTATGTCGCCTTGGGCGGCGCCCAGGAGAGCCAGGGCAATTGGCAGCAAGCCCAGACGCTCTACCAGAAGGCGCTGGCAATCCAACCGGAGAACGCTCTTGCAGCGAACAACCTGGCTTACATCATGATTGAGCACGGAGAAAATGTGAACGTAGCGCTTACCCTTGCTGAAACCGCCCGGCGCGGCCTTCCGAACTTGCCAAATTCTGCAGATACCCTTGGCTGGGCGTACTATCACAATGGAGCCTACGCGGTCGCCGCGCCCCTCTTTGAAGATGCCGTCAAAAAAGTTCCAGGAAACTTGGCTTACCACTACCACCTCGGTCTGACGTATCAAAAACTCAATGATTTGGCCCGAGCTCGCAGAGAATTTGAGAAAGTCATTCACCTGGACCCAAAATCAACGGTCGCCAACGAGGCGCGTCGTGCGCTAACCCGGACGACGGGCACCTAATCGCATTTCTCAGTAGGTGCCAGGAGAATCTCTGATTTAATGGGTGAGAGGCATGATAATGATGACTGAAGTTTCTGCAAAGCAGAAAAGCGATGAAGGAATTGTCTCCCTCGGCACACGAAATGGTATGGAGTTGGCAATTCTCAAACGAGCCGAGAAATCGCTGGGCAAAATAATTGCCAAGCCGGACTCGACTGACCTCATTGACGGCGTTCGAATCGAGCCGCTCCAGATCTATCCTGATGACCGCGGTTTTTTCACCGAAATTGCGCGCCTTGGACATGGACTCGCCACCGATATGGTGCCGAACAGCGCGCGCAAGATTCAGATCTCCTTCACACTCACTTATCCCAACACGATTAAGGCGATCCATTACCATTCGGAGCAAACCGATCTTTGGGCGCCCATCACCGGGATGGTTCAGGTTTTTCTCTACGATTTGCGGCGGCATTCGAAAACGTTTGGCGTGACCAACACGATCTATGCGGGACGATTCCGCCCTTGGGAGATTCTCATCCCGCCCGGCGTGGGCCATGGATACAAAGCCTTAGGAGCTGAACCGATTCAGCTTCTTTATATGACAGACCGGTATTACAACCCGGCGGATGAACTCCGGCTGCCTTATAACGATCCCAACATTGCCTACGACTGGGAAACGCAGCACAAATAACTCCAATGCGTGTCTTGATCATCGGTGCAAGCGGAATGCTCGGTACCGACCTGCTGAAGGAATGGGAGACGGACGAACTCATCCCCGCCAGTTCACGAGATGCGGATGTCCGGATCGCAAAACAGGTACATCGTTTACTTGCTCGCACGCGTCCTGATTGGACTGTGTTGACGGCGGCGTATACCGACGTCGATGGGAGCGAGTGTAATCTAGAAAACGCTTTCGCGGTAAATGCCAATGGTGCCGAGAATGTGGCTCGAGCAGCGAAGGAACTTGGCTCTCGCTTGTTTTTCGTGAGTACGGACTATGTCTTTGACGGAACTTCCACGCGGGCATACGAACCCAAGGATCAGATCGCCCCGCTCAACGTTTACGGGCAATCCAAGGCAGCGGGTGAAAAAGCAATCCGCGAACACCATCTCGACTGGTGCATCGCACGTACTTCCTGGCTTTTTGGCACCGCGGGTGCCTGCTTCCCGGAGAAGATTCTTCGCGCTTCCGAGACGCGGTCGGAACTCACAGTTGTTGCCGATCAGGTGGGGTCTCCCACCTTCACACGCGACCTAGCGCGAATGATTCGCGATCTTGTCCGCATGGACGCCCGAGGAATTTTGCATGTAACGAACGAAGGTTCCTGCTCCTGGTTCGAGTTTGCCAGCGAGATCCTGCGCCAGGCGGGCCGCGACTCAATTCGAGTAAAGCCGATCACCACCGCAGAAGCAGGTCGCCCCGCGAAACGCCCCGCCTATTCTGTCCTCTCACCGGCAAGCTTGAATGCCCGCGGTTTGAGGATGCCGGACTGGCGAGATGCCTTGGGCTCCTATCTCAAAGAGCTGCAGCAGCAAGGCAAGTTAGCCTGAGAAACCGGAGCACGCTGTTCGTAGTCCAACGATTTACCGAACATGCGCCGGCAAGACTACGAGGAAACTGCGCCCATCAGAATGGATCACAAGGCCGTTAGCACACTATGCCTAAACAGCTCGCGGGACACTCGCGCTTCAAGTACTGGATTCCGGCGATTCTCGTTGCCATCCTGATCTCGGTTTTCTCAACTCACTATTTCAGCGACCAACAAACAAGCCGCGTTATTATTCCGGTTCTGCACTGGATCTTTCCTTGGGCCACAGCCCGAATGCTTCACATCATGCATATCGGCGTCCGCAAGATGGCTCACGTCACCGAATTCGGCGCATTCAGCATCACCGTATTTCGGGGCGTGCGAGCCGGACGGGACGGCTGGCGGCTAAGCTGGGCCCTCGCTACGCTGCTAGAGCAGTTCTAATTTAAGTGCATACATATCCGGAAGAAGCGAAGTAGTTTGCGCATTCCGTTGACGTGAGGGTGTCGAGCAATTCGCCGATCTCATTCCACAGGGCTTCCCTCGATCGTTTGGCGGCCTTGCGCAGGAGCGCCTTGAGTTTGGCGAAAAGCTTTTCGATGGGGTTCAGGTCGGGCGAATAAGGCGGCAGATAGAGCAGCGTTGCGCCCGCTGCGACGATGGCCTCTTGGACCCCGACCACCTTGTGACTGCTGAGATTGTCCAGAATGACGATGTCTCCGGCCCGCAGAGTCGGGCACAGAAATTGGCGGACGTAGGCAAGAAACAGTTCGCCATCCATCGGACCGTCGGCGACCAGCGGCGCGGTCAATTGCTGGTGACGCAGACCGGCTACAAACGTGGTGGTATTCCAATGGCCATGCGGGGCCGAAGCGATACAGCGCTGTCCTTTGGGGGCACGTCCGTAGAGCCGCGTCATGCTGGTCGATGTCCAAGTTTCATCAATAAACACCAGCTTTTCGATATCCATCCCGGACTGCGCTTCACTCCAGGCGCGCCGCGCCAACTGCACGTCCGCGCGCTCTTGCTCGTCGGCGTGCAAGGTTTTTTTTGAAGGTGAGCTTCCACTTGTTTAGCTGGTGCCACAGAGCGCCAATCTTGATCGAAACGCCCTGTTGCGCCAGCCGTTGCCGCAACTCGGCCAGGGACAGATCGGGCTGCGCGGCGATCCAGTCGCGCAGCACCTGCTCCCTCTCCGCCAGCCGTGACCGGCGATGGCCGCCGATCTGAAAACTGCTGCGTCCGCCCGTCTCTCGCTCCCGGTCGCGCACCTGATAGACCCAGACGCGGCTCACTTCGAATCGCCGCGCAATCTCCGTCGGACGATCCCCGCGAGCCAGCGCCCGCAACACCCGCTCACGCAAATCCTGCGAATACGCCTGCATGCAATCCTCCTCTCTACCGGCAGAAGGATTATCGCATGAATATGTAAATACTTAAATTAGAAATGCTCTAATCGCCGTAGCCTATGCCGGTCTCGACGAATGGCACCAATCCTTCGTGCCCCTAAGGCATGCCGCGCCGCGCGACGTGGCGATCGACGCCGCCGGAGCCTTGCTCGCTCAATTCATCGTTTGGTGGTATGCGACTCGAAGATGGCCTTTCACACTGCTGCCGTGAATCCAAGCAGAAATGCGCGCTAGGAGGCGGGAGAAATTATTTTGTCCGTGATTGCCCGATTTACGGAATTGGAGCCGAAACTTGGTTGGAGAATACGCTCTCATTGCCGCTACCATCGACCGCCGTCGTCACGTAGTAGTAGGTTATGCCGCTTTGCACAGTGGTGTCTGTATACGCCACTGATGTGACCAGGGAGGAATTCACCAATGTATAGGAGGTGCCGCTGATCGTGGTGCGGTAGACGTTGTAACCTGAAACTGTTGAGGTGCTGGCAGTCCAACTCAGGGCCACCGAATGCGCCTGCTGCGCCGCTGCAGTGAAGTTCACTCCCGTGATGTTTGCTGCATTGATTGTGACGCTCTGGCTAGCCGGGCTGAATGTATAGCCACTATTGTTAGGAGTGACGGAGTACGCCCCATTTAGCAATCCACTGAAAGTGTAATTGCCCCCGCTGTTCGTAGTAGTGGTCGCACCTGCCGGTCCGCTGAGAATGACAGTTGCGCCGTTACCGCCCGCTGTCGGACTGATCGTCCCAGAAATGCTAAAGGTCGGACCGACTTGCGCGGTCGCCGTGAAATTCAGTCCTGTAACATTGGCTCCGTTGAGAGTCACGGCCTGGGCAGTCGGGCTGAACGTATACCCGGTGCGGCTCGGACTAACCGCATACCTTCCATTTGCCAATCCCGTGAAAGTGTAATTGCCCGAACCGTCGGTAGTCGTCGAGGCGCCAGCCGCTCCGGCCAACGTCACCGTTGCACCGCTGCCGCCTGCAACCGGACTAATCGTCCCAGAGATGCTATAAGTTTGTGGGGTGGCAGTGAAATCTAACCCAGTGGAGACATTTGCGCCGCTGATAACTGCGCTTAAGCTTTTTGGGCTAAAAGTGTAACCTGTGTGGCTAGGAGTAATCGTATAGGTCCCGTTGGCCAAGCCAGTGATAGTGAAGTTGCCTGAGCCATCTGCCGTGGCTGTGGCGCTTGCCGCTCCGCTCAAAGTAATCGTCGCGCCGCTGCCTCCGGCGGCCGGAGTGATTGCACCTGAGATGCTGTAGGTCTGCGTTGGCGTTATATTTGGGGTGCTTTTCCCGCTGACCACACCGGCGCATCCCCAAAGGCAAATTATTGGCACAATAGTTGCGGTCAAAATAAGGGCTGCGCGCACCAGTGAGTCCATACCGTGCGGGTTTGGAAGCCTGACGAGGCTATGCTTTTTTCGCTCAGTTTTCATTATCCAGATCCCTCAGACCGATGCTGGACGCAAGCGTACGCCAATAAATGTTGCTGAGATACTGATTAGAAGTCTAGTTTGAGTACAGGTGTCCCCCTGTCCGCCAGGACCAACAGAATCTGTCACTGCCTATATCAGCCTCGCCCCACCCGCACATATCTGAGCTTGTAGACCCTTTGCTCAGGAACCGGCACAACAATAGCACTCTAATCTGAGCAGGTTCCAGCCCGTGGCCAAAATCTTCCACGATCCCGGGACCCATGAGTTGACGGCTCAGAATCAATCGACAAAAAACGTCACGTGCGCTTCAACTCGCAGCTCGAAGCTTCGGTCGCGCTCGGTCTTCGCGCCTATGGGATCGGCGCAGACACTTCATTCGAGAACACACTTTCATTGCCGCTAGAATCGACAGCCGTGGTCACGTAATAGTACGTCGTGCCGCTCTGCACGGTCGAATCGGTGTAAGTCACAGTCGCGACCAGGGAGGAATTGATCTTCGTATACGGCCCACCGCTCACCATGCCGCGGTAGACATTGTACCCAGATACAGTGGAGGTACTCGCGGTCCAGGACAGGGCTACGGAATGCGGAGTGGGTGCGATGCCAGTTCCGGTAAGAGAAACAGTGGCGGGCGAACCGCTCGCGTTGCTAACAATCGAGATGCTTCCGCTCACACTGCCCGCCAACCCGGGACTGAACTGGACGATTACTATGAGGTTCTGGGACGGAGAAAGTGTCACGGGCGCACTTCCGCCTCTCATCGAGTAGCCTGTTCCGCTCAAGTTTATCTGAGAAATCGTAACGCTCGAATTGCCCGTATTCGTGATGGTGACATTTTGCGAGGCCGAGGTCGTGCCCGTTGTTACGTTGCCAAAACTCAAATTTGCCGGGCTGATGGCCAACGTCAGCGTCGCGGCTATTCCGGTGCCATTCAGAACCACGGAGGTGGGCGAGGTCGGCGCATTACTGAGAATCGAGATGTTGCCAGCGACGGCACCAGCAGTGGTTGCTAGGAAGGCGACGGTGATTGTGGCCTGTTTCCCGACATTTACATTAAGGGGAAGAGAAAATCCGCTGACATTGAATGCGGACCCTATTTCGGTAATCTGACTGATGGTCAACGTCGCTGTGCCAGTATTGGTGATAGTCAAGGGCTGTGAGTAATCGGTGCCTACGACGCCATTTCCAAAATTAATGGCGCTGGAGCTCACTTGAATGCCAGCCGCCGGCGCCGGATTCACCGTCAGCGTTGCCGCATTACTCGTCACGCTCCCCGCCGTGTTGCTCACTACTACATCAAATGTCGACCCGCTGTCTGTCGTCGCTGTCGCCGGCGTCGTGTAACTGCTCCCCGTCGCTCCCGCGATGTTCACCCCTTTCTTCTGCCACTGGTAGCTCAGCGTCGCCGTCCCTCCCGCGACCACCGTGAACGTCGCCGTCTGTCCCGCTGTCACCGTCTGGCTCACCGGTTGCGTCGTGATCGTTGGCGCTACCACCGTTGCATTCACCGTCAGCTTCGCCGCGGCGCTCGTCACGCTTCCCGCCGTGTTGCTCACCACCACATCGAACGTCGACCCGCTGTCTGTCGTCACCGTTGCCGGCGTCGTGTAACTGCTCCCCGTCGCTCCCGTGATGTTCACTCCGTTTTTCTGCCACTGGTAACTCAGCGGCGCTGTCCCTCCCGCCACCACCCCGAACGTAGCCGTCTGCCCCTCTGTCACCGTCTGATTTACCGGCTGTGTCGTGATCGTTGGCGCTACCACCGCTGCGTTCACCGTCAGCTTCGCCGCGGCGCTCGTCACACTCCCCGCCGTGTTGCTCACCACCACATCGAACGTCGACCCGCTGTCCGTTGTCGCTGTCGCCAGTGTCGTGTAGCTGCTCGCGGTCGCTCCCGCGATGTTCACCCCGTTCTTCTGCCACTGGTAGTTCAGCGGCGCTGTTCCTCCCGCCACCACCGTAAACATCGCCGTCTGCCCCGCCGTCACCGTCTGATTTATCAGCTGTGTCGTAATCGTTGGCGCTACCGCTGAGGAGGTTCCAGTTCCAGTGAGACTAACAGTCGTTGTCGGAGCGTTAGGGTCATTGCTTGTGATGCTGATGCTTCCGGAATCAATTCCCGCCGTTTTAGGAATAAAGGACACATTCACGGTTGCACTGCCACCAGGCGCGACCGTACTGGGTGTAGTTATGCCGGAGACTCCAAATGGTCCTCCGCTCACAGAAATCAATGAGATAATCAGATTCGCTCCGCCGGTGTTAGTGAGCGTCAGCGAACCATTCGCAGTTGCCCCTACGATGGCACTACCCAAGTTCAGCGTCGTCGAACTCACACTAATTTGCTGCGGTGGTGTTGTTGCCACACCCGTAAGTGCAACTTGGCCGGAAGCAGCTCCGTTGTCAGTTTGTATCGTTAATGTTCCTGTGACGGTCCCGGCTGCGCTCGGATCGAACCAAACTTGAAACGTACTCGACTGGCCCACGGCCAACGATAGCGGCATGGTGATTCCCGAAACTGCAAACTGGCCGCTAGACACGCTGGCAGCGGTAACATTGATCGAGGTGTTTCCGGTATTCAGGACCGTGGCTGTTTGTGAGACCTTCTTGCCAACGACAAGGTTGCCGAAGTTAAAACTGCTGGGAGTCATTTGGATCGCCGCTTGCGATTTTGTCCCCCCCGCGCTTACCAGACCGGCACAACCGCTCAGCAACAAGGTTGGTGCTAGCAGAAGGATAGCTGGCAGTACGCGGTGCTGCGACAACCGTCCGACATTGCGACGCGATCGATCTGTTCGCTTCCAAAGGTCCGTGCTTTCTAAAGTCATAGAATTTACAATCCCCCGATCACGCCGCGAAGAAGGCGAGACGCGCGTTCGCACAAAAAAGCGCATTCGCCATCGGTATTTCTTCCGCACTTACGTCAGCTGGGAGGCTGGGGACGGGGTGGGGCCCGCTGAAGCTGAGATAACCACTCTCTCAGGCCTTGCTTAAACTGCCTGTGGAGGATAAACAGGCAACCGCAAACTCAACTACTGGTTAAAAGACCAGTTTTAGTGTAAGGCCCGGAGTGTCCGGGACACTGGCCGGGTTTTGCCCTAACGGGCTGCTGAAAAGCATGCGAGGAGACACGAAGACGTTAGTGCAACGATGCTAGCGATTTGGAGGATTAGAAAACGCGAAGAATCTGAGCAGCAAGGGATGATTTTCGATTATTTGTCGCCAAGCATCTGGTGTAGCAGGATCATCCGCTGCGAGCGATTTGGGCGATCACCGATCACGTGATGTGGACTCTCTCAATGAAACCGGCACAAAATCTCGAGCTGGTCAGTGCGATCCGCCAACTTGCGAACATCAACGCATGCGGCCCTAGCGACGCTGTGTAGCGCTTTTCCTCGAGTTCAGGCACACTTCCCGGACCTAGAATCGAAAGGGGAATCAAGATGAGAACTGCAGTTCTAGCGATGGCCGAATTTATTGCCTTTTCCGCTGGTGCATTCGGACACACAAACAACAAACTTGTCGGCACGTGGAAACTGGTGTCCGCCTCGAGCACAACACCGACTGGGGAACGAAGCGAAACTCCCTATGGTCCCAGTCCTATGGGTTTTCTCACCTATACGGAAGATGGCAGAGTGACCTGCCTGATCAGCTACGGCGGGCGAAAGTTACTCTCAGTCGGCGGCGGGACTCTCAAGCGGCAGGAAGAACAAGCTGAGGCGTTCAATACTTTTCTTGCTTATGCCGGACGGTACACACTCAACGGTGATAAGGTAACCCATTCCATCGAAATCTCATCGATCCAGAACTATGTGGATAGGGATCTTGTCCGCAGCATCAAATTTCATGGTGATCGAATAATCCTGGTTACACCACCGACAGCAGTGAACGGAAAGATTCAGACCGTCGAATTGATTTGGCAACGTCACCCGGTCGGCTCCTGATAAGTGCCCCTCCTTGGACGGTGGAATTGAGATCGGAGCAACAGATACCCGCATTTGCGAACAATAGCCAAGATCGATCGCCTGAAGTGAAGGAAGATTGTATCCAACCGATAGTTTTTCGGTTTGAAAGCATACTTCCGGCGACATAGCGCCAGATTTTTGGCGGACTTCGCAACCCGTAAAAGGTTGGTTCCAGAATGACAGTAAACTGGGTCGGCTCTGTGTCCGGCAAGGTGCCCCGTCCCGGTGAGGAGCTAGACCATCAAACTGAAACTCGTACTATCTGCTACAAGCTTTCCTTCTCTCGCGCGGCGAAAGCCGACAGGCCTGTGGCGGCTTGCAATCTCACCGGATCCTTGTGGTCGGCGGTAGGCACGATGTTGACTGAGTGCTGATCGCGAAGCTCATCGGGATACCCGGGACTCCTGCGACATCTCTGGATGCGTTCGGGGGATTTTAGAGCACTTCTAATTTAAGTGTATGCATATCCAGAAGAGGCGAAGTAGTTTGAGCATTCGGTTGAGGAGATGGTATTGAGCAGGTCGCCGATTTCGTTCCATTGGGCCTCGAACGATCGTTTGGCAGCTTTGCGGAGCAAGGCTTTGAGTTTCGCTAAGAGCTTTTCGATGGGGTTCAGGTCGGGCGAATTGGGTGGCAGATAGGGCAGCGTCGCGCCCGCCGCAGCGATGACCTCTTTGACCCCGGCCACCCTGTGACTGCTGAGATTGTCGAGAATGACGATGTCTCCGGGCCGGAGCGTCGGGCGCAGAAATTGGCGTACATAGGCAAGAAACAGCTCGCCATCCATCGGCCCGTCGGCGACCGGCGGCGCGGTCCATTGATGGTGGCACAAGCCAGCCACAAAGGTGGTGGTTTTCCAATGGCCATGCGGAGCCGAAGCGATACAGCGCTGCCCCCTTGGGGCACGTCCATAGCGCCGCGCCATGCTCATCGATGTCCAAGTTTCCTCGATAAACACCAGCTTTTCGAGGTCCATCACGGGCTGCGCTGCACTCCATGCGCGCCGCGCCGCCTGCACCTCTTCGCGCTCTTGCTCGCTGGCGTGTACGGTTTTTTTTGAAGGTGAGATTCCATTTGTTCAACTGGTGCCACAGAGCGCCGATCTTGATCGAAACGCGCTGTTGCGCCAAGCGTTGCTGTAACTCGGCCAGGGTCAGATCGGGCTCCGCGGCGATCCAAGCGCGCAGCACCTGTTCCATCTCCGCCACCCGCGATCAGCGATGGCCGCCGATCTGAAAACTGCCGCGCCCCCCGTCTGTTTCACCCGTTCGCGCACTTGATAGACCCAATTGCAGCTCACTTCGAAGCGCTGCGCAATCTTCGTCGGACGATCCCCGCGATCCAACGCCCGCAATACGCGCTCGCGCAAATCCTGCGAATAGGCCCGCATCGATGCCCACTCTGCTAGCCCGAATTTCTCATACTAAATTGAAAAAGGCTGTTGCTTCATGGCATAACTCTTTTTATCCGAAAGAGATCCTGCCAGAGGAGGCAACCGCCTTATGACCACAGAGTGTAACCAGTTTGTCTTCGGATTTCATTCCCAAAAGCGACGCGAGATTCGGGCGCAGTTCGACGGCGGAGCGATCACCAGCGACGGCGGTGGTCTGCTGTTGCGGGAGGT
>Ga0209166_10000628_pt1 | contig 35900 bp, 37 predicted proteins | sample Coa_R1_3_FD_187151 | JGI IMG/M metagenome (GOLD analysis project Ga0209166, IMG submission 187151) | Surface soil microbial communities from Centralia Pennsylvania, which are recovering from an underground coalmine fire - Coalmine... | ecosystem: Environmental > Terrestrial > Soil >...
AATCCCCGCTGCCTTTGCGGGGTGAGGGATCTGCTTTTTCTTCCCCTGCTGTTCCCTCCGCCACCCCACCCCAACCCCCAGACGCCTCCATCGCCCGCTCTGGCCCCACCCTCCGCCAATCCGACTGGCGCGACGAACTCCTCAAGACCGGCATTCGCGGCAAAGCCGGCCAGATGATCAATTTCTCCCGCGTCGAGCCGCTCGGCGGCACCCGCTGGCTCCACGCCGATGCCGAAACCAAAGGCGTAAAGCCCGAACGTGTCGTAATCTCCTTCGGCCCCGACTACGCTCCGCTCGAACAACGCCAGGTCGAAATGGCCTGGGAAGAAGCCCGCACCCTCATCCCCAAGCCCGACATCATCGTCTTCGCCGCCTTCCAATTCGATCCCGAAGCCGCCAAAGACATCGACGACCTCACCAAAGAAAAAACCGGCATGACCTTCCTGACCGCCCAAATGAACGCCGACCTCCTGACCGACCGACCTGAAGAAAAAGCGTTCCAGCAACCAATCCTTCTGGCTAGTAGGCCGCCCCGACGTAGAAGTCCGCCCCGCCAAGAAATCCGAACTCCCCGCACCTGTAGTGGCCGGTCTTAAGACCGGTACGTCCACTCACTACATCGCCGAGGTCCGCGGCTTCGACTACTTCAACACCCGTACCGGCTCCATCGAATCCGGCGACACCACCAAAATCGCCATGTGGCTCCTCGACACCGATTACGACGGCCGCAGCCTCTACCCCCGCCAGGTCTTTTTCCCGCTAGCCGATGCCGACGAAGGCTGGGCCAAGCTAGCCAGAAACCTGAAAGCCGAAATCGACCTGGAAAAAATCGAAGCCTATCGCGGCACCATCTCGCTGCCGTTCGAACTAGGCGAACACAAAAGAGTAGCCGTAAAGGTAATAGACGACCGCGGCATCGAAAGCCTCAAGGTCCTGCAATTATGACGTCCTACCGCGCACGCTTGTCATCCCGAACCCGCTCGCGCGTTTTCCGCGAGCGGCGTGAGGGATCTGCTGTTCTGCTCTTGCTTTTTGCTGTTGCTTTACGCTGTCATTCCGAACCCGCCGCAGTTTGGCGGTGCGAGGAATCTGCTTTCTCTTAACATGAGCAACACCTATTGCGTCTACATTCTCGCCAACCGGTCGCGCGGCCTCTACACCGGCATGGGCAATAATCTCGAACGCCGCATGATCGAGCATCGCCAAGAACTCGTCCCCGGCTTCACAAGTCGTTACCGAATCTTTCGCCTGGTCCACTTCGAACTCTTCGGCGATGTTCGCGACGCAATTGCGCGCGAAAAAGAAATCAAGGGCTGGCGCCGCGAAAAGAAAATTCGGCTAATCGAGCATGGTAATCCAACATGGACCGATCTAGCCGAGCAGTTGCCCGCCAAACACCAAAAAGCAGATCCCTCACACCGTTCGCCAAAACCAGGCGACCCGGTTCGGGATGACAACCAGGCACGCGCCCGTACGTCAAACCCTGCAACGCCACCACATGTCATCCCGAACCGCGCCACCTCGCAAACCGATCTAACGCCCAGCTCAAGCCCCATTACACACGATGCAGACGCCCGTGAGGGATCTGCTTTTGAATCTTTTAACCGTCGGCGGGCTCCCAAATGACCATGTCCACCGCTACGGCGACCATCGATCAGCTAATCATCAATTCCCCATATGAGGAGCCGCGCGAGCACTGGAAATACCACCGCGAAACCCGTCTCTTTTCCCGCGTCGCAGGCCGCCGCCCCGCAGGCTACGTCCGCGCCTCCGAATCCTCCAAAGCCTTTGACGATCCCGGCGTCTTCGTCGAACTCCCCCTAGTGAATAAAATCCGCCCCCGCGTAAAAGCCTGGCGCGAAGCCGATTATCCCGGCACCAGCGGCATCTCCAAGCGCCTCCTCCAGCATTGGCGCGACCCCGAACAACGCGAATACCAGCGCCTCTTCTTCTGCCAGCTCGAAGCCATCGAAACCCTAATCTGGCTGACCGAAGCTCCTGCATCGGAGCGAGTAGGCATCGACATTCCCAGCGACGGAGGCGACTTCCCCCGCCTCTGCTCCAAAATGGCCACCGGCTCCGGCAAAACCATCCTCATGGCCATGCTCATCGCCTGGCAGGTCCTGAATAAAGTCACCTACCCGCAAGACAAGCGCTTCTCCAAAAACGTTTTCGTGGTCGCGCCCGGGCTAACGGTAAGAAACCGCCTCAAAGTTCTTCAGCCCGCGGACACACAAAATTATTACCAGGAATTCCACCTCATCCCCTTGGGCCTCGAAGACAAACTTCGCCAAGGCAAAGTCATTATCCGGAACTGGCACAAACTCGACTGGGACTCCGACGAACAGATCGCCAAGAGAAGATCGGTAGACAAACGCGGCGCTCTCAGCGATGAAGCCTATGCCCGCGAAGTCCTGGAGGATATGGCCACTGCGGAGAACATCGTCGTACTTAATGACGAAGCACATCACGCCTGGCGCGTTCCACCCAAGTCCACCATCAAGGGCCTCTCCCGCGAAGAAATCGACGAGGCCACCAAATGGGTCGGCGGCTTGGACCGTATTCACCGTACCCGCGGCATCCTTACTTGCTTTGACCTCACGGCCACACCCTTCGCTCCCACCGGAAGGCGTAGCGGCGAAGAAACCCTCTTCGGATGGATCGTTAGCGATTTCGGCCTCAACGACGCTATCGAGTCCGGTCTGGTCAAAACTCCTCGCGTCGTTGTTCGTGACGATGCCCGTCTGGGCAAAAACTATAAATCGCGGCTCTACCACATCTACATGGACCCCGAAGTAAAAGAAGATCTCAACCGCAAAGCCAAACCCGAGGATCCTCTTCCCGATCTCGTGAACATCGCCTACACCATTCTCGGGCTCGATTGGAAAGCCGCCCGTCAGCGTTGGCTCGACGAAAAGGCTCCCACTCCTCCCGTTCTGATCACCGTAGCCAATCGCACGGAAACCGCCGCGCGGGTGAACTATGCCCTGACCCACGACAAGGTTCGCATTCCCGGCCTTGCCGACCCCGCTCGCATCCTCCACATCGATTCCAGAGTCCTGGGTGAAGCCGAATCACGCGAGGAAGCACTCGAGATCGAGTCAGACACAGCAGAGGATGAATCCAACGGCGATGAAGCTGACATCCCAAAGAAAAAGCTCAGCAAGAAAGATCGCGCCGAACAGCTCCGCCAGACCGTTGACACCGTCGGCCAGGTTGGCAAGCCCGGCGAAAACATTCAAGCCGTAATTTCGGTGGGAATGTTGTCGGAAGGATGGGACGCTAAAACAGTTACTCACATCATGGGCCTCCGTGCTTTCACCTCCCAACTTCTTTGCGAACAAGTGGTCGGCCGCGGCCTGCGCCGCACCTCTTATGATGTGGACGATAAAACGGGCCTCTTTGCGCCCGAATACGTCAACATCTTCGGCGTACCCTTCACCTTTATGCCCCATGAAGGCGACGAGGACGCTCTCCCGCCACCACCACCCCAGCCGACCTCCAAAATCCAGCCCCTTCCCGAACGCCAAGCCCTCGAAATCTCCTGGCCCAACATCATCCGCATCGATCACGAATACCGTCCAGAACTCACGCTCGATCTATCCAAAATCAAGCCCCTGACGCTGGACGCCTACGACACTCCCACTATCGCCGACCTGGCTCCCGTCATTGACGGGAAACCAGACGTAACGAAAATTTCCAGCATTGATGTCGACAAGCTCGGTCGCGAGCAGCGGATGCAGCGCATCGTCTTTCAATCCGCCGCGGAAGTCTTCGACCTCATGAAGCCCAGTTGGAAAGGTAATCGGGAATTCCTGCTTGCGCAGGTCATTCGTCTCACGGAACAGTATCTAACCAGCGGTAGAATCGTGATCTCCCCCGAAATCTTCAACACCGATGAAGTACGCCGCCGCGTCATGCTGACCCTCAACATGACCAAGGTCGTTCAACACATTTGGGAAGCCATTCGGTTTGAAAACGCGCTGGCCGTCGTTCCTCAATTTGATAAAGAACGTCCCATCCGTTCCACCGGTGATATGCAGCCCTGGTTTACCCGCCGTCCATGTGAGCCGTCCGTCCGCTCCCATATCAATTTGTGTGTCTATGATTCCAAATGGGAGGCTAGCGAATCCTTTGAGTTGGACCGCAATTCCAACGTCCTCGCCTGGACCAAGAATGATCACCTCGGCTTTGAAATCCTGTATGTGTTCAGGGGCGTAATCCGCAAATTCCGCCCCGACTACCTCATCCGCCTAAAAAACAGCAAAATGCTCGTCCTCGAGGTAAAGGGTCAAGATACCCTCGAAAGCAAGACCAAGCGCGAATTCCTCGACGAATGGACCCGCGCAATAAACCAACACGGCAGCTTCGGCACCTGGGTTCAAGACGTTTCCTTCAACCCTCGCGACCTATCCTCCATCCTCCAAAAACACGCTCAGCCAGCATCCTAGTCGACGTGCCTGTTTTCCATTTTGGGAATTCCTGCATATCTTCCTCATTCTGTTGCAATTACAAGTTTACCATTGACATACGTCCACACCTGTGGTATGCTTCCGCGTGTTATCTCGAAGAAACCTATCCTACCCTTCCCACCGTTCCGCCCCTAACCCTCGACCCCTCAATAGCTTGCCGCCTCTTAAACTCTCTTTGCCCTTTTTCTCGCACTCGTTCCCTTTGTTTTCAATAGCTTCCAGCCTCTTTTTCCAAAACCCCCCGGGTGGGTATATGCCCGCCACAATGGGAGCCTATTGTGAGCCAACACAAAAAGGAAAAGGCCCCATCTTTCGACGGGGCCTTGGTCAGGAACGGGAACGGTTAGCGGCCGAAGCGGTAGACTATGCCGCTCTCGATGCGCAGGTTATTTTGCGTTGCGCCGCCGAAGCGGGTGTATAGGTACTCCGCCTGGATCGCGCGGAACGACAGGTGCGGTGTCATGCGGATGTCCGCTCCGCCCCCGAAGGTCATGGCGAAGGAGTTGGTGGACGTCGATCCGGCGCCAGTGATGCTGGCCGAGGCCGTCTCACCGCCGAACAGCACTTGCGCGAACGGAGTCACCCGGCCGTAGCTGCGATAGGACACCCGCGGGCCAAACAGGTAGTTGATTTCGTGGGACGAGAAACCGGAAGGCAAGCCGGTGACTTTGCAGCCGCCGACATCGCCGACCAGCCCGAGCCAGTTATTCACATTGGCCGCGAACGTGCCACCTGCTCCTTGGCAGTTGGAACTGGGAGCGCCCTGGCCGGGATTGATTCGGACAAACTGATACTGTCCGGAAACTTCCATGCCGCGGGTCTCCTGGGCCTGGGCGAAACTGGTCGCGAGCAGAGCGAAACCGATGGTAATGAGCAACTTACGCATTCTTTCCTCCTCTAGGATCCCCCAAGCTGGTGTAGTACTATTACTATGTTCGCGGACTGGGTGAGCCGGGGCAAGGACGTAATTTGCGGTGTTGCGCGAGGGTAAACAGTGGAAGGAACTTGCCACTTTCTGGTAGGACGAACCCCTAAACCGGTGCCCGGCGGCTATCTGAACGTGCTGGGCAAGATACAAACTGGAGAGTCCGCAAAACCCGGCTTGAAGCAAGGGAGCGCGCCAGGCTGGCTTCGGGATTTCGGACCAGCCGGTGCCGCAAGTCCGAGAGGAAGGAGAAATGCAGGCGAGAAGGGGCCTCGAAGAAAACAGCGAGGCCGACGGGAAGCAAGTACCCTTGTACTGTTTTCGGTTGGGCAAATGTGGTACCTTCATGCCATTGTCAGGTGTTCGGGGCGAATTCAGAATAGCTGTTGTGTGGACCCTGCTCGTCGTCGTAGTCTCCGCGCTCTCGTCGGTTCACTTTCGCATTCTGTATACACGCGCGGTTGCGCTTGCTGCGGGCAATTGCGGGTAGTGCCCAAAGAATCTTTGCGGCCGCGCGGGCTTCGGCGGCTGCTACGAGGTAGCTAGTCCCCATGGCCATAATTCATTTTCGATGCAAAGAGCGGCGACGCACGGTGCGCGTGATGCTGACCGTGCCGTTGCGGGTGAGCGGGCAGACGGAAATCGGCGAAAAGTTTTCGGTGAAAGCGCTGTCGCATTCGGTGAGCCTGCACGGGGCGTCCATCGAGCTGGAGCAGGGCGTGGTGCTCGGAGAGATTCTGCGGCTGGAAAACGAAATCACCCGGGAAAAAGTAGAAGGCAAAGTGGTCTCGATTCGCCGCACGCGCGATGGCAAGCGCTATGTGGCCATCGAATTTATGGAACAGGAGCCGAATTTCTGGCACATGGCGTTCCCGCTTCCGGGGGCCCGGCCCATGCGGCGCCCGATCGGCGCTAAAGTCTCCGCGCTTTAGTTTGCGGCAATTTTTTTGTGCGCGGCTCGCGAAAAGCAGACGCCGAAAACCCACGCAATCCGGCTGAAAAGCCGCCAAAGCAGCAACCTGCCAACAACAGCTGGAGAGACGCGATTCGGGAGGATAGTGCTCCCCGGAATCCACAAAAGATCGGGCTCATTTCCGACACGCACGGCTTGCTGCGTGAAGAAGCGCTGCAAGCGCTGCGCGGCTCGGAACTGATTATTCACGCCGGGGACGTGGGCGACCCGGAAATATTGGAGGCGCTGCGCAAGATTGCGCCGGTGATCGCGGTGCGCGGGAACGTAGATACGGCGGAATGGGCGCGCGCGCTTCCGGAAACCGCGGTAGCGGAGGCGGGCGGCGTGCATATCTATGTGCTGCACGATGTGCATGCCTTGGATTTGAATGCACGGGCCGCGGGATTTTCCATTGTAGTGAGCGGGCATTCGCACAAGCCGAGCCGCAGCGAACGGGACGGAGTGACCTACATTAATCCGGGGAGCGCCGGGCCGCGCCGATTTGATCTGCCGATCACGGTGGCGCGGCTGGATCTGGAAGCGCGGCCTTGGGGCATGGAGTTTATTGATTTGGAGAAAGGGCGTACAGTGAAATGAGGCGGCAGTCCAAAAGGATGGTTGGATTCCTTCCAATAAGGCGGCGCCGTTGACGGAGCGCGACGATGAAAAAAGCAAAGAGCAAGAAGGCAAAGAGCAAGAAAGCGGCCAGCAAAAGCAAAGTTTCCGCAAAGGCAAAACTCAGCGCCAAGAGCGGAAAGAAGAAAGTAGCAGCCAAGCGCGGGACGGCGAACCGGCGAGGCCTACGGACGCGGAACGCCGAAAGCGCGCAGAGCCAGAGCGTGGAAACCGTGCAGGTAAAGCCGAGAGCATTGCGGGCGCGGGCTGGGGCGGGCGGCGGGGACTTTGGTGGCGTTTCGACGGTGGAGAGAGCGGATTCGGAGAGCGCGAATGAACTGCTGGAGGAAGGGCAGGCCTTCGAGGCAGGAGTCGTGAGCGGAGTGGAAGACGCGCCGGACGCGGATCAGGGCGAAATCCGCACGCGCGAAGTGCCGCAGGACGATGTGCCGGAAGAATACGACGACAAAGACCGGCGGTAGCGAGAGGAATTGTAACGTCGTAGCTGGATCGGATTACGGCGGCAGGCGAAAATCTGAGAAGACAACGCAGAGACGCAGAGGGCGCGGAGTTTCACAGAGAAGCGGAAAGACAAAGAGGGCGCGCTTGTCTGCGAGGATCAGGGCGAGCAGCGAGCTGGTGCCCGGTGGATAAAGACGCTTGTTGCAAAGATAGCGGTGTAGGTGCTAATAGAGTAGGCATGTCGCAAAGGTCCAGTGGATTTACTTGAGCAGCCCGCTGACCGCGGGTCCCGCCGGCAAATATTCCCATTGAAGTTCGAGTATTAACCCTGTTTTAGAACCGGGCCGGATTGGCCTGGAGAAAGTTACGCTCATGAAATCGCGAATGAGTGCTGTCGTAGCGTTTGTGTGCTTTGCGGTGGTGGCGGCGGCAGGTGTGATTTTTTCGGCCGCTTCGCCGGCCAGCAGCCTGGCACGCAGCTTCGAGTTTACGTACGTGACCAGGATCCCCGGAGGAAAAGGCTCGCGGATCTGGATTCCGTTGCCACAGTCGGACGCGTACCAGACCATCGACGACTTACGCATCGAGTCGCCGGTTCCGTATAGCAAGCACAGGGAGCCGGAATATGGGGATGAGTATGTGTACCTGGAAATTCCCGGGGCAAGGGCGGCGGCGGGGCCAAGCGAAGTGCGCGTCGGCTTCCGTGCGACGAGAAGAGAGCACCGGGTGGCGCTAAGCGAAAAGCCCGTTGCCAGGGACACGCGAGCGAGTGCGGCACAGTTGCAGCGCTTCTTACAGCCGGACCGCCGGGTGCCACTGCAAGGAATTATCGGGGACCTTTCAGCACAAGAGACGCGCGGGAGGGAAGAGCCGCTGGCGAAAGCACGGGCAATTTATGACTACGTGATCGCGACGATGCGTTACGACAAATCGGGAACAGGCTGGGGAAATGGCGACGCCGTCTGGGCGTGCACGGCCAAGCGCGGGAATTGTACGGATTTCCATTCGTTGTTTATCGGGATGATGCGGGCTGCGAAGATTCCCGCGCGATTCGAGATTGGCTTTTCGGTGCCGGAGGATGAGCACGGCGGAACAATCGCGGGATATCACTGCTGGGCGGAGTTTTACGTGGACTCGTACGGCTGGATCCCGGTGGATGCCTCCGAGGCCTGGAGGCATCCGGAGAAGAAGAATTATTTTTTTGGGGCACACGACGATGATCGTGTGCAGTTTACGGTTGGGCGGGACATCCGGCTGGAGCCGCCGCAGCAGGGTGAGCCGCTGAATTATTTTATCTACCCCTACGGCGAGGCGGACGGAAAGCCGCTGGCGCTGGAGGCAAAGTTTTCGTTTCAGGATCGAGCCAGTAATGGCGACTGAGTTAGAAAGGGCGAAGTAGGTGGGCTTCGCCCCTGCCTATTGAGGTGCGCGATTTATTGCTGACGCAGCGTGGTCATCGGTATGGGGATGTTGAACGCTGTGGCGGCGGCACCCATGCCGCCCTCGCGGCAGCTTCTTGAGCATGGGTTACCTCCTTGTTGGGAGGTTGATGCTGGGCAAATGCGAAACGGCGGCATTGAATCGGTTTAGCTGGGAGGTAGAAGGCCAATGCGGAGACGCATTCTCGCGCAACCCGCGGGATGGTGCCGAGAGGCGCTGCGGGGGACGTTAATCGTAATAGACCGGGGACTTCTTTAGGGACTTCCACTGTTCGCCGTCGTGATGGAAGACTACCAATTTGATTTTTTCGCGTTCGACCAGATCCAGGAGTTTTTTGGTGCTGGCGCGCAGTTGTTGCTCGTTGTCGTCAGTGGGCCAGGCTTTGCGAACGGCGGTGAACGTGCGTTGCATGACGGCAGCGTCGATGGCCAAGAGAACGGGTCCGGTCTGTGGGAGACGAAGCAAGACGGATTGGTGGCCGGGAGCATGGCCGGGAGTTTCGAGGAGGGTGAGGCCGGAAGCGAGCTCGGTGTCGCCGTCGACCAGGCGATAGTGGAGAGCGGGATGATCCCAGTGTGATCGAGCGGCGGCGAAACGCGGATGGCCGTTGCGGGCCACGGTGTAATGTTCGCGCTGGACGATGAATTCGGCGTCAGGGAAGGAGTCGTGATAGCCGGCGTGATCGACGTCGAAGTGAGTACAGATGACAATGTCGATGTCTTGGGGACGGAGACGCAAGCCGGCCAGATGCTCGAGGACGTTTTTTTGGTTGGCAGAGGGCGGCGCTGGGGTCAGAGGAGCGTCGGGGGCGGTACCGGAATCGATGAGGAGGCGCTGCCGGGCGGCGGTTTCGATGAGATAGCAGCCGGAGCTCATTTGGAGCATTTGGCCGGTGGGAAGAGGAATAGATGTGGTGCTGAGCTGAAAGAGATAGAGCTTGCTTGGTGCTGATAGGGGGATCATGGGGCTCCTTTATCTAGGTTTAGGCTTGAGGTACAGGCAAAGTCCCTATGCGGTATGCGCTGTGCTTCTGACCTACATTATACCATATATTTATCATAGTGTCAAAATAATTAACATCACCAACATTCCCAACAGAAAGATGGTGGGTATCTCCGATAATCTGACGTAATACAAAAGGGCTGACAACATGAGTGATCAATCAGGTCCGGGGATTACTTCCGGTTTGCCGACTGCTGGCAGGGCTTTACACGGTTCGATTTTGCACGAGGGGTCTAGCTGCTAACTGAGAGACTTTTTCGGCCTCTCTTCGTATTGTTCGTATAAATGCCGTGATGCGCGACAATGCGGCACTTAGAGGAGAATTCCGCAATGGCCCAGTTGGAAGAAGGTCAAGCTCCGGCATTGTTCAACGCCGTTGCCTTACTGGTCTCGCTATTAGCCGGGGCTGTTGTGTTTCTTCCGTTCGCATTTGACACGTCACCCTGGGACGCCGTGACGCTAAGGGTTCCAGGCAATCAGGGTAATTGGTGGCACGCACTTGTGGGTGCGCCGTTCTTTCTGGCATTTCCGACGATTTGGCTCCGCCTACGCGCAATCTTTTCAAAGCATTTGTCCACCTCTGCAGGGCGACGCTTAATCTGGATCGCGGTGGGCCTTTCGACATGCGGGACGATCTTGGTGGAGATACCTTTCTTGTTGCACCTCGCTGGGACAAGCGATTGGCAACGCCTCTCGATCCTCTGCCTGGGCTTCGGCATCGTAATTGTCAGCGCGGCCCTTTTGTTTCTACGCAGACGCGATATGTCTCCTACTCGCGCCTGCCTTGTCGGTCTCAGCACCGCCTATCTGGCCAACGCGGCACTCTGCCTGGTTGTTTATAGCGCGGTAACGGGAACCTTCCGTTCAAGATCCGGCTGGCTGGTTACAATGGTGATCGTGTGGCCAATGGTGCTGGAACTTGTTTGGATCTTCGTCCAAACCACCGGTGTAAAGGATCTTGCCTGACTCTGGTCGTATGACGGGCAAACCAGAAACTGACTCACGATCAACAGAGAAAAGGCGAGGGGGAGCAATCCGGACGGAGGCGCATCAGCTACAGGAAAATCCCGGGAGGGAGCCACTGAATACTGGATTGGCAGTAGAAACCCTTACCTGGAACATGGGTTCCTTCTATTGGGGAGCCGCGCGGCCGGAGAATCGCGCCTCCACCGGTGATCTGGGAGAGGGAACCGATGAGAGTGCTGCTAAGGGTGATGGTGGTGTCGGCCGTGATGGCGGGTGGGATTGCGGTGTCGTCGAACGCGTTCCAGAAGCGATTTGCACTGCCGGGTCCGCCAACAAGGAACGATATTGAGCGGGGACGCTACCTGGTGGAGGAGATCGCGAAATGCCCGGAATGCCACACGCCGCGAAAGGCGGACGGAGAATTGGATGGCGCGGCCTGGCTGCGCGGGGCGGCGATCTGGATTCGACCGGTGGCGCCGATTGCCAACTGGGCGGATCGCACGCCGGCGCTGGCGGGACTGCCCAGCTTCACAGAAGCGCAAGTGGAAAAAGTACTGGAAGACGGGACGGGGCCAAACGGCGAGCCATTGCGGCCGCCGATGCACATCTATCACATGGCGCCTGCTGACGCGCGCGCGATTGCGGCGTACTTGAAGTCGCTGCCGGCTGAGATTCACTAGGGGGCGCGATGGGGCGTTAAGTATTCCTTCGGCGCCTGCGCCGATTAGGGCTTGGTCTTTTGCGCAGGCGCGGCAATCGCAGCAGGGCTTCGCGAGTTTTTCGGGGCAGCTTGGCGTAGACGAGTTCGTAAGATTGGCGAAGGAGAGCAGAGAGTTCTTCTTCGGAGAGAGCGTCCTTTCCTTCCAGCCCCACCCATTGTGCACGAGCCAGGTACGGGGCGGGAATTATGCCGGCGCGCTCGGTAAGTTCAGCGAAATCTTCCGGGGAGCATTTGAAGGAAAGCCACACTGGGGCCGGTTCGAGCACGGCGACCGAAAAGATCTTCCCGCCGATCCGGAAGGTAAGGTCGGCACCCCAGGTAACTTGCTCGGTGGCATGGGGAAAGGAAAGGCAGAGTTTGCGAACCCATTCGACATCCATAGCGGGAGTGTAGAGGAAATCTGGACTGGCAAGCGGCCTTTTTGAGGGCGGCGCCCCCGGCCGCAGAGAAGAGGCATGGAGGCACCACCGATGCAGGGTGGCTAAGGTCAGTGCATGGCGAGTGGGTAGGGTGCGGGGAATCAAGGGGGAGATCAGTCGACGCCGATATCTTCATTCCACACTTCTGGATTCTCATGAATGTAGGCGGCCAGGAGGTCAATGCATTCGGCGGAGTGGAGGTCAATCACGACGATGCCATTTTCGCGGAGCCAGTCAATGCCGCCACGAAAGTTAACGGACTCTCCGACGACCACGGTGGGGATAGCGAACTGACGGACGAGACCGCTGCAATACCAACAAGGGGCCAGGGTGGTGACCATGATTTTGTCACGATAGGTGCGCTGACGCCCGGCGCGGCGGAAGGCATCGGTTTCGCCGTGGATGGAGGGATCGTTATCCTGGATGCGGCGGTTGTGGCCGCGAGCCAAGAGGTTGCCCTGACGGTCGAACAAGGCCGCGCCGATCGGTATGCCGCCCTCCGCGAGGCCCTGGCGAGCTTCGGCGAGGGCGACATACAGCATTTGGGCATATTTGGCGGAATCAATTTGGCTAAGCATCAGCGGCCTCAGTTAAGTTGCACCTGCGGTGAAGTGTGCGTCGCCCCTATACTATTCCTCAGCAACTCCGAGATTGGATCTCTTTCTTCCTTTTGCCGGCCAAGAATTCTGAGAAATTGGAAGCGGATGGGCACGTATTCTGGCGCACCCGAACTTACGGATTCCTCCCCGACAGCGAGGGAAGGCTTTGCGTTGTTGGAGAGTGAAATGGAGTTGGAACGGTTCGTGGCGGCCTGGAAAGCGGGACGGCTGCCCAAGAAAGAATGGACGCATGCGGCGCATGTGGCGATGGCGGCGTACTTTGCCTTTGACCACGCGACGGAAGCTACGTTCGCGATCATGAAAACGGGGATCTTGCATCACAATGCGGCGGTGGGCACGGCGAATACGGAAGACAATGGATACCACGAAACGCTGACCAGGTTTTGGGCGAGCGAGATTGGGGAGTTCGTTCACGCGGGACGCTTTGGCTCACGGCTGGAGGCAGTGCGAGGGGCAGTGGGGGTGTTTGGCAACGACCGCGATCGATTCCGGATGTTTTACAGCTTTGATGTAGTTAAAAACCGGCGCGCCAGGCGTGAATGGGTCCCGCCGGACTTAACGCCCGCTCATTGAGCTAACGCGTTTAAAAGGCAACAATCGTGTTCGCGCGGCAACGCCGCCCGGCAATTGCTTCCCACGGAAGTAGCTTCCATCCAATACTTTACGATTTGGCGGCCGGAGTGCCCTACTTGCGCAGGTAGCTTTGCGGAAGGCGGGCCATGCTGGAACGAAAACTCTTGGCAGCGTTGACTGTCATATGCGGATCGCTAGGGCTTACGGGTTGCTGGGGCGACGCGGCACGATCGGTGGAAGCTCCGAGAACGCTTAAAAAGCCGGCGGCCGCCAGCGAGGATAGAAATCCCATAGAGGCCGATCCCGCCGGCAAGCGCCCACACCGCGGCCGAAGGGCCTCAGCGTACCCAGAAGGGTTTCTCACCACCTACCACAATCCCGAAGCGGGGATTTTGTTTCGTTATCCGCGGAACTATTCCCTGGAGGAAGGCGAAGTGCAAGAGCACTCGTTTTTTCTGAAAAGACAGGAGGATTTGGACAGCGAGGAGCCGGGAGCCAGGCTGGTGGCGACGGTGTTGATTCCGGAGGATGGCTATCCGAATACGACATTTGAGCATGGGTCGCTGCAGTTGGTGATGGAGGATGAAGGGTCTGAGAAAGGCTGCCGGGACTCCGCAATGGCAGCAGCGGATCATCGACAAAGAGGGCCTACGATCGAAGGAATAGAATTTTGGCGGGTCGAGGAAGAAACAGAAGTGGGGGGAAGCAAAGTGCTGGAGCGCAACTATGTGGGATATTCGCGCGGAGCGTGCTACCAATTCTTGCTGACGGTGGCCGCCGAAAATCGGTCCGAGCCGAATGAATTCAAGCGAACAGCGGATACCGACAAGATTTTAAAGCAACTAGAAAAAATTGTTTTTAGCACGCAGATCAACGAGAGAAGAGAAATACCCATGGAAGAGAGCGGCGACGAGACGCGGTCCGCTTGTGATCACAACCACCAAGGAGCGCCGAGAGACCAGCTAAGGGAAAAACCGATTGGCAAATTTTGCGGCGGAGAATAAAGATATTTTGCAGGTAAGTAGTATGTCTTTCGTCATGATTCGTTCAAAGGTAACCCACAGAAATCTCACCTGAATTTGGCGCTGGTCGTAATTCCGAGCAGATTACTTCCTCTCAAAAGCAAAGCGAGCGCGAGCGGGTAGGCTGAGCGCAGGTATCACCGGGGTACGGTCGGGCGTTCGTTGTCCCCGGAATTCTGAGAGGGGGAAATCATGAAATTTATGAAAATTCTGTTGGTGTGTCTGGGATTGGGCTTGTTGGCAGGAGCGAATGCGCAGCGCAGTTCGGCAGTGACAGGAGCCGGGCCCATGCAAGAGGTTCTTATCATTGCCGATGGGGGAGACCCGCTGCCACAGCCGCCGCTGGTGGCGGACGGCGGAGATCCGTTGCCGCAGCCTCCGGCGAGAGCAGACGGCGGAGATCCACTACCGCAACCCCCGCTGGTCGCGGATGGCGGAGATCCACTGCCGCAACCGCCGGCGGAAGCAGACGGCGGAGAACCGTTGCAGAGAACCCCGCTGGCCATCGGCGCATAACGTATAAGTGGGCCGACGGGGAAGATGCCGGGCATCTTTCCCGAGCCTGCGGCGCGGCACTCATGATAGTATTGCCATTCGATAGTGCCGGAATAGTCTACACCGCGGGAGAGCAATGCTCAGCCAAGCGATCTGGTGGAGTTGCATAGCGCTGGAATGTTTTCTGCTGGCCAGGGGAGTGCTTGGACGCTTGATCGTTCGCTACCCGGTCTTTTACGGATACATTTTATTTGTGGCCACGCAGTCGGTTCTGCGATCGGTAGTGCATCGATGGTATTACGACCAATTTTATTTTTCGGTGTATTGGGTTACGGAATTTTTGGGGCTGGTCCTGGGCTGCCTGATCGTATTTGAGATCTACCGGGTGGCGCTGGCGGGATACCCAGGTACGGCACGGATGGCCAGGAAAATCTTGCTATTTCTATTTGTGCTGGCGCTGGCAAAAGCAGGCGCTGCGTTCGCAGGAGATCCGCACCTGCTTACGGATACCACTCCCTTACAGATGGAGCGGACGCTGCGAACGGCGCAGGCAATATCGATTGGCGCGCTGGTGATGGTGTTCGCGGCGTATTCGATTCCGTTTGGAAAAAACTTGCGCGGGATTTTGCTGGGATACGGACTCTTCATAGGGGAACGAGTGATTTGCCTGACGTTCGTTCCGGTGAGTGGCGAGGATTTCTGGTTCTATGCGTACTCCGGGTCCTACCTGATGGCGCTGGGCTTGTGGCTGGGCCATTTGTGGTGCTACCAAGCAATCCCCGCGACGGAACGGAACGCTCCATTGGATAAGGAGTACCAACTGATTGCGGCGGCGACGCGAAGGCACTTGCAAGACGCGCGAGGATTCCTGCGGAAAGCGATGGGATCGTAATGGAGTTTACGAGTCTGATTGCGGGAGTGGTGCTGCTGTTGTTGTTGCTGGCGGCCGGAGCGAAGGGATGGCTAACCTCCCGGCAATGGGATGAGGTAACGCCTGGCGGGGATGACGAAGGCGCCACGGAAGGATGCCCGGAAGAATTCCTCTCCAGGATTTTTTTGCGCGGCGACTGGGAGTTTGTTCGCAAGCTGGGAGCGGGAGGCATTGAAAGGCTATTTCAGCAGGAACGAAAGAGGGTAGCGCTGATCTGGGTGCGTCAGACGTCGGCTATGGTAAAAAGAGTGATGCGCGCCCATACGCAAGCCGCGCGAGCGAGCGCGAATCTGGAATTCTCGACGGAAATCAGAATTTTAGGAAATTTTGTTACGTTGATGAGCGTTTGCGGAATCCTGGCTACAGCCATTCAGCTGGGTGGACCGCTGTGGTTGAATGGGTTAGCCCATTTTGCGCACCGGCTCTTGCAACAGCTGGCGAAGTTGCAGGAATCAATGCAAGCGGGAGTGCTGGCAAGGAGCGAAAGCGGGGGAAATACATAAACCAACGGAGAGAAGAAAACCTCCTTTGAGAAGGTCCTTTGCGGGGAAATCGAGGATATGGACGTTGCGAATGACGAGACGTTGGTGGAACAGGCCTGCGACGACCTGTCGCGCCGATCGCTGTCGAGAATCGACGGAGATCTGGGCCGCCTGATTTATCTGGCGTCCACGCGGGATTACAATACCGGCAGATATCATCACGACGGATTAGCAGCGCGGTTTGGCGAGGAGATCACTTGCCAGGCGCTGAAGACCATGCACCGCCAGATCTTCTATCAGATTGCGCAAAATTCCCTGGAACAGCTGGTGATGGAAATGGAACGCTACGCCAGTTCCTCGTCACAGAGCCGCGAGGAAATCCTGGACGTGTGGCAAAAACTGGAGCCCTATCGCGTGGCGCTCCCGGTGGATGTAAACGTGGCGGTGGCGCAGCTATTTGTATCGAACGTCAAGCTCGCCTTGGCAATCTTGCGGCGGCGTCTGGAACTGGAGGCAAGAGAGGCGCCAAGGTCATAGCGACGGCCGTAACCTGGCCGACAATTTCGGCATCGGTGCCGTGCGCAAAGCGGCGAACGGCGCGCGGCGAGAGCGGGTGCGGAAGCAGCAGGAGATGCCCATCCTGCAGCTCGCACCAGGAACAAGCGTAGCCTGCGCGCAATTCCACAAAATAAATGGGACGGTCGAATTCCGTGCGCCAGCGCATGGGCTGGACCTTGCGCACGCGGGGATCGATCTGCACAAAGGAGCCGGGACGAAGGAGCGGATAGAGGGTCATATCTTGAAGGCCGATATAGCCGTAGAGACCGTGTCGAATATCCAGATGCTGGATCAGGGCGATGGGCACCTCGCCCCAGACTTCCACGAGCCTGGAGAGGAGATTGGTGTTATCGATATCGAAGGAGCGATCGAAGCGAATGGGAAAAGAGACGGTGCGCTGAGAGTCGTAGACCTCGAGATTGGTCAGATGAGTGTCCGGCAAAGGAGCGGCCAGTTGGTTGCGAGTGAGGTGTTGCAAGTCGACACCGTAGAGCAGCAGCAGGTCGGTGAACTTGATGCGGTAGATGGAGCTGAGGCTGTAAAGCTTGAAGATGCTCGGAACGGAATCGGAATTTTCGACTTGGGTCAGCCAGGCGTTGGAGATGTGGAATTCGGGATTGCCTTCGGCTTCGGCGATCTTCTGACTGAAGTCCGCGACTTCCCGGGTGGTGATACCGAGACGGAAGCGGATGTCTTTGAGCTGTTCGCAGGGAGCAGGATGGCCAATCATTAGCGCAAGATTAACTCAAATAGTCTAAACAGCATACATAGCTGGTAAGTATATTGTGGCGCGGCGACGAGAGCCAACTCTTCCGGTGGACAGTAGAGTATGATGTGGCCGTGGGTGTAGCTGGGCGGAGGCCGGGAAAATGGGCGCGCCGATAATGTCCAGCAAGGAAGCTGCGCGGGTGGCGGCCTTGCAGCGTTATGCGATTTTGGACAGCGAGCCGGAGCAGGCCTTTGACGACCTGACGCTGCTGGCGTCGTACGTGTGCAAAACGCCGATTGCCTTGATTTCCTTGATTGACGAGGACCGGCAATGGTTCAAGTCCAAGGTGGGAATTTCGGCTAAGGAAACTTCGCGGGACATCGCGTTTTGTTCGACGGCGATTCAGCAACCCGACATATTCGTGGTGCCCGATGCGCTGAAGGATGAGCGCTTTTGCAAGAACCCGCTGGTGGTATCGGAGCCGAACATACGCTTCTACGCCGGGGCGCCGTTGATTAATGAGGACGGCCATGCGCTGGGTACGCTGTGCGTGATTGACCAGACGCCGAGAGAGTTGGTCGCGGATCAGGAAATGGCGCTGAAGGCGCTAAGCCGGCTAGTGCTCATGCAGATGGAGTTCCGGCGGAATTTGATGCTGCTGAAGGATGCGCTGAGCGACCGCACGCGCGAAGAGCATGAACGAGAGCGAGAACTGAAGAAAGTGCAGGATCAACTCGTAAGAGTGCTGAATCTTCGGCCCTAATACCTTGGCCAGCAGCTATTCCAATGAAGCTTCCACTTTCGTTTTGTACTCGCGCGCTTTCGCAAGGATTTCGCTCTCGTGAAGGGTCAGGAGCTTGCGATCACGCATGACTAAGCGGCCGCCGATGATTACGGTTTCGACGTCGCTGGCTTTCAGGGCGTAAGCAAGCTGAGAATAAACGTCGTACATGGGAACGGCGTTGGGCGCGTTGAGATTGATCAGGATCAGATCGGCTTTCTTACCGGGCTCGAGGGAGCCAATCTCCTTTTCCAAATGCACGGCCCGGGCACCCTCAATGGTAGCCATATCGACGACCGCCTTGGCTCCCAGCGCGCGGGGATCAACTTTGATGGTCTTCTGAAGCTTGGCGGCGAGATCCATCTCCTCCATTAAGTCGAGGTCATTATTGCTTCCGGCTGGGCCATCAGTGCCAAGGCCCACGGCAATTCCGGCGGCGCGTTCTTCAATCACGGGAGCAACTCCACTGGCCAGCATCATGTTGCTGGATGGATTGTGTACGCAGCCGACGCGCTGTTCCGCGAGAATCTTGCGATCGGTGTCATCCACCCAGATGCAATGAGCGGCAATGAGGTCCGGGCCCAAGAGGCCGATGCCGTTGGCATATTGCACGGGCGTGGCGAGATTTTGAGCGAGGCTGCCATCCAATTCGGTCTTGGCTTCGGCGAGATGGATCAAGATGGGTGCGTGATATTTGTGTGCAAGGGACTGGGCGTCGTGCAGCGTCTTCGGTGAACACAGATAGATGGAATGTGGCGCAACCGCGGCATGAATGAGCGGGTCGCCTTGCCAGCGCTGCAGGAATTTTTCGGTGTAAGCGGCTGCTTGCGCGATGTTTTTATTATCGGGAACGGGAAAATCCAGCCAAGTCTCGCCGAGGATGCCGCGCATGCCTGCGGCCTTGGTTTCTTGGGCGATGGCATCCTCGAAGTAATACATATCGGCGAAGGTGGTTATGCCGGCGCGGATCATTTCCGCGGTAGCAAGCCGGGTGCCCCAGCGTACAAACTCCTCGGTAACATTCTTGGCTTCGGCGGGGAAAATATAGCTCTTGAGCCAAACATCGAGCGTGACGTCATCTTTCAAGCCACGAAAGAGCGTCATGGGAACATGGGTGTGGCCGTTGACGAAACCGGGCAGGACGAGGCGACCGGAGGCATCGATGTGAACCGGTGCTGCGTAGCTGGCTTCGATTGCGGCCCGCGGACCGACAGCGAGAATGGAATCACCCTTAACCGCAATCGCACCATCTTCCAGGATGCGGCGATTGGCATCCATGGTCACCACGATGCCGCCAGCGATCATGATGTCGGCTTGCTGCTTTTTCTCCTGCGCGAAGCCAGGGGGCGCGGCGATGCTGAGACCAGCTAGCACGACGCAAGTAAACCATTGTTGGGTTTTCATTTAAGGCGCTCCGCAAAGTTTATGAAGGAAGGATATCAGAGGCTGGAAGCATCAAAGGGCTTGGGAAAAAGATTACGCATTTGCAAGAATTCGGTTTTTCCTTTCAGGTTGGAGAGGATGACGGGAATATCGCCACAGAATTCCCAGATGAGCTGACGACAGGCGCCGCAGGGCGAGGTGAGAGATTCGGTGTCGGTTACTACCGCTATAGCGTCGAAGCCGCGCTCTCCTTCGCTGATGGCTTTGAAGATGGCGACGCGTTCGGCGCATACGGTTAGGCCATAGGTGGCGTTTTCCACATTGCAGCCGCCAAAGACCCGCCCGGAAGTGGCATGCAGGGCGGCGCCCACGCGAAAATTGGAATAGGGCGCATGGGCATTTTCGCGGGCTTGCTGGGCCGCAACGATCAAGTGGTCGTATTCGTTCATGCAATGGCCTCGGCAATTCTTGGAATGACTGCGCGGAGGAGAGCGATGAATTGCGATTTCACTCGCGCGGCGGTCTGCAGGACTTCCTCCTGGTTCAGAGGCGCGTCGGTGGTCCCGGCAGCCATGTTGGTGACACAAGATAGTCCCAGAACGCGAATGCCGCTGTGGTGTGCGGCGATGACTTCTGGGACGGTGGACATGCCAACAAGATCGGCGCCAATAGCACGAAAGGAATAAATCTCCGCGGGAGTTTCGTAACTTGGACCTGCCACTGCAAGGTAGACGCCGGTGTGGATGCTGAGCGCCAGATCCTTGGCTTCTTCCGTCACGAATCGCTGAAATTCCCGGTCGTAGGCATGAGTCATATCCGGGAAACGCAAGCCGAAGCGCTCATCATTCGGACCGACTAGCGGATTAGCCCCCTGCAAGTTGACATGGTCGCGAATGGTCACCAGGCAGCCCTGCGAATAGTTGCGATTGATGCCGCCAGCGGCATTGGTGACAATCATGGCCTTAATGCCCATGCGGGCGAACACACGAATGGGAAAGGCGACTTCCTTCGCGGAGTAGCCCTCGTAGAGATGAACGCGGCCTTGCATGGCGGCCACTGGAGTGTTGCCAACGCTGCCGACGACCAACCGTCCGGCATGGCCGATGGCGGTGGATTGCGGGAAATTGGGGATCCGTGCGTAGGGAATTTTGGCGGCACCCGTGAATTCGTCGGCGAAGTCACCGAGGCCAGAACCGAGGACCAAGGCGATGCCTGGGCGCAACTTCGTTTTTGCCAGGATGAATTTGGCGGCGCGTTCGGCGCGCAGAAATTCAACAGTCGGCTTCGACGTTGTTCGTGTGGCTTTCATTTTTGGCAGGTCAAGAGAAGATCCCGACGATGGAGGCGGAAAGCAGATTGGCCATGGTCCCGGCCAACATGGCGCGGATACCGAATTTGGCAAGCTGGCCGCGTTGCTCGGGAGCCAGCGCTCCGATGCCGCCGATCTGGATGCCGATGGAGCTGAAGTTCGCGAAGCCGCAGAGGGCGAAGGTCGCGATGGTGAAGGTGCGCGGATCGAGGGTGTCTTTCAATGTGCCAAGTTGGGCGAAGGCCACGAATTCATTGAGCACCATGCGAGTGCCGAGCAAATTGCCAATGGTGGGGGCGTCGTGCCAGGGAATGCCGATTAGCCACGCCACTGGAGCGAACACCCAGCCGAACACCTGCTGCAAACTGTACGGAAACCAGCCCACATGCAGGTGCACCCATCCCATAATGGCGTTGACGAGGGCCAGCAGAGCGAGAAAGGTGATGAGCATGGCGGCGACATTGAGGGCTAAGTGCAGGCCGTCGACTGTGCCGCGGGCGATGGCTCCGAGAACGTTGGATTCCTTCTCCATGGGCGGCATTTCCACGCGGCCGGCGGTGAGGGGTTGCTCGGTTTCGGGTACCAGCATTTTGGCCATCAGCAAGGTGCCGGGCGCGGTCATGATGACGGCGGTGAGCAGGTGCTTGGCGTCTGCGCCCCCGACCCGGATATACGCGGCCATCATTCCGCCGGAGATATGGGCCATGCCGCTGGTCATCACGGTCATCAGCTCGGACTTGGTTAGCTTCGGAAGGAATGGACGAATGGTCAGAGGGGCTTCGGTCTGGCCCATGAAAATGCTGGCGGCTACATTGAGGGACTCCGCCCCGCTGGCGCCCATGATGACGGTCATCAGCCACGCGGCGCCGCGAATGATGATTTGCATGACGCCGAGGTGGTAGAGAACGGCAAAGAAGGCGGCGATGAAGATGATGGTGGGCAGGACCTGCAAGGCAAAAATCAGGCCCAAGGAAGAATGCTCTTTGCCCAGCTCGCCAAAAACGAAGGTGGAGCCTACGTAGGAAAAATCCAAAAGCTTTTTTGCTCCGTTACCCATTTTCTGGAACAGCCATTCGCCGGAACTGACGCGCAAAACGAACAGGCCGAGGGCCAGTTGCAGGCCCAGTCCCCAGAGCACAGTCTTCAGGCGAATCGACTTGCGACTGGTGGAAAAGATGTAGGCAAGAGCCAGGATCGCGACGATGCCGAGCACGCCCGTGAATCGTCCCATTACTTTCTCCTCCACCGAGCTTGCATCGCCCGTTGAGCTGCGAACGAGCCGCTCGACCGAACAAAAACAAGGTCAAATTATAGATCCGACCTGGTTCACTCAGTCCCCAAGGATGCGCCGAATCAGCGGCTTATTCACGGGTGGTTCCTGGCCGATGAAAAAATTGCCCATGATTAATGCTTTGGCTTCGGCGAGCCGCGCACCGGAATTGTAGCGGATGGTGGCCAAAGGTTCATCTTTCTCGACACGATCTCCGATGCGCTTGTGGAACCGCAGCCCGACGGCATGGTCGAGGGCGTCTTCTTTCTTCTCGCGTCCGCCGCCGAGAATGGCCAGAGCAATACCAAATTGCTCGCAATTGGTGGCGGTGATGTATCCGGAGGAAGGGCTGGCCACCAGAGCGTGGTTGCGAGATGCAGGCAGACGCCCTGGATCATCCACGACTTCGTCGTCACCGCCCTGCAAGCGAATGCATTCCCTAAATTTCTCTTTGGCCTGCCCGCCGGCGATCATCGTTTCGGCCAGACGGCGGCCTTCTTCGACGCTCTTGGTACGCTCACCCAGGTAGAACATCCAGGCGGACAGTTGCAGGCTCAATTCGCGCAGGTCAAGCGCACCGCCGCCGTTGAGAACTTCGATGCACTCCGCAACTTCGTTGGCGTGACCGGCGGCGCAGCCGAGCGGCTGGTCCATATCGGTGATGAGTGCGACCACTTTTTTGCCCATACGCTTACCGGTTTCAATCATCACTTCAGCCAGGTTTACGGCGTCCGCTTCGTGCTTCATGAAAGCGCCGGAGCCCACTTTGACGTCGAGAACGAGAGCATCAATACCTTCCGCGAGTTTTTTGCTCATGATCGAGGCGCAGATCAAGCCGATGTTTTCGACGGTGCTGGTGGCGTCGCGCAAGGCGTAGATTTTCTTGTCCGCGGGAGCGATCTCTTTGGTCTGGCCGATGAGGCCCATACCGCATTCGCGCAGCACGTGGTGAAACTGATCGAGCGAAAGGTTCACGTTGAACCCGGGAATGGCTTCGAGTTTATCCAGCGTGCCGCCGGTGTGGCCGAGGCCACGTCCGCTGATCATGGGGACGACCAGGCCTCCTGCGGCGACGATGGGAGCCAGGATAAGGGAAGTTTTATCGCCGATGCCACCGGTGGAATGTTTGTCGACTTTCTTGCCGGGAAGATCGGAGAAATTGAGGACCTCGCCGGAATACAACATGGCTTCGGTAAGAGCGGCGAGTTCGGAGCGCGACATTCCCCGTAGCCACACGGCCATCAGCCACGCGGCCATCTGATAATCGGGGATGTCGCCACGCGTGTAGCCGGCGATCAGAAAATCGATCTCTTCCCGCGAATGTTCCGCAGAATCGCGCTTTTTTCGGATTAGATCGACGGCGCGCATGGAGGTGTAAGCGACGCGCAGCGTAGCATGTTTTCCGATGGCGGGACCACCAGGACACGCAGGATTGTCCGCCCCGGTAGAGCTTATTGGTTAGCAAATGTAATCAGGCCGCATAGCAATCCGCTGGCGCATGCGACAGCGCTTAGCGCTCAGTCGGACGGCTTACGTGAAAAACCACGTTAGGATTTGGAGCGCAGATAGAAACCGTAGAACAGAAGACCCAAGCCACTAATAAATACCACGGGGGCGAGATAGGTGGTGACCACCGCAGGCACCACTACCGGCACCGTGAAACTGCTGTATCCGGCGGCGAAATATTGAATCACGCCAGCCAATAACATGTACAGAAGGCCGCGACGAATCTGAAGACGGCCCCCAGTCCGCGGACGGGACGATACGTGGACCTGAGGAATATCCTCGCGGCAATGGGGACAGCGAGTCAGATGCGCGAGCATAGACTTCCCGCAGTAGATACAGGGGCGCGTTGCTATTGCTTGGTTTTGCAGGGAAACAGCCATGTGCGTGCTTTGAATACCTGCACTCAGCGTATCGGCCAGCTATCGCAGCGTCAAGGCAGGCGCGTACAGAGAGTAAACACAAACACTCCCGAAGGTAACCGTCACGGGAGCGATCGAATTGCAGCGAGGCGGTTAGGCTGGCGTGTTAGAAAAATCTAATTCCTCCTTCCGCACTTAGAGGCTTCTCGGACGAGCGTATCCGGACCCGGGCGATGGTGTCCAGAAAACGTCGAAAATCTCGAAAATGGAGCGGCCGGGCGCGAACACTCCACTGGCAATGTTGCTGAGCACGAACACCAAGCGCGCCGGGCAGCGCAAGAGGCGGAGCACCGTTCCTCGAAGGCACATCGGGGCGAACAGCGCGATCGCAAGGCAACGTCGGCGCGCGCCGATTGAAGTGGTGCCATTAGAACCCTACCGCATCAGGGTCCGAGGCCAACCAAGGACGACTGCACCTCCTGTTACACGCAGGTGTACTACAAGACGACCGGGAGCTTTAACTGCACGACGCGCATCGCCGCGTTCAAAGTTCAACGGCTGCCCTAGCAATTTTGCGCTGACGACAAGCTGACCACGGACAGTTCTGGTAGCCCCCGCTGTCGCATGTTGTGCTAGCGCAGTGGAATAGAAAGGGAAGACGAGGGGCCGCTGCAGGCGGCCGCTCCCATTATGTGGCCGCGCGAGCGGCATTGGTTGCCGTTAGGGCTTCGTGTTCACGTAAACGGTGCTGCTGAGCGGTCCTATTACACCGTTAGAAGAGAAGACCTGCCCCCCGAGGAGAAGGAAGCGCGGCCCATTCGTTGTCGGGGCAAAAAGCGGACTGGTGAAACCCGCCGCATTGTACACATTGGCACCCGGGTCCGTAGTCCCAGTGAGGCCGGTCCACGAGTTCAGAGCCACGTTAGTGGTGTTGTTGGCGTTGACCGTGGAGGTTTCCATTTCCTTGGATCCCGGATTGCCACTATAAACGCCCTCGCCCGAGATGACCTGGCCGTACGCCGTGTAAAGGACGCCCTTGGCTCGATTGGCGGGTGTTGAGTTCCCATTGAGAGTCCAGGATCCAACCACGCCGCGCACCGCGCTGGCGTAATACACAGAGGTGTCGCCGACACCTTGACTGTTTGGCAGCAGGGAGGCATTCGGGTCGCCGTTGATGTAGTACATGATGCCTCCGAAAACGAACATCGTTCCGAAGGACCTAGCAATTGGCAGCACGTTTGTGGCAGTCGTCCAGGTTCCAATCGTGCCGTCTGCATTCACTGGCGCGGAGTAAACGTCCTTCACGGGATTTCCGTTCGTGTCCAGGCCGCCCGCCACGTAGAGATATCCGTTGTGAACGGTGGCCGTGAGGCCTAAGAGGGATTTCGGAAGAGTGTTAGTGGACGCGGTCCACGTTCCGACCGTACCAGCAGTGGAGTCCACGCTAGCTATGTACACCGTGTTGGTCCCTCCTGGAGAGTCAGTAAAGTTGACCTGCCCACCGAGGACGTAGATATAGCGCTTGCCGACAGCTACGAGTGAATTGGTATCGTCTGCCTCCGCCATGGCGTGATGCGCGAGCGTTGTCGGAAGCGGATTCGTGGTGATGGTAGTCCAGGTGGTGTTCGTTGTGCTCCCCACTGTGCCATCCTGATTCAAATTATTCGCCCACACGGTTTTGTTGTTGGCGGTGCCATCATAGCCACCGGTGACAATGGCGAAGGCGCTGGAACTGCTGGTCCCGGGAAGACCCACGGCACGGAGGCCGGTCATCGGCTTAGGCAGCAGCATAGTGGTTCCCCATTGCATTTGGCTGGGATTGAACGTAATCGTGCCCACAAGATTCAGCGTGATCGCATTGCTCGTGCCGCCCGAGGTAACCACCTTCACGCTCACTGTGCCTGGTGCCGTGAGTGTTGAAGGTACATCGGCAACTGCGCCCGTGTCGGACCAGGCAGAAGCCGCCGGCACGACATCAATCGAGGTGCTTCCCTGCGTAAAATTGACTTTTCCGGGACCAGCTTGAAAGCCGCCGCCGTTAATCTCAATCGGCAAGCCTAGGGGGCTTGTCGGCGTCGTGGAGCTGTTAATATTCTGAATCTGTGGGACTGGCGGAGGTGTGCTGCTTCCGCTACCGCAGCCTGCCAAAAACCCGATGGCCGCCAAAACGAGAGGGGTGCCACCGACGATGGCCATTCTTGACTTCATTTCTTTTCTCCTTGGGTCATCCCTAAAAAAACAGCTGTGCAGCAATTTTGGGCAACTCCGCTATCCCGGCTCTAGTACTCGTTTCGCAGCATGTCTTGCGAAGGTTAACTGGACGTTCGGCCAGGGCAGCGGGGACGGCGAGACGGTCAGTGAACCGGGAAGGGTTTCAAAACTCACAGTACGGCGCTTTGAAGTCCCTTTACTTTGTGATTGACCCTCTGCAGAGAAGGCGAAATACTTCCGCCCTCCCACCTGAACTTGTCCCAAAGATGGGGAATCCTTCTGAGGTTATAAGGCCTCTTATGAATCTTCGTCCTTTGGCTATTGCGGTTCTGTTCGCTTCTCCTTGTTTCGCGCAGGAAACCAAGACCTTACCGCAAGCGCCGAAACTCCATTTCAATCGGCGCGTGTTTTTTATTGGCGTCAGCGCGCTTGCCGCCGCTCGAACTTTTGACGCTATTGAAACTCGACGGGTGCTAGATCGCGGTGGGTATGAAAATAATCCTTTTTTTGGTTGTCACCCTTCGTCGGCGAAGCAAGGGCTCATCACCGCGGCGTTCTTTGCCGGGGAATCGTTCTTGTTCTACAAGTCCGAGCGGAGTAACAAACGCTATTTGCGTTGGGCAGGTCGCATAAACCTTTCCTTTACAACCGAGGAACATCTGCGCTACGCAGCCTGCGGAGCGGAGATGCGAAAGTGTCTGGGCAACGGGTTGTTCTAGGCGAGTCCTGGCGAATCGACCTTTGCCGTCACTGGGCTTTTAAAAACTCCGCCACTAGAAGGCGTTATGTTGAACGCATCTTGCATTGATACATTGTAGCTTCCTCGTGTGCGGACTTACCCAGCCCTTAACCCCTGAATCAGCCCGCCGTGTGCTCAGAAAAGTCGGGAAGGAAATACCTTTGTAGTTTAACGATTGCAATGTGCGGAGCCCGCCGCACAAGGTACACTCGACCGGCTACAGCGTGAATGAAACGTGCCGAATCCCTCTCAAGAATACTCCTCACGCCTGGAAAGGTTTGCTCGTGCGGTGGCTGCCAAGCAACGGCAGCACTTCCTGGCCGGAAACACCAAGCTCGCAGTAATGGCCGCCGGACTGATTCTCGGTTGGCTTTCTATCGGGGAAGAGCTGATGCCGCGGTATTGGCTGGCCCTGCCATTAACGGCCTACCTGGCGTTATCTGTTCTACACGAATTCATCCTGCGCGCCCGGTCTGGGGCCGAAATAGCGGCAGAGTTCTATCGAAAAGGGTTCGCACGCATGGAGGATCGCTGGACGGGATTGGGACAGACCGGCGATCGATTTCGCGGCGAGCCGCATGTCTATGCCGAGGATCTGGACTTATTTGGACGAGGCGGCCTATTTGAGCTGCTATCGATTGCACGGCTCCCGATGGGAGAAAACCAGCTAGCAGATTGGCTCCGTTACTCCTCGCCCCAGGAGACTATTCTGGAACGGCAGAGACTTATCGCCGAGCTCCGAGACAAACTACTGTTGCGTGAGGATATGGCGATAACCGGTGAAAACCTGCGCATCCGGCTCGACCCCGAATCGTTGGTGGGGTGGGCCGAAGGAGCCCGTATCTTGCCCGGATTAGGTTGGCGACTGCTCAGCGTCCTGCTAGCGCTATCTACCGCAGCAGCCATCCTGGATTTTTTCGCCGGCGGTTCCTCCCGGGATACGCTGATCCTTCTAGCCATGGATGCCGGTTGGCTGAGCGTTCTTGAGAAGCGAGCGCAGGCCGTCCTTCATGGAATCTCGTGCAACGCGGAAGGGATTCTCTTGTTCTCCCAGATTCTGCGGCGGGTGGAGCGCGAGTCGTTCGCCGAGGCCCGTTTGCGGGCCTTTTCGGACGAGCTTAAGGCCGGCCCGCAACAGGCGTCGCGCGCCACGCGAAACCTTGCTCGCATCGTGTACTGGATCGATGCGGAACACAGCTTGCTCGCCCACCTGGCCGAGCTGCCATTCCTGTACAGCGTGCAAGTGGCCTTCGCCGCAGAAGCCTGGCGAAGCCGCTTCGGACGCAGCTTGCGCCGTTGGGTGCAGATTACCGGAGAGATGGAGGCCTTGCTGTCGCTGGCCGCTTATTCCTACGAACATCCCGACGACCCATTTCCAAAATTTGTGAATGCCCAGAGTTCCGCGGCGATTTTCCAGGCGGAGGAGCTGGGTCATCCTCTAATCCCCGCGGTTCGAAGCATCCGCAATAGCGTGCAACTTGGCGGGAACGCGCGCATTCTGCTGGTCAGTGGCTCCAACATGTCGGGCAAAAGTACGCTCCTGCGCACGGTAGGGATTAACGCGGTTCTAGCAATGGCCGGCGCCCCGGTGCGCGCCAAGTCCATGCGGTTGACGCCGGTGGCGATTGGCACACGCATCCGCAGCACGGACTCCTTGCAGGAGGGACGCTCCGGCTTTTACACGGAAATTCTGCGTATCCGCGACGTATTCCGTCTGAGCGATAGCTCGAATTTGCCGTTGCTGTTTCTCTTCGACGAATTGTTGGAGGGCACCAATTCAAAGGACCGCAAGATCGGGGCCGAGAGCTTATTGCAAGCACTCCTCGGCCGGGCGGCCATCGGGATGGTCACCACGCATGACCTGACGCTAACCAGCATCGGCCAAACCTTGGGATCCCACCTGCGCAATATGCATTTTCAGGATTACGTGGAAGAAGGCAAGATGCGCTTCGATTACAGGCTGCGCGAGGGCGTGGTGGCCAAAAGCAATGCTATCGAGTTAATGCGCCTGATAGGGCTACAGATCTAATTTCCCGCTGCCAACTTCCCGTGCCGGTCCCGTTTCAAGTCGGCCTGGCCGCCGCTTATATTCCCGCGCTGCGCGCCATGCGAGTCGATCCCATCGTCGCCCTGCGCCACGAGTAGCGCCTCCACGTATACCACCGCCTAAAGCGGCTGCTCGAGATAGGGGGGAAGCGAAGTCACTTGTCCAGCGATGACGTGATAGCCCGCGCCTGAATAGAGGTAGACATGCAAGAAGCGCATTTGACTGGTTACTCGCTGTCCTTTCAGTGTCGCCCGTATGGACCATGTACCGGTGGCCACCGCGATATCGCGATACAACCTGACTTTTATGTCGGATGCAGTGAACGATTCGTATTTAACTTCCGGAGCCTGAACCGCCGCAATCAGCGAAGTACGGTCCACGGTCTGGCCGCGCGATAGGACCCCGTTAAAATCGTCGCTGTACACGCGCCGAAAAAACGTCGCATCGCCATGCTGAATCGCCCGCGCGGTCTCTTTTTCTAGCGCTACCACCTCTTGCCGCTGCAAGTCCGCGTTTGGGCGCTCCAGCATGCACGCGTCCATGCACTCTTGCCGCTGGACTTGCCGTGCATCCTGCGGATGCAGAGGAGCACTGAGTGCAAACCAAATCATCAGTGCGGCCGGGACTCTTCTCATGCGCTCGCGCCTCCCTCGGAATGAATGGACGGTACGGCGGGGTTCTTCCTTTAGTATAGGGAGCGCAACAGCACAAGCTTGGCTTCTCGAGCCCTCTGTGTGCAAATGCAAAACGAGCCCGCGTCGCTCACGATCTTGCGGAGCCCATTGCGGAATCCAGTGCGCAGCTAAAACGATGGGAACAGAGCCAATCTGCGAGATGCTCCCAACGCGGGCCAATCCGGTCGGGTACGGCGTCGCCCCCAGCATTTACGGTTACCGCGTCATCAGATGGAATTGCGCCGCCTGTCAGGAATTCCTCAAAGGACGGGGAGCACCTAAAGGTCCGCGATTTAGCAGTGCGTCACCGCTTAGGAAGGAAACTAGCAAGCGATGAATATTACGAAGCAAGAGGTTTAAACGTTGAGGCTCAGCGAAACGAGGTCGGTGCGCGGCGCTGGAAGCCTTTCGGGCGACTTTGTTCGCTCTACCGGCCGGTACAAAGTATCCCGCTCGACCGGCACGCGCCCCGCGGCACGGATCAGTCGTTCTAGTTCCGCGCGCGGGGTGAATTCCGAGGTTTTCGCGCCGGCATCGTGATAAATCTTCTCTTCCACCACCGTGCCATCCAGATCGTTTGCTCCGAAGCGCAAGGCAATTTGCGCAATACTCGGCGTGAGCATCACCCAGTAGGCCTTGATATGATCAAAATTATCGAGCAGCAGCCGCGCCACGGCGATGTTGCGCAGGTCGGCATAACCCGTTGGTTTAGGAATATAAGACAGCGCCGTATGGTCCGGATGAAACGCCAGCGGAATGAATGTCACGAAACCGTGCGTCTGATCCTGCAATTCTCGCAGCTTCACCAGATGATCCACACGTTCTTCTTCCGTTTCCACATGGCCATAGAGCATTGTGGCGTTCGATCGCAATCCAATTTCGTGCGCCTGGCGCGCGATGCTCAGCCACATCTGACCGCTCACCTTGTGATCGCAAATAATCTTGCGCACCCTCGGATGGAAAATCTCCGCGCCGCCACCCGGCAAGGAATCCACGCCGGCTTCCTTCATTTTTAGCAGCGTGTCGCGCACGGAAAGCTTGGCTATGCGCGCGAAATAACCCACCTCCACCATCGTAAACGCTTTCAGGTGAACGCTTCCAAAGCGCTGCTTCAGCCCGCGAATTAGCTCCAGGAAATAATCAAAAGACAAATCCGGATGCAAACCGCCCACGATGTGAAACTCGGTGGCCCCTTCACGAACTCCCTGTTGCGCCCGCTGGTAAATCTCCTCCAGCGCAAAGGTGTAAGCGCCCGGCGCACTGGGATCCCGTCCGAACGCGCACAGCTTGCAATGCGCCACACAAACATTCGTCGGATTGATATGGCGGTTCACATTAAAGTAGGTGACGTTGCCGTGCCGCTTCTCGCGCACATGATTCGCCAGCCAGCCGACGGCCAGCAAATCCGGCGACCTGTAAAGCGCTATGCCGTCATCGACGTTCAAGCGCTCCCCGGCGAGCACTTTGTCCGCCACCGGTTTCAGCCGCTGATCGTTTATGGTCAGGTTTGACATTCTATTTTGCGCTTCTAGGATAGCTTATTCCTGCGCTCTTTCCAGCTTTCATAACATCCAAACTCTTCAAACGCGCCAAACCGCCGCCGCCGCTCCCCAAAAAAGCAGAAACAACAGGCTGATATATCCGTTCACCGCAAAAAACGCGGCGTCGAGCCTGCTTAAATCGTCGGCTTTCACCAGCGAATGCTCATACGCCAACAGCGCGGCGACCACCGCGATCCCCAGCCATGCCGGCCAAGGCAGCGCAAAACTTCCCGCCAGCCAAATCAGGAGTGCCACCACGCCCACATGCATTCCTCGCGCGATCCATAAGGCGCGGGCAACCCCGAACTTCTTGGGAACCGAGAACAATCCGGCCTGGCGGTCGTAGTCAATATCCTGGCACGCGTACAGCACGTCGAAACCCCCGACCCACAAGGTAACCGCGCCGCAAAGAAGCAGTACGCGCAAGTCGAGCGATCCTGTGACGGCAATCCATGCGGCCGCGGGAGAAATCCCCAGCGCAAAACCGAGAAAGAGGTGCGACCAGTTTGTGAACCGCTTCGTAAAGGAATAAAAAAACAGGACGGCCAGTGCGGCCGGCGCCAATTCCAATGCCAGCCGGTTCAGCCGCCAAGCGGCGACGAAAAACAAAACCACCGCGACGATGGTAAACACCCAAGCGAAGGTCACTGAGAGGTCGCCAGTCGCTAAGGCACGTTTGCTCGTCCGCGGATTTTCCCGATCGTAACGAAGGTCCACTATGCGATTGATCGTCATCGCCGCGGACCGCGCCGCCACCATGGCCACCACGATCCACACGACCTGCCAAAGCGTCGGCCAGCCGTGCCGTGCGGCGCGCGCGGCAAGCAAAGCGCCCGTCAACGCAAACGGCAGCGCAAAGACGGAGTGCTCAAACTTGATCATTTCGAGCACGATGCGAAGGCGATTTTTTTTCATTGGTGCGGGCGCGCAACCGGCGGCTAAACTCGTCATGCTTTCGCTTCTTTCGATGACGCCCGGCCTGTCCATCGATACATCTTTTCTTGCGGCAATCCAATCTGCGACATTACCCGGCAAGTGTATTGCGTCACCAGATCGTCGATCGTTTTCGGTTGATCGTAAAACGCCGGAATCACCGGCATGACCACCGCTCCCGCCTGCTGGACTCGCAACATATTTTCCAAATGGATGCGATTGAACGGCGTATCACGAATACACAACACCAGCTTGCGCCCTTCCTTCAGCATCACATCCGCACTCCGTGCAATCAGGTCGTCGCTGGTACCGTTGGCAACCGCCGCCAACGTGCCCATCGAGCACGGAATCACCAACATCGAATCGACCTGATAGCTGCCCGAAGCGATGGAAGCGCCCACATCCTTGTTGGGCAGAATCTCAATCTTATGCACTGTGCGACCGACAATCCGGCTTGGCAGCTGCTTCAAATCCCCAGAAGTGAGGCCTAACTCCTCGGCGAATAGCCGTTGCCCGATTTCGGTTACCACCAGGTGCACGCGCCCTACGCGCGTATCATCCTCCAGCAGCTCCAGCGCCTTCTTCGCCAGCAGCGCGCCACTGGCCCCGGTCACACCTACGGTTACGATTCGCCCCTGGGTTGATGCCATATAAGTGGGTTTATTCAGTCTCGCAGCCGCTCCTCCCCAAGTCAAGAACGCCCATTCCCAGGCTCGTCTCGCACGCTATACTGGCATCCTGGCCCAAAGGAGAGGAAATTATGGCGAGTGTGCAGCCTGCCAGACAGCCGCTTGAAGTGGCTATGGACTTCATCCAACGAATTAATGCCGGTAAGGTCGACCCCATTTGCGAACTCATGACCGAAGATCACGTCTTTCAAGACGCCCTGGGCAAGCGCTTCATTGGGCGCGATAAGATGCGCGAAGGCTGGCGCGCTTATTTCAGCAGCGTGAGAGATTACCAGGTTCATGCTGACGAGTTTTTTCAGACCGACGATCGGTTGGCGATCTTCGGATCGGCCAGCGGCAGCTATGCGGCAAGTGGCCACTTATCTCCAGAGAGCTTCTGGAAGGTGCCCGCCGCTTGGCGGGTCGAAATCCGTAATGGACTCGTTGCAGAGTGGCGCGTTTATGCGGACAATCAACCTTTGCGAAAGCTCATGGGGGAAGATCAGCCCTAGAGCTACGGCGTCCTCGAATTCATGAAAGAGCGCGAACTCCATCAACTCCTGGATCTGGTGCGCCTCGGTGCTTTGCCGCCGGATCGCGCGGTCGCGCAATTGAAGCACCTCCCGTTTGAGGATTTGGGCTTCGCCAAAGTGGATCATCATCGCTCCCTGCGCCAGGGCTATCCCGAAGTCATTTTTGGCAAGGGGAAAACACCGGAACAAGTGGCCCAAATTGTTAAGTCTATGTTACGGCGGGCCGGTCGGCAGAATATTCTGGTCACCCGCGCGAATCCGGCCATCTTTAAAGCGGTTCGCCGCGTGAATCCGGCCGCCAAGCGTGTAGCAAAATTTCATTCCCTGTCCGGCGTGATCACCATCGAGCGCAGCCGCGAGGTCACCGGCAAGGGGCAGATTTTTGTGGTATCCGCGGGAACCAGCGACATTCCGGTAGCGGAAGAAGCGCTGCTCACCGCACGCATAATGGGCAACCGCGCCGAGCCCTTATATGACGTCGGTGTTGCCGGCATCCACCGCCTGCTCGAGCATCGCCAGGAGCTCGCGTCCGCCCGCGTGATCATCTGCGTCGCTGGAATGGAGGGCGCACTCCCTAGCGTGGTGGGCGGCCTGGTTGGCGTTCCGGTGATCGCGGTGCCGACCAGCACGGGTTATGGCGCCAGTTTCGGCGGCGTTGCAGCCCTCCTCGGTATGCTCAACAGTTGCGCATCCAATGTCACCGTCGTGAACATCGACAACGGCTTTGGCGCCGCCTGCGTCGCGTCCTGCATCAACCGGCTCTAGAAACAGCGCCCCCGCCCACCGCAGCCTCAAATTACTCGTGTGAACGCTCACGGTTTCAGCAGGACTTTCATCACGTCTTTTTTCTGCGCGAACTGGATCGCTTTACTCGCTTGCGCCAAAGGAAAAGTACGTGTGATGAGCGGCCGCGGGTCGAGTTGGCCGGAGCGTAGCAACCGGATAGCTTTTGCAAATGGGCCACAGCGCGACCCAACTACCGTAATTTCCTTCACCACCATCGGCCATGTTTCGACCGGCGCCGCGCCATGAAATGTCGATTTCAAGACCAGTGTTCCCCGCGGTTCGATCATGCTCTGCGCAAGCGCCAGCCCGCTTGGCGAGCCGGTAGCCTCCACCACCATTCCATAGTTCTCCTGAAACCGTTGGATGTCGCTGGCGCTGCCTCGGACGCGGCGAGTCGTGATGCCAGCCTTCCGCGCAATTGCCAGCTTTGCCAAATGTTTGCCGTACATCACGACGCGCGGCACCACGGTATGGAGCGTCCGCGCGATCAACTGCGCGAGCTTCCCGTCCCCCAGCACCGCAGCTTGCTGGAATTCGTCGACATTCACCTGTTCCAAAATTTCACACGCAGCCGCCAGCGGTTCCACGAATACTGCCTGCTCATCGCTGATGCCGCCGGGAACGGCATGCAGATTTTCGATCGGCAGCGCGAGGTGCTCCGCAAACGCGCCGCCGTGCGCGACAATCCCCAGCACCGTTCTCCGCGCACAGTGTGTCCGCAATCCTCTCCGGCAAAAATCGCAAACCGGGCGATATCCGTATGCCGGACACGTTACATTGATTTCGCCAACGACTCGGCGGCCTAGCCAGCGCCTTCGTTCCCGCTCAGAAGCGCCGCGGACTTCCACCACCTCGCCCACGAATTCATGTCCTGGCGTACCTCGAAAATCATGATAGCCCCGCAATATCTCGAGGTCGGTATTGCAAATTCCCGCCAGCCGTACCCGCACCAAAGCCCACCGGGGCGGTACCTTCGGCAACGCTCTTTCTCGCGCTACTAGACGGTGATTGTGAACAACGAACGCCAGCAAGTGCTTACCGTGCCTTGGGAGATTGAAAAATTAAATTTCGGGTAACTATCGTAATGCCGCACTCAGCGTCTTCCGTAACGCCGGTTCCTGTTGCGGGAAAACCGTCCGTAGATCCAGGATGAGCCGGTCATCTTCCACGCGCGCGATCACCGGGATTCCCGCGGGCGCTCGCCTCATTCGCTGCTCCAGCTGCGCCGCGGAATAGCGCGCACTTGCTATGCGTATCAGTTTCGTGGGAATGGATTGCGTCGGCGTAGAGCCACCGCCGGCCAAGGACTTCCCATCCGCAATCTCCAGCTCAACTTCACCTAAAGGCACTTCTGGGGTCAGCTCGCGAAGAAAATTCTCCGTGCGCCGCTTGACCTCCTGCAGGCTCGCGCGAATCATGTGCAGGGCCGGAATTTCGTCAACCGCCCCGCGCAAATACGCTCCCAGCGTGCCTGCCAGGGCTGCGGTCGTCAACTTGTCCACGCGAAGTGCGCGAAACAAGGGATGACGGCGCACTCTTCCGATCAACTCCTTCTTCCCCGCGATAATTCCCGCCTGCGGCCCGCCCAACAGTTTGTCTGCGCTGAACATCACCATGGAAACACCTGCGTCCACACTCTGCCTCACCGTCGGCTCCACCATTCCCACGCTGGATAGATCGACCAGCAAGCCCGATCCCAGGTCTTCGATCACTGGCAAGTGGAAGCGCGCGCCCAGCGACACCAACTCGTCCAACGAAGGTTTCTCCGCAAATCCCGTGATCGTGAAGTTCGACGG
>Ga0209166_10000629_pt1 | contig 35895 bp, 22 predicted proteins | sample Coa_R1_3_FD_187151 | JGI IMG/M metagenome (GOLD analysis project Ga0209166, IMG submission 187151) | Surface soil microbial communities from Centralia Pennsylvania, which are recovering from an underground coalmine fire - Coalmine... | ecosystem: Environmental > Terrestrial > Soil >...
GGATGCGCGACTCAGAGAGATTGAGTTCGCCTCCAGCGTTGGTCAGGATGACAAGATAGTCGTACGTGGAATCTTCTTTCAGTTCCACTTTGTCGTCCTTGCCTAGCTTTTCCTGGCGTACTTGCTCGGTGCACTTCACGTCCGAGAACTGATCCAGGAAGACAGCTGTTTGACTGGCGGTTCGGGCCAGCAAATCCGTTAGCTTCTGCGCTTCAGGAGATGCCGGTGTAGAGCCGGCAAGGCAAAATCCTGCCGTGAAGGCGCCAAGGAGAACGAAGCCGGCGATCCGTGCGGCGTGCGTGACCATCTGCGCTTGGTCCTTCATTCGCTTTTCCTCTTCGAGTCGAAGCGGTAGCCGATCGAGAACATGAGCTGGTCATAGCTCATATCCCCTCGGTTCGTCGTGAAATTTCCTTGCAGATAGTAGTGCGGCCCAAGCGTAGTCTCGACCGTGCCGGTCACGAAGCGCCCGCGCGTGTTGGTGGTGATCGGAGACGCGAACTTCTGTTGTCCCAGCAGAACTTCGAGACGCAGCCGGTCGCTCATTTGCCGCGACAGGGAAACCGCCTCATAGTCGCCGGTCCCGAACGAACTGTTGAAGCGAGCGTAGTGCACGTCGGCCCGCATCTTCACGAATGGAATGCGGCCGAAACTGATGCCGTACATCTGGTTCAATGAACTCTTGGCATCCCCGGTGCCGCTGCTGCGGCCCAAATTTGTGGACAGCCAGACCTGGTTCAACACCTCGACCCGTCCCCCTGCGCTGAATCCCTGGAACAGGTACTTGTCGAGCAGCCCGGTGCCGATCAGGGTGGGATCGAACGTGGGTATATCGCGAAAGTAGTTGTAGTTGAAGTCCAGTTCCACGCGTGAAAGCGGATCGACGCGCAAGGTGAAAAAGTTGCGGCCCAGTCCCGGCCCGGGAGAAGGCGTAGCGGAGTTTCCCGTCGGACTGTCGAGTTGCGCCGATTCGTAGACCGCGATCGTGCGCTTGTAGGAAACAGAATCCTCAAAAAACACGAACGGCCGGTCCATCTGCCAGTTCACCATGCTCACGCCCGCGCCGCTGGTGCTGCTGTAGTGGAAGCCGTTAAATTCGCCGCCCTCGAAGTTGATGAAGCTTCCGCCGATCACGCGATTCGGGCTGTAGTCCCAGGACGAAGGATCGGGTGTGGACCCTCCGAAAATTCCGATCACGCTGCCTTTCGAAAGCCGCTTCCCAAAATATCCGCCGTCGATGGTGTCGAGGCTCGGAGCCCACGGCAGGAACAAGCGCCCAAATCCCGCCACCAGCGTTGAATTGGGATTGTCGTACGTCATGTTAAGGTGGTACGTGCGGTTGATCAGGTTCTGAAGCGTCTGCTGGCTGGCGGCGGAAGCTTTGGTGAGTTGTCCACGCCAGTAGCCGCTGAGATTCCAGTAGGTACCGCCAATGCGGGTAATATCGCCGCGGAAAACCATCCCCACGTCGGAACTGGTGACGTTGCTCGTACCATGGCTGATGGTTTCGATTGTGTCGAAGCCGATTCGTCCGCGAGCGCGGTTCACAGACGGCGGCGGCGGGCGCGGCACTTCGGAGCGGGCTTCCTCATCGAGCGTGTCGCCTTCCGTAAATGAAATCACCGCGGGATATTGTCGAGTAGCGCTCAGCGTGCGTTGCTGCACCAGGGCTTCGGCATCGCCGCTGGAAAGATACGCAAGGTCGCCGACTTTCACCGGCCGCTTGGGCGCGCGAATGTCGGTAACTGCGGAAGTCTCGGCTATGCCGGTGACTTCGAGTTCCGCGACGACTCGTGGGTCAGCAGTGTTGACGCTGTCGCCCTGCTTCGCTGGTAAATTCGTGTCCTCGATTTCCAACTTCATGCCTTCGCTCAAGCCTTGGGCGCGTCCGCCGTCGAGATAGACGACCCCGTCAGCCACATATTTCACTTTGAAAACCGTGCGCAGGTTAGGATCATCCGTACGAGCGATGAGCGTGGTTGTCGTGACGGGCTCGACAGAAGGCTCTTCCGCGGGAGTTGGAGGAGCGGGTTCGACCGCCTTTTCACTTCTTGCAGGCTCCGGCACGTTCGATGCCTCAATCGGAACAGAAGCAGAAGCCGGCGGGGCAGATGGCATTACCGCCGGCGGACTGGTGGTCGCCACCTCCTGCTTTGGAGCGCTGGCAGCGGGTGTTGGCGTAGAAGAAGCCTGTACAACGTCGCTGGCCGGAGTCGCAGCGGGCGACGGCTTCTGTGGAGCGGGCGCGGGTTGCGCTGGCACGGAGGCAGCAGCGGAATTGTCCGCCGGCGGTTCGAATGCCGGACCCGCGATTGCCGGAGGCGGTGCTATCGGCGCGGAATTTTCCGTGGGCGTGTCCATCACAGGCTTCGAATCTCGATGCCTGCGAAACACGCCAATCAAGTTGCCAGTCGTCGCCGCTACCGGCGCACCACGTGAAGCCATGCGCGAATTTTCTGCCGGAGCAATGGTGACGATGATGCGGTTCTCTTCTACCTTCACCGAGTAGGGATGCGCCTGATCCAAATCGAGAACCACTCGCGTGATCAGGGGGCTTTCGCTGTGGCGGGCGATCCGCACTCGCCGCACTCCATTCGCATTGACTGCAACGCTACTGTTGCCGGCGTCACTGGTGGTATCAGGAAAATCGAGCAGGATGCGATCCGGATGAATGGCAGTTTCGTCGGAAGGCTTAACTGGGGCGCTGAGAGTAATTTCTACACGCAAATTGGCGCCATCCCGGACCGCCGAGACGCGCTGCAACGTTGCCGTCGTACCGGTCTGTGCCGCGGCACAAGACAGCAACAGCATCACGGTCCCCAGATGTTTCTGCACTGCCTTCATGCTTGATTGACTTTCGGTGGCGTTCCATTCGCAGCCTGACACTCGGTGCTTCCGCCATCTCGTTTCTTAACTTCTTAGCAACCCTTACGCCAAAGCTATCCGCCACCCTGACCGCTCTGATGACATTGGTAACAGTTGATGCTGTTGTAGACATACCCCGGCACGTTGTCGTGCTGGAAGTTGTTCGCGTTATTGCCGCCATGACATCCAGTGCACTGGAAGACGGAGTAGTTATTCGAATTGGTGTGGCACGTCGAGCACACATTGCCGGCATTGCCGTGGCTGGTCGGGAACGGCGTGTACTGCGTGTGGTTAAAGGTAGCGCCGCTCCAGGCTGTGGTGTTGTGGCAGTTCTGGCAGGTCGTTGGGAAGAACTGCGGTTGTGCCGCGTGCCCCGGATTTGCGGTGTTGTTGTAGTCCGTCTGGTGGCAGCCGATGCAGGTCGTGGGCAGCGTCGTGTAATTGTTGTTGACGTGGCAGTCGGCACAAACACGCGGAGGCACGGTGTGGGAGCCGGTAAGGGGGAAGGCTGTGGTGTTGTGATTGAACGTCGAATCAGTCCACACCGAGGTGTCGTGGCATAACTCGCAAGTGGTCGGGAAGCCGGCGGCCGCGTGCGCGGGATTGTTCGTGCCGGTGTAGTCCTTCTGATGGCACGAATAGCAGAGAGTGCTGTTCAGCGAGTAATTGTTGTTAGTGTGGCAGTCAGTACACACCCGCGGCGGGACGGTGTGCGCGCCCGTCAGCTGGAATCCAGTCGTCGTGTGATTGAACGTGGCGTCTGTGCAGAGCACGGTGTCGTGGCAGGTCTCGCACGTTGTCGGGAATCCCGCCGCAATGTGGTTCACTGGCGTGGTCGCGGTGTTGTAGTCGTTCTGGTGGCACGACACGCAGGCCGTGCTGGTCAGGTTGTAATTGTTGTTGACATGACAATCCGTGCACTGCCGCGGGGGCGACGTGTGCGCGCCGCTCAGGGGGAATCCAGTGCTGTTGTGGTTGAAGGTCGCATTCAGCCAGGAAGTCGTGTTGTGGCACTGGTCGCAGGTTTGCGGGAAGTTCGACGAAACGTGATTCGGGTTGGTCGTTCCCTGGAAGTCTTTCAGGTGGCAGGTAACGCAGGCCGTGCTGGTCAGGTTGTAATTATTGTTGACATGGCAATCCGTGCACTGCCGTGGTGGAACGGTGTGCATGCCGGTGAGGGGGAACGCCGTCGCGTTGTGGTTGAATGACGCATTCGACCACGAAGTCGTATTGTGGCATTGTTGGCAGGTCTGCGCGAAAGCGGCCGCCACGTGGTTGGGATTGGTGGTTCCCTGATAATCCTTCAGGTGGCAGGTAACGCAGGCCGTGCTGGTGAGGTTGTAATTGTTGTTGATGTGGCAATCGGCGCATAGCCGCGGCGGTACGGCGTGGCCGCCGGATAATGGAAACCCGACGGACGCGTGATCGAAGTTCGCACTCAACCAGTTGTCTGTTCCGTGGCAGTTATTACAAGTTGTGGAGAAGCCGCCACTGACATGACTGGGGTTTGTCGCTGACTTAAAATCTGCCGCGTGGCAGGAATAGCACTCAGTCGACATTGCTTGAAACTGGCTGCTAGCCGCGCCTTTGTGGCACGAGTCGCAGTCCACGGCCGCGTGCGCTCCGGTAAGCGGGAAGCGATTGTTATGCTGCTGGATCTGATTCACCGTTACTTGCCAGCCTCGCACCGTGTGGCATTGCTCGCAGTTCGCTCCCAGTTGCCGGCGGTGAATGTCGGCATGGCAATCCTGGCAGCGCTGCCCGACATTCGAAAACACCGGCTTCACATGGCACTGCACGCAGGTCACAGACTGGTGCATGCCGCGTAATGGATAACGAGTCTGATTGTGGTCGAACTCAGGAACCGCGCGAATTGGTTTCCAGGCGCTCGCCGTGTGGCAGTTCTGGCAAGGAGTGCTTAAATTTCCGTGCGGGCTGTGAGTACCCGCAGATTCCTGCGCTCTTCCGAAAATTCCGGAAGACGCCACCGCCAGCAGCACCACCAACTTAAGAACGCCCCGACACGCCCACATGACCGGCCCCTTGCTTGGTCACTGCAATTCAAAATAAGACGGTAGAAAGATTAAAGACGACGGATGCAATTCTCTGTCCACTTAGAATAACGACTCGAACCCTCTGTGCGAAGGTTACGCATGGCCCTGTCTGAGCGTCGATTCGTTCATCGGTCAAATTCCTGTGACGTTCACGATTACTATGAGTGAAATGTAAGTTCTGCGCGTTGCCTCGCACTTTTTGCCATTATTACTAGGCGTTAAAAAAACTGGACAGCGTACAAAAACTCCGCATTCATGCGCCCGCGAAGCGCATTTCGAGTATGTTCGAGAACGCTGCGTTTCGATACTGGAAGGTTGTACAACTTCAGTCTCCCGAAAGAGCACAACGATGTTCTGGTCAAAGCTGAAGAAAGTTTATGGAAGATTAGAATCCAGACTGTTTGTTTTTGGGCACTGGATTCGTGGCCCCATGACAGGCGGCGCAATCCTTTGGTGTTGGCTTGTAGAACAGAACGGTCTTGGCTGCCACCACCTTCGTCAACTTGTGGCACTCGGTACAGCGGACATTCTGATGAGCACCACGCAAGGGAAATGTAGTTCGCTTCTCATGGTCGAAGAGTGACGGCTTCCACTTCATGCTGTTGTGGCACTCGGCACAGCGGGTAACGTCGGCTACGGCGAACTGTTTCCCATGGATGTCTTCATGGCAGTCCTCGCACTTTGTCGGGGCGGCCTTGAAGTCCACGTTAATCAACTTGGTCTCAAGGTTTGGAGGTTTGTGACAGTCCATGCACGGCGTCGCGCGGTGCGCTCCCAGCAATACAAACTTCGTCTTGGAGTGATCGAAGCCGGAAAGCTCTTTCCACGTCTTGGTGGTGTGACAGGCTTCGCATCCTGCCACTGAACCATCCGCACGCGCTTGCTGCATGCGATCTTTGAATTGACCTTTATGCGGATCGGCGTGGCAACTGGTGCAGTTCAGGTTGCTCCAGTGGTATACCGCGGCCTTCGGCTGGAACTCTGCCGATTCCTTGTGGCAGTCGGAGCAGGGCACCGCGACATGGCCGCCCGTCAACACGAAGCGAGTCTCCTTGTGCTTCGCCAGGCTGAAGGTGGAAGGCTTGTAGGCCTCGAGATTGTGGCAGCGGTCACATCCGTTGAAGTAGGGTGCCGCGGCAAACTGCCCCGCATGTTTATCGGCGTGACAGTCCGTGCAGCGCTCGAACTTGACTTTGAATAAGGTGTCCTTGCCTTTCGGAAGGTGGCACTTTGCGCACTCCAGGCGCGCATGCGCGCCCTGCAGCGGGTAAGCACTGGAGGCGTGCTCCTTCACCGTGAACGTCGATGGCTTCCAGCCATTCACTGTATGACAGGAGGCGCACTCCCCGCCATCCGCGCGCTTGGCGAACTGGCCTTTATGCGGATCGGGCCGGTGGCAATCCATGCACTTCTGGAATGCGAGCGGCTTTTTGAAGTCACCGTTGGCATGGCACTGCGCGCAATCAACGCTAGCGTGCTTGCCCTGCAGCGGGAACTTGGTCTTGGAGTGGTCGAAGCGTTCATTCACCGATTGCAGTGAAACCTTCTTCCAGCCGCTGGTGTTATGGCACGATTGGCATCCCTGGGCAAAGCTGCCGTGGTGCGGATCCTTGTGGCAATCGGAGCACTGGTTGAACGGAATACCCACGTACTGCGGCTTGCCGTCGGCACCGTTCGTGTGGCACTTGGCGCATTGCACCTGGGCATGCAGGCCGGTCAGCGGATAGCGCGTCTTCGAGTGATCGAACTGCGTGGCGCTGATCGTTTTCCAATCCTGGAAATTGTGGCACTGCTGGCAGGTCGTACCAAGCCGGCCTTTGTGCTGATCCTCATGACAGCTAATGCACCCGGTTGAGAGGCCGAGATAGGTCCGGCTCAGATCCTTGATCCTGATCGCCCCGCGATCCGGAGCAGAGATGTGCGAAGAATTATGGCACTTGTTACACGCCAGTCCGGCGTGCTTACCCTCGAGGGTGTATCCCGTCTCTTTGTGATTGAAGCTCTTGATATCCCACTTGATCAGCGGGAAGTCTTCTCCGTTGTGCTCGGAGTGGCAGCGCGCGCACTCCTGGCTTGAGCCTGCGGGCATGTTGTAGGTGGCATGCAATCCCTTGTGCGCTGAGAGCCTGTTGGCAATCTCCGTGTGACAGTCCAAGCATTTCAGCGCAGCCTGGCCGCCAAACTTGTGGCAGCTGGCGCAGTTGGTCGCTCCGTTGAGAGATTGATGCGGGCGTGACAGCGGCCCGGGAGAAATCTGCGCCGAGGCGGTTGGCCGTGCGAGAAATCCACCACAGAAGAGGAATGCACCCACGGCAAGCGAGAACCGGAGCCACCGAGTGCTCCACCGGCCTATCGCGCCCGCGCACCTCGTAGTACGTTGAGCTCCTATCTTCCGCTTGCCTTGCACTCGCCCCTCGCGCGGTACCTCGCACATCGAACCCCAGTGATAATTGGCTGCAGTCTAGCTGTCAGTGACCGCACGCACTAGTGACCGAAGGTACACTCCGTCCCAAGCGATTTGTGCAGTGTTCGAAGTGGGACCTGAGTTGCTGTAGTCGTATGCGTCCGAAACAGGGTTAGACGCGTTTGCGAAGGGCGTCGTCGTTTCGTAAAGATTCCTGAACGCTCATTGGAAAGTTTTTTGTACAGAAGAACCGATTTCGGGCAGTCTCCAGCAACGCGCAGTAGCACAAATCGTGATTCGGATCACATACGGGGCGCCATCAAGGGAAGCATCCTTAGTCCAGCGGTGACTCGCTTCGCGGTGCGGAATGCCTGCCTCGCGCGGGGAGGGCTGAGACGTGCTTAGAAAAATATTTCCGTCCCAATCCTTACTGGCTTCGGACCTTTCCTCGTTCCGCCGGCAGGAATCAATCTTCATCGTCCTCAATCTCCTGATTCTGGCCGTGCTGTTGTCCTTACATTTCTACTTTGCCTCGTTCTGGGGAAGGCCTCCGCTTCTGCTCGTCGTGGCCGTCGGGATTGGTTTCCTCCTTAAAAGCGCGGAATGGCTATGGCTTCAGCGGCTCTCCAAACCTTTGACGCCAGCGGCACTTACCGCGCTGACATGGGCATCGGTTGCGCTGAACCTCACTCTCGCATCCGTATTGGCTCTGCTGACGGACAAGGAGGACACACCCTATTTTGTGCTGCTGGCGCTGCCGGTGCTGGAGGCGGCGCTTCGCTTCGAATTGCTCGCGGTGCTGGGCGTGATCGCCGTTGTCGACGTTTCGCTGTTCTGGCAGGTGTGGTGGTTCTACTCCAGGCATCCGCCCACCGATGTCGGCGAATATTTCGAAGCCGGCACCGCCTCGCTGCTATTCGCCATCGTGGGTGTCTTGGTGTGGCTGTTGGTTGTTGACCTGCGCCAAAAGGAACTCCGACTGGCAAATAACGTGCTTGAACTGGAGAGAACACGCGAGCAACTGCTGCGTGAGGAAAGATTAGCTGCCATGGGACGTCTGTCGAGTGCGATCGCTCACGAACTCCGCAATCCGGTTGCGATGATCGCGAGTTCCATTGCGACGGCCAAGCAGCTTTCGGGAGAAGAGCGCGAAGAGATGTTCGGGATTGCTGCCGACGAAGCGAACCGCCTTAGCCAGTTGACCACCGATTTTCTGGACTACGCCAGCACACGTCCGTCGCAACTGGCGGAGACTTCAGTCGCTGACTCGCTGGCATATGTTGCTGATGCCTCCCGCGCACACGCGAGCAAAAAAGGCATTCGCTTCGAGGTGGCAGCTCCCGAAGACCTGATGGTGCGGGCCGACCCCGGCCAGTTGCAGCAGGCATTGATGAACGTAGTGCTCAATGCAGTGGATGCTTCTCCAGCAGGTAGCGCGATCATTCTCCGCAGTCATAACGGAAATCAGAAGGTCTGCATTGATGTGGAGAATGCAGGGCCGCCGATTCCGGAGGGAGTACTGAGCAGAATCTTTGAGCCGTTTTTCACCACCAAGCCTCGCGGAACGGGACTGGGGCTGGCCATCGCCCGCAACATCGCCCGGGCTCAAGGAGGAGATCTTGTGATCGCCGCCAACAGTCCGGACCGAGTTTGTTTTTCACTGATCCTTTCAGCCTGGAACGACAAGCACGAATAGAAAGCCAGAAACAATGGGAAGAATTTTAATTGTCGATGATGAACCGAGCATGCGCCGTATTCTGACGTCGAACCTGCGCCAGGACCAGCATCAGATATGGGAAGCCTCCGGCGTCGAGGAGGCCCAACGCAGTCTGGCCGCGAATGATTTTGACGCGGTCATCACCGATCAAAAAATGCCGGACGGAGAAGGCTTATCAGTTCTCCACTCGGCGCACGAAAGCGATCCCACGCTCCCTGTGATTCTCCTGACCGCCGTGGCCACCATCGAACTCGCCGTCGAAGCCATGCGCCAGGGAGCATTCGATTTCCTCACCAAACCATTTCAGCCTGAGGTCGTGCGCGCCACCGTGCGCCGCGCCTGCGAGCGCACTCGCCTGCTCCGCGAAAACATCCTGCTGAAGGATGCGGTCGTCCGCCTGGAAGGAACTTCTGAAATTTACGGGGACAGCCCGGCGATCGGCGAGGTGCGCGAACGGATTGCCCGCGTGGCTCCCACTAGCGCCACTGTCCTTATTACTGGCGAAACCGGCACGGGCAAGGAACTTGTCGCGCGCGCCATACACCGCAATAGTTCGAGAGCTGCCAAGCCTTTCGTTGCCGTGAACTGTGCCGCGTTCACGGAGACCCTTCTCGAAAGCGAACTGTTCGGTCATGAGAAAGGCGCGTTTACCGGAGCGGACCGCCAGCGCCAGGGATTGTTCGAGGCCGCCCACGAAGGCACCCTATTCCTCGATGAAGCCGGCGAGATGTCGCTGGCTGCTCAAGCCAAACTGCTTCGCATTCTCACCGACGGTCAACTCCTGCGCGTTGGTTCCACCCGGCCGCGGCACGTGGACGTCCGCGTCCTGGTAGCGACTCATCGCAATCTGGACCGGCGAGTCAAGGAAGGCTTGTTCCGCGAGGATCTGTTCTACCGGCTAGCCGTCGTGCCGATCCACATCCCACCATTGCGGGACCGGCGGGACGACATTGCCGGCCTGAGCGACGTCTTCTGCCACCAGGTTGCGACCGAACTGAAGATGGCGAAGCGCAGGCTGACTCCTGAAGCGTTGCAGAAATTGCAGCAATACCGCTTTCCCGGAAACCTGCGCGAGTTGAGGAACCTGATCGAACGCGCCTACATTCTGACCAGCAATCAGGAGATTGGCGCTGCCGACTTGCCTCTCGCGTTACACGAGGCCTTGCCCAGCAGCGGTAATGGCAGCGCTCATGCCCCCGGACTATCCATCCCATTTGCTGACTCGTTTGACCTGACCGGGGTTCTCGAGGGTGCTGAGAAGGAACTAATCCTTCGCACCTTGAATTCCACCCGCGGTGCGCAAGCCGAAGCCGCGCGCCGCATGGGACTTTCCCGCAGTGCCCTGGCCTACAAACTCACGAAGTACGGAATCCGCTCCGCCGAATAGCCGGGGCCGAATGCCGTTGGGGCATTCAGAACTAGGTGGACCTCAAAGAATTTAATGGGTCCGCTGAGGCGGCACGAATTGCCGGAAGTGCCGACGCGAGCAGAGCCACGAGCAGCATGATCAGCACACTCCCGGTGTAGATGAGCGGGTCGGTCGCACTTACCTCGAAGAGGAATGAAGTCACAAGCCGCGATGCTGCGACTGAACCGACGACACCGAGCGCGCATCCGAGCAGAGCTAATTTCGCTCCTGCAATTACAACCAACCGAGCAATTGAGGTGCGCTGGGCACCGAGGGCCATGCGGATGGCGATCTCGTGAGCGCGCTGCGACACAGAAAAAGCTACGACCGCGTAGATTCCGGTGATGGCCAGCAGCAGAGCGCCAAGGGCGAATGCGCTTATCAGGTCGGTGTTGAAGCGGCGTGGCGCCTCCACGCTGGAAATCATCTCATTCATGGATTGCACTTGCTGCACGGCCAGCTGAGGATCGATTTCAGCGATAGTCGAACGCAGAACTCGACTCATCTGCTCCGTAGGAAGCGCAGAGCGGAGAGCTACGTACCCGCTGGCGGCGTCAGTGAGCTTTCCAGCATAACCAGTGCCGTAGAGAGTGGCCGGCTGCTCAGCAGGCGTGTACCACTGGTCATGGTCGGGCTCATCCCGCGAACCCATCTTTGTGTCACCCACAACTCCGATGACGGTGGCCCACGGGGAGGGTTTCGTTGGGCCGCCGACGTGCATCCGCTTGCCGATCGCGTTCTCACCGGGCCAGCAATGCTTCGCCATAGACTGGTTGATAATCAGTACCGGGAGCGTGTCGGCGCGATCGTTCTCTGTGAAGTAGCGGCCTTCGAGAAGTGGAATGCCCATGGCATGGAAGTAGTCACCGAACGTAGTGGTGAACATCGCGAATTCGAGCTTCCACGATGCCGCAGGTCTGTCCTCGATGGTGTATGCAGACCCTCCCACAAGTCCGGAGGCCGGCAGGGCGCTGGTGATGCCGACTGCAATGATGCCGGGTTTTACCGAGAGCCGGTCGACTACTGCGCGATCGAACGACTGGGCAGAAGTTTCCGTGGAATATTGCTGAAGGGGTAGTTGATAACCCGCAACCACAACATGGTCGGGACGGAAGCCGGGATCGACCGTGAGCATTTTCTGAAAGCTGCGTAGGAAAGCTCCGGAAACCGTAAGTAGCACCAGAGCAACGGCGATCTCCGCCACCACCAGCCCTGAACGCAACCAGGTATGACTTGAGGCAGCCGTACCCGTTCGTCCACCTTCGTTGAGGCTTTCTCTGAGATTGGTGCGCAGGGCCGCGAAGGCGGGCGCAAGGCTGCAGAGAATGCCAGTGGCCAAGGCGAGGAGGATCGCGAAGGCGGTTACAGCGGCGTCTATGGAAACGGAACCGACGCGCGGTAGCGAATCGGGCAGGAGGCTCAGGGTGGTTCGAATGGTGATGGCGGCCAGTGCCAAACCCAGCACACCTCCCGCCGCACCGAGCAGCAGGCCTTCGAAAAGCGATTCGCGCACGATAACGCCGGTTCGCGCACCGAGAGCCAGTCGAACCGCATACTCGCCACGCCGCCGAATCGCACGGACCAACAGCAGACCGGCCACATTGAGAGCGGCAATCAGCTGCACAATCGTCACGGAAAGAAATAAGGTGCGTAACACCGGTCTTGCCTCGGCAACGTCATACTCCAGCAGGGGCGTGACCCGTCCTTGAATGTGAATGACCGACTGCCCGGCCGGAAGAGTACGCATCACCTGCTGGGCGACCCGGTCGGCATCCTGCCCAGCCTGCGAGAGCGTGATGCCATCCTTTAGCCGGGCGACTAGGTGATATCCCCAGAAACCGGCGTGCTGGTCCGAGAGTTCATCCGCGGTCAGGCTCATCGGCACCCAGAGCTGTGTCTGATCGAGCAGTCCACTTCCCACGGGGAAATCAAAATTGCGCGGCATTACGCCGATGATCGAGTAGATCTTGCGATCGAGAGTGATTGAACTGCCCAGAATGTGGGGATCGCGGTGATAACGGTTGACCCAAAGCGCATAACTAATGATAGCGAGCGGCTGATGGGCATCCTCTTCTTGCTGTGTAAAGAGGCGGCCGAGAATGGGATTCACGCCCAGAGTTGCGAGGGCCCCTCTAGTCAGGCGGGCGCCATCAACCTCCTCCGGAGTATCGCGGCCAGAAACTTCATAGGTTGCCGTGATGTAGCCGCCCATGGAGGAAAACGCGCTACTTGCATTCGAGTAAATCCCGATCTCTCGCGCCGTGACGGGCGTACCTGGTCCTTCACCCAGGCGATCTCCCAGCAGAACCAGGCGGTCCGGATCCTTGAAGGGCAGCGGGCGCAGAAGGATACCTTCGATCAGCGAAAACACCGCAGTGGTGGCCCCGATCCCCAGAGCCAGCATGAGAATGACCGTCAAGCTGAAAGCCGGCGCCTTTAACAGGCGGCGGAGCGCAAATCGGAAATTCTGTGCGATTGTGTGCATGCAACCTCCCACGCCCCAGGTTTCGCCCTCAAAAATTGATTCATTAGACACAGAACATCGTGAGCTTTTCAATCGGCAAGATGTTTTTTTGGCTTAGAGGGCTGCGCCAGCACTGTCCATCTCCGGACAGTGGAATCCCCTAGCGGACATCTCGGCCCTGTCTGGATGTTATGTAAGGCGTTTATCTCTCACGCTTTCAGTCGGTTGCACGCCTGCCAGAGTGGTCTGCTACTTGCCAATTCCTTTAGTGATGGATATCGCCCGCCCAGAATTTAAGGAAAAAAAACGCCGCCGCCAGATCGCCATTGCGGCAATTGTCGTGGTTGTCGTCGCCGTGTTGACAGTCATCGTGTACCGATTGAGGCCCGCTGCGCCGACGGTAGAGCGCGGCACCGTCTGGACCGATTCCGTGAAGCGCGGCTCGATGCTGCGCCAGGTTCGCGGCATCGGATCGCTGGTCCCGTCGCAGGAGTCAGTTCTGCAGATCCCGGCTCAAACCGAAGCTACGGTTTTGCGCATTCGCATGCTGCCCGGCTCACAGGTGAAGCCCGACAGCGTCCTATTAGACATGAGCAACCCTCAGGTCGAGCAGGCCGCGATCGACGCACATCTGCAGTGGAAAGCCGCTGAGGCCGAGTTACAGAGCCAGCGCATGAAGCTCGAAAGCGACTACATGAATCAGAAGGCGGGCGCAGCCACGGTCAAAGCGGACTACACCCAAGCCCAACTACAATCGCAAACCGATAAAGCTCTTTACGACCTCGGGGTCATTTCCGGACTGGCTTACAAAGCTTCCAAAGGCAAGGCGGACGAACTCACTATTCGGAACAGTCTTCAAGATCAAAGTCTGGCCAGTTCGCAGAAGGCGATTGACGCGCAGTTGGCCGAGCAGCAAGCCAAAGTTGAGCAGATGAAAACTCTGGCTGAGCTGAAACAGAAGCAACTGGACGCGCTCAAAGTTCGCGCCGGAATCGAAGGAATCCTGGTGGATCTTCCTCTTCATGTGGGCGAACACGTCGCTCCCGGCGCAATGCTCGCGAAAGTGGTGCAGCCGAACCATCTCATGGCCGAACTGAAGGTGGCAGAGACCCAGGCTCGGGACGTGCACGACGGTGAGCAAGCCTCCATCGACACTCACAACGGCGTTATTTCCGGTACCGTGATGCGCGTCGATCCGGCGGTACAAAACGGAACTGTGACCGTGGACGTCAAACTCATCGGTGATCTGCCTCCCGGTGCGCGGCCTGATCTGAGCGTAGACGGAACCATCGACCTGGAGCGGCTCGACAATGTTCTATACGTCGGGCGTCCGGCCTTTGGGCAGGAGAACAGCACGATCAGCCTTTTCAAACTCGATCGCGATGGACACGACGCAGTCCGCGTTCCGGTGAAAGTGGGCCGGGCCTCTGTAAATTCCATCCAGGTGGTGGATGGACTGCGCGAGGGCGACACCGTCGTGCTCTCGGACATGTCACGTTGGGACAACACTGACCGTATTCGGCTCCAAGACTAATAAATCCAAGCGAGGAACTCATGACAGAAGCTGGCCAACCGCTGATTCAGATCTCGGATATGACAAAAGTTTTCTACACCGATGAGATCGAGACGCATGCACTCTCTGGTGTCCACCTCTCGGTAAGCAAAGGCGAGTACGTCGCCATGTCGGGGCCGTCAGGCTGCGGCAAGTCGACGCTGCTATCGATTATCGGCTTGCTCGATACTCCGACGACCGGCCGCTATATGCTGAACGCCAAGCCGGTCGAGAATCTCGATTTTGCCGAGCGCGCCCGCATTCGCAACCAGGAGATCGGATTTATCTTCCAGAGTTTCAACCTCATCGGCGACCTCACCGTCTACGAGAACGTCGAATTGCCGCTGACCTACCGGCAGCGAATGCCCTCGGCCGAGCGCAAGACGCGTGTTATGGAAGCCCTGGAGCGCGTCGGCATGGCGCACCGTGTCCGGCACTATCCGTCGCAGCTCTCCGGCGGTCAGCAGCAGCGTGTGGCCGTGGCCCGCGCATTAGGAGGCAAGCCCTCAATCCTGCTGGCTGATGAGCCTACCGGAAACCTCGACTCTCGCAACGGCGAAGCCGTCATGGAGTTGCTCGCCGACCTTCACCGCGATGGCGCCACCATCTGCATGGTGACCCACGATCCGCGCTTTGCCAAGCATGCGCAGCGCGAAGTGCATCTCTTCGACGGCAAAGTCGTGGCCGAAGAAGAACTCAAGAAGCTCATGGCGGACGTGCAGGCATGAGTGGCCTTGGCCAGGACGTGCGTTACGCATTGCGGCAGTTACGCCGGAATCCCGGTTTTGCTGCCATCGCGGTGCTCACGCTGGCCCTTGGCATCGGCGCCAATAGCGCTATCTTCAGCGTTGTTGACGCGGTCGTCCTGCATCCTCTTCCCTATCGCGATCCCAAGCAGCTTGTGCTCGTCAAGGAACGGATTCCGATGGCCAGTCCGGAGCCGGTCCCCGTTTGCGCCCCTGACGTGGTTCAGCTGCAACGCGAGAATCAGGTATTCAATAGCGCGGCAGCTTTCGTCGGTGGAGCATTCGACCTTTCGGGTCAAACTGCTCCGCAGCGGGTCGTTGCCGAACGCGTGAATTCCAACTTGTTTTCTGTGCTTGGGGCCGAGCCCGCAGTTGGCCGGATCTTTACCGCTGACGAAGATCAGCCGGGACATCTCGTTGCCATGTTGAGTTATGGCATCTGGCAGCGACGATTTGGATCCGACGCTCATATCCTCGGCCAGACCATCACGTTAGATCGCCGTCCCTATACGGTCGTCGGAGTGATGCCGCAAAGCTTTACCTTCCCGCTGCCCGGAATGGCGCAGGGAGAGCCGGCAGATGTCTTTGTTCCCATGGCATTCACGCACGACGAGCTGAGTGCGATCGGCGACAACTTCAATTTCAGCATGATCGCCAGACTCAAGCCGGGTGTGAGTCTGGCTCAAGCCGATGCCGATCTGCTGACTATCGCTCACCATATCGTCGAGACCTATCCCCCGCAGTTTCGCGACTCAGTGAAGCTCGAAGCGCTTGCACTCCCGCTCACGGATCAGGTTGTTGGGAATGCAAAAACTTTACTCTTGTTGCTGCTGGGCGCAGTCGGATTCGTGCTGCTGATCGCTTGCGCGAATGTAGCCAATCTTCTGTTGAGCCGAGCCGCAGACCGGCAGCGGGAATTAGCGCTTCGCCGCGCACTGGGCGCGAAGACCATTCAGCTTTTCCGCCAGTGGACGGTGGAAAGCATGTTGCTCGCCGCTATCGGCGCAGGCCTCGGACTGGCGCTTGCGTTCTGGACGACTGAGACTCTCGTGCATCTGATTCCGGCGAGCATTCCGCGCGTGAACGAGATCAGCGTGAACCTTCCCGTGCTCGCCTTCACCTTGGGACTCGCGGTCATCACGGGTTTGGTGTTCGGCATTGTTCCGGCATTTGCGGCCACGCGAACGCAATTGAGTGACGCCCTGAAAGAGGGCGGCCGCAGCGCGGTGCAGGGGCCGCAGCATCATCGCATGCGCGCGGTGCTGGTGGTGGCGGAGATCGCGCTGTCCATGGTGCTTCTGGTGGGAGCAGGCCTTCTCGTGCGTAGTTTTCAGCGCGTACTCGAAACCAACACCGGTGTGCAATCTGAACACGTCCTTACCGCATCGCTGAACTTGCCCGAGGCGCAGTACGCCGAGTCCAAGCAGGTGCGCAGCTTCTATCGTGATCTGATGTCCCGATTGGAGCAATTGCCTGGAATCAAAACGGCAGGCGCTTCCACCGATCTGCCGCTGGAAGGAAGCTGGCTTGAGATCTTTACTCCCGAAGGTTATCAACCTCCGCCGGGAGCGAGCCTCAATACCTGCTTTAACTCGATGATTCTGGGAAATTATCTGCAGACCATCGGTGTGCCGCTGATCCACGGCCGATTCTTCACCGAACAAGACAAACTGGACTCTACTCCAGTGGTGATTGTGAGCGAATCGCTCGCTCAGCGTTACTGGCCCAATCAGGATCCTGTCGGTAAGCGGATCAAACAAGGGCCTCCGGAGTCGACTGACCCCTGGATCACGATCGTTGGGGTAGTCGGCGATGTAAAGCAGCGTTCGCTCGACACGCCTACCGCGCCTCACACCTACCGGCCGTTCGCCCAATACGATCCACCCGCAAAGGCTTTGAATCTGGCCGTTCGTGCGACGGGTGATGCAACGAGCGTTGGCTCTGAGGTCAGGATGGCAGTGTGGGGCTTGGATCGCGAACTGGCGGTCGCTCAGGTTCGCACCATGGATCAAGTCATCCACGAGTCGACTGCCTCGCGGCGCTTTACTCTCCTTCTTCTTGCTGCTTTTGCTCTGATGGCCGTAGTTCTGGCAGCCATCGGCATCTACGGCGTGATCGCATACACCGTAGTGCGCCGCACTCACGAAATTGGAATTCGGCTGGCATTAGGAGCGCACCAGCATGACGTGATGCGCCTGGTTCTCGGACAAGGTCTGCGCCTGGCAATCATCGGTATGGCCATCGGCTGTGCAGCGGCTTTCTTTCTATCCCGCTTGCTGGCGAGCCTGCTGTTCGAAGTTCGTCCGACCGATCCCGTCACCTTTGCCGGTGGAATGTTGTTTCTGGCAGGCATTGCGATGCTGGCCAGCTACATCCCTGGACGCCGCGCAGCAAAAGTCGATCCGGTGGAGGCTCTGCGCTACGAATGAGCGGCTATGGGAACCTTACTCCAAGACGTTCGATACGCGCTGCGCCAATTGCGGAAAGCCCCGGGCTTTGCCTGCACTGCAATTTTTATTTTGGCGCTCGGCATCGGAGCCACTTCGGCAATCTTTAGCGCTCTGAACCCAATCCTGTTTGAGCCCTTGCCGTACCCTCATGCCAGCAAGATCATGACTATCTGGTACCTGGGTGACGACGGTACCCGCGCTCCTCAAACTTTCCACACTTACCGCGAGGTTGCGGAACGCAACCATTCCTTTGAAACCCTTGCTGTTTTTAAGCCGTGGCAGCCAACTCTGGTCGGCGCAGATCAACCCGAGCGACTCGATGGCCAGCAGGTCAGCGCCAACTTCTTCCGTGTTTTGGGTGTGCGGCCGGTTCTGGGACGAGACTTCCAGCTCTCGGACGATGTCTTCCAAGGCCCCAAGGTCGTCATCCTCAGCAATGGTTTATGGCGACGACGCTTCGGTGGCGACGAGTCAATCATCGACCGTGGAGTTCAACTCAACGGCACCACCTACACCGTGATCGGCGTGATGCCGAGCTCTTTTGAAAACGTGCTGGCTTCGTCAGCGGAAGCGTGGTCGCCTCTCCAGTACAACCCTGGAAACATTAGTTCGACGGATACGCGGGAGTGGGGCCATCACTTGCGGATGGTGGGCCGTTTGCGTCCGGGGATCAGTCAGAAGCAGGCCAACAGCGATCTGGCGTGGATTGCAAAGACTCCAGTGCCGGAATTCCCGCGGGTTCGTTGGGCATCTCTCGATCACGGACTCATTGCAGAAAGACTGCAGGACGATCTCACCAGGGGAATCAAGCCCGCGCTGCTGGCGGTGTTCGGAGCGGTGATCCTGGTTCTGCTCATTGCCTGTGTGAATGTCACCAATCTGGTGCTCGCGCGTGGAGCGCAACGCCAGGGTGAGATTGCGATGCGGGCCGCGCTGGGCGCCGCACCTCCGAGGCTGATCCGCCAGCTCATAACCGAGAGCCTGCTGCTGGCGATCATGGGCGGTGCGTTGGGGCTGATGATCACGCAGGCCGGCATCCGTCTGTTGATCGCTCTCAGTCCCGCAGGATTGCCGCGGGTGAATGCGATTCGGCTGGATGGCACCGTGCTGGCCTTCGCCTTCGCGATTACCGCGGTCATTGGCGTTCTGGTCGGACTCATCCCCGCATTCCATGCTTCGCGCAGGGACCTGCACAATGCACTGCAGAACAATTCGCAGCGCACCACAGACGGGCACCAGGCCACCCGCCGCACGTTTGTAGTAGCCGAAGTCGCGCTGGCGCTGGTGCTGTTGGTCAGCGCCGGCTTGCTACTCCACAGCTTGCGGCGATTGCTCGCCGTTCCACCGGGCTTCAATGCCTCCGGTGTGCTCAGCCTGCAGGTGCAAACCTACGGACATAAATATGATGACGACCAGGCCCGCCATCAATTCTTTGCGCAGGCACTCGATGCGGTTGCCCAAGTGCCCGGTGTTACCTCTGCTGCCTTTACCAGCCAGTTGCCGCTGAGTGGCGATTTCGATGCCTACGGCGCGCAGTTCGAAGAGGATAGCCCCGAAAATGCTTATCCCGCGTTCCGCTATTCGGTTACACCGCGCTACTTCCAGGTGCTCGGAATCCCGCTGCGGCACGGTCGCCTACTCGATGAGCACGATACTGCGAACACCCCGCCGGTCATTCTTATCAGCGAGTCGTTAGCCAAGCGCCGCTTCCCTAATATCGATCCGATTGGCAAGCGTGTACGGGTCGGCGGGCTGACTACATCGCCAGTCTTCACTGTGGTCGGCGTGGTTGGAGATGTCAAACAAATGTCGCTCGGTCTAGACGACGGCGATGCGGTGTACACCACGACCACACAATGGCACTGGGCCGATGGAACTTTGTCTTTGGTAGTCCGCACTCACGGCGATGCTGCCAGCTATGTGGCCGCCATCAAGAAGGCAATCTGGTCGGTGGACAACGAACAATCGATCGTGCGAGTCGCCATGATGGATGACCTGCTCGCCGCTTCCGCCGCCGAGCGGCGCTTTGTTCTTCTCCTCTTCGAGGCGTTTGGGCTGGTGGCATTGACGCTTGCCGCAACCGGCCTCTACGGAGTTCTCTCGGGCAGCGTCACCGAACGCACCCGCGAAATTGGAGTGCGCTCCGCTCTGGGGGCAACGCGCCAGAGCATCGTTGCGCTGATCTTACGTCAAGGGATGACGCTCACCGGGCTTGGCCTCGTACTTGGTCTGGTGGGAGCGGTGGCGGCAAGTCAAGCCATTGCATCCATGCTGTTCGGCGTGTCACGACTGGATCCATTCACCTATGTGGGGGTGGTTCTGCTGCTGGCAATCGTTTCCGTCATTGCGTGCGCTGTGCCCGCATGGCGCGCAGCCAGAATCGATCCGTCCATCGCACTGCGCTGCGAGTAAGTGGGGAAAATCGTATGAACGGTGTGCTTCAGGATCTTCGCTATGCATTCCGCCAGTTGCTCAAGAGCCCCGGCTTCACCGTGGTGGCTCTAGCCACTCTGGCTTTGGGCATTGGCGCCAACACGGCAATCTTCAGCGTGGTGAACGGTGTACTGCTCCGTCCTCTTCCATTCCATGATCCCGGCAAGCTCGTTCGCGTCTGGCACGTACCGCCCGCCAAGAGTTTTCCGGGCATGACCCGGTTCTCGGTTTCGGCGGCGAATTATCTCGACTGGCAGAACCAGAATCACGTCTTCGAGCAAATGGCGATCTACACCTACCGAGGCTTTACCCTCACCGGTACCGGCAAGGCTGAGCAGGTAGATGCGTGCGCGGTTTCTCCGGAATTCTTCCAGACCCTGTCTGTTCAGCCAATGCTCGGCCGCGCGCTCCTGCCGGAGGAAGAGCAGCCCGGCCGCTCCAACGTCGTGGTACTGAGCTATCGCTTCTGGCAGGAACATTTTGGGTCAAATCGAGATATCGTCGGCCACGACATCACCATCGATGGCCGAAACTTCCTGCTCGCCGGAGTAATGCCGCCGGATTTCGCCTTCCCTGAATTTGCTCAGATGTGGACGCCTATGGCCTGGACGGACGCGGAGCGTGCGGTGCGCGGCGAACATCACTATGTAGTCATCGCCCGCCTCAAGCCCGGCGTCGATGTGCACCAGGCAAATGCGGAGATGAACACCATCTCCAGCCGGCTCGAGCAACTGTATCCCGCAGACGACAAGGGCTGGGGAGCGATCGTCGTGCCGCTGCATGACGACATGGTCAGCGACGTTCGGCCTGCCATGCTGGTCTTGCTCGGTGCAGTGGCTTGCGTACTGCTGATCGCATGCGTCAACGTAGCGAATCTCATTCTGGCGAAAGGTTTCAGCCGGCAAAAAGAGATCGCCATTCGCACCGCGCTGGGCGCCAGTTCGTCGCGCGTGTTGCGCCAGGTGCTCACCGAATCCGTTTTTCTTTCTGTAATGGGGGGAGCGCTGGGCCTGACCTATGCCCCATTTGGCGTACGGCTGATTAAGGCCTTCCTCGCGGACAAGCTTCCGAAATCGATCGAGATCAGCCTCGACCTCAAGGTGCTTTTGTTCACGGCGGCAGTTTCGTTGCTGACAGGCATTCTTGCGGGAATCCTGCCAGCCCTGCGCCTGGCTCGCGAAAATGTGAGTCAGACTCTTAAGCAGGGTCTCGGCCGCACCGACACCGATGCGACTGGGCATCGCACAAGGAACGCTCTCGTCGTCTCCGAGGTCGCACTCTCCCTTGTTCTTCTGATTGGCGCCGGGCTGTTGATTCGCAGCTTTCAGCGTCTGCACAATGTGAATCCAGGATTCGATTCTCATGGCGTTCTGACGGCGAGCGTCGAAGTCGCACAGAAAAAATTCCCCCAGCCCGCCGGCCAGGCACAGTTTTTCGACCAGGTGCTTCAGCGTGTGCGCTCTCTCCCTTCCGTCGTTTCCGCCGGTGTGATCGATGACATCCCTCTCGACGGAAATGGATCCCACCAGCCCATTGCGATCGAAGGCAGGCCCGTGGTTGCGATGTCCGAGCAGCCGGAAGTCGATGTGCGCCTGGCCAGTCCCGGATACATGAGCGCCATGCGCATTCCTATTCTGCGTGGACGCGATCTCAACGACACCGACGTAGCGGGGCGGCCCGGTGCTGTCCTGATCAGCCAATCGATGGCCCGGCAGTTTTGGCCGAACGAAGACGCCATCGGAAAGCATCTGACGCTTACTTTCTCCCCGGATCTTCCACGCGAAGTAGTCGGGATCGTGGGCGACGTCAAACTCGATGGCTTGGACCAGACTCGGCCCGCAGTCGCCCTCTACTCCTCCCTTGATCAAGTGTCAGTGCCCGCCATGGGGGGATGGCGTTCATTCCCGATGATCCTGGTGGTGCGTACTGCCACAAGTCCCGCAGCAGTCGTGTCAGCAGTCACGGATGCGGTGCATCAGGTTGATGCGGATATTCCCCTGCGCAACATCCTGACCATGGACGACGTGGTAGCAACTTCATTGCAGCAACAGCGATTCGACACATGGCTGCTCGGCGCCTTCGCTGGACTCGCCCTGATCCTGGCGGCCATCGGAATCTACAGCGTGCTCTCCTACAGCGTGAAGCGTCGCGTGGGTGAAATCGGAATCCGCATGGCTTTGGGCGCGCGCCTCGGCGATGTGCTGCGCATGGTCATCATCGAGGGCATGAAGCCCACTCTGCTCGGACTGGCTATCGGAGTCATCGCTGCGCTGGCTTTCGGCCGCGTCATGTCGAGCCTGATTTACCAAATCGCGCCCCGCGATCCCCTGACATTTCTGACGGTGACCGTCCTGCTGGGCGCAGTTGGATTTCTAGCGACCGTCATTCCCGCCTATCGGGCGTCGAAAGTTGATCCCATGGTGGCCCTGCGCGACGAGTGAGGATGCAGATGATGAACAAGCTCATCCAGGATATTCGGTACACCGCGCGCCAGCTTCGGAAGAATCCGGGCTTCACGACAGTTGCCGTCCTGACCATTGCACTGGGGATCGGGGCGGCTACAGCCATGTTTAGCCTGGTCGACCGCACGCTTTTTCGCAGCCTGCCTTACCCGCAGGACCATCAACTTGTCTCGGTCGGAGTAACGGCGCCCATTATCGATGGCGAATTTCTTTTCGCAGGGAACTACCTCGATTGGCGACAACATCAGACCGCCTTCAAGAGCTTCACTTCCACGACCGGAGTTCGAGATTGCGATCTTACCGATGACCATCCTGTGAGAGTTGCGTGTGCTGCCGTGGCTTCGACTTTTCTGTCGACGTTTGCAATCCAGCCCATCCTCGGCCGCAGTTTTACTCCTGAAGAGGATCGGCCCAACCCACCTAAAGTCGCGTTGCTGGCGTACCCATTGTGGCAGGATCGCTTCGGTCGGGACCGTGGTGTGATCGGCCGCATCATTTCCGTGGATGGCCACCCGACCCAGATTGTCGGAGTGTTGCCACGCGATTTTGAATTCCCAAACCTCGCTCACACAGATCTTCTGGTCCCACAAGCGCTGGACGAGTCCATGGTGCAGCGCAAAGAACTCGGCCCGGTGGTTCGCGTATTCGGGCGCATGAAGCCGGGCGCAACCCTCGAACAGACGCAGGCAGAACTGCAGCCTCTCTTCAACGACTTCGTACAATCGGCCCCGCCAAATTTCCGCCAGGTGCTCCGGCTGCAAGTTCGCTCAATCCGCGACTTGCAAGTGCACGATTCAAAGCGTGCCGCATGGCTGCTCTTGTTATCTGCCTTTGCGGTCCTGCTGATTTCCTGTGCGAATGCCGCAAACCTGGTGCTGGCGCGCAGTGCGGCCCGGCGCCAGGAACTGGCGGTACGTTCCGCGCTAGGGGCCGGACGCCTGCGTCTGTTCCAGCAAAGGCTCACGGAGAGCATTGTGCTCGCCGTGGTAGGCGGCATTGGCGGTACAGCGCTGGCCTATTTCATCGTTCGAATATTCGTCTCGCTGGCTCCCGCGGGGATTCCCCGGCTGTCCGATGCCACGATCGATCCTCGAATTCTATTTTTCGCGCTGCTTCTTTCGCTCATGTCGGGAGTCCTTTTCGGAGCCGCGCCTTCGCTGGAAAAGCCGATACAGATGCTGGCCGTGAACGCAGCCTCCGGTGTGCGGCGTGGCACCTTGCGGAAGGCGTTGCTGATTACTCAGGTGTGGATGGCGGTGGTTTTGCTCGCCAGCGCATCTTTATTTGTCCGCAGCCTGCGCAATCTCGAAACCGAGCCTCTCGGCATCAACACGGAAAACATCGTGACCGCGCAGTTCACTCTCGGTCAGCAAAAGTATTCGACCGCGAAACAGCGGCTTGCATTTTTCGAAGAAGTCGAAAGGAAGCTGCAGCAGCTTCCCGGGATCCGCTCTATCGCACTCACAGACTCTCTTCCTCCGAATGCTCCCAGCCGCACCATGCCCTTTTTCGCTTTACAGGCCGAGGGCCAGCCGCCGCTCCCTGACAGTGAAGGGGTCGGAGGCGTCGTAGGCTGGCGCGACGTTACGCCCGACTATTTCTCTGTGCTCGGAATCCCGCTGCTTCGCGGCCGCGCATTTACGGAGCAGGACCGCGCTCCTCAAGCGCACACCATCATCCTCAATCAGGCTTTGGCAAAGCGCCTGTTCCCCAACGAAGATGCACTGGGCAAGGCGGTTCAGTTTCATACGGACCGCGCGGCGTTGAGTGCTCCGTGCACTGTCATCGGAATCACCGCCAACGCGCAGAACCAGGGATTAGGCGCACAGGCCGGGCCCGAGTACTACATGGTGCGGCACCACACCGACAGCGACATCGTGTTTAACTATCCCGATTCGCAGCGCGTCAGCATGGTCGTGCGCAGCGCGATCCAGACGCAAGCGGTCGCAGAGGAACTGCGAACTGCGGTCGCGTCGCTCGATCCCACGGTTCCAGTTGAGACAACCACGTTAAGCCAGAGTGTCGCAAAACTCGCTGAGCGGCCTCGCTTCAGTGCGGCTCTTCTTTCATTCTTTGCCATCGTCGGGCTGCTGCTTACTGCGTTGGGAATTTACGGCGTCGTCTCCTTATTAGTGAATCAGCGGGCGCAGGAGATTGGCATTCGCATGGCCTTGGGCGCGACGCGCAAGAACGTAGTCGGCATGATGGTCTGGCAGGCGTCGGTATGGATCGTCGCTGGAGCCGCAGCCGGAATCGTCGGCTCGCTCGCCATCGCGCGTTGGATCGGTTCGTTGCTGTTCGGCATACGCGCCAACGATCCTGCAACCTTGGCGGCAGCCGTTCTGGCTTTGGTTGTGGTGGCAATGATGGCTGCATGGATACCCGCCCGCCGCACCGCGAAGGTCGACCCCATGCGTACGTTGCGCTACGAGTAAGGACCTATGGAAACCGTAATGCAGAACATTCGTTACGCACTACGCCAGTTGCGCAAGTATCCGGGATTCACCGGCATAGCAGTGCTCACTTTGGCAGTTGGAATCGGCGCCAATGCCGCCATCTTTTCGCTTGTGAATCAGGTTCTGCTGAAGCGCTTGCCGGTTGCCGAACCGGATCGCCTGGTCATGCTCAGGTTCACGGGTTCGGACACCGGCCACACGAGCGCATATGGAGGCACCGCGGAAGATTATTTCTCCTATCCGATGTACCGCGATCTGCGCGACCAAAATAGTGTCTTCTCAGGAATGCTTGCGGTGTTCCCCGCCCAGGTCGGAGTTCAGTGGCGCAACACTCCGAGCCTGGCGAACAGCGAATTGGTCAGCGGAAACTATTTTTCTATTCTGGGCGTCAGGCCCGCTCTGGGTCGGCTTTTTATCCCCGAGGATAGTGCAACTCGTGGCGCTTCCCCGTACGTTGTTCTCAGTTATCGCTACTGGACACAGCATTTCGGGTCCGATTCCTCCGTGATCAACCAGGGCATCCTGGTCAATGGCAATCCCTTCACGATTATTGGAGTATCGCAGCCCGGTTTTGACAGCGTGATAAGCGGAACCGTGCCCGATTTCTTTGTCCCGATCACGATGAAGGCACAGATGACCCCGTTATGGGACGAACTGGAAGATCGAAGATCGAAGTGGCTAAACATCCTCGCGCGTCTGAAACCGGGCATGACCGTGCAGCAGGCCGAGGCAGGAATCAATCCCTTGTGGAAGGCGCTGCGCGCGATGGAACTCCAGAGTATTACCACGAAAAGCCAGCGGTTCCGCGAACAGTTCGTTGCCAAGAGCTATCTGACACTGCTCGACGCCTCCAAGGGATTCTCTCCTCTGCGCGAGAATTTGCGCGTACCGCTTCTTATTCTGATGGGAATGGTAGGCCTGCTCGCCCTGATGGCGACGGCGAATGTCGGTAGCCTGCTATTGGTTCGCGCGGCTGGCCGCACGCGGGAAATGTCGGTGCGCTACTCGCTCGGCGCAACCCGCGGAAGGGTCATCGGCCAACTGCTGGTCGAAGGCCTCGCTCTCGGTCTGATCGGGGGGCTCTGCGGACTTGCCCTTTCACCGCTCTGTGCCAGGGGGCTGATCGCTTTGATCAATCCCACGGCCAGCACTGCCGGAATGACCCCGCTTTCTCCGGTTCCCGATTCGCGCGTCGTGTTGTTTTGCTTTGCCGTGTCGGTGACTGCCAGCATGCTTTTCAGTCTCGCGCCTATTCTCCAGTTTTATCGTCCCAAAGTGACGGCTGCTCTTAAGCAGCAAACCGGAACCGGCGAACTCGCTCATGCCCGATTCCGGCGACTGACTGTGGGTGTGCAGATTGGTCTCAGTGTTTTGCTGCTGGTCGGCGCAGGCTTATTCAGCCGCACATTGGCGAACTTGAAATCTGTCGATGTGGGTTTCGTAACTGACCGCTTGCTCACGTTCCAACTCGATCCGCACCTTGCCGGCTATCAGTCCAGTGCGGTCGCTCCCTTGTCCAAGCGATTGCTAGATACTCTCGGTTCTCAACCCGGAGTGCAGTCGGTGGGCATGACCGATGATCCGGTTCTGGCCCGATCCGATAACACATTCTCCATCGACGTTCCCGGATACCAGGCTCAGGAAGGGGAGCGGTTGAGCTTTGAGTGGGAGCACGTGACGCCCGGCTATTTCTCGACCTTGCAGCTTCCGCTCATCGCCGGTCGCGTATTTACAGATACAGACACCCCGACCACCTCGAAGGTCGTCGTGGTGAATGAGAGCTTCGTACGCAGGTTTTTTGGCAGTGCCGATCAAGCTCTGGGGAAGACTTTCTCGGTGGGCAAATCAAAAGACAAAGGTTTGGTCATCGTGGGAATCGTCAAAGATGCCAAGCATTTCAGTCTTCACGATTTACCCGCGCCAATTTTCTACACGCCTATCTTCCAGGATGCTGAACCGGGTGCGGTCGGAGTGTATGTGCGCACCCGGCAGGCGCCCGAAGCCGCAGCCAGCACGGTTCGTACAGCCGTAGCCGGGATCGATTCGAAGTTGGTCGTCGACTCTCTGCAGTCCATGAACTCGGAAATTGATACGACCCTGACCTCCGAGCGCATGCTTTCCTTCCTCGCCAGCACCTTTGGGCTGGTGGCGATTTTCATTGCTGCGATCGGCCTCTATGGTGTGCTGGCCTATTCCATTGCCCAGCGCACTCGTGAAATCGGTGTCCGCATGGCGTTGGGTGCAAGTCGGAGGGCAGTCGTCGGCATGGTCCTGCGCGAAGTGTTGACGATCACGGGATGGAGCATAGCCATTGCCATACCTCTATCGCTCGCCTTAGGAAGCTTCGTAAAAAGCCAGCTGTTCGGCATTTCGTACCGAGATCCCGCGATTTTGGCAATCGTCACGCTCGCGATCGCTACCGTCGCTTTGCTTGCGGCCTGCGTGCCGGCACGCCGGGCGGTTCGAGTTCAACCTATAACCGCTCTGCGCTACGAGTAAAAACCCATGACAGGACTTGGACAAGATTTTCGCTACGCATTGCGGCAGTTACGCAGGAATCGCGCATTCGCAGCCGTGGCAGCGATCACGCTGGCCCTTGCGGTGGGCGCAAACACTGCGATCTTTTCGGTCGTCAATACCGTCTTGTTAGCGCCCCTTCCGTATCGTCAGGTGGACCGCTTGATGATGATCTGGGAGCGGAATCCTTCTCGCGGCGAGCAAGCATTTCCAATTTCAGCCGGCGATTTTGCTTCGTGGAAGCAGGAAAACGATGTCTTTGAAGACATGGCCGCTTCCTATGACAACGAAGTTACGCTTACCGGTTCAGGCGACCCGAAGATGGTGATTGGATATGCATTCACGCCGAACTATTTCCGCATCCTCGATGTGGCTCCGCAGATGGGGCGTACCTTCACGGAACAGGAAGCGCAATCAAAAGCGCCTGTTGTCGTGCTCAGCGACAAGTTCTGGCGAACTACTCTTCATGGCGACCCACAAGTACTGGGCAAGGCGATAACTCTCGATGCCAAGCCTTCCACCGTAATCGGCGTGATGCCGCCTACGTTCAGCTACCCACCGAACACTGAACTTTGGATGCCGATTTCGCTAAGCGCCGACTCGGGAGATTTCGACCACCGTTACCTTCGCATCATTGGGCGACTCAAGCCGGGGATTTCCGTGGCGGAAGCGCAAGTTCGAATGGATGCGCTGGAACGTCGAATAGCCTCCCTCCATCCCGCAACCGAAGCCGGGAACGAAACCTGGGTCGAACCTCTCCGGCAGCACTTGTCCGGCGATATCCGCAAACCGCTGTTGGTATTGCTGGGGGCTGTCGCCATCGTTCTGCTGATCGCATGCGTGAACATTGCGGGTCTTCTGCTCGCTCGGGCCGCAGGGCGCAGGGCCGAGGTCTCGCTGCGAACGGCCATGGGCGCTTCTCGTTTCCGTCTGGTGCGGCAATTCCTCATCGAAAGCCTTTTGCTTTCATTGCCCGGCGGGTTCCTCGGGATCGGCCTCGCCTTCTGGAGTACTCGTTTTCTGGTAGCGATCTTCCCGAACAATGTCGCCAACCTGAGTATTCCCAAGGTGGAGTCCATCCCCTTGAACGCTCCAGTTCTCTGGTTCGCCCTTGGAATCACCGTGCTCTCCTCGGTGTTCCTGGGTGTTTTGCCTGCGCTGCAGTCAAGCCGCTCCAACGAGAGCGATGCAATGAAAGAGTCCGGCCGGGTTTTGGGTTCAGGTGCGCCGTCGGCGCGGACGCGACGCATCCTTACGACGGCCGAAATCGCGTTGTCCCTCGTCCTTCTGTCCGGCGCTGGATTGATGATCGACAGTTTTCGCCAGGTATATCGTCAGGATCTCGGCTTTCAGCCCGATCATGTTCTGGGGCTCGAGGTCTTTCTGCCTCGGAACCGCTACCCGTCTGAGCAGCCCCAAACGCGATTGTCGTTTGTGAGTGGCGTTCTCGAAAACTTGAAGGAGTTGCCCGGGGTTCAGTCGGTTGCGGCGACGAATTACCTTCCACTCACCGGATTCTGGGGAACAACGGACTTCCTGGTCCAAGGCAGAACGCCCGTCAACGAGTCGCAAAAGCCCACCGCTGACAGCCGCCTTGTTACTCCCGGGTACTTCTCGAGCATGGGCATCGCGCTTCTTCAGGGCCGCGATTTCATGGATTCCGATCGAATCGGGTCCGAGCAAGTCGCCATCGTGAATTCCACCCTTGCTCATCGTTACTTTGGCAACGAAGATCCTGTCGGAAAAATTGTCGAGTTGGAACGTGAAGCCCCTGTCAAGCGTTGGCGTGTCGTTGGCGTCGTCTCCGATGTGAGAGCTTTCGGTCCTGAAGAAGCCGCTCACGCCGATCTCTACCGTCCCCTGGCACAAGTTACTTTCCCTCTTCTGGGATTCGTTGTGCGCACTACTGGGGATCCGGGCCTACTGCTGAAATCGGCGCAGCAAGCCGTTTGGCGCGTGGATAAGGACCAGCCGATTTTCGACGCCATGCCGATGTCGCTGCTGGCCGCGCAGTCCTTAACCCTGCGTCGTACCAGCACCACGGTGCTCGCGAGTTTTGCCATCTTGGCGTTGCTTCTTGCTGCCGTTGGCTTGTACGGAGTGATGTCCTACTCGGTATCACAACGTACCCATGAATTCGGAATCCGAATGGCGCTCGGCGCCCGGCGTCAGGACGTGCTGCAACTTGTGCTTCGCAGCGGCATCCGTCTTGTGCTTGTCGGAGAGGCAATCGGCTTTGCCGCCGCTCTGCTGCTCGCGCGACTGTCATCTAGCCTGCTGTTCGGTGTGTCGCCAGGTGACCCCTGGATATTAGCAACGGCGCTCGCGGTTCTGACGTTAGTCGCCGTTGTCTCGTCCTACATTCCAGCCAGTCGCGCGACCAAGGTCGATCCTATGGTCGCGTTGCGTTACGAGTGAGAACAATATGACAGGATTCGTACAGGACTTTCGCTACGCACTGCGGCAATTGCGCAAGAGCCCAGGATTCGCGGCCACGGCCATCCTAATTTTGACGCTGGGCATTGCGGCCAGCACCGCCATCTTCGGCTTCGTGGATGCCGCGTTGATCAAGCCTTTGCCTTACCAGAATCCTTCGCAACTCGTGATGGTAACGGGGAGCGTGTCGGTTCTTCCGCGCGCCAATCTCTCCTACCCCGACTATCTCGACTGGAAGAAGTTGAACAAGGTCTTCACCTCCATGGATGTCTACCGCGATGAAGGCTTCCTGGTGCGCACTCCAACGGGGACAGAGCCGGTTCCAGCCACTCGCGTCAGCGACGGCTTCTTCCGTACCTTGGGAATCGCCCCCATGCTGGGACGCGATTTTTACTCGGGAGAAGATCTGCCCGAAGCGCCGAATACCGTCATCTTGAGTTATGCCACCTGGCAGAAACGCTTTGGTGGCCGAAAGGATGTCATCGGCGAACCCGTTTCGCTGAGCGGAGTCCCCTACACGATTGTCGGAGTTCTGCCGCAGAGCTTCCAATTCGCTGAGCAAGGAAGCTCCGAGTTCTGGGCCACGCTTCATCCCACGGATTCGTGTTCTCGCCGCCGAAGCTGCCACGACCTCATCGGCGTCGGGCGGCTCAAAGATGGAGTCACCGTTTCGATGGCATTGGCGAATATGACGGCCATCGCCCGGCAACTTGAGATTCAGTATCCCGCGGATAACCGAGGTCAGGGCGCATTTGTCGCGCCGCTGTCTGATGTAATCGTTAAAGATGTCCGCCCCATCCTGCTTGCTCTGCTTGGCGGCGCCGGACTGCTTCTAATCATTGCTTGCGTAAATGTCTCCAGCCTGCTGCTCGTCCGCTCAGAAAGCCGCAAGCGTGAAATCGCGGTTCGAGGTGCGCTCGGAGCCTCCCGCCTACGACTGATGCGTCAATTCACTACCGACGGGTTTGTGCTGGTCGCGGCGAGCTCGGTACTTGGCGTATTCCTCGCGCGCGCCGCCATGCAGGTTCTCACCAGCTTGATCTCGAAAGATATCTTGGTCGGAATGCCCTACTTGAGTGGGCTGGGACTGACTCTTCATGTGCTCGCGTTCGCTGGAGCCATTTCAGTTGCCGCGATCATCCTGTTCTCGCTTACGCCCCTTCTCCGTTTGCCGTTGAGAGAAATACGCGAAGGCCTCAATGAAGGCGGTCGTGGATACGCCGGAACTCTGTGGCGTCGCTTCGGCGCAAATCTGGTGGTTGTCGAGTTGGCAGTCGCGGTCGTGTTGCTGGTCGGCGCTGGATTGCTGGGTAAAAGCCTTTATCGCTTGCTCCATGTCGATATCGGCTTCCAAGCCGATCATCTCGCGACCGTCGGAATCGCACTCTCCGACGCCGCCTACCCGAAAGATGAACAACAAGTCGCGGTCGCTCGCCAAATTGTGGATCGCGTTTCGCATCTGCCGGGCGTAACCTCCGCCGGAATCACCAATCGCTTGCCCGTCAGCTTCAACGGCAACACCACCTGGATCCGGATTGTCGGCCATCCTTACAACGGGGAGCACAACGAGGTCAACGATCGTGAGGTCAGTTCCGCGTACTTCTCGACGATCAAAGCAAAGCTCCTAAGGGGACGCTATTTCACAGACGCTGATGATTCCACCAAGCCTCACGTGATGCTCATCAACCAGACGTTGGCACGGCGATATTTTGCCGGCGAAGATCCCATCGGCAAGAAGATTGGCGATACCGACCTTTCGCCAAAGTCGATTTACGAAATCGTTGGCATCGTCGAGGACGTGAAGGATGGCTCGCTGGATTCTGACATCTGGCCCGCCGTCTACTATCCATTCAATCAGAGTCCCGACACGTACTTCTCCTTGGTCGTGCGTACATCGCAGGCCGAGGGGTCGCTGCTTTCATCCATCGTGGCTGCCATTCATGAAGTCGATCCGGGCATCGGCACCATGAACGAGATGACCATGGCGCGCAAGATTAATGATTCGCCCAGCGCCTATATGCACCGTTCTTCCGCGTGGCTGGTCGGGGGTTTCGCCGTTACGGCTCTGCTGCTGGGAGTGGTCGGGCTCTATGGCGTCATTGCCTACTCCGTGAGCCGCAGGACTCGCGAGATCGGCGTGCGCATGGCTCTCGGTGCACAACGCCGTTCTGTCTACCAACTCATTCTGAAAGAGGCCGTCCGGTTGATTTCGGTCGGGATTGCGGCTGGGTTAGTCTGCGCCGTCGCGGTCGCGACTCTCATTCGGGGGCTTCTCTTTGGAGTTAGTTCCTGGGATATTTCTACACTCTCGGCCGTGTCTCTCGTCCTCGGAGTCTCCGCTCTGATGGCGACTTACGTACCCGCCCGCAGGGCAGCCCAGGTCGATCCATCGGTCGCGCTGCGCTACGAGTGAGAAGGAGAAGGCGCAAGCAATGGAGAACCTGATCCGAGATCTTCGCTACGGCTTGCGGATGCTGCGCAAGTCGCGCGGCCTTGCCGCCGTTGCCGTTCTCACCTTGGCGCTCGGAATTGGCGCTACCACCGCCATTTTCAGCGTCGTCTATGCGGTGTTGTTGCGTCCGCTTCCCTACGAGAACCCGAACCAGCTCGTGCGCCTCTGGGAGGTTAACGGCAGCGGCCTCCACGTCAATTTCACCGATCCCAACTTTGACGACCTGCACTCGCAGAACCACTCGCTGCAAGGCTTAGCCGAGTATGCCAGCTGGCAGGAGTCCGTCTCCACCGGCTCTCAAGCCGCTCGCGTTTTTGTCGCTCCTGTCTCGCACGATTTGCTAAGTCTCATGCGCATCACGCCCGTGCTTGGACGTGCCTTCGCGCCCTCGGAAGAGCATTTTGGGGCATCGCCTACTGCCCTGGTCAGCTACGCATACTGGAGCGAATTCTTGGGAAGTACCCCGGACCTTTCCAGCATTAAGTTGACGATAGAAAATCACGCGGTCTCCGTTGCGGGAGTCTTACCTCCCGGCTTTCGCTTCCCCGACGATACTTCGATTTGGGTTCCCCGCGACCTATATGAGCATTTGCCCAGCCGCACCGCTCACAACTGGCACGTGATAGGACGTCTGCGCGACGGCATAACACCGGCAGAGGCTCGCCCCGAGCTGACCACGATCGCCCGCAGGATCAAGCAACAGTATGGACAAGATGTAGACATGACCGATGTGGCTGTGCTGCCGTTGCAGCAGGCGCTGACCAGCGACGTCCGTCCGGCTCTCATGATCCTTTTGGGCGCGGTGGGATTCCTCCTGCTGATTGCCTGCGCTAACGTTGTGAATCTCCTGCTTGCCCAGGCGGCCATCCGCGCACGCGAGCTGGCCCTGCGCACTGCCATCGGCGCCGATCGCTGGCAGCTGGTACGCCAGTTCCTGACCGAAGCCCTCTTGCTTTCATTGCTGGGAGGAATCGCCGGAGTCCTGGCGGCGCGATGGGGCGTGGTTGCGCTGGCGAGATCAGCTCCTCCAAATCTCTCGTTCTCTGGCGATATCTCCGTCAGCCTATCAGTGCTCGCGTTTGCTATCGGGCTCTCGGTCTTGATTGCACTCGGTCTGGGAATCGGCAGCGCCCTGCAGGCAACATCCGGAGACGTACAACAATCACTGGCCGAACACGGCCGCTCGCAAATGGTCTCGCCTCGTAGCCAACAAGTGGGCCGGATGATCGTCAGCGGCCAGATCGCAATCACCATCGTCCTGCTCACTGGGGCTGGATTGCTTGGCCGGAGCCTGCTCCATGTGCTGGCCATCGACCCCGGTTTTCGCACCGAGAACATTGTCACCATGAATCTCGTGCTTTCTTCTCCGGAGAACGATGCCGACAAAGCGCACCGCATTCAATTCCTCAATAACTTGTTCGGGCAACTGCGTTCAATTCCGGGAGTTCACGAGCTTGGGGGCACTGGTTCCCTCCCGCTGACCGAGCCTCCTTCCGACGGCGGGTTTGTGGAGATGGCGCCCGGCGAACGTCCTCCCCAAAAAATGGAAGATCTGGAGGCCTGGTTCCACAACGCCGCGCGTAGCGGTTATGCAGACTACGACGCAGCCAGCGAAGGCTATTTCAGAGCGCTGGGAATTCCGTTGCTTCGGGGCCGCTGGTTCGATGACCGCGATACCATCGATGCGCCCCACGTTGCTCTCATCAATCAAGCTCTCGCTAAAGTGAAGTGGCCGGGGCAGGATCCCATCGGACGAACCATCGAGTTTGGAAACATGGATGGGGACCTCCGGCCCCTGACCATCATTGGGGTTGTGGGCGATGTGCGGGAAGACAGCCTGGAGAAGCCACCGGCTCCCACCGTCTACGTGAATTATCGCCAGCGTCCACAGTCCACGCGAAACTTTGCCATAGTGATGCAGACGGAAACCGATCCAGCACCCGTAATTGGCGCAGCCCGCAGAATCATGCGTGACTTGGACGCGAGCGTGCCTCCGGTCTTCAGCACCTTCGCACAGGTCTTTTCGACGTCGTTGCAATCGAGGCGCTTCAGCCTGACCCTGGTCGCCGCCTTTGCAGGTACCGCCCTGCTGCTGGCCATCATCGGACTGTACGGCGTGATGGCATTCGCAGTGGCGCGGCGAACTGGCGAATTCGGTGTCCGCATGGCTCTCGGCGCGCCCGCAGGAAACATCCTGCGCCTCGTGATCGCCCAAGGCCTGCGCACTACGCTGATCGGCATGGCCGTAGGCATTGCGGGAGCGCTAGCCCTCGCCCGCACTCTGCAATCTCTGTTGTTCGGTTTGAGTGCCAACGACCCGCTGACCCTCGTGCTGGTCTCATTGTTGTTGATGCTGGTGGCCCTGCTTGCTTGCTACATACCCGCGCGCCGTGCGGCCAAGGTCGATCCCATCGTCGCATTGCGCTACGAGTAAGGAGAAGAAGATGACTAAACTCGCCCTTGATCTTCGCTACGCACTTCGCCAGTTGCGCAAAAGCCCGGGCTTTGCGGCGATCGCCATCATCACTCTAGCTCTCGGCATCGGTTGCAACAGCGCGATCTTCAGCCTGGTAAACGCCTTCCTGCTGCGGCCTTTGCCCTACCCTGAACCCGACAAATTAGCAGTAGTCATTCGCCACGTAGAAGGCACTTCCCCACGAACCGGTGAGTTCGTGCAAGACGACGATCCAACTCAGGATGGAAAAACGTGGGAGGAAGTTCGCGATCAGATCCCTTCCGTTCACGCTGCAGTTTTCGGTGGGACCAGCGGCGTGAATCTGGTGGCGGGTTCCGGACCGGGCGCCGACGTTCGTTACGTCAAAGACATGCGCGTTTCGGCTCAGTACTTCAACGTGTTGGGGATCGCCCCCATTCTCGGCCGCAGCTTCACGCAAGAAGAAGACCGGCCGAATGGTCCCAATGCCGTCATTCTCAGTTATGCGCTTTGGCAGTCAGCCTTGCACGGAGACCGGGACATCGTCGGCAAGGCAGTGACCCTGAAGGGTGAGCCGTACACGGTCGTCGGAATCCTGCCTCGCGACGCGCAGGTAGCCGGATATGGGGGAGCTGCCGATCTCTGGACGCCACTCCAGCCTCATCAAAGCGGGGAATGCGGAGGCCAGAACTGCGAAATCATTGTTCGTTTGGCGCAGGGCGCTTCCTGGCAGCAGGTCGCCACTGAACTCTCCCGCATACGAAAAGACTGGATTGACGAGACTGCGAAGGACAAGGCTCGCGGTTGGTTTTATGCCTCGCCTCTCGCCCGCAATGTCGACAATGGCATGGGGCAACCAGTTCTGCTGCTCATGGTCGCTGTCGGCCTGATCCTGCTTATTGCCTGCACCAATCTCGCGGGGCTCACGCTGGTGCGCATCAGTCGCAGAACGCCGGAACTGGCAACGCGTCTCGCCCTGGGAGCCACGCGCTGGGGCATTTTGCGGCAGTTGTGGACAGAAGGGCTCGTCCTCGCCGTGCTAGGC
>Ga0209166_10000630_pt1 | contig 35888 bp, 29 predicted proteins | sample Coa_R1_3_FD_187151 | JGI IMG/M metagenome (GOLD analysis project Ga0209166, IMG submission 187151) | Surface soil microbial communities from Centralia Pennsylvania, which are recovering from an underground coalmine fire - Coalmine... | ecosystem: Environmental > Terrestrial > Soil >...
TAGCAACAACTTCCTCGGCATGGTTCAACTTGCTTGCATGTTGATTCTGTTGAGACGTTTGTGAGACCACTTCTGAAAACTGAGAACCGAGAACTGACTTATGGCACATAAAAAAGGACAAGGCACTTCACGCAATGGCCGCGATTCGAATTCGCAGCGGCTGGGATTCAAAGCATTCGGCGGGCAGGTCGTGCCCGGCGGGACGATCATCGTGCGCCAGCGCGGCACGCGCGTAAAACCCGGCCTCAACGTCGGCCGCGGCAAAGACGACACGCTCTTCGCCAAGATCAGCGGGCGGATCAAGTTCATGGACAAAGGCTCGATGGGCAAGTTCGTGATGGTTGAGCCGCTCGAAGCGAAGTAGGCACTCGAAGGTCCGGAAATTCCGCGGGCGTAGGCGCCCGCTCCACACAGGCCTCGCCTTCGGGACGAGGCTTTTTTGTTAAGCGCCGAGCCGCGACACATCGCCGACAACTTATCCCTGATCCCTAGCCCCTGACCCCTGATTTCAATGTTCATCGACGAAGCCAAAATCAAAGTCAAAGCCGGCGACGGCGGAAACGGCTGCATGGCCTTCCGGCGCGAGAAGTTCGTCCCGCGCGGCGGACCGTCGGGCGGCGACGGCGGCAAGGGTGGCGACGTCATCATGGAGTCCAGCGAGCGCCACAACACGCTGGTGCATTTCCGTTTCAATCCCGAGCACAAAGCGGAGCGCGGACGCCACGGCGAAGGCTCCAACAAAACCGGACGCGACGGCGGCGACGTGCTGTTGAAAGTTCCTGTCGGTACCATCGTCTACGACGACGAGACCGGCGAGAAGGTATTCGAGTTCACCAGCGCCGATCAAAAATTCGTGATTGCCCGCGGCGGGCGCGGCGGGCGCGGCAACGCCCGCTTTGCGACCTCGGTCCATCAGGCACCGCGCGAGCACGAGGCGGGCCGGCCGGGCGAAGAACATACGTACCGGCTCGAACTAAAATTGCTTGCCGACGTTGGGCTCGTAGGTTATCCGAACGTGGGCAAGTCGACGCTGATTTCTCGCATCTCTTCGGCTCGCCCGAAGATTGCGGATTATCCGTTCACCACCCTCGAACCGAACCTCGGGGTGGTCGCGCTGGGCGACGCTAAAAACGAAATCAGCTTCGTGGTCGCTGATATTCCCGGCCTGATCGAAGGGGCGCACACGGGCGCCGGCCTGGGCACGCAGTTTCTGCGACACATCGAGCGCACGCGGCTGCTGGTTCATCTCGTGGACGTCTCGGACTCGAGCGGTCGCGACGATGTGACGAAGGACGTGGAAGTGATCCTCGGCGAGCTCGGTAGCTTCGGGGCGCATCTCGAAGAAAAGCCGATGATCATGGTCGCCTCAAAAATCGATGTCGTGAACAAAGACAAGCTGGCCCAGTTGAAGAAGCTCAGCAAAAAGAAAAAGTGGAAGCTGTACGAAATTTCCGCGGTCACCGGCAAGGGCATTGAAGCTTTGAAATACGCGATGGCCGAGGAAGTTCAGGAATTGCGGGATCGCAGCCTGGCCATTTCCGAAAATTCGTAAGGTGCTTTCTCGACAGCCGGCGCGGTGCCGACGTACCAAACCTAGCCTTACGCGCCATGCAAAAAGGCGGCCTTTCGGCCGCCTCTTCCCAAACGGAATACATCCACAGAACCCTACACCTAGTTTACGCCGCGGGGATCGGTCCGTGCTGGAAGTGGTATTGCAGGATGCGCGCTGCAAGCTCGGCGCTTACATTCGCGTCGGGCGATTCGACAGCACGGACGACCTCGCCGCGGCAGACAACTTCAGTCTCGGATAATCCGGCGATTTCCGGCGGAAGCACGAGATTGATTTCCAGCTGAACGCTGGGGGAGAGAAGTTGATCGGCCTGGAAGAGCATTCCAGAACGGCTGATATTTTCTGTCGTGCCGATGTGCCATTGCTTCTCGCCGAGGCGGCGGTATCGCAGCGGCAACTGAAGCTGGAATCGCTGCGCGCGCGCCGGCGCAGCCTTTCTCGCGCGGGCGAAGGCTTGGCTTTCGATGGACTGTGTTGACATGACTTCCTCCGGGGGAGTGGGAGTTGCATCGAGCACTTCGCGGACTTTGTTTTTCAGGTCGCGAAGGTTGAAGGGCTTCTGGAGCAGGCGCACGCCTGCATCCAGAGTGCCGTTGTGTCCGATTACGTTTTCGGTGTAGCCGGACATGTAGAGAACTTTCACGTTGGGGCGAATTTCCGAAATGCGCTGCGCCAACTCGCGTCCGTTCATCCCGGGCATGATGACGTCGGTGAGCAGCAGGTGAATCACGGCCTCGTGGGCCACCGCAATTTGCATGGCGACGGCGCCGTCGGCGGCTTCGATGACCTTATAGCCCTGCTTTTCGAGATACTGCCGCGCGAGATAACGCAAGTTCGCTTCGTCTTCGACCAGAAGAATTGTTTCGGTGCCAGGTTCGACTTTCTGGAATTGAGCCGGGGATGCAACCTGCGCCGCCGGCTCTTCCAGCGAGGCGACCCGCGGGAGATAGATCTTAAACGTGGTGCCGCGCCCGACTTCGCTGTAGACCCAGATGTATCCTCCACTCTGCTTGACGATGCCATAGACGGTGGACAGTCCGAGCCCGGTGCCCTTTGGTCCTTTGGTGGTAAAGAAGGGTTCGAAAATGTGCGACTGAGTTTCCGTATCCATGCCGTTGCCGGTATCGCTGATGGCGACCATCACGTAATCCCCGGGACGCAAGGGACCGTGAACGCGCGCGTAGTCCTCATCGAGAGTGACATTCGAGGTCTCGATGGTGAGCTTGCCGCCGGAGGGCATGGCGTCGCGGGCGTTGACCGCGAGATTCATGATGACTTGCTCGATCTGTCCGGCGTCGGCGCGCACCGCCCAGAGGTTGGGGCTGGGGACCATGACGAGATCAATATCTTCGCCGATCATGCGGGTCAGCATTCTGAGGTTCTCGCTGGCCACGTCGTTGAGATTGACGATGCGAGGGGCGAGCATCTGCTTGCGGCTGAAGGCGAGCAGCTGGCGCGTGAGCGAAGACGCGCGCTCGGAAGCGCTGGCGATTTCCTGAGCCGGGCCGCGCAGGTGCGGCTCCGCCCCAAGACGTTCGAGGAGAAATTCGGAGTAGCCGGAGATCACCATCAGGAGATTGTTGAAATCGTGGGCGATCCCTCCGGCAAGTCGCCCCACGGCTTCCATCTTCTGCGACTGCTGGAGCTGCTGTTCGAGAGCGCGGCGCTCGGTCACGTCCTCGGCGAAAAGTTCGAAAACAACGCCTTCCTTCCGTCCATTGGCGACCGATCGGCCGGAAACGCGGACTACCGTGGTGCCGCCCTTGCGGCTCCATTCCGCAGTCAAGCCCTTGAACGGCGCAGAGGACCGGAGGTAATCGGCCAGGTCGAACCACTGTTCGGCGTCTTTGTAGAGAGTGTAAATATGCTGGCCGACGATCTCGCCCGCCGAGGTAAAGCCCAGCAATTCCAGGAAGGCGGGGTTGGCGTCGAGAATTTTGCCGGTCGAATCGCAGCGGCAGATTCCGTAAGGCGCATTCGTGACAAGCGATCGGAAGTTGAGCTCGGAGCGGCGAAGATCTTCCTGCGTGGCGCGCAGGGCGGCGTTCAGCCAGCAGATCAGCATGGCCACAAAGAAGAAGAGAGACAAGTGAAGAATAGCGGCGCGGAGCTGGTCCGGAGAATGCGGGCCGACCAGCGAGAAATAGGCGCTGACGGTGAGCGCAAACGAGGTGGCGACGAGGCCAGGCTTCAGGCCGCCATACCAGGCACTGACCATGACGGCGACGCCGAAAAGGGCAAGACGGCTCTCGGAGACATCAGCTAACAGAACCGTGGGGATCAGGGCCAGGGCCGTGCTAAGCACGGCCACCCCGTAGCGCAGGATGGGCGCACGGGCGGGTGGTATGCGGAGTAGGGGGAGGGTTACTCGCATGTCAGTATCCTAGTGCCAGAATGGGAAACGTGGAACATTACAGGAGTTCATTTCGGAAAAGCGAACAGAACGGGAGCGGATGGCCGATGGGACTCGCGTTTTTGGGCCATCCGGACAGTGGGTGATTTGATTCGACTTGCAAGTTGCGGCGCGAATCTGGACACTAGGCGGACTGGAATTCCATGAATATCGGACTATTTGGCGGAACGTTTGATCCGGTGCATCGCGGCCATCTGGCGCTGGCGCGAGCAGCGATGGAGCGCTGCAAGCTGCATCGGGTGTGCTTTGTCCCGGCAGGTGTTCCTCCGCATAAGCAAGAACGGCCGCTGGCGCCATTTGCGCACCGGTTTGCGATGCTGGCATTGGCCACGGCCAACGAGAAGGCTTTTGTGCCGTCTCTTCTAGAAGCTCCGCAGAATGGGGGAAAGAAAGATCGTGCGGAGAAGCCGAACTACAGCATTGATACCGTGCGACGGCTGAAACAGTCCTTCAAGAACGCCGACCGGCTGTTTTTCTTGATCGGGATGGATGCGTTCGCGGATATCGCGAACTGGCATCAGACGGAGGCGTTGTTTCGGGAATGCGAATTCATCGTGGCGGGCCGCCCCGGCTATTCGCTGGCGGACGTCGCGAAGGCCCTGCCGGAGAGTTTGCGTCCGCGGGATGAGGTGTTGAAGCCATTCCACAAGCAGGAAGCTGCAGGGGACTTGATGCTGCCGGGAGTCAGGATCCACTTATTGGGAGATCTGAAGCAACCGGCGTCGGCGACGGCCATTCGGCAGGCAGCAGCGGCAGGAAAGGCGTTAGGGAGATTTCTGGATCCGCCGGTGGCGGAGTACATAAAGAAGATGGGGCTGTATCGGTAGAATTACGAGGGCCGCACACCCCCACCCACCTTTACCAATCGCACTTGTAGACCGAGACTGACCAGGTACGCCCCAATAATGAGAAACATCAGCTTTTGGTTGCCCATGATCATGCTGAGGTACTCGCTGAATCCGCCGATCATCGCTCCGATCAGGTTTGCTCCGAAGAAAGAGGATGGATTCAATGCCTGGCGGAAGGTCGTGGAGAAGATCAGGCCGGCAAAAAAGATCGGCAGGGGCACCACAAGAAGAGACCACAGCAGTCGTTCGTCGAAACTTAACGCCAGAATCGAGTCGCGCTTGACGAAGTAGAGCAGCAGAAGAGTTGCGATCAGTGGTGCGTACAGCCACGTCCGGGAACGCCTCATCCGCATCGCCACCAAATTCGCAGCCAACACCATCAGGAGAACGCCGGTCACAACCACCAGGGTTACAAACCAGGTGGTGCCAAAGTAGAGAGAACAGTCCGCAATGCTCTTCGTCTCCAGCAGGAGGAAACCTAGCCCTAAAAACAGAAAGTGGCCGTCGTTAATGCCAAAGCCTCGGCCACGCAGCACGAACACCGCCGGTATCGTGATCGCCAGCAAAATTCCAATCACGATCAGGTAGTCAGCCGGGATGGTCTTGCGAGAAAGGTAAAGAAAGGGCCAGTCGTCGGTAGGAGCGACGGCTTCGGAAAAATCGTCGCCTGCCGGGGATACTGTGCGCACGAATCGGCCGAATTGCGGCGGCGGGTCCGGGTGCTGTCCGCGGAATGCGCAGATGACGACCTGTCCCTGACTCTCATACACAACCGGCATCTGGTTGGTGGCGAGTGCAACCATTCGCACCAACTTGCGGGCGAGCCACTCATGCCCGGCCATGAAAGAAAGAGACAATACTCCATTGTCATTCAGCAGCCGGAACGCCGACTGCATGCTCTGCACGGTGTAGATATACCCGTCCAAACGGATATTGGTCATCGAGCTGAACAATGTTTGTGAATCCAGAAAGCCGAAGAGCACCATGTCGTATCCGCCGCTTGACCGTCGCAGAAAGGCGCGGGCGTCTTCGACGTGGACGTGGACCTTCGGATTCTCGTAAATTCCCGAAGCATTGAATCGGTTCGATAGCTTCACCAACATCGGGTCGATTTCCACCGCATCCACCTGTTCGGCGCCGTTCATCACCGCGATCTGTGTGTCCGTGCCTCCTCCCGCCCCTAACATAAGCACCCGGCGGTGGACCGGAGCCAGCGCATAGGGCAGGTCGTATTGCATTCGCTCGTCGTGAATCTCGCTTCTGTTTTGCGGAGAATACCGGCTTGGGTCGAAAGTGCCGTCGTACTGAAGAAAATAATGATTCACCCGCACCGTGTAGATAGGCGGATCCTGCATCGTGCGCAGCCCCGGATGCGGCTCTCGCACAGGAGTCTTATTCTTATCAGTTACGATGATGCAATAGTAGGGCGACCAGATCGCGCTCGAAGTCACCGAAAAATACACTCCAGCCATCGCCAGAGCTAGCATCGGGATTGCCCGCAACCACCGTCCTCGTGGAAGAAGGAGAATGATCGCGAAAGCCACGAAGCCCATGCCCAGCGTCGGCGAAAAGTATTTCAACGAGAAAAGCCCGAAACACAGCGTCCCCGCGAGGCTGCCGCCCAAGTCCCAGGAGTAGGCCAGTAACGGCGGCAGAGCGTCAAAGAGCGACCCGATCCGCTGACCCAGCGGTACAAAAACTATTGCGTTGCTCACGAAGATACCCACCAGGCCTACATAACGCACGAGTTGAGGACTGGGTGTGTAGAACCTGCTCTCCGAAGCAGTCGTCGGCAGCGTGATGAAGTGGGCAATCAACAGCCATACCACGTTGATCAGCAGCAAAGCCGGCAGCCATCCAAAAATTGACTTTCTTGTCTTCCCAACGATCGCTCCCACACCTAAACCGAGGAAGGAACTGATCAACATCAGATTGGCGTAATAAGCGATCAGCCGTACGACCGCAGGTTCCCAGCGAATCACCATCAATTCGAGAAAGAGAGCCAGAAATGACAGACTGAACAACTCCAGCCCGCGCCGCCGTCTGACCCCCAAATCCGCCGCTTGAGACAACGACACAGCAGGTGATTCGGCAGAGACCATGTAAGCTTCTCCTTCGGTGCGAACGCGACGATGGAATGGAAGAATTGTCAATTACTATAAATCCGCTAAGCAGGTTCCGGAAACCTTCCCTCCGGAACCGCTGGGTGAAATGCAGAACGACCTCCGGGAAAATCTACGGCCCTCGTGCGATACTGGATAGGTAGCATCCAGCGGCAAATTCATCAGCAAACTTTTTGGGGGATTCAAAATGGCTCAGAATCACTATGTGACCAAGACCAAGCGGCGGACTAAGAGCGGGAAGCGGAAAGACCCATCTGCAGCGACCATGGCCAAAATTCGCGAACTCGCCGCGGCCCAGGCGAAGTCGTCAGGCAAGTGACGGCTAGAGAACAGATACCACATAAGACCTCAGTTACAATGGGAGCCAAGCTAATCAGCGACTGAATGAAGAAGAGCGAACTGAAGAACCAAATTACCGCTGCGATTCAAGCCTGCCTGGAAAAGAAGGCCGAAGAACTCAGCATCCTGGAAATGGAAAAAGGGTCGGGAGCATTTACCGACTACTTTGTATTGTGCAGCGGAACCAATCCGCGGCAGGTCCAGGCCATTGCGGATGAAGTCGAGTTGCGGCTGAAAAATGAAGGCCTGCGTCCGACCCACGTCGAGGGATACAACCAGGCGGAGTGGGTGCTGATCGACTACGTCGATTTCGTGGTGCACGTTTTTTCGGAGAAGGCGCGGAAGTTCTACGATCTGGAGCGGCTGTGGAAGTCGGCCAAGCGGTTGGCGCCTGCGGATCTGAAAGCGACTCGTGCTCGGAAGACAGCGGCCAGGCCAGTCGCGGCGAAAAAGAAGAAACAGGCGAAAGCCTCGTAGTATTCTCCACACTCTTGCAATAATTCTACTTGTCCCGTGACAACGATGAGCGAATCTGCCCCAAATTGGGGAAACCAGTACCGGCTGGTTGCGTCGGAAAAGTGGAAGGCGAAATCGGCGGCCATGGGAACGCCGGTGACGAGTGCGCTGGTGGAGTATGCCCAACCCCGGCCCGCAATGAAAGTGCTGGATCTGGCCAGCGGCACGGGCGAGCCGGCGATCAGCCTCGCGCTCGCCGTCGGAGAGCAGGGACACGTTACGGCCCTCGATCTCAGCGCGGACTTGCTGCAAATTGCGCAGAAGCGCGCCCAAGCTCGCAGTCTGAAAAACTTCACCACACAGCAAGGCGACGCGCACTCTCTACCTTTTGCCGACAACAGCTTTGATCTCGCCACTTCACGATTCGGGGTGATGTTCTTTCGCGATCCGGAGTTGGCTTTGCGCGAGTTGCACCGCGTGTTGCGCCCGGGCGCGCGGGCTTGCTTTCTGGCTTGGGGATCGTTTGATCAGCCGTATTGGCAGAGCATGATGGGCGTGGTACACCGGCATGTCGGCGGCGACTTAATCGAGCCGGGTGGCCCGAATCCATTTCGATTTGCCGAGAGCGGCAGCCTGTCAAAGCTTTTGCGGGACGCTGGATTCCACGATGTTGTCGAAGAGACGAAGACACTCCCCTGGGCATGGCCGGGTCCTGCGGAAGAAGTCTGGGAGCAGAATCGGGCGGTGGCAGTTCCCTTTCGCGCGATGCTCGATCGCGTGCCGGAAAATCAGTGGCCGCAGATTCATGCCGAAGTGCTCAAGGCAGTCAGCAAGTATTCTGATGGCGAGAACATCGCGTTTGGCGCCTCCGTCGTACTAGCTTCAGGAAGGAAATGACTGGCCTTTCCCGTGAAGATCAAGATTGCATGGATCGGAAAGACGAAAGAGCCGGCGATTGCGGCGCTCACCGAGGAATATCTCAAGCGGATTTCGCGCTACGCACAGGTTGAAGGGATTACCCTGCGCGATGAGCAAGATTTACTAGCGAAGTTCAGCGCGCCAAAGAGTGGAGCGAAGTCCACGCTGGTGTTGATGGACTCGCGGGGAAGAGAGTTCTCGTCGGAACAATTCGCCAAGTTTCTGGGCGATTATCAGGATCGCAATCCCCAGCCGCTAATCTTTGCCATTGGCGGAGCAGACGGCTTCAACGCGGCAGTCCGGGACACCGCCCAATACGTCATTTCACTCGGAAAGATGACGCTGGCCCATGAATTGGCGCGCGTCGTACTGCTGGAGCAGGTCTACCGTGCGTTCACGATTCTAAAAGGTCACCCGTATCATTCCGGCCATTAACTTCACTTCTTTTCGGCATCTCCAGTTGTGCCCAGCAGGATCTTAAGTATTTCTTTCGAGAGCTGGTTGGGATTGATCTCTTCCATATTGGTCAGCACCACGACGCCTGCCCGCCGCTCGGGAGCGATGAGGAAGTCGGTGCTGGTGCCTTGCTGGCCGCCGCTGTGGCCGACATAGCGGATGCCGTCTTCCGTGAATGTGCCCCAACCGAACGCGTAGCCGTTGGCCTTGCCTTCGGCTGGCTTCAGCGGCGTCCACATCAGGTCGCGCGTGGCGGGCTTCATTAGCTTGTTGCTGAGGATCGCCACTTCGAAGCGCGCCATGTCGGCGGCAGAGGACAACCATCCGCCGCCCGGAATTTTATAGCTCGAGTCGAGGAAGTCCGCGTTCTCGACGACCCCGGATTTCGTCTTCTGATAAAACCGGGTGCGGTAGGGAATGATGGTGAACCGGTTGTCGGCCTGCGTTTGATCCATCCCGGCGGGCGCGAAAACATTGTGCAGCATGAAATCCACATACTTCGCGCCGGAGGCTCCCTCCATGACGCAGCCCACCAAGGTGAATCCCTGCGTCGAGTAGTGAAATTGTTTGCCGGGATCGGAGACTAGCGGATCATTCTTGAAAAAGTCGAGACCGGCCTGGATCGGGTCGTCGAAGTGCTTCGTGTTGCCGACCTCGGGATCATCTTGCGAACCCGATTTGTAGTGGCGAATGCCGGCGAGATGTCCCATCACCAGGCGGGTAGTGATCGGTGCCTGTTTTTGCGGAAACCCGGGACAATATTTTTGGACCGGGGCGTCGAGGTCGAGCTTGCCTAGTTCCCAAAGTTCCATAGCCCCGGCTGCGGTAAGCGGCTTGGAGATCGAGCCGAGGCGGAAAAGGGTGTGCTCGCCGGCGGGCACGTTGTTTTCGAGATCGGCGTAACCGAACCCATCGGCCCACTCGAACTCTCCGTTCTCCACGACTGCGACGGAGACTCCGGGGACGTGAGTAGAGGCCATGAATTTAGAAACGGCGGCTTCGATCTGAGTGCGCTTCCCGTCGGAGAGATGGTGGTCCTGGGCGAAGCAGAAGGAGCTCAGCGCGGAACAAAGAAAGATTGCGGTGACAATGCGACTCAGGTTTCGAGCGAACTGCGGGGAGACTCTTCGATTCGAGAGCATGAGGGGACCTTTGCAAGCGCAATCATTGTAACCACTGCGCGGCCAAAAGGAAGACGGCCGAGCAGGCGTCTTTTCTCTGCGCGCTCTGCGCATTCCTCAGCGGCCTCTGCGGTTAAGGTTTTTTGACCGCGGAGCCAGCAAGATAGGCAGAGATGCGAAAAGGAATTTCAGATCAAAGCAAATCCGCGGCTACTGCGTGACGGTCGCCTGGTAGCTCACGGCTTGCCAACGGCCGCTGCGGCGCACCCAAACGCGCGTGTAGCGATAAGGCCCGCTGAAATCTTCTCCGAGTTGGTGGCCCTTCACGTCAGCGCGGGCGGTCACGATGGCGGTGTCACCGTAGAGGCGGACGACCATGTCGCTGACATCGATGGTTTCGTAGCGCAACTGCCCACTCTTTCGCGCCGAGATCGCTTCCTGCTTCGTCGTAACCTGGCCTAACGGAGAAATGGCCACATAGTCATCGGCGAGGGCCTTTTGGGGAAATTCGGGGTCGCGTCGGAGGCTGGCTTCCTTGGCCTGGCGTTCCATGTCTACAACCTCGCGGATCGTTTCCTGGTCGCCGATGGACGCTCCAATCGACGATTTAGGACGTACGGAGACGCGTTGCGCGCACAGGGCAGGAAGAGCCAGAAAGAGCGCGAACAATAACAAGATACATTTGTTCATCACGATGAGACCTCCGCGAAGTGCGAGGGGACAGAGATCCGCCTGACCGAGCTACGCAACATTGGATGCACGGGTTCCGTAAAAAAATTCCTGAGTTGCAGATTTATGTTCATAGTCGGCAACAAGTCCGGCGAGAGACCCTGAACAACTTGTCCCCGATACATCGAAGACGGAGCTCACCCGATTTTTATTACAGTTTTCTTATTCGCAGGAAGCGCTCAACTGTTAGATCAGAACGGAGCAACTTGTCTTCCACCCGGAAAGTGGCCTAAACCATTGGTAAGATGAAGTCTAGAGCAGGGCCGGTGGGGCTACGCCTTGTCCAAGGTCGGACGAGACTGTCCACCAACGGACAGCTGTTTTCGCGCTGTGCCAAGATGCGGGCGCGGTTTGAAATCCCAGATGCATAGGGTATCTAGTAGAATCAGGCGTCCGGTTTAAGCATGGCTGACATCCGTCGCGGACTCATCATCGTCAATACCGGCCCGGGCAAAGGCAAGACCACGGCGGCGATGGGAACTGCGTTGCGCGCGGTCGGCCAGGGAATGCGCGTTCTGATGCTGCAGTTTCTCAAAGGCTCGTGGCACTACGGCGAGCTCGATGTGGTCAAAGCCTTCGGCGACAAGTTTGTGATGAAGCAGATGGGCCGGGGCTTTGTGAAAGTTGGCACGGAGAGGCCGGATCCCGAAGATGTTCGCATGGTAGAAGAGGCGTGGACCGAGGCAGACAAGGCGATTCAGTCCGGTGAGTGGGATTTGGTCGTGCTGGATGAGATCAACTACGCGATCAGCTATGGCATGCTCGATCCGGCGAAAGTGGTTGAGACCCTCAAAAAGAAGCCCGAAATGGTGCATGTCATCTTGACGGGACGGAACGCCCATCCCACAATTGTCGAGGCCGCCGACACCGTCACCGAAATGCGCCAGGTAAAGCACGCGTACGAAAAAGGCGTGATGGCGCAGAGAGGAATCGAGTACTGATTGAGTAATTGGGAAATTGAGTAATTGGGTAATTGAAAAGCCTATAGCGCACGCATTATCAAATTACTCAATTACCAAATTACTAAATTACTCAATTCATTATGGCTTGGTTTAAGCGCGAATCCGGCGAGCTCGATACCTCGGGCGAGAAAAAGGTCCGCACCGAAGGACTGTGGGTGAAGTGTGAAAGCTGCCGCCAGATCATCTGGAAAAAAGATCTGGAAGAGAATATGAACGTCTGCCCGAAGTGCGATAAGCACTTCCGGATTGACGCGCGCACCCGGCTCGCGCAATTGCTCGATGAGAACCAGTACGAGGTCGTCGATGCGGATATCTCCTCGACGGACCCGCTGAAGTTTGTGGACCTCAAGCCATATTCATCGCGGCTGAAGCAGGCGCAGCGTGATACGGGATTGAAGGATGCGGTCATCAACGCTCACGGCAAGCTGGCGGGACGGCCGGTGGTGGCCAGCGTGATGGAGTATTCCTTCATCGGCGGAAGCATGGGAGCAGTCGTCGGCGAGGCGATTACCCGCGCCGTGGAGCGCGCGGCGGATTCGCGCACACCGTTGATTATTGTCTCGGCCTCAGGCGGGGCACGAATGATGGAAGGCGTGATTAGCCTGATGCAGCTCGCAAAGATTTCGGCCGCGCTGGCGAAACTGGATCATGTCAAAGTCCCATACATTTCACTTCTCACCGACCCGACGACCGGGGGCGTGACCGCATCGTTTGCTATGCTGGGCGACCTGAATATCGCCGAACCGGGAGCGCTGATCGGATTCGCCGGACCGCGGGTGATCGAGCAGACCATCCGGCAGAAGCTTCCACCGGGGTTTCAGCGCAGCGAATTCCTGCTGCAGCACGGCATGCTGGACGCGGTGGTTCCCCGCAAGCAACTTCGACCTTATATCGCGCGCGCCCTGGATTTCATGGCGGCGTAAAAAGCTATCAGCTCAGCCCTCAGCTATCATCTCCGAACTACAACCAGATTTTCAGAGTCCCAAAAGCCGTTCCTGACCCGTCGGCGGTTCCTGTGCTGTAATCTGATATTCAAGCTGATAGCTGACGGCTGATAGCTAATAGCTGCCTTATGTCCTACGAAACCGCGGTGGCGAGCATGTTCGCGCTGGGGCACGAGCTGGCGAATACTCCTTCGCACAAGTTCGACCTGGAACACATGCGCGTGCTGCTGCGGGCCATGAGCCATCCCGAGCGCACGTTTCCCAGCGTGCTCATCGCCGGAACAAACGGTAAGGGTTCGACAGCGGCGACTCTGGCATCCATCCTGCGCGCATCCGGGTTGAAGACGGCGCTTTATACCTCGCCGCACCTTTTGCGGATCAATGAGCGCATTCGAATCAATGGCGAAGAAATCACCGATGACACTTTTGCCGCCCTGCATGGCGAAGTGGACCGGATCGCTGAACGCCTGGTCGAGAAGGAGGAACTGCCGTGGCATCCCAGCTTCTTCGAGATGATGACCGCGATTGCCTTTGTGCATTTTGCGCGCGAACGGGTGGACATCGCCGTGCTCGAAGTCGGCATGGGCGGCCGGCTGGATGCCACGAATGTCGTTGAGCCTCTGGTCAGCGTGATTACCGACATTTCGCTGGATCATCAAAAATATCTCGGCAACACTGTCCGCGAGATCGCCCGCGAAAAGGCGGGGATCAGTCGCCCGGGCGGTGTCGTGGTGACGCTGCCCCAACAGCCGGAGGCCAACGACATCATCGGGAATGCGATCCTTGAGGCGGATGCCGCGGGGGTGAGCGCAGTACAGTACGTGCCGCCGGTTTCGCCGGGGAGCAGCGAGTACCGACCTGCCAGCACCGAGAAGAACTTCTGCTCGCGTTATCCCCTGGAGGTCATGGGGAAACAGATTCTAGTGGAGACCCCGCTGGTGGGCCGGCATCAGTTTCGGAATGTGGCGCTGGCGATCGCGGCAGCGGAGGAGCTTGGCAAAAAGGGGCTGGGCGGAATTACACCGCAATCCATCGAACTAGGCATCCGTGAAACACGGTGGCCTGGTCGATTTCAGGTAGTCCCGGCAAACCACGGATGGCCGGAGCTGGTGCTGGACGTGGCCCACAATCCGGCGGGGGCATGGGCCCTTCGGTCTGCCCTTTCGGAGCGGTTCGACGACCGTCCACTGATTTTTGTTTTTGGAGCGATGCGCGATAAGGCAATCTCGGAAATGACGGAAATCCTATTCCCCATGGCTGCGCGGGTGATCGCGACGCGCCCGGAAAACCCGCGGGCTGCATCCCCGGAAGAAATTCAGCAGGCCGCGAGCCGTACGGGCGCTGAAATTGAACTCGTACCCGAAGTGAGCGCTGCCCTGAACCGTGCTCGCGCCGAGGACGCGCCCAGCAATGCAATCGTGGTGACGGGATCGATCTATCTGGTTGGAGAGGCGATGCGGTTCCTCAAATTGTCCGCTTGAGCCGCATCAGGCGGAGGTTTCCCCTAGAATGGAAGTGTGCAGGAAGTGAATTCATCCGTCGAGCCAGTGGAAGACGGCCAGGTTGAGCAAAATGGGCCGCAGCCGGTGACTCGCCTGCGCTCCAGTCCGCACGCCATTCCCGGGAAGAAATATGGCTGGCTCAGCCGATTGCGCTCCTACCTGATACTTGATCCGTTGATTTGGTTCTATACGGTCGTGATGGGACTGGCGGCTCTGCCCGGCGGAATGTTCGATCCCAGCGGACGCCGGCAGCACTGGTTTTCGCGTACCTGGTCGTGGCTGATCATGAACACGATCTTTTCCCCGGTAAAGGTTACCGGCCTCGACAAGATTGATACTTCCAAGCCGCATATCTACGCGGTCAATCATGCTTCGGCGCTCGACATTCCGGTTCTCTACGTAAATCTGCCTTTTCAGTTTCGGATCGCGTTCAAGAAGGAACTCCTGTCGTATCCGGTCGTGGGCTGGCATCTGAAACGGTCGGGTCAAGTTTGCATTGACCAGCAGAATCCGTCGCATTCGATCAGCAGCATTCGGGCGGCATTGAAGGGGCTGAAAGGCGGGCTGCCGCTGGTGATTTTTCCCGAGGGCGGCCGCACCCCCGACGGCGAGATCAAGCCTTTCCTGGCGGGCGCCTTCTTCCTGGCGATCAAAGCGCAGGTGGACATCGTTCCCGTGGCCTTGGTCGGAACCTACGAACTGTTGCCCATGAATACCTACCACATCAAGTGCCGTCCTCTGGAAATGCGCGTGGGCGAGCCCATCTCGACCACCGGCATGACGATGCGTGATTTGGAGGCACTCTCCGCTCGAGTGCAGAAGGCGCTGGAAGAACTTTACTACAGGGGCTAGAGGTCAGCGATGAGTGGCCAGTGTGAGTGCCCGGCGGCTGACCACCGACCACTAGACTCTGACCCTAATCCCTAATCCCTAATCCCTAATCCTTAGCCTGACTCACGCAGCTTGGCTGGAATCGTCGCACAGGTGTTGATAATATTCGCGGCCGCGCTGGTAGCCGCGGGTGAAAGGCTCTTCCACATTGGCGCCTGGATGCCTACGCTTCACTTCTTCCAGAGCGGCATCCATCTCGGCTGAGACCTGATCGAATTCCATGCAGCGGGTGCGGGCGTGCAGGGCGGCCTCGAAGCCGAGGCGATAAAACTTCTCCCCATCATCGAAGTTTCCGCCGGTAGCCGTGTAGTGGCTCTTTTCTGCGCTGCGCAATCCGGTCCACCAGTGTTCGCGGGCCGCATCGATGGATTCGGCGCCGCATTTCTTCAGGGCATCGCGAACGATCGACGCGGACGGCACATCGTCGGTAAGCGCGACCACTACGCTGCGACCCTTGCGAAGGGCGTCTTCGTAGATAAAGATTTCGTCCTCCGGAATTCCCTCGTAGGTCGCCTTTTCTATCTTGCCCGCCACCGTGCCGCCGACAGTCGCGCCAGCCGCGCCCAGAATGCCTGCGCCGAGGAGACCGAGTGCGGTGACGGGACCGATTCCGGGAACCAGCGCCATGAGCATTGCCCCGCCGGTGAGTCCGACGCCGCCACCCAGCAGCGCCCCGACGGCATTGCCCATGCCGGGTTGTTCGCTGGCATCGGCGGGAAGGGACTGTACTTCCTTTTCGACCTGATCCACACTGCCCGGAACCAACAAGGTGATCTTGTCGGCGGGGATGCCGGTGTTACGGACTTCGCGCAACGCGCACTCTGCCGCTTCTCTGGTTTCGTATACTCCGGTGACGGCTTGCATCGTTATTTGCTCCGATCGGTTGATTTGAACTCTGCTTCTACTCCCTAAGTCTCACAGTCGGCAATACATTGCAGGCCGTATATTGCCGAATGCCACAGCTTTGATGCAGAAAGGCATGCCGGATGTCATCTGCGTAATGGGGAATCTGATATTTTTGCCGGCGTAACCTTTTGAGCGGCGGTGGCGTTTAGCCTAGTGTAGGTACCGAGCGCCGGAGAATTCGTTGAAGGCTCTGAAGAAAGAAGCGGACGAGCGGCTTCTGATCGAGGCTGCGCAGAAGGATCCCGCCCGCTTTGCCGACCTTTACGAAATCAATTTCGAGCGGGTTTACGCCTACATCGTGAAACGCGTGCGGGACCGGGCGGAAACGGAAGATTTAACGGCCGAGGTATTTCACCAGGCGCTGGCCAACCTGAAGCGGTTTGAATGGCGGGGGATTCCGTTTGCGGCGTGGTTGCTCCGGATCGCGGCGAACCTGATTTCGGATCGCTGGCAGCGGTCGGGGCGGGAGGTCGCCGACGAAGCTGCGGTCCAGTCGGCTCAGGCCAGTGCGCCGGAGATCGAGGAAGTGGAATGGCGGGCCACGTTATTTCGCCTGGTAGACTCCCTGCCCGCGGAGCAGCGCCGCGTGGTGGTGCTGCGGTTCGCCGAGCAGAAGAGCATTAAAGAAGTGGCGCAGCAGATTCGCAAGACTGAAGGAGCGGTCAAACAGCTCCAGTTTCGCGCGCTGACTGCGTTGCGCGCGCGCATGGAGGGTGCCGATGCCTAAGCGCTCTCTACATCCCGGGAATGGCGGACAGAAGAAGATCGAGCAGCTCCAGACGGCGCTCGAGAAAATGCTGGCGCGGAACGACGGGCGGGTGCCGAAGACCGAAGCCGGCATCCAGCCTCTAGTGCGCATCGCGGCGGAATTGCGCAATCTGCCGAGTGCGACGTTCAAGGCACGATTGAAATCTGAATTCGAAGGGAAAAAGCGTATGTCTACCGTTGCTGAGCCCGTTACTGCCGTGCGTATGTCTGCAACTCCGAGACTGGCGTTTCGCGATCCCGCCAAAGCGATTGAGTTCTACCAGCGCGCTTTGGGCGCGAAAGAAAAATTCCGGTTCCAGGTGGGAGATTCCATTCCCGCCGCGGAGTTAGCCATTGGCGACTCGACCATCAACATCACAGGCGAATGGCCCGAAGGCGGACGCTTCAGCGCTGAGACGCTGGGAAACTCGCCCATTTCCATGTCCCTCCGCGTTGATGACGTCGATGCCTTCACAAAGCACGCGGTTGAAGCAGGGATGAAGGTCATTCTTCCTCCCAAGGATCAGTTCTACGGACATCGTGACGCGACCCTTGCCGATCCGTTCGGCTATCGGTGGAGCGCGTTCACCGTGAAGGAAGAAATGTCGGTGGAAGAGATGCACCGGCGGATGAAGGGCATGATGGAGGGGCCTGAGGGCGGGCAGAGGAAGAAAGACAAAGGCCCTGGTGTAAGTCCGGTTCCCGCGGGATACCGCACGGTGACGCCATATCTGGTCGCAACCGATGCCAACAGCGTGATTGATTTCGTGAAGAAGACGTTTGGCGGAGAAGAGACATTCCGCGCGGTGGGCTCGGCGGGCGGTTATCACTGTGAAGTGCGCGTGGAAGACTCCATGCTAATGATCGGCGGCGGCGGTGAAGGACTGTCGTGGAAAGGCGAGCCGATGCTGGGCGCATTCCACGTTTACGTGCGCGATTGCGATGCGGTGTACAAGCGAGCGCTTGACGCGGGCGGCAAGTCGCTGATGGCGCCAGCCGACCAGGAGTACGGCGAACGCACGGCAAGCGTGGTGGATGCTGCCGGGAATCATTGGTACATTGCGCGGTTCTTGGGCGAGGATTACAGATCGCAAGGCGCGCCGACGATTCAGCCTTATCTGCATCCGTTGCGGGCCGAACCCGTGTTCCAATTCTTAAAGCGCGCCTTCGGGGCTCAGGATCTGGGCCGCTACACTGATGAGGCTGGCGTGGTTCATCACATGACCATCGCCATTGGCGACTCGCACCTGGAGATGGGCGAGGCCCACGGGCCGTATCAGCCGATGAAGTCGATGTTCTACCTGTACGTGCCGAACGTGGACGCGGTTTATCGGACGGCGTTGGCAGCAGGCGCAAAACCCAGCCAGGAACCGGCCGACCAGCCTTATGGCGATCGCGTGGGCGCGGTGACCGATGCCTTTGGCAACCAGTGGTGGATCGCGACCCACGTGAAGGACATGGCGCACTGAGTCGAGTAGCGGTGCGAGCCCGATTGGCTCGCGTATCAGAACCTCGGTTTTCCGTTTTTTGTAAAAAAAAAGAGCTGTTAGGGCGATTTTATATTCCCTGTGTAACACTAGACCCCGCGCTGGGCAGCCTTTTCCTCGGGCTGCGGTTGCCAGACGTGGTAGCCAATGCTCCTGCCCAAAGACCGCCCCGCGCCTTTCTTCCAAAGAACTATTTTCTAGTAGACTACCTGGACCAGCCCTCGCCAACGCGCCCTTACCCAACGGCAATCGAACGAGGACGCCAAGGCTGCTAAGAGCAGGAAATGGGACGCGGTTTAGGAGTTGTGGTATGGGGATGAGTGATCCAGAGGTTCGAGAAAAATTCTCAGAACCCAGGTGGCGTCAGTTTAAGCATGAGACTGAGAAACAGAGCTGGCCGTTATTGAGGCGACTAGTCCATCGCTTCGAGCGTTGCCCGATTTGCAAACCAAAGAAGGTGAAAGAGCAATAAGCATTGCGCTTGGCACCTTCCGGCCGATCAATCCAAGCTAACTTCCTACGGCGATTTCCACCGTAATCTACGGTTGCCAGATATTAATCGGCGAGTTTACTAGCGCCCGACGGCCTGGGTATTTGTAATCGCACCGACGTCTGCTTCAGTACCGTCGCGTTCGTCTGAGTCCGCTACAAACTCGATTCCGTACAGATAGAGCGCGCGATGGCGAACGGTCCCGCAAACTCGAACCCGTTCCGCGCATCGCGGAGGAAGAAATTCAATTTGAATTTGCGATCCCAAAGCCAGATTCGCGATGGCAAACAGGCACATCCCGGCATCGCTCAAATTGATCCCGAGAGCATCCACGCGAGAAGATTCGGTGAACACTTGCACGGATGTGTTCAGCAATTGGCGCTCCCGGCGACGCCGGTCTGTTTTGGAGATGCCTTTGAGAATCATCTGCTATGCCAGTGACAACAAAGGTAGTGCAGGGATCCTCTGGCGCGAAGATTACGGAGGTTCAGTGGCTGCAATCGGCTTGTCTTCAGTGATGAGGTTGCGAGGCGGGAAGGCGCTTAACCTGCAACAGCAGCGACGGTTTTGCCTGTTGGAGTGGCAGGCAGCTTGGGGCGAATCCGGTGCATCGGCGTGCGCGTAACAAATTGATGGTCATCGTTCTGGCTGGAAGGATCGTCGGCTTGGTTGCCGACGCCGTCTATTGGCTGCAGAAAGTAAGAAGCGTCCGATGAACTCTTAACAGCTTGCCTTTGTGCCCGTAGTAAATAAAGCCCGCTTGTTTGAACTTGTTCATGAAAAAACAAATGCGCGATCGTGTGGTCCCCACCATTTCTGCCAAGGTCTCATGGCTTATCTTTGGCAGCGTCGTCTCGGATGGTCCGTGCCCATCATAGTGGGCGAGCAGTAAAAGAATGCGAGCTAGTCTTTTCTCGCTCAGGTTGCAATGCTGGTCAACCAGGTCCTGCTGGTACCGGATGTTGGTGGCCAACACATACGCCCAAAACACATTTGCCAACTTCACTTGCCGCGCCAGCGCGAGCAACATGACCTTCTTTGTAATGCGGAGAAGACTGCAGTCTGTTATGGCGCGGGCAGATGCCGTGCGGAAAGGCTGACCGGCTACGGAATCTTTGCCAACAAAATCCGCATCACTCAAAATGTCGAGGATTGCTTCCTTTCCAGCCCGGGACTTCACGCTCACTTTGACGCTTCCTCTTTGAATGACAAACAACGATTCAGCGGCGTCACCCTGAGCGAAGATTACTTGGCCCTTTCTGAAGGAGACCAAGTCCCGGCCAACGCCGATAGTGGTGAGAAAGGTTTTCGGGTTGAAGGCGCGTCTTTGTTTAATCATCCGACTACTGCCATACCTCTGGCAACTCTACATTGGACCGCCAACGGATGGGATGATGGTCAATATTGCTCACAATTGCCTCGGTGAGGTCTCGAGGCGATGCGGGTGGCGCGACCCCCGGCGCGAACTTCAATTCCGGCGGTCATGTTGGCGGAAGAGGTATGGCGGTTTCTCGGCCGTGTCTTCCACCCTCGCGTCCGTTTGACGGCGATAGATATAGAGCTCGTAAGAATTCCTAAACCTAACCTCGGGCGACCTCGTGCGCGTGCCGAAAAAGGTAGAGATACTCTGCCACAGCCTCATGATGTGCGCCTTCCAAGCGTGCTTAAACTCTGGTAGCCTGTCCGCTTGGAATGGCGTCCCAAGCCTTGGCTCGTCCTCTCGATCTTGGTCGGTAGCGGAATTTTCTTGTACTTGCAGGTATTCGTGCTTCCGGCCACGCCTCGCGCGGCAACCGGTGATCAGTCAATCTATCTGCACAGCGCCGCACGCCTCTATGACGGCCAACTGATCTACCGGGATTATGATCAGCTGACTTTCCCTGGAACGGATCTGCTGTATCTGCTTTTCTTTAAGTTATTCGGGATCCGGGCGTGGATTCCGCAGATCCTTCTGGTTGTGGTGGGGGTTCTCTCGACCGGACTCAGCCTCGCGATCGCGGCCAAGGTGATTAGTGGACCGGCGATTTTTCTTCCGGCTTCCCTGTTTCTGACCCTCCCTTATTCCAGTTATCTCGATGCAACCCATCATCAGTACAGCGCGCTTTTTGCTCTATCGGCACTCGCGGTCGTAATCAAGGAAAGGACGCCCGTCCGCCTGGCGTGGGCGGGACTGCTTTGGGGACTGGGGACATTCTTCACTCAATCCCTAGTGTTAGGTCCGATCGCGTTCGGTGTGTTCCTGGTATGGGAGCATTATCGAAAGCAGGAAGCTGGGGAACGACTGTTGAGGAAGGAAGCTTATCTGCTGGCGAGCTATGCGGCTACGGTCGCGAGTTTTATCGCTTGTGTTTCGTGGAAGGTTGGTCTCAAACAATTCCTTTATTGCACCGTCACATTCGTCGCCAAGTACTTTTCTTCGTATCGGCCCGGTACCTGGAGCACTTACATGATGGGGTGGCCCTCGGTTCGCGACTGGACGAACTGGCCAGACCTCGCGGCGTGGCCGTTGATACATCTTCTGATCCCCGTAGTCTATATCCTATTCTTCGTGCGCTATTTGCGTGAGGAGCGGGTGCTGACACAGCAACCCTGGGAGCAGTTGATGCTCATCAACATTACGGGACTTTGTCTATTCGCGACGGTTGCGTCGGCTCCTTCATGGAATCGGCTGTACACAATATCTTTGCCAGCGCTGATTATGTTGGCTTGGTTTTTGACAGCCCCATTCAGACTGGAGCGGGCACTGCTCCGAATCCTGTGGGCGGTTGTTCTGATCTCAGCGGTTGCGCGCCCTATCGTAATTCAAAAGCGATGGAGGGCATTTCTGAATCTTCCCACGGGCAGCACCGCGTTTTTTCAACCCGGGCTCTATCAAGAGACGAAGTGGCTCTTAGAGCGAACCCATCCCTCCGATTACTTTTTTGGGGACCAACTACTTTGCTTTGATCTAAGGCTGGTGAATCCAAGCCGCGTGGACTACGTCACGCCGTTCGCCTTCACCAGACCGGAAGAAGTGCTCAACGTCATTGAGTCCCTCGATGCCCAAAAAGTCCGCTTGGTAAGTTGGTCTCCAGGGCTGGAAGATTTGACGGACACAAAAGACAACAGCCTGGCTCCGCTGCGGCGCTACTTGGCGGGCCATTATCACGTGGCAGAACATTTTGCCAATGGCCATACGATTTTGGAACGCAACCCGGAGCCGACGTCATTCACCTCTGCCAACACCTTCGAAAACAAGACGCCGCCAAATTAAGGTGACACTCCAATGAACTTTGATCTTGGCCTGTGTCGTCTCTGGCACCGGTTACCTCGCACGAAGGTGACTCTGGGAACCCAGACCGGCAGATAGGGCATCAAGGACGCACCGGAGCGAACGCTGTGTCGGTCTTCACATTCAAAGCGGTCCACCGCGCTAGAAGTTGGACCGGACATGTTTTGGCCGCTTCTCCCGCGCGCCCGTTTGACGGGGTGGTGTACAGAGACGGCAAAATGCTCCCTCCCCCCCGTGTAGTCATCGATTTGCTCTGAACTGGGTGAATCAACGGTCTAAGCAAAGACCTGCAACAGTAAAGCTTATTGGGGTGGCCGGACCTGAGCGTCAATTCGTCTAAGTAAGTCTTGCATAAAGACGCTCCGATATCCACAGGCTAGCTGCCCCAGTCGATCATGCACGTCGACCTCGACTGTTGCGGTACCGAACCAACTATCGTCAAGAACCTTTGTGGCGGGCACAGGGGCACCATTTTCCAAAAGAAGCAAACGTTGTGTCTCTCGCCTGAGTTTCAACGAATACCCACGGTTTGCTCAAGCGTACTCACGTGATCGCGGGAGAAACTCGTTACGTCGGCAAAGAAACAGATCACAAATGGGAAGAAGGCAGCGAAATCAGTGTTGTGGAATTTGCAGCTACCGAGTACGGGCGAAAAGGCAAAGTTGTCCCTAGCGCGGACGTAAAAGCAAGAATCAGTAGCATCGGAATCAACAAATGCGCTCGCGAAAGCGGATTTGATCGCAAGAACTTCATCAGAAAGCTCGTTCGCGGTATTCCTGTGAAACGGAATTCGTACGCCGAATTTGTGCGCTGGCTTGGAGTCTACAGAAATCTATGACCCGAGAATCCATCAAGGAAAGAGAAGATCAGGTCAATCGCGTAGAAACTCGCCGAAAGTTACCGCGAAATCACGGTAAAAGGCACGTTGCTGTTAAGCGTACCTCTTGCTGTGACAACTTGAATGATGCCTGTGGCAGCGTTACTCGGTACGGTAGCCCTTATGCTGTTTGCCGACAACACGGTGAAGTTCGCGGCAACTCCGTTAAAGGTCACGCCGGTACTGCCTTCCAAATTGTTCCCGAGGATGAAGATTGACTGCCCCGCTCGCCCAAAAGATGTAAGGGGGTGCACGAATGGACTCAGGCCGAGAGATAAGCTGAAGAGCGTGCCACAACTGCCGTACGCGTCCTTCGGGCAAACGCTATCGCCACCAACAGCGGTTGTGCCGTATAGGTTGCCATCTGTAGCTTGAAGCAGACCGCCCAGAGGATATTGCCCGTCGGCAGTGTCGAAGCTATGCAGTGTTGTCACTGTGCCTGCCGCTTTGATAACAAAGACGGTCCCGTAATTGTTTGCTCCGCCGACGTTGGTCGTCCCGTAGATGTCTCCGTCAGTTGCTTGGAGCAGCTGTCCGAACGGGGCTGCACCGTCTCCGCAGTTGCAGAAGCTGTAGATCGTAGTAATTACACCCGCTGGGGTAATTTTGAAGACGGTGCCTTGATTGTATGCACCGCCCTGATACGTGGTTCCGTATAGGGTGCCGTTATTACTCTGAATGACACCCGCCACAGGATCGCTGCCATCGGGGCAGCCCTGTACAAGGCAAAATGTATGGAGTGTCGTCAACTGACCGCCTAACGTGATCTCAAATACCGTACCGGCGGGTACGCAGCAGGAATTAGTACTGTAGGCCGTGGTACCGTAAAGCCTGCCGTTCGCACCTTGAATCAACGGACCATAAGGCGCGCTTCCATCGGCGCAGTTTCCAAGCTGGCAGAAATTGTAGATTGTAGACTTTGTCCCTTCCTTTGTGATACGAAACAGGGTGCCGCGGCCGGCCGTCCCACCGTTATATGTGGTCCCGTAGAAGTTACCATCGCGCGCTAAAAGCAGACCGGAGTACGGATTAATACCATCACCCGACTGAGAACCGAAGTTGTAAAGTGTTGTGAACTTCCTGCTCGGCGTGACGCTAAAAATTGTGCCAATGCTGTTCGTCCCGCCGCCAGGGGATGACCCGTAGAAAATTCCGTTCTCGTCCTGAACGAGCGCACCCGAGGAGCTGATTCCGTCAGGACAACCAAGCTCCGCGCAAAAGGCGTGTAGCGTGCTGAGCGTGTCCCCAACCAATGAAAACCCGAAAAGGGTTCCCCCGTAACTGCCCTTGATGCCGTTCCCGCCGGTTGCCCCGTAGAGACGTCCATCCGGGGCCTGGACCAGCGAATTCTCCGGATTCCAAATATCAGAGTTGAAATTCGAGAGAACGGCAAACGTCTGTCCGTGGGATGAATTCACAGAGGCAGCGCAGAACAAAATCAAAATGAGAGGCAACAGAATTATGCGCGCCGCGCCTCGCTGCCAGTCTCTCTCGCTATCCGGTTCGATGGCATTTTTCGAGAATTTGCTCATATGCCGATAGGTCCTCCTCATCAACTGGAGAGAGCAGGCAGCTCCGGTTTTTGCGGGGATCTTTAGCTCGGGGGGCGTTGGTGAGCCGACCCATTCTCCGCCGCATGGGCCAACCTGTCAAGCGGCCAGGAGGGGGTATTTTGGCGTCTCTGTACACCACCCCCGCGCCCGTTTGACCCTCCCTGCACCCTTCTTTAGACTGAAAGATTCAGGATTCCTGCAGGTTTCAAACTATGGCTGACAGCATTCATGTGAAGCTTCCGGATGGAAGCGTGAAGGAAGTTCCCAAGGGCACGACCGCGCTCCAAATTGCGAAGGACATCAGCCCGCGGCTGGCGGATGCGGCGCTGGTCGCGAAGACGAATGGCAATCTGATCGACCTCACCCGCCCTCTGGAGAGCGATACCGATCTGACGCTACTCACGGAGAAGAATCCCGAAGCGCTGGAAGTGTACCGGCATTCGTCGGCGCACCTCCTGGCGGCCGCCGTGCTCGAGCTTTTCCCCGAAACCAAGCTTGGCCACGGGCCGGCGACCGAGAGCGGATTCTTTTACGACTTCTACCGTCCGACGCCGTTTACGCCCGAGGACCTGGAAAAAATCGAAAAGAAGATGCAGGAGCTGGTGCAGCAGAACATTCCGTATGCGCGCGAGTTTCTGCCCCGCGATCAGGGACTGGCCGGGTTCAAAAAAGAAGGCGACTTCATGAAGTGCCATTTCATCGAGCAGTTCACCAAGCCCGATGAAAAGATTTCGATTTACCGCACCGGCAAGTTCACCGATTTCTGCCGCGGGCCGCACATTCCCTCGACGGGGAAGATCAAGGCATTCAAGCTGCTCAACATCGCGGGCGCGTACTGGCTTGGGGATGAGAAGAATCCGCAGCTGCAGCGGATTTATGGGACGTCGTTCTTCTCGAAGAAGGATCTTGATGATTATCTGAAGCACATTGAGGAGACGAAGAAGCGCGACCACCGCGTGCTGGGCAAGCAGCTGGATCTGTTTTCCATTCAGGAGCTGGCCGGGCCGGGGCTGATTTTCTGGCATTCCAAGGGCGGGATCATCCGCAAAGAGATGGAAGACTGGATGCGCGAGCAGTACATCAAGCGCGGGTATTCGCTGGTGTACACGCCGCACGTGGCGCGGAGGCAGCTGTTCTTCACCTCGGGGCACGAGGGCTACTACTCGCAGAACATGTTCGACGCGATGGAACTGGACGATGCCGAGTACCGGCTGAAGCCGATGAACTGCCCGGGGCACATCCTGATTTACAAGGATTCGCTGAAGTCATATCGCGACTTGCCGGTGCGGCTGGGCGAGCTGGGCACGGTGTACCGCTACGAGCGCTCGGGAGTGATGCACGGGTTGCTGCGGGTGCGCGGGTTTACGCAGGACGACTCGCACATCTTCTGCACGCCGGAGCAGATTGAAGGTGAGATCGCGGGATGCCTGGAGTTCGCGCTCGACGTGCTGAAGCATTTCGGCTTCGACAAGTTTCAGACCGAGCTTTCGACGTGGAATCCCGACGACCGCAAGAATTTTGTCGGCAGCGAAGAGCAGTGGATTCATGCCACGCAGTCGCTGGAAAAGGTACTCAAAGCGCTCGGGATCGAGTACAAGACGATTCCGGGCGAGGCGGCGTTCTACGGTCCGAAGATTGACCTCAAGCTGGTGGACGCGATTGGCCGGCTGTGGCAGCTTTCGACTGTCCAGTTCGATTTCAACCTGCCGCAGCGCTTTGGATTGGAGTACGTCGCCGAGGATGGATCGCGCAAGCAGCCGGTAATGGTGCATCGCGCCCTGTATGGGTCAATCGAGCGATTCTTTGGCGTGCTGATCGAGCATTATGCGGGAGCGTTTCCGGTCTGGCTGTCGCCGGTGCAGGCGGTGATGATCCCGATCAGCGAGCGGCATGCGGATTACGCGAACAAAGTCGCTGCTCAGCTGAAAGCGGTGGGCGTGCGGGTGGATGTGGATGCCCGCAATGAAAAGATGAATGCGAAGATCCGCGAGCATGCCATGCAGAAGGTGCCATTCCTGCTCGTGGTAGGAGATAAGGAAGCGGAGGCGGGCAAGGTAAACGTCCGCACGCGCGGGAAAGAAAAAACCGAAGACATGCCGGCGACTGAGTTCGTGGAGAATATCCGCAAGCTGATCGCGGAGAAGAGCCCGGGATTGTAGAGAAATCTCACCACAGAGACACAGAGGCACAGAGAAACCCACAGATGGGGACGGCGAGTTGGCTGTCCCCATCTGTGTTTTCGGAGCGCAGCGGTTGTACCATGTTCCCGTGCATTCACTGGCGCAACGCGTCCTCCAACATCTGCGGCAGCAGGATTTGCTGAGCGCGGGGCAGCGCGTTGGAGTAGCCGTTTCCGGGGGGATTGATTCGGTCGCCCTCTTGCGCCTGTTGCTGGAGTTGCGCGGGGAACTGGGGCTTGTGGTCTCCGTCGTTCACTTCAATCACAAGTTGCGCGGGGCGGAATCGGATGCGGACCTGCAGTTCGTCTCCGCGTTGGCGCGCGACCACGATTTGGAATTTTTTTGCGATGGCGACGATGTTGCCGAACATGCCCGCGAGGAAGGCGTCAGCGTAGAAACAGCGGCGCGGGAATTGCGCTATGGATTCTTCCGGTACTTGGTGGGAGAGGGACGAGACGGCGGGACTCAGGCGCTGACGCCCGGTTCTTTTGCCGCCCCTAATAGCGCTGTTGAAGCCGTGCCCTTCCACGACTTGGACAAGGTTGCGACCGGCCATACGCTGGACGATCAGGCGGAGACCGTGCTCATGCGGATGATTCGCGGGGCAGGGCTGCGGGGAATTGGCGGCATCTATCCGCGACTCGCGGTCGAAGATGAGGACGGCGAATTTTGTGGCGAGATTGTGCGCCCTCTTCTCGGAGTGCGGCGATGGGAGTTGGAGCAGTACCTGAGAGACATTGAGCAGGCGTGGCGCGAAGATTCCACCAATGACGACGCGAAGTTCACCCGCAACCGCGTGCGCAAACTGCTGGTGCCCTTGCTGGAGAAGGAATTCAATCCGGCAGTCGCCGAGAATCTGTCGGAGCTGGCCGAAATCGCGCGCGCCGAAGAAGACTACTGGGAGAACGAAATCGCCGGCTGGATGGGCACAGGCGTTCATTGGTCGGACCCGGCGTGGGCTCAACAACCACCAACTGGTCTCGTGCAGATTGGGCTGCCGGATAGCGATCAAGCCCCGCAAGAACTGCGCTCAAAAATCGACAACGCCCCTTGTCTGGTCATGAACGCGTCGGTGGACCGCCTCTGGTTCCTGGGTGAGCCGGTTGCGGTGCAGCGCAGGGTCATCAAAGCGATTGGCGAGCGCGCGGGCCTCCCCCTGGAGTTCAAGCACGTGGAAGAAATTTTGCGTTTCGCCGCCGCGGAGGGAGCACCGGGCAAGGAACTCTCGCTTCCGCTGGGGTGGAAGATGGCCCGCGACCCAAACGAGCTAGTTTTTCTGACGCCGGACTTGCGGCAGCCCGCTCCGCCCCAAGACTACGAGTACGATCTGCCAGTACCCAGCGAAGTCTCCATTTCCGAGGCTGGTTCGCTCATCGAAGTGAAACGCGTTGCCCCCGGCGGGGAGGCGTATAATCCGGAGCACTTGTTGGATGCGGATTCTTTGCCCGGACGGTTAAAGGTGCGGAACTGGCGCGCTGGAGATCGATTCTGGCCGGCCCATACGAAGTCCCCCAAGAAAGTTAAGGAATTGCTCCAGGAGCGCCATGTCGCGCAGCCGGAGCGCAGGTTATGGCCAGTCGTGCTGAGCGGAGATGAAATCGTCTGGATGCGCGGCTTTCCCCTGCCGGCGCGATTCCAGGCGAAGCCGGGGCATGAGGGCGTCTTGATTAGGGAGAAAACAGTGACCGCCCTGCGGGGAGGCATACTAACTTCATGAGCGCTGCCAGAGTCGAGCCACTGCGGCCGGTGATTACGACCGAGCAGATCCAGAAGCGCGTCAAGGAACTGGGGCGCCAGATCTCGGATGACTACAAGGGGCAGACCGTCCAGGTGCTCGCCGTTCTGGAAAATGCCTTCATGTTTCTGGCCGACCTGGTGCGGGCGATGCAGGTTCCGGTGGTGTGCCAGTTCATCAAGCCGAAATACAGCAAGTCCCAGGGCGGCACGGCCAGCGAGGTGATGGAGATTTTTTTCAGCCACGAACCGGATATCAAGGGGCAGCATATTTTGCTGGTCGAAGGGCTGGTGCACTCCGGCGTGACCAGCGAGTTTCTCATGGGCGATCTGCGCTCCCGGGGAGCAGCCTCGGTGAAGCTGGTGACCTTGCTCGACCGGCAATCGGCGCGTAGAGTGCCTTTGCAGCCCGATTATTTCGGGTTCCTGGTGGATGAGGCGTTCCTTGTGGGATACGGCCTGGGTGCGGTGGAGCAGACGAACCGCAATTTGCCTTACTTGGCGGCGGCAAATCCTAGGCTCCCTATGACTTAAGTCATTCGCACAGAAAACAGCGTTTTTGCCGAAGAACAGGTAGAATAAAGGTCTTAGGATTTCCCCAATCAAAATTCCTCCCAGGGCATCTAATGCCTGTGGGCGTGTTTGGGAAGCCCATGATGGGCGAGAATTTAGGAGTCTTCTAGGTGAACTCAACTGTAAAGACCGTGCTGTTTTGGCTGCTGATCGGGGTCTCGGCCCTGTTGTTGTGGGAGGTAGTAAAGGGCGCCCGCGATACCCAAAAAGATAAAGAAGAGAATTTCACCGAGTTCATGGGGAACGTGGAGGCGGGACGCGTCCACGAAGTCACCGTGGATGGAATGCAGGTGAAGGGCAAGCTGACGGACGGCACGGCATTTCATACCACTGCGCCGCAGAATTATCCGGACATGATCAAGACGCTGCGGGACAAGGGCGTCAACATGTCGTTCCGCGACGTGAATAGCGGCAGCCTGCCGCTGCAGTTGCTGGGCACCTGGGCTCCACTTATCTTGTTGGGCGCGTTGTGGTTCTTCATGATCCGCCAGATGCAGACCGGCGGAAATAAGGCACTGTCATTCGGCAAGAGCCGGGCGCGGCTGCTCTCGATGCAGCAGAAGAAGGTCACCTTCAAAGACGTGGCCGGGGTTGAGGAAGCCAAGGAAGAGCTGCGCGAAATTATCGAATTCCTGCGCGAGGCGCAGAAGTTCCAGAAGCTGGGTGGACGGATTCCAAAAGGAGTGCTACTGGTAGGCCCTCCGGGAACAGGCAAAACGTTGCTGGCTCGCGCCGTTGCGGGCGAAGCGAATGTTCCCTTCTTCTCGATTTCGGGCTCGGATTTTGTCGAGATGTTTGTCGGCGTGGGCGCAAGCCGCGTTCGCGACCTGTTTGAGCAGGGCAAGAAGAATGCTCCCTGCATCATCTTCATCGACGAAATTGACGCGGTTGGACGTCACCGCGGCGCTGGTTTGGGCGGCGGCCACGATGAGCGCGAGCAGACTTTGAACCAGTTGCTGGTCGAGATGGACGGCTTCGAGTCGAACGAAGGCGTCATTCTGATGGCGGCGACGAACCGGCCCGACGTGCTCGATCCCGCTCTGCTGCGCCCCGGGCGCTTTGATCGCCGCGTGGTCGTCAGCCGTCCGGATGTGCGCGGGCGTGAAGAAATCCTGCGCGTGCATACCCGCAAGATTCCTCTTGCCGAGGACGTTGATCTCTCGGTGCTGGCGCGCGGAACACCGGGATTCTCCGGAGCAGACCTGGCCAACATGGTCAACGAGGCGGCTCTGGCCGCAGCTCGGCAAAACCGTAAAGCCGTTCTGCAATATGACTTTGAAGTGGCGAAAGACAAGGTTCTGATGGGCGTGGAGCGCAAGTCGCTGCTGCTCACCGACGAAGAGAAGAAGAATACCGCCTACCACGAGGCAGGGCACGCGCTGGTAGCGGCAAAGATGCCGAATTCCGATCCTCTGCACAAGGTCACGATCATCCCGCGCGGCATGGCGCTGGGCGTGACCATGCAATTGCCGATCGATGACCGGCACAACTACTACAAGAACTATCTGGAAACCGAGATCGCCATCCTGATGGGCGGCCGCATCGCGGAAGAATTGTTCTTGAAGGTCATGAGCACCGGCGCGGGCAACGACATCGAGCGCGCCACCGACATGGCCCGCAAAATGGTCTGTGAGTGGGGCATGAGCGATCTGGGACCGATGACCTTCGGCAAGAAGGAAGAGCAGATCTTCCTGGGCCGCGAAATCGCGCAGCATCGCGATTACAGCGAAGACACGGCCATCAAGATTGACCAGGAAGTTCGCAAGCTGGTCAACAACGGCTACAACATGGCCAAGCAGATCTTGTCGGACAATCGCGACACGCTCGAAAAGATTGCGCGCGCCCTGATTGAACGCGAAGTGCTCGACGCGAACGAGATCAAGCTGTTGGTCGAAGGCAAGGAACTGCCCCCAGTCCAGCCCCCGCCAACGAAGCCGGACGATGGCGTGCAGCACGTCATCAAGCCGAACCTCGAGCCCGGCCGTGCCAAGGGCGGCGAGCGGCCTGCGACAGCGTAGCAGTGACAGTTTGACTATTGTGGGCGGCCTGAAGGCCGCCCTTTTTTTTGATCGGGAGTGTTTTGTATTCGTTCGGTCGACGAGCGCTATGAGGATTTTTCGTCAACTTACCGGTGGAGTTACTCAGAGCCTCGACTCACAGGGAATTGCTTGCCCCGAAAAACGCCAACGAAGACTACAACGACTCCGCCCACAGCGCCTAGCAGGCCGACGTAGAAAGTAAGTCCGGCGAGTAATAGCCAGCCTTCGTACCCGAACAGGTTCGGCTCGACTTCGAGCCTCGGGTGTGCCTCTGACAAGCGAGTTCCGTCTTCGAGAATGTTAAGGTCTACCGTGTAACCTTGTCCCCTGTGCGAATCGAAGGTTCCAATATGACGTTGAGTTTTGTGGTAGCTATAGCTAGCCCCTACCAAGTCGGCAGAGGAACCCGTTGCGACGGACTGACCATCCGACATGAGTTGCCATTTTACATTTAAAATCGCCGCTTCATTCCCACATCGCTGAGGACCCTTTTCCATCCCGATAAAGCAATTCAATTCCACCGAAGGAATATTCGAATCAAACACAATGTTGATACGGTACGGACCGCTCATTCGAGTCGCGAATTTAGGGGATTCGAACTGCCCGGGCGAGAGCACCACCGGAATAGAAAGAGGCACGGCATTCATTGCCTCAGACCAGAGGAAAATCATCAGTGAAATGCTCGCTCCCGCAACAAACAGGACAGCCCCAATGCGGTGCGTACGGGTGACTCGCATGACAGTCGGAAGTCTAGCAAATCACCTACAGGTGTTGAAAATAGGTGATAGCACAAGCTTGCGCCTTCCATTCGCCTATTACAGGGGATTATGGGTGCCAATGCCGATTTTCGCCGATTACGCTCGCCGCGGGGTTGGCATCCGAGCACCAGCAGCTAAGCGGCGAATGCAAAGCCATGAGACAAGAGCGATGGCGAATAAAGTTGTTACTGGCCACGTATTCCAATGAAATCCAGGAGTTGATTGGACCTTAAACTCATGTCCGCGTGCGAATGCTCGAGCGAACGGAACCGGGGCAATAAAGAAGCAACCGAGCGGCACACAGAGCAGCGATGAAACAATCCCTACTGCGGCAGCAGTTCGCGGGAAAAAGAATGTCAGAACAAGAGCGAGAATGAAAAGAAGCGTTCCAATGTCCGCCATTAATAACAGAGGCCCGGTGAGCCATCCCCCACTAAATTCCGTGCCATCTAAGCCTTTGCTTACTTGCATGGCCAGAATAATGCAAGGTACAAAGCTGCCTGCCTGAAACGCTTGACCAGCGTCGGGTTTCCTCAAGCTCGAAATCCCTCCACAGTAACCATCGTTGCAGTCTCCCCCGTGGGCTACAAGGTAACTGTTGTTATCACGGTCCCAAGCGTGCGTTACTCCCTCGATTCAGCGCTTGACGAAGGCTCCGAAATCCACCCATTTTGTGGTATAATTTATCTAGTTCCAATCGATCCTAAGTATTTTTTATTTCAACGACTTGAGGTCATTTTTCAGGGCTTCGAGGAAGGGCGGATCGAGCCGAAATTTCCAGCCAAATTCAGGGCGTTTAGCAAGACCGAAATCAGAATAAAATCGGGACATTTTCGCGGAGCGGAATGGCCACAAAAGAGATCAATACTCCCATCGCTGACACCAAAATAAAAAACGGGAAAGTGACTCCGATCAACGGAGGCAACGACGGCAGCGGCAACGGCAACCACGACTACAACGCCGACTCCATCAAAGTCTTGGGCGGCATGGAAGCCGTGCGCAAGCGTCCCGCCATGTACATCGGATCGACCGGCGAGATGGGCTTGCATCATCTGGTGTATGAAGTCGTCGACAACTCCGTCGATGAGGCGCTGGCGGGATTCGCCACCAAGATTGAAGTTGCCATCCACCTCGACAATTCCATCACCGTGATTGACGACGGCCGCGGCATTCCCGTCGACGACATGGAGATTGACGGCGAAAAAGTTTCCGCGGCGCAGGTCGTCATGACCAAGCTGCACGCGGGTGGAAAATTCGACTCCTCCAGTTACAAAGTTTCCGGCGGACTACACGGCGTGGGCGTGTCTTGCGTGAACGCGCTGAGCGAAGACTTGCAGCTGGAAATCTGGCGCGATGGCGCGACCTGGCAGCAAACGTATTCCAAGGGCGAGCCGACCAGCAAGCTGAAGAAGACCGGTGTCGCCAAAGTGAAGACCGGGACCAAGGTGCACTTCCTGCCGGATCCCACGATCTTTACTGCCCTTGAGTATAACTACGACACGCTGGCGCAACGGTTGCGCGAGTTGGCATTCCTCAACAAGGGATTGCTGATCACGCTGACCGACGAGCGCGCTACCGACGCAAAGACCGGCGAACCCAAGCACTCCGAGTTCAAATACAACGGCGGCATCGCCGAGTTCATCAAGCATCTCAACCGCGGCAAGCAGGTGCTGCACGACAAGCCGATCTACATGGAGGACGACCGCAGCGGCGTCCACATGGAAATCGGGCTGCAGTATAACGACGCGTACTCGGAAACGATTTTCAGCTTTGCTAATAACATCAACACCGTCGACGGCGGCTCGCATCTTTCCGGATTCCGTACGGCGTTGACCCGCACCATCAACTACGCCGGGCAGCAGATGGGCCTGTTCAAGGACGTCAAAGAAAATTTGACGGGCGACGATGTGCGCGAAGGACTGGTCGCGGTCATCAGCGTGAAGCTGCCCCAGCCGCAGTTTGAAGGGCAGACCAAGGGCAAGCTGAATTCCGACATCGCCGGAACCGTCACTCAGTTCGTGAACGAGCGTCTTGGCGCGTTCTTCGAGCAGAACTCGACGGTCGCGAAGAAGATCATCAACAAAGCCGTGGACGCGGCGCGGGCACGCGAGGCGGCCCGCAAGGCGCGCGATCTGACGCGGCGCAAGGGCGCATTGGATTCCGGAGGTTTGCCGGGCAAGCTGGCGGATTGTTCGGAGCGCGATCCCAACCGCTGCGAATTGTTCCTGGTCGAGGGTGAGTCCGCAGGTGGCACTGCGAAGCAGGGCCGCGACCGCCGCTTCCAGGCGATCTTGCCGCTCAAGGGAAAAATTCTGAATGTAGAGAAGGCGCGTTACGACAAGATGCTGGCGCACGAGGAAATCCGCGCCATGATCACGGCGCTCGGCACCGGCATCGCGAAAGAAGACTTCGATCCCACCAAGGTGCGCTACGGCAAGATCATCCTGATGACCGACGCCGACGTGGACGGAAGTCACATCCGGACGCTGCTGCTCACGTTTTTCTTCCGGCACATGCAGGACCTGATCAAGCGCGGCAACGTGTTCATCGCGCAGCCGCCGCTGTTCTCGCTCAAGAAGGGTAAGTCGCAACAGTACATCAAGGACGAGCGCGAATTCGTCAAAGTCATGGTGAAGCGCGCGGCCGATGGGCTGAGCGTCCGTTATGGCGAAGGCGCAGCCAAGATTGAAGGTAAAGACTTGGCGCGCTTCATGACCGTGCTCGACGAGTATCTCGGCTTCTTCGAGAAACTCGACAAGCGCGTGCGCAACGAGCGCGTCACCGAACTGGTGCCCAGGCTCGATCTCGCCAAGCACGCGGATTTCGAAGGCGACAAGAAAGCTCCGCCGAAGAAGATTGAACGGCTGGAAAAAGAACTCAAGAAGCTGCAGAAGGAAGAAGGCTTCAAGTCGGTGGAATCGCGCTTCGACGAAGAGCACAACTTGTGGGAAGTGAGCTTCGTCAACAAGCATGGCGCCGAACACATCATTAACTGGGAACTGGCGTCCAGCGCCGAGTGCCGGCAGATGATCGCGAAGTACAAGCTGATCGAGCCTTACATGGAGCCGCCGTTCGTGGTGGAAACTCTTGCGAAGGCCCCGGCTGCGGGCAATGGCGACGGAGCCGACGGCGAGGCGACGACGGTGGAAGAGAAGGCTGACAAGAAAGCTGCCGCCAAGCCTGCGAAGCGGAAGGTAGAGACCGAGGTGGTGGAGAAAACGAACGTCCGCGACCTGCGCGACTACGTCATCAACGAAGGCCGGAAAGATTTCACCATCCAGCGCTACAAAGGTCTGGGCGAGATGACGGCTCCGCAATTGTGGGAGACGACCATGGATCCGGAGCGCCGCACGTTGCTCTCGGTGAAACTCGAAGACATTGCTGAGTGCGAGACGATCTTCACTACCCTCATGGGCGAAGACGTGGAAGCGCGGCGCAAGTTCATCGAAGAGAATGCACTGGACGTGAAGAACCTGGACATTTAACTTCTTCGCCACGGATTTCGCGGATTTAAGCGGATAAAACGAAATAACGGGCGGCCTGAGGGCTGCCCCTTTTCTTTTGTACTGTCTGCTCGTGCCGGGATAGAAAGTTGTAGCCAATAAGAATCGAAAAAAAACGCCAACCACGGAGGACACCAAGGTGCACCAAGGAAACCATCACAACCCACTTCGTGAACCTTCGTGTCCTTCGTGGTTAATGATTTTTTGCTCTGCTGTTGGCGGACCGAGTTCAGCTTCTGGTCTCTCCCCGTGGAAGACGCGGGAGATGCCGCGGACTATCCGGCGCATCGGAAGTTCGCCTTTCGCGTCGGCAAAAAAGATTTCCCCGGTGCGGCTGCCGCGGTAGTACCAGCGCTTGAGAAGCGCGAGGTGCTCCATGGTCTCAAGCGCGGATTTTGGCTTCGCCGGCGGAAATGATTGCAGCGCTTCCTGCACTCGCGACTCCATGGATTGCGATTTCGTGTGCTCGGCGGCCTGGATGAAAAAGGGAACGGGCCC
>Ga0209166_10000631_pt1 | contig 35815 bp, 50 predicted proteins | sample Coa_R1_3_FD_187151 | JGI IMG/M metagenome (GOLD analysis project Ga0209166, IMG submission 187151) | Surface soil microbial communities from Centralia Pennsylvania, which are recovering from an underground coalmine fire - Coalmine... | ecosystem: Environmental > Terrestrial > Soil >...
AAACATTTAGAGTCCGCTAAGGAGCTATTATGGCACAAGCACGACAAAGAACGCGTAAAGAGGTTCGCAAATCCACTAAAGTGTGGGAAGAGAAGTCTGAAGACATGCAAAGGTTTAACTTTGACCGTGTCAACAGCGCCCAATCATCACTTTATGCTGGTATTGACCCTCGACGCCGACGAGAAGTTGCTGACTCTGGGATGGTCCAAGAGGATCAGAACGCAGTCGCTAACTTATCGCCCATTCCGATCCACCGAGAATATGTGCGCTTTGGGTTCTACTCAACGCCCTATATCGATGATACGGAGTTAGATTAACTCTATGGCTGGGATGATAGCCTCTCCTGGGGGTTGTCATCCCACTTAAAGGATCTCATATGGCTAAGAAAGTTACAGTAGCCCGAGGGGTTAAAGTACCTCGTGGCACTGAAAGTAAGATGCGCAAGAAGAAGGGATCTTCAAGCGCAGGGAAATATAAGAATGTTAAACCTAGTGACTTCGCTGGCTCTGCTGGTGGCGCTAATCGTTACAGCTTTCCTATACCTGATCTGGCACATGCTCGAAACGCTTTAGCCAGGGCACACTTTGCACCCAATCCTGAGGGAATCCGCAGGAAAGTGTACAGAATGTACCCACAACTAAAGAAACGAGGTAAACACATGACCCGAAGATCATCAAAGCAGTAGCCTACCAATACGTAAATTTATAAGGAATTATCATGAAATCTTGCAACAACCCCGCTCACATGAAGATGATGAAAGCTAAGAAAGCTGCCCATAAGGCGAAGCCTAAAGCCAAGAAGGCTAAGAAAGCTGCTCCTAAAGGCAAAGCTAAGATCAAGAAAGTTATGGAAGAGTTTAAACATGGTAAGCTTCATAGCGGATCCAAGAAGGGTCCGAAAGTGAAGAATCCTAAACAAGCCATTGCTATAGCCCTTTCTGAACAGCGTAAAGCTAATAAGAAGTAATTTATACCGTAGTCCCTCACCCTTTAGTATATCTTCTGGATGGGGGACTATTATTTAGTATACACTATTTCATTAGTGAAACCTATGTATATTCCACTACTATTTCCGACTGGTACAACAGGCAAAGAAACAGGTAAGCCAATTAGGCCAACGCTGACCTTCCTTACGCTCGCAACATGGCTGACAGCCGCGTACGCGTACATCAATATTCTGAGCTTCTACGCCTTTGATTACATCTCGTGGATAGAATACACCCCCGCCTCCGCCATGGAGAACAACTGGCCGGCTCACCGATCGTAAATCCTCTCCATCGAACCCTACTACCGAATCTTGACGGTACATGGGCACTGGTGTGAGATCTCTTCTTACCGGTGGATGTACTTTGCGATTTATCGATATGCGCTTTGGGATATCGAAATCTACCATCTTCTCTCGGGAATCTCCCCGCCTCGCAACATCAGCTCTGGTTTGGTGATGGGTAGTGCGTGATGACTTCTTACGGCCCTCTGACCCTACTAATGGTGACATGAGCAGGAATAGTAACAGTAAAGTGGCCATATTGCTTGCCCTTTCGTAAGGGGTTGTCTACGGTCGTCTAAGTCCAGTGTAGCGTATAGCGCGCTGTGATAGCTATGAAACTTCATTTAAGGAGAGAGATGAAGGATAATCCTACCCCTACCACCGACCAGGTATTGACCGTTGGTGCTCAATATCTTGCCGAGGCGACCAAAGAGGCAGACACGCGAGACCCTATCGCGCTTCAACGTGAGATGCAGTCTCAGTATGTCGATAATCTCATGCAGTGTGCGAGTAACTTCAGGAAGACGTTTCCTAATCATGACTTCTTTGTTGTGGTTATTACCAAGCGCGAGCGACTCATGGAGAAGCTATTCCGCTTGTACTATACCGCGCGGCACTCATGCCCAACGCCCGAATGGGACCAGTCAGTATACCACTACACCCACAAAGATGAGCGCCTTGAGTTCTTATGGACTATACCTGACAAGGATAGCTGCGATCATCTACGTGATAATGCCCTCATGGTGCATCCAGAAGAGAGGCAACTATTGAAGTTTGTTCTCGATTTCCAGGATGGAACGCTCTTGCAACTAGCCAAGAAGCTTAATAAAGAAATTGATTAACCCGCCAAATACTAAGGAGAGAGTATTATGGTATATACCCCATTTGATGATACTAACCCTACCGTTCAAGACCTTCCCCCTATACCACAAGATGACAGTGCGCCGGCTACTATGGACACACCACCCTCAGAAGAGGCTGTGGAAGCACCCAAACAAGATGCTGCCCGCGAGATCAGCTCTGAGGAACGCAACTTCCGCAATCTGCGCATGAAAGCTGAGCGGCTCGAGAAGGAGCGTAATGAGGCCATGGAGCGACTGAGAGCCTATGAGTCACAAGCCCCTGAAGAGCCTGAATTTGATCTACGCCCTAATGATCTTGCCGAGGGAAAGCATCTTAATAAAGTGCAGAATAAGATCCAGGTTCTTGAGAGTCAGCTTATCGAGACTCGCCTGCGTGCACAGTACCCCGATATCGATTCAGTTGTATCCGCAGATAATTTAGCCACGCTACAGCGAGATTATCCTGAGCTTGCCAATACCATTGGATCATCCAAGAACTTGTATTCTAAGGCCGTTTCTGCTTACACAATTCTCAAGAAGCTTGGAATACATGCTGATTCTGGCCCCTATGAGCAAGATAAAGCTATCGCTCAGAAGAATGCCGCTAAGCCGAAGCCCATGGCAAGTATTTCGCCCCAGCAAGGAGATAGCCCGCTATCCCATGCGAATGCATTTGCTAATGGATTGACTGATGATATTAAGCGTAAGTTACACCAGGAGATGATGGCTGCCATTAAGAATCGCTAGGGTTATTTCTGGACTTTATTTGCCGTTATCGCCTATCATAGGGGCGCGCATCGGGATTCGCTATCCCAAATCTCTGGCGTACCTTGGACTCGCCACCCGTGCCGACGTATGTAAGTTTCGTCAACTTGTAGTTACCTCGTACTCTCTCTTAGGAGAAGATTATGTCGATTACAACGACAAGTACGTTGCCAGCACCGGTACAACAGAGTTTCAGCTATAAGCTACTTTCCGTCCCTGTGCCTAATATGATCCATCAGATCCCGGCAATGAAGAAGAATATGCCGCGTAACGGGGGTACAACCCTTCGTATGCGTCGGTATAATCCATTAAATACCGCATTAGTTCCTCTTGGAAATACAGGTGTTACACCTCCTCCTCAGAACTTAACCGCTGTTGATATAGACGCTAAGATTAGTTTCTATGGCACCTATGTACAGCTTAATGAGCAAGTCACCTTACAGAACCAAGACCCTGTCTTGAACGAATGTGCTGCTCGACTTGGCGTTTCGCTTCGCCAAACAGAAGATACGCTTACCCGCGACATGCTTGCTGGTACTGCTGCCTTCATTAACTGTACCGGTGGTGTTAACGGTGACAACCCTACTGAAATCACACGTTCAGACGTTGATACAGTAGTTCGTACCCTCCTTAACAACAACGCGTACACCATCATGGATAACATCGAGGGTGAAGATAAATTTGGTACCGCACCAGTTCGTGATGCGTACTTTGCACTTTGTTCAACAAACCTTACGGGTAACTTGGACAACGTTGCTGGCTTCATTCAGAAGAACCAATATCCTGCTCCTATGAATGCTCTCCGTTCAGAGTGGGGTGCTATTGGTAACTTAAGGTTCTTGGTCTCATCTATCGGATCAGTAACCGCTAACGCATCTAACTTAGGCGCGAATGTGTACAACATATTCTGCGTGGGTATGGAAGCGTATGCGATTATCGAGCAAGACGGATACAGCGCAAGCTTTATCTATCGTCCACCGATATACGATGGGCCTTTGGCTCTTAACGCAAGTGTTGGTTATAAATTCGCGCAGGTTCCAAGGATCACAAACGATCTTTGGGTCATAAACCTACGTGCAACTCTTGCTGTGTAAGGAGATACTATGGCTTATAATACCGTCCTTCAACAAGGATCATTCGTCTCTACAGGCGCTGCAACAACCATTCAAGTCCGCTCGGGAGTTGATTGGATTCGCACGTATAACTACACACAAATCGCTGCTAACGCTGTTACTACTGGTTATGAATTCTACTACCAATTCGGCATGCCCGCTGGTGGTGGTTTGGAATACCAAAGTAATGGTGCTGGTACTGCTATCAACCTTATCGCTTTAGCTGCTGGAACAGGGTTCACGATTGTAGATTCATCTCTCAATGTCCCTGGCCCTGCTGTTATCGTTACCGGCTCTTCTAACGTAGTTCGTCCAATCGTAACTACCGGAAACACTGCTGGTTTAGCTACTAATAGCGTAGTTCGTCTTACCAATCTTACCGGTCAGGCAAACTTAAGTGGTTATGATTTCACCATCGATACTATTGTGGCTAACACAAGCTTCCGTATCGCAAACGCTTTGGCAAACGCTCCTGGAGCTGTTGCAACTGCTGGTTTCTACCGCATAATTCCATTCGATCCTTTGTACTACCCAACCAAACGTAACATCGTAAATATTACGCAAGCTGCACAAGCTGTCGTAACAACGAGCGTTAACCATGGTTATGTACCGGGAATGTCAGTAAGGCTCTCAGTTCCGGCTGCTTTCGGAATGACCCAAGCTGATGGATTGTTGGTAAATATTACCGCAGTTACCCTAGGAACCTTCACCGTAAACCTTGATACAACAGCATTCACTGCCTTTGTATTCCCAGGTGCGGCTGCAGTTCCGTTTACCCCAGCTTCATGTCAGCCAGTTGGTGAAGAGACCGATCAGTTCTCTAACCCTAACTTGCTTGATGACGCTACGGTCAACACAGCATATATCGGCGTTCAATTGGCTGCGGGTGCTAATAGCCCTGCTGGTCAGGCGGCCGACGTTATTTACTGGTTAGCTGGTAAATCATTCAACATATAGTTATGTAGCGGGTGGGATGAAATACTCCCACCCCCTGTTTAAGGAGAGATTATGGCGAAGAAAGAATCAGTAGGACAAGCACAACCAAGCTTAAAGTATCAGCGCGAGAGAGATAAGACGCCGGTGCGTGGGAAATTTATATTCCACGAAGTACCTGGCGGAGTCATGAGCTTTAATTATAAGAAGTATAAAGAAGATGAAGTAGAGCGCTACGATCTTACCGATGGTCAGATTTACACCATACCACTGGGCGTAGCTAAGCATCTTAACAAGAACTGTTCTTATCCCATCCACTCGTATCTGCTTGATGACGCAGGCAAGCCAATGCAGCGCGTAGGAGAGATGAAGCGTCGTTGCAGTTTCCAGAGTCTGGAATTTATCGACGATATTGATCTTGCGGGAGCCGGAAACAGTATTGTAATGGTAGAGAATATGATCTAGAGGGTAATTATGGCTTATTACGCTAATCCCCATCCTGTATTTCAGCCCGCTATGAGGCTTGTTGCCTCTATAACAAATTCATTCCCCGCAATAGTTACCACTACGTTCAATCACCAATATAAGAATGGTGCCATTGTGCGATTTGATATCCCGTTTGCTGATGGTATGCAAGAGCTTAATTTGCAATTGGCGCCTATAGCTGTAACAAGCCCAACTACCTTTACGATACCTATCGATACTACCAATTTCAGCCCCTTCAGTATTCCTGGAGGGGTTCCCCCCTATGTTAATACTGCTGCTCAGGTGGTGCCGGTAGGAGAACAGGCTGATACCTTAGATTCCGCAACCTTTAACGTCACTTAGGAGATACATGGCAGATTCATCACTACAAGCGATACAAGTTAAAGTGCGGCGCCTTACCCGTAGCCCCTCAGAATCTCAGCTCACTGACAGCGATCTTAACCAGTATATTAATACCTTTGTGGTCTATGACTTCCCCGAACATCTGCGTACCTTTAACTTAAGGACGGTATTTAGGTTCTGGTGTAATCCCTATCAAGATAGATATATTACGGATAGTTCATTGCCCATAACCAACCCCCTTTATAACTTTCAGAACCGCTATATTAGCATAGCGCCCCCACTTTATATCGCCGGATTTCAGTCATTCTACTCAGAATCCCGTGAACAATTCTTTGGCATTTATCCCAACGTCAATAGTATATTGAGCATAGGCTTCCAAGGAGACGGAGCTACGACAACCTTCACGGGCGTCGTGAATCTAAATTCCGGACCCAACTTTGTGAACCCGACACTGAGCGATCAAACTTCGGTCCTTATCCAGAACGAGGTGCTCTTTGATTCTGTCGACCTTAATGGTAACGGGATATCACTTATCGACGTCCCTATTGTTGACGCGGCAACTGGTAATCCAACAGTTAATGGAAATTTGTATGTACCTGGGATGCAGCCCGCTACTCCTCCAACTGCTATTACGCCTACTAATACTATCAATTATGTTACGGGCGCTTTCACGATTACCTTTCCAACGGCGCCAGGAGCGGGACAACCCATAAATAGCCAAACAATCCCGGCTATTATCAGCATGCCCCAGGCGATGCTGTACTATAACAACGTCATTACCCTACGTCCCGTTCCGGACCAACCCTATCAAATTAACTTTGAGGCGTATCAACGCCCAACAGAACTATTGGCAACAAATCAGAGTCCTCAGCTAGAGGAATGGTGGCAGTATATAGCATACGGTGCAGCCAAGAAGATATTCGAAGATCGCATGGACACCGAAAGTGTCACCCAGATTATGCCTGAATTTAAGCAGCAAGAACGGCTCTGTAATCGAAGAACTATAGTTCAATACACTAATCAGCGTACCGCCTCTATTTACACGGAGCAGACCAGTTATGGTCCTAATTCAAGTGGATGGGGATGGGGAGGAGGACAATTCTGATGGGGTTGAATACTTCTAGAAATATAAATATACTTTCTATAATTAGCTCACTTATAGAAAGGAATTTGATATGGGAAGACATTGTAAATCTTGTAGTTGTCCTAAGGTGCCAACTGGCATTGAATGGTTATGTGAATATTGCGGCAATCCCTGTAAGAGAACTGCTAAGAGGGCGCTGTGTTCACTTAAGTGCAGACTACTGGGGAATGTTGATAAATCTGGAGAGTGCCTACTCTGGAAGGGGAAGATAGGTATGGATGGATATGGCTTAATTATGATAGGCAATAAGCGCCATAGGGTTCATAGGATATCTTATATGAGGTTTGTCCGTGATAATATTCCAAGTGGGATGCTTGTTAGGCATTCTTGTGATGTTAAGGCATGTATAAATCCTGAGCATCTATCAATTGGTACCGTTCAAGACAATTCTAATGACTTTGGCGAAAGACAGGGACATCCTAAGGGAGAATTGGCTCCTAATTGCAAACTTAAGAAATCTCAGGTGAGCGAGATAAGAGATTTGTATTCAAAGGGGTCTACTCAGCAACAATTAGCCAATTTATTCGGTGTTTCACAGAATATGATTAGCCATATTATCTTGAGGAAATCATGGTCTCATATATAAATTACAGAAAGGAATAAATTTATGGCATATCAAGCAAATATACCGCAGCCCAATAACTTATTATCGCAATCCCAGGACGATATACTTAACAATTTCCAGGCGATTCAGACGCTTATAGGTATCAATCACGTTAACTTCAATGCAGCCGATCAAGGTAAGCATAAGTGGGTTACCTATCCTCAGCAGGCAGCAACACCCCCCGCAGGATCAGGATTCCTGGCTACTGAACTAGGAGCCTATAACGCGGTATATACCCTTACCAATCAGAATGAACTTTATATTAACAAGACCAACCAAGCTACGGTCGTCCAAGTCCCTTCAACCGCTTCGGTCTTGAGTGCTAACTCTGCCCCAGCTCAGAATACCCAGGGGTGGACCCTTCTCCCTTCGGGAATACTGCTACGATGGGGCAATTTCTCAGGATTTACCGGACTTAACACGGTAACCATGACCTCTTCGGCAGCGGGAGGGCCAGTGCCTACCCAGATCCTATCGGTACAATTAACTGCTTATGATCCTAGTGCTGGCGATGTTAACTTTGCAGTTCGATTAGCAAATATAATTAGTAATAGCCAATTTAATGTATATATCTCAAGCAGGACTAATACGGGCGCAGGAACCGGTGGATTCCAATGGTTAGTGATAGGGTACTAATATGGCCTACGATCGTTTCCTGATAGCGCCATTTGCTACTGGCCTTCAGACTAACATGAGACCGTGGTTAATTATGGATGATGCATTTGAAGATCTTCAGAATGCCTACGTCTTCCGTGGTCGCGTGAGGAAGCGATTTGGTTCGAGGTTTATGGGAACTGGATGGGATAGTACTCAGACAGAGCCATTATTCTCTCGTTTAAGGATTAATCTAGGCAATACAAATGGCTCTGGCAATATAAGCGTCACTGTCCCCGGATCGATCTTTAAGGTTGGACAAATGTTCTCTATCGGCGATGAAATATTCACGGTAGTGGTTACTGGGACCCCTGGAACGCTTCTCGATACCGGAGCAGCTACTCTTGCGACGTATAATACCTCAACGGGGGCGCTTGTTATTAATGGTGCCGCTGCTGGTACTCCTGCATGGTTCTATCCTGCGCAGCCAGTAATGGGATTTGTCCTCTATTTGGTGGGAAGTAATTTCGATTCGCCTCTCTATGCATTTGATACTCAGTTTGCCTATTTATTCTCAGGAGGGTTCTGGCAGAGATCAGGATCGGGATCTAACCCCATCTGGCATGGCAACGATCTTAATTTCTTCTGGAGTTATAACTATCGTGGGGCGAGTGATAATGTAGACGCGCTCTTCACGACTAATTTCCAGGTAACTAACCCTAATGGTGCAGGTACTGCCACTGATGATCCTATATGGTACACCCAAGATGGATCCACATGGACGCCGGCTAGTGGGACAACGGGATTCTACTTCCTTCCTGCGGGTGGCTCTCCACAAACGGGTCCATTTATACAAACAGCGCTCATTATAGTCGCATTCAAGGGAAGGTTAATTCTTCTCAATACCATAGAGAATGATAATGGTGGTGGCTTAGGTACTAATTCTCAATATCCCAATAGAGCTCGTTGGAGCTGGGATGGTAGTCCATTCGCCCCTAATGCATGGTACGAGGCTAATCAATTTGACAGCTCGGGAAACCTATGGGGAGGCGCTGGATTTCTAGATGCTTCAACAGAAGAACATATCGTAAGCGCCGAATTTATTAAGGACAGGCTTATCGTCTACTTCGAAAGTAGTACCTGGGAGTTGGCATTCACCTATAATAATTCAGCTCCATTCACTTGGCAGAAGATTAATACTGAATTAGGATCTGAGGCCACTTTCTCGACAGTTCCCTTCGATAAGCAGGTTCTTACGATTGGTAATACGGGAGTACACGCTTGTAATGGTGCTAACGTAGCCCGAATAGATAATAAGATCCCTAACCAGATATTCCGCATTGTAAATAAGAATGCTGGTGTAGAGCGTGTTGCTGGTATTCGCGATTACTATGCGGAATTAGTGTATTGGACATTTCCTTCGATAGAGCAGAATCCTAATGAGAAGTATCCAGCCAAGGTACTCGTGTACAATTACGCCAATGATTCATGGTCATTTAATGACGATTGCATAACAACCTGGGGCTATTTCGAACAGCAACAGGGTACTACGTGGGCATCCACTACCGATACCTGGCAGTCGGCTAACTTTACCTGGGCTAGTGGAACGGTAGAGGCTCAATTTAGACAGGTGGTCGGCGGAAACCAACAGGGATATACATTCATCATTGATACTAATTATGGGCGAAATGCTCAGGCTATGCAGATAACTAATATGACGTGGAACCCAACTCGTGATACGGTAACCTTAACTATTATTGACCACACTCTTAATGTGACTCCATATGGCGATTATGTTAACATTCGCGACGCCTCAGGAGTCTCCTTTAGTGGGTTTGGAATTTATAAAGTGGTCGCTTATGTGGACACTAATAATGTTGAGGTTGGCCCTATAACATTCTTTACAGGAACTTATGAAGGCGGCGGGACCGCAGCCCGAGTATCCAACATTCTTCTTCTCACTAAGCAATGGAATCCCTATGTCGATAAGTCGCGCAACGTATATGTGGCTAAGATAGATTTCGGAGTTCAGAAGACTGATTCGGGACAGATAACAGTTGATTATTATCCTTCAGCCACTGAATTATCAATGCTCTATGAGGCGAGACAAACGGGAACCCTACAGGGAAATGGTACCCTTGAAACCTCCCCCTACAACCCTACCTTCTACCCGCTTGAGCAGGTACAAGATAGATTGTGGCATCCGATTTACTTCCAGACTGATGGTGAATGCATACAGCTATTTATGTATATGGCTGAAGATCAGATGGTGGTGCCTGATATTTCATTCTCTGACTTTGAGCTTGAGGGAATGGTACTTCATACGCAGCCTACAGCCTCGAGGTTAGAATAATGGCTAACAATCCTTCAAATGCCTTATCATTCATAGTAACAACGCTTATATGGGACGTTATAGCGCGCATCAATGAGGTTGATGTTACTAGTCCAGAGTTTAAGGAACTCTTAGTACGACTATCTCAGTATATTAATAATCTCTCCTTGGTGGTTAATCTTAAGGATACGGGAATTTACAGCACGAATGAGATTATTAACGGCCAGAAATACTTCCCCAATCCTCTCCAGAATTCGTCTACCGCGGGCACTCCCCTCGATAGGCAGGTTTATCGCATGACCATCAATTTCGGGGCCCTTCCAAATGCTTCCACAAAGTCCGTTCCTCATAATATAGAGATTACTCCTGGTACCACATTTACGAGGATTTATGCGACTGCGAGTGATCCAGTGAATAAAGCTTACGTACCCATACCTTATGCTGCTATTGTATTAGCTGATAATATCGAGATGGCTGTTGACGCTACTAATGTGAATATAACTACGGCGATAAATTTAACAAATTATACGGTGTGCTATGCCGTGTTAGAATACCTTCAGAACTAAGGAGAATGTATGGCATTCATGGATACATTGCAGAATATAGGAACAGGGGCTAAGAACTTCCTTATTGGAACGCCAGGGAGCGTAGAGCAAGTTTCTCGCCTTAATCCTCAGCAGGTCGCCCTACAGCAACAAATAGGTAATACTGCGTCCAATATGCTGGGAGGGCTCGGGCAAAGTCAATTTAACTTCTCTCCTATAGCTCAGCAGGCCCGAACTAACTTTCAAACCCAGACCATACCTTCTATAGCCGCCCGATTCTCGGGGATGGGTAACCAGAGGGGTAGTGATTATAGGGCTGCTTTATCATCTGCTGGAGCTGGCCTTGAAGAAGGGTTAGCGGCTCTTCAAGCCAAGTATGGATTGGCTCAGAGCGGACAACAACAGCAATTATTATTATCGCTCCTCTCTCAAGCATTACAACCCCAACAAGACAATCAGTTTCTTGCTCCACAAGGAGGATTCTTGCAGTCTATATTGCCAGCTATTGGAGGAGGAGCTGGGATAGCGGCTAATGCCGGGCTCATGAGTATATTACGTCTTATAGGATTAGGGTGATTTATGGCACAAGAATTACAAAGACCAAGTTTAGCGGCATCACTAGGGCAGGCTGCGGGTGGAGGAGTAAATAAAGCGCTCCTCGATATCCTTAACGGCATAGCGCAGAATAAGATATCTCAACTAGAGGATCGCCAGCAGGCCTTTCAGCCCCAAGGCAATCCTGTCATGAGAGACCTGGCACTTATCAGTGAGAATCGCCAGCCTCAACAGATAGCTCCTGCTATGGAAGAAGATATATCACAATCTCCTTTGCGCGATGCGCTCAGTGCTCTCGCCCCCAAGGAAGAGGCTCCTCAGGAAATTAAGATTAAACCGAAATCTAAGACTGCTACTAAGGCTACTCCCAAACAAGCTATCCCTAAGGCTGAGCGCCAGGCGGTTGATAAGATCAATAAGATGATCGATAAGCCATCCAAGGCAACTCCAGCGGAGAAGGCTGAAGAGATCGCAGAGTTAAATCCCGATCCTATTAAGCACGCGGCGGTTAAGGCAGAGCAAGATAAGAAGATAGCTAAGATTCCTAAGCTCAGTGAGAAGCAACAACTTGCTGCCGATAAGGAAACCAAGCCCTACTTTGATGAGATCTCAAAGCATGGTAGAGCCGCTCAGGAAGGTAACCAGCGCCTCGATCGTATGCTTGAGCTTATCAAGGGGGGCAACCTTGTGTGGCCTTCAGTGGCATCATTCTTAGATGTTATGGAGAGGGGGATCCCTCTATTCGGCGGCCATATAGGGCTTGATCTACGATTTGTTGAGAATGCTGATACCCACGAATTTAGAAAGCTCTCAAGCGACTTTGTTAAAGGCGCTAAGGATGTATTTGGAGGAAGGATAACGAATCTTGACCTTGAATCATACCTAAAGACCATTCCCAATGTCTCTCAGACTGATGCGGGCAAGATTCGTGTTATTCGTAATATGAGACTTCTTAACGCAGGCTCTATGGTCCGTAAGAAAGCTATGGATGAGATTATAGATGAGAATGACGGACAACGCCCTCCCAATCTTGAATATCTCGTTGAGCAACGCTCTAAGGATCAACTTGATTCTCTTGCTGATAAATTCAAGAAGGGCATTATGGAACCTGATGAGTTGGCGGCGTTAGAAGGCGCTCGCAACCGATTACTCGGAAACTTCCAGTAGATTAATCCTTATCTACGAGGTCCTCGATTTGGATTCCATATTTATCGAGCATTACCATGATTGCTTCGGTTACTATGCTCGACATAGATCTGAAGTTCTGTCGTGATGCTAATTGGAGTCCCTTGTAGACAGGGGTAACCAAATCTACGAATAGGCGCGAACGGGGCTGTTTAGGTCTCTTATTGTTTCCCATGGAATCTCTCTCTTCTAGGTACTGGATATCACCATTCATTCTATATGGTTTCTATGTATTTATCTACAAAGTTGGCTTCTAATCATTAGATTGCTTGATTAAATTGCCATCGGACTGCTTTGTTGTATGCGTCTCAAGTTATGGTCTTATCTTAAGGAGAGGAAGCCATGTCAGTCGCAATACGACAGAATGACGTATATGGGTTAAGTCAACCTATTGTCAGAGGAGCTCCGACTCCTATTATTAGTAAACGTTCGCCCGGAGTATCGGATTTCGCTACCCCAGGAACCGTTTGGACTAATATTCTTACTAATCAAGTTTATATTCTCGCAAGTATCGTCGCCAACTCGGCAACCTGGGTATCAGTCGCTGGTGGAGCAGGGGTGTTCTCCTCGCTTACCGTTACTCCAGGGCCTATTAACCTCACGGGAACAACAAATATCAACACTGCCGGCGCTGCTGTTACCTCAATCGGCGTTGGTGGAACTGGTGCAGTCCATATTGGGAATGCTACTGGTAATACTACTATCTCTGCTGGCAACTTAACATTAACTGCGGGCAACCTTGCTCTCACCCTTGGCGATATTCATCTTAACGCTGCTCGCGCAATAATCTGGGACTTGGGAGTAGCTATTATACAAGGCGCTGGAGATCCCAATGGTGCCGTCCTAGGAACTCAGGGAACCCTATTCCTACGTACTGATGGTACGGGGGTAGGCGATCGTGCTTACATAAATACTGATGGCATATCGACATGGGCAGCAATAACAACTACTGCTTAATCGCAAGGAGTCACTATGTCAGTGAATCAACCGGGCGATGTAGCATATGGGTTTAGCCAGGCGCTCTTAGGAGTTCCTAGTAAACCTATACTAGCCCAACGCAATCCTACAACGAACGATAAGGCACAAATAGGTACTACCTGGATCAACCAATTCCTTAATAAGGTATTTATTATTACCTCCATTGTGGATAATGTGGCCAATTGGGTAGAGACCGATAGTAGTGGTGCTTTCAATGAAGTTATAACCGACTCAGGGAATGCTGTTCCTATCGGAGGGATGCTCAATCTCTTTGGTGGTCCCAATATCAATACCTCAGCCTCAGGAAATACCGTAGATGTTAATCTCAATGACATCGTCAATCTCCCTGCTACCAATGCTGGTGCCACTCAAGGCATTTATCAAATTGGTGGTGTTAACTTTCTCTTTGGTTATGGTCCTACTAATACTTTCGTTGGTGATAGTGCTGGGAATACGTCGTTAAACCCATTGCTCTCAGTTCGTAATATTGGCGTTGGCGTTAACTCTTCTCAAGGATTAACCTCTGGTGCAAATAATACCGCTTTGGGTGCAGAATCACTCAATGTGGGTGCAAGCGCTACTAACAACGTCGCCGTGGGATATCTCTCTCTTACTGCACTGACTTCTGGGGATTCCAATATAGCCGTGGGAACTCAGTCCCTTCAGAACTTGGTTACCGGTTTAGATAATATCGCTATCGGCTTGGCTGCGGGCTCCGCTCTTAACGGAGCCCAAAGTTCTAATATTTATATTGGTAATATAGGTGATTCCGGCGATGGCAATACCATTCGCATAGGAACCCAAGGATCAAGTGCAGGCGAACAAGATTCATGCTATATAGCGGGTATTGGTGGCGTAACTCCTGGCGGAACTCCTCAATTTGTAGTGGTAGATCCAGCTACGGGACAAATGGGAAGTGCTCTTCATACGGGTGCTATAGAAACCATAGATGGCAATTCAGGGACAATTTCAGGAACGACCGTAACTATTGAGGGCGGAGATAATATCACCACAACAGGTGATAACGCTCAAACTATGACCGTTGCGGTTTCAGGAACCACGGACCATTCACTACAGCTTGGCAACGCTTCGGGAAGCCTCACTTCACTTGGAGTGGCGCTTGACGGTCAATTGCCTATAGGTTCTACCGGTGCTGATCCTGTTCTTGCCCTACTTACCGCGGGGACAGGAATAAATATTACTAATGGAGCTGGATCGATCACAATCGACTCAACGGTAACTCCCGGCATTGTTACCATTGATGGTGACTCGGGCTCAGCTACTGGCGCTACCATTACATTTACTGCAGTAGCCCAAGCACCCACCGTGGCATTTAATGCATCGGGATCAACTGTAACGCTCGATTTCCAGGACGGTAGTAATAATATCGCTATAGGAACCGGGTCTAATGCGGGAACTGGCGATAATATCGCTATAGGTCAGAATGTATTCGAGAATGGCGCAGCCACGGCATTTCAGTCTATATCCATAGGATTTAATTCATCACGTGGTCCTTGTGGAACTCAGAACGTGGCAGTCGGTGTTGGGGCTCTTGAGGACACGGCCTTTGCAGGGAGTTATAACTTGGCCCTTGGTACAGTTGCAGGATTTGCCTATAACAGTACCGAATCGAGCAATATCATTATTGGTAGTGCTGGCGGAACCGTAGGCGAGAATAATGTTATCCGCATCGGCGACCAGGGCTCAGGAAACTTACAGCAGAATACCTGTTACATAGCGGGTATTCATGGGGTTACTCCAGGCGGTGGTGGCATAGAAACGGTTACCATCGATAGTAATGGACAATTAGGTAGTACTTCAAGTAGCGGCGGAATCGTCACCCTTGATGGTGATACTGGCTCAGCAACGGGCTCTACAGTTACTATCACGGGGGCGCAATGCGGAGAGTCTGTTACCTTCTCGGGATCGGGCGCTACCATTACGATGCATCTTACTGACGCATCACTCCGTAATACATTCTTAGGATTAACGGCAGGTAACGGCGCCGTATCGGGAAACCTTAATACGTCGGTTGGATATGGATCGCTCGGGAATATAGGTACTGGCGGCCATAATACCGCTATCGGCTATGAAACAATGAATGGCATGGCGACTGGCTCTAATAATACAGCGATAGGTTATGGTGCCCTTGCTGGCGATGACGGCAATAAGAGTACCGCTATAGGAGATGGAGCTCTCGGTGCTATATCGGCTGGATTCCAGAATATTGCTCTTGGGTATTCAGCTGGCTCTTCTTATGCTGGCGGAGAAGCTAATAACATTATCATAGGGAATAGTGGCGTACTTGGAGAGAGTACTACTATTCGGTTGGGAGATCCTGCGGTCCAAGGCGCTTGTTATATAGCGGGTATTGGTGGAGTCACACCTGGGGGCACTCCTCAGATAGTGATCATCGATCCTGTGACAGGTGAGTTGGGCAGTACAGCTGGTGGCGGTATAACCGCAATAGATGGTGATGTTGGTGGTGGAGCTACATCCCCTACCATAACCTTCGATGCTACTACCAATTCAGGCTCAACCGTTAGCTTTAATGCAACCGATCCCCATGTATACCTCAGGGTTAGTGATGGATCAGATAACACTATCATTGGATTTACGGCTGGCAATGGCTCGATATCAGGGACTGCAAATACTGGTCTTGGTATGGCTACTCTCCATGATCTTACTTTGGGGAATAACAACACTGCTGTGGGCGAGACCTGCTTAGATGCTCTTACGAGCGGCAGTAATAATGTGGGCATAGGTCAGGCTGCTTTAGGTAATTTAACTACCGGAAGTGGGAATATATGCATCGGTGAGAGCGCGGGACTTAACTATACGACGAGTGAGGCCAATAACATACTATTGGGCAATTCCGGCGTGGTTTCCGAATCTGATGTTATACGCATTGGTACCTTCGCAACTCAAACTGAATGCTTCGTAGCAGGTATTGCTGGCGTCACAGTGTCTAATAGCGCTGCGGTTCTTATCAACACCACAAATGGCCAATTAGGAACGGTGGCATCATCCCGTCGCTATAAAGAGAATATCCAGGACATTAAGGGAAGTGGTCGAATTCTCGAACTGCAACCCGTCCAATTTAACTATAAGAATGACACTTCTCGTGAGCTCCATTATGGGCTTATCGCGGAAGAGGTCGATGGGACTATTCCTGAGATCGTTACCTATAACAAGGATAAGGATCCAGAGACGGTTCGATATCACGAACTGCCAGTCCTATTACTCAATGAATTACAGCGGCAACATGCCGTTATTGTCGAGCTATCACGTCGTTTAGAGAGACTAGAAACGAGAGGAACCTATGAATCAAAGGCTTGAAATTACTATTGAGGCTGTTCTAGATAACCGTACTTATCGATTGGCACTTCCTATAGGCGCTCCCTATAGCGATGTGTTTCAGATTCTTGATTCCTTTAAGGTGCAAGTATCTACCATGCAAGATATAGATCAGCAACAACAAGCTGCTGCTCAAGCTGCTTCTCCCGCCCAACCAGCGGCTCCTGAAGCTACCTGGCAGTAAACCATTCTTTAAGGAGAGGAAATGAGTTTAGCAATCAGATTAGTGCCAGAGACCCTGCGCACATTGGCCTTTGGGGCTATCGGTGCAGGCTACACTGCTGTGGGGGCAGCGCTTGCGCATCCGTGTTCAATATTCCTCATGCAGAATGCCACCAACTCAGGATCTCTATGGTCGCTTGATGGTGTTCATGATCATTTCTATATCCCGGCGGGTGGATTTATTCTACTGGATCTTACGACCAACAAGACCCTTCCTCAGGGAGCATTTATCGGCCAAGGAACCCAAGTATACGTCAAGTATAGCGGTGGTGCTCCTGCGACCGGTGCGATCTATGTATCAGTGATGTACGGTCTTAATGGAAATGGATAATTATGTCACAGTCAGGATCATATAATGTCGGAGGCGGAGGCGCCGGAGACATCTTAACGCTCACGGGTAACGTAGGTGGCGCTGTCGGACCAGATGGTGGCGGGAATATAAATGTAGTAGGCGCTGGCGATGTTCTAGTAACGGGTAATAATGCCACCAATACACTCACTATAACGGTGCCTGGTGGAGGCCTTCAATGGTTCTTTGTGACGGTTAACACCGCCATGATTGATAACGCAGGCTATATAGCAAATGGCATAGGGACTCTTCAGTTTCTTCTCCCGGCAGTTTCTGTGCTCGGCGACATCGTTCGAGTTGCGGGTATTACCGCAGCAGGATGGCAGATTACCCAAGCCGCAGGTCAACAGATTCAATATGGAAATTTACTAACCACAGCAGGTGCTGGCGGGTCGCTCAATTCTACAGCAACAGGTGACGGCGTGGAGCTTGTGTGTGTGGTAGCGAATACCGCGTGGATTGTGTTATCAGGCGTTGGCAACATTAACGTAGTGTAGGTGAAATATGGCGACAATAACAAACGTACTGAACGCAAATAGCGCTACACCGTTACCCGTAACGCGTGGCGGCACAAGTGCTAATACTCTCACAATTCATGGATTACTCAAAGGCGACGCCGCAGGAGCGGTTAGCGCATTGCCCGCAGCTTCTAATGGACAATTACCTATTGGCTCTACGAGTGCTGATCCAGTGCTATCTACCCTGACCGCAGGAAGTGGCATCATGATAACCAACGGTGCTGGCTCGATTACTATAGCCGCAACGGGAGGTGGTGGAAGTATTATAACCCTAGAGGCTGATGATACCAATACTGCTTCAGGATCTACAGTAACCATCGCTGGTGATGCGACTAATATATTTACGACTGCCAATAATGCTTCCACCCTAACTATTTCTCAAGGTCCTAACCTTGTACTTCCCGCAACCAACGCTGCCCTTAATCAGGGAACTATTCAAGTCGGGGGCGAAGTATTTATGCAGTTCTATGGCGATGCCGGATCAGGTTACTACAATATTGGTATAGGGAAGAATTCTACTGGCCCTGGAACTATAAATCCTGGTGGCGGTGGTGTTTCTAATTTAGGTATCGGTGATGAGACGCTTACGCCTATTACTACTGGCGCCGGAAACGCTGCGGTAGGATATTTAGCGGGCGCCAACATGACTACAGGTTCCCTTAATCAGCTATTTGGATATGGTGCTGGCGCGTCTATATCTACTGGATCTCATAATACCTGCGTAGGGCAACAACCTGCAACTCTTATGGGGGGCGGCAGTTATAACTGTGTAATGGGAGCATTTCAGGCCGGAGTTAGCTGGACTGGTAATGAAACTTCTAATCTATGTATTGGTAGTCCTGGAGTATTAGGAGAGAATAATACCATTCGTATAGGCGACCAAGGGACCGGCAATGCTCAACAGAATGCCTGTTACATAGCAGGTATTAATGGGGTTACTGTTGGATCCCCCACTTTCGTCACGATAGATACCGGTACCAACCAGTTGGGAGTATCTGCAGGTGGTAGTGGCATTACCACGATCGATGGCGACACGGGATCTGCCACGGGAGCTACAGTTACCTTTAATGCAACTGCTACGGCTGGCGCATCGGTCAATTTCGCCGCATCTGGATCTACCGTAGCCCTTGATATTGGCGATACGGTTCTCACAAACACTATAGTGGGCGTTACTTCAGGCAATGGGAGTATTACGGGGGTTAATAATACGAGCCTTGGGCAGGGGAACTTTGTATCTCTTACCTCGGGATCTGACAATACCGCCATGGGTGTTAACGCGCTATTCGCCGTAACGGATTCTCCTAACAATACAGCATTGGGTGATGGAGCCTTAGCAGCCCTTACCACTGGCTCTGGATTCAATACGGCAGTTGGCATAAGCGCGCTCACTTCTTTAGGATCCGGTGATAATAATATCGGTATCGGATTCAACGCAGGTTCGTCTTATACCACAACTGAAACATCTAATATCGTCATTAATAATAATGGGGTTATTGCCGACGCAAATACCATCCGTATCGGTACCCAAGGATCGGGTAGTGGCCAACAAGATACCTGTTATATCGCGGGTATAACCGGCGTAACAGTTGCTAATACTGCTGCAGTACTTATAGATACCACAACTGGTCAGCTCGGCACGGTTATTTCATCAGAAAGATTTAAACACAATATTAAGGATATGGGCGATAAGAGTGACGCGCTCATGAAGCTTCGTCCGGTTACCTTCTCCTACAAAGATGATGCCTCAAATTCAATGCAATATGGATTAATAGCTGAAGAAGTAGCTAATTTAATGCCGCATATTGTCACGTATGATGCCTATGGAAGTCCCTACACTATCCGCTACCACGAACTACCGAGCATCCTCCTTAATGAGATGCAGAAGCTCGCGAAGCGTGTAGAAGAACTAGAGGCCAAACTATCCGATAGGGAGTAGTTATGAGCCTTAGACTTGATGGGATAAATCCGTTAGCATATATGGGGGTTAAGCCGGTTCAACCACCTAATCTTATGATAAGGCCGGTTGATCCTACCGCTAACGACTTTCAGAATATTAATGTTGGTACTTTCTGGTTAGTGTATCCTGATCAGCGCTTATGGATTCTCATAAGTGTGGTCGGGGGCACTGCTACGTGGGTACAACTCTATCCTGGCGGCGGCGGTGGAGGAGGCACGACTAACTTCCCTTGTGATACGGGTACTGCCATTGAAGTTGGCGGTGTCGTTAACGTATTTGGAGATGGTAATGTCGTAACCCATGGTGCGGGTAATACAATAACCTTGTCTATGGCTGGAGACTTTATTGAGAATTTCGATACTGATTCTGGGACTGCTCATCCGAGTAGCAACACTATTAGGATTCTGGGTGGTACTAATATTAACACCGCAGGATCCGGGAATACCGTTACTGTTAATCTTGATAATAGCGTTAGTCTTACGGGCACTTTGGGGGTATCTGGCAACACTACCTTAGATTCGGCCGTTACGTTAAGCTCGCTTACTGATGGCGTTCTCCAAACGAATGGCGTGGGCACTGTTAGCGCTACTAACGGAACTGATGGCCAACTATTGATCGGTGGTGGAACTGCGCCAGTATGGGCGAATTTAACGTCGCTTGGTGGTACGGTTATTATCACGGATGGCCCTAATTCTATTAACTTAGAATCTACTGGTGGTGGCGGGGGAAGTCCTATCTCCTTCTATGCTTTCCAGGCTACGGATTATTTAGTTCCCCAGCCTGGCGTTTCGAGCCAGGTTGCGTATCCTATGGGAAGTGCTAATGTCCTTTCGGTTAATTTCAACAACGGAGGAGCATTCTTCCCAGGAGATGGGCTAGGAACTCCAGCATCATTTACCGCTCCCGTAACGGGATCGTATTACTTTGCTTTCAATGTAGTGTTAAGGGCTGGTACATCTCCTAATAACAATATAAATACAGCGTATGCCCAAATAGTCACCTCGGCGAGTACTCAAACTTATTCTGGAACGGTATCTAATAATAACGGCGGCGCGCCCTTGAATTATACGTATGTTCAAGCGCAATCCAACACTACGCTACAATTAACCGCTGGCACTGTTGTCACATTCCAACCCGTTGTTGCTGTATCAGGAGGCATTGGTGGTACTGCGTACATTGTGAGTGGTTTACGTGGTATTGGCGGTTCATTCGTTCCAACGACGGTTACCTCTATAGAGGGCTTCTTAGTATCGGCTAGTAGTGGTGGCGGAGGCGGTGGCGCGGGTTCTGTGGCATTCTATGGATACCAAGCTACTGGCTATCAAGTTCCCCTTATAGGCACGTCAGGCACCGTTCCCTATACTTGGGGCACTGGTGTTGCCTTTACTACTACCGTAAATGAAGGTGCTGCGTTCTATCCTGGTGATGGCTCGGGCACTCCAGCTACCTTTACCGCTCCGGTAAATGGGATATATTACCTCGAAGCCGCGGGACAATTTAGGGCTGGGTCTACCAACCCCGGCACAGTTGCTCTGATTTATTCAAGCGTGCAAATAGTAACGCCAGGATTAGTCTACGCGGGAGTTTCTGGACAGCCAGGAGGATCAGTTACGGGTCCTGGACCAGCTACTTGGTATGGACCGCCTGCAACAGATCAAAGTGGGAACTCAGCGCGAGCCAGCACTGTTGTACAACTTAACGCAGGAGATGCAATTACCTTTACTAGTGCTGTATCGGGAAGTGCTACACAAACACCTGCGCCTGGTAAATATTCGCATGTTGTTGCAGGATTAATGCAGCCTATACCATCGAGCGGAACTACTTGTCCGGTAACATATGTTCAAGGATATTTGCTCAAGGAGCTTTAATCTGAGTGTAATTCACTCAAATATCGAGTAGTGCTGGGTCATAATTATCGAGGGGAACCCATATTGGGTTCTCCCAATCTTCATTGGTTTGTTCCCAGACTTCAGGCTTATCAAGATATGCTGATCTCACGACGCAGATAGTTCCCTTAGCACACTGATCCATCTTGTTGGGCGAAGCGTAGCGCTTAATTATATTCATATATCTCCTCTAAGATGAGGCTTAGCCTACCGCATTTCTGCATGGAGATATAGTTTATTTAGCTTGCAAGTCGTCATACCACATCTTACGAGTAGCCTTCTTCTTCTTTGAAGGGTCTTGAGGTTTAACCTCGTATTTAGGGACTCCAGCCAACTCTTCTAGGTTCATGAGCTTCTTATTCATCAGCTCTAGTCTGTCTCGTATATTAGTGAGTTCCTTAAGGCCTGCAGTGACTCGTGCTGTAAAGTCGTATATATGGCTGCGTGTTTCCCAGCTCTGGCGCCGTATATCCTCAACCTGCTTAGCAACTACTTCGGCAACAGCACCGGTTATCTGTAATAGATTTATATTGATAGCATGCGTTCTACTATCGACAGCCATTAAGACTGACTTTAAATCTTTCTCGTCCATTATCTCTCCTAATGGCTTATTTCGTTTCGCGATTGCGTTTAATCTCGCGGATTCTGGTGATCGTGGCGTCATACATGCTTGGCGGGAAATCTTTAAGGCTCGATATTTCGAACTTAGCAAATAAGGAATCAAGCATTGAATCTTCGCCTCTCAATTCATACTCGAGTACCCCCAGTTGCTTCTCAGTAAGCGCCGCTGGAGAAGTAATCTTCTGAGCGGCTTGAGGCTTTGGGCTGGTATGATACTCCTGATTGATCATTCTATCACGTGCGCCATCATCATCTTCATCATCAGTGACGAGGCCTATAATGGCTACATAAGCGTATCGCTTAAAGTAGGTAAGGCGACTACCTATATCTTGTGCGCTTGCAGTATTGGCCACCCAGAGCGGCATAAGGCTTTCCAGCCATTCCCCTGATTCATGGAACAATGTTGTTGCGAGGACCATTTGTCCTTCGAGAATCTTTATTCTTTGAGATATGCATAACTTATTATCGACGAGAGGCTTACGTGATGCATCTACTATAGTTGCCCAATCGGCATACTTCCAGGACCTACCACCACCACCCGACTTCCTGCTCTTCTCGGCTATATCTAGCTTTGTTTGCGCCTTAAGTAGGGCGGGGATAATATTCACTACCGAATCTGATTGATAGCTATACATGTTTGACTTTCATGGAAAGTGACTGTGTACTTTCTGGCTCTTAAGAACTCTTCCATACTCGCACTACACAATCGATTGAATTTAGATTACTCTATGTACTGTCATTGAATGGTTCAATGGCTAGCACAGACCACCTGTGAATCGTAACTCTAATACGATTTACAGCTGTGTTGATATCACGGACATGATATCGGTTTATCAAATACCCGACCAAGAGATTTAATAGTTCAAGTTTATGCTAAACGTCAACACAAATCAAGTAAATTCGTCAATAAAGTTCAATCAGCTAAAGCTGTCTGCATCCAATGCGCTTGATTGGTTAATTTCAAATATAGTTAATAACAGGAGCCGTAAGATTGGAATTAGAATCCTATCTAGATTTATTGGCTTGTCTAACCGCTGTAAGACGATATATATTCGGCAGGACACAATTGCAAGGGATATAGGCTGCTGCCGTGAGTCGGTTAACCGCTGGATAGCTTACTTCTGTGAGTTGGGTATTCTTTCGAAGGCCTACCGCCCTATGACTTCATGCCTTTATGAGATAAATCCCCTCTTCTATAAGAAGGAGATACGCAACGAGATATACTTCCTTCTCCGTTCTGCTATCTTCCTCCCCATAGCCCTTCTCACTTCTATAAGAGGAGAAATTCCACCTGAAACAGATAAGTATATATTCCCTTCAGAATATTCTCAGGGAGAAATGTCACACAAGGAGTCTGTTAGGAAGAGTATTAATACTACCCCCCTATCCCCCCATGACGCCTCTCGGGGTTCTGAGCGCGGTAGGGAGGGTGATAAACCACCAGGTAGAGGGAGAGCTATACCGATGGAAACAGTCAAGGGCCCGAAAGAGCTCAAGTTAAACCGTGTCGGTGAATTATTGCTCTCGGTGTATCCACCACAAGCTAGGAAACATGCCGGTAAAGTCGTCTCAGAGTGCACGATGGCCATTAAATTGCCATTCTTCTACTACCGCAAGCTGTGTAACGACTGGTGTAAGGCTAACAATTTCAAGATAGCTAAGGTTAAATTCCGGGAGATGCACGATACTATCAGGGCAGAAAGATTGGATTCTAATGCCAATGGTGTTGATCCTAAAGATCCATGGATATATCTCACTCCTAAGCCGTTGGGCCGCACGTCTGATAATCGCCCTCCCACCGGTCCTCTCTCGAATGCAGTAGTCCCTGTTCTTAAGCCCAAGCTTGAGCATGATGCGGTTGCCGATACTAAGTCGAAGATGGAAGAATTTGCTAGTTCTCGGGGTGATGGTATGCTTTCTAGTATATTGGAGAGCATGATTAGCCTCATGGTGAAGGCCAATACCAAGATATAACCATGGAATATGAACCAAGCCTTCCCTATCCCGATTTCGGAGATACTAAGGCAATAGAAGCATTTAAAGTTATAGAAGATTGCACTCGCTATATAAAGCTTCCCTGGAGAATTGATCAGGACCTAGGTAACGGATCATCGCTTTCTTACGAGACCATCAACCCACTCATTGACTATTATGCCCCTTGCGTCACGTTTCGGATGTACGCAAATAACCATGAAGTGCATGTGCAAAGATTCTTAGAAGCCCCCAAGGGTATTAGATATAGGTACACTAAAGAATATCTACAATTCTTGCATTACATAAGCACCACACTGTCTGACTATAAGAAGCAGAATGAAGAAGATCAGCTTGCTCCCTTTCGGGAGATGCCCGATCCAGATTCTTGAAGTTTGTCAAAGTTGCTAAATAGGTTATACTTACGCTACCGAGCTAGCACTCTCGATACGAGCAACTGAAGACCGCCTGATTCCGTACAGAGTCTTGCGGTATCCGCGGATAGCTGCATACATCATTGAGCTAGCGGAGTGAACTCGTAGGGTTCCACGGACAAAGGGAGCCCTATTTAAAGATTTCATTAGGGATAATGGTTCTTGCATACCTTATCCCACTCCTTTCCCCACTAAGAATGTCTATGTTCCTAGTGGGGTTCTTATTTCCGAATCACCATGCAAATTACTACATGCATGTCCGCAATTACATGGTGCCTCTAAATATGGCCGTAGACAGACGAACTCAGATATACTATTGTCTATGTAGGGTTATGTAATAATCTTTCGCCTTAAGGCAAACTAGATAGTCCCACAGCTTTGTAGTACTTCCTAGTTAGAATTCTACCTAGGTCAAATGTATGGTATATGTGATTGAAGGAAAGCCGGTACCACTCCAACGAGCTCGCTTTGCACGAGATCATTGTTGGGATGCCCAGAAAGCCCTCAAGTGCTCAATAGCCATTTCCCTTGAACGACAACATCGCGACTTTCCCCTCCTTTCTGGACCCCTTAAGCTCAATATTACCTTCTACTTTGCTGAACCCGTGAAGAAACGTCACAAGTTGAAACAGCCCGTGACGGAATGTCACGCACTCAGAAGCCATATCACTAAACCTGATCTCAGCAATCTTATTAAGTTCGTAGAAGATGTTGCAACGGGCATTATTTATAGCGATGATGCCATAATTGCTGAAATACACGCCTACAAGTGCTATGATAACCCGGCGAGAACAGAGTTTGAGTTGGTCCCATTGGAGAGATAAACATGGATGACTTTAGAGAATATTGGAGAAATCCCACTACCCAGAAGAGCATAGGCGTATGGCGTGCTTCATCACACACCTCTATTGCGGAGTTGGAATTCATTTCGGAACTTCTTCTTGACTGGTTGGATAAAGAGCAAGCATTGATCGCATCTACCTTCTATTCATCGCGTAATATAGCACGTGCAACTTTCTATGATTGGATGGAACGCTGCCCGCAATTGAAGTGGGCGTGGCAAGTAGCACTACAAAGAATTGGAGAGCGTAGAGAGCTGGGTGGATTAAAGGGTCAGCTTAATTCAGGTATGATCCAAGCTTCTCAGCCTCTCTATAGTAAGGATTATTTGGACTTGAAGATGCAACTCATGAAGCATTCTGATGAAAGTGTGAGACAGACAATCGTAGTTCTTCGTGATAAGATGCCCGAGACAGATGAAGTGAAGTCTAAGGGTTACGAAGGCGCTGAATAGTATTATATTTGCGGCATATTCTTGATCTTATTCGTAGATATGTTATACTTAGAATATGTTTAATCTACACAGGAAAGGAATCCCATGTGTAACAATTACGAAACTTTCTGGACCCTATTGTTCCTCTATCTTATTTATAGATGGGGAAAGCGTAATGGATATCGAGAAGCACTCTATTGCGTAGGGTGTGACAACTTATTATCGTGTAATGAATGTAAAGAATAGATTCCGCGTCCCACCCCCTGGGATGTGGGATTCCGACTGGCCTTACTTCGGTGGGGCCAGTTTACTATAGAAAGGCAATATGGGAAGAAAGTGCTGTGGCGATAAAGGACAGGAATTGGTTGATGGCCTATTTACCAAAGTCCCAATCGATGAATTATTGAATGGTATGATCGATATATTAAAGCCCATGGGCAAGATGTGCGATTTGCTGTGGAGTGAATACCAGGGAGGAGCTGATTGGGACTTCCTGTTTGAGAAAGACAATGCTGCCATGATGTTGCCCCATGTAATTATGATTAAGAGGCTTACCAATCTGCCCCATATGCGAGAATTGCTTCAAGATTATATTGGCGCGGATAATGAAATATTAGAAGCTATTGCTACATTGTCGATCGAATTAAAGGATTAGTTATGGTTAAGATTAAGAGAGACTCCCAAGACGACAATATGCCACTCATAAAGAAGGTAACTAATTGCATAGTAAAGAATAGCGTGGCTCACTCTATTATGGTTATTAATCCCATCATGGGCAATATTAAGGCGCTATGCGATTATGTATGGCATAAATTCAAGGAAGAGGGCCGTGAGAAGTTCTGTTCTAATCGCGGTACTTTCATAGTCTTGATAGGGTTCTTAAAGGAGGTTATAGCTGTTGCAGAATCAAGAGCTATTCTGAGCCAATTGCTTGATAAGGATAATGACGTCATAAGGTTATTAGACAATATGTCGGTGTGTACTGAGGAGGAAGAGAGCTCCTAAGTGATCCTTAGGTGATTAGCATAATCCATGGTAGTATGTGAGGGTATCACATACGCAAATGGAGAGTGCTATATGAACCAAGGAGAGAGCCTTGTTCCCGTCAACTGGGACTGTCGTGTTGATCTTGTAGAGAAGACACTGAATAGTTGTGCAGCCAAACATATATTTAAATTCCAGCTAGATGATGATCACTTCTTCTTATGGTCACGGAGAATGTCGAGGGGCTATCGTCTCTTGATTGCCGTGCCTGAGGGCAAGCGTTATACGTATCAGCCCTTTCTTGAGGCTGACTATACCCTTGTTCAGAAGTTTGGTCCCTTCTTGCAGGAATTCTTCGCGCTCATTATGGAGTACTTGGAGTTCGCGCCTCGGCCTTTGTGGTAGAGAGAGTAGTTAAGCTTGAAGGATTTAAACCACGACCCTACCAACTACCGATCTTCGATGCGATAGAGAATAAACGCTATAAGCGAGTATTGGCTATCCTACCACGCAGGGCGGGAAAGGATATCTGTGGTTTCAATCTGTGCATTAGAGCTGCTCTTCACCTTGTGGGAGTGTATTACTATATCTTTCCGACCTATAGCCAAGCGAAGAAGGTAATCTGGGACAGCATGACCAATGAGGGCAAGCGGTTCCTGGATTATATACCTGAAGAGCTCGTTGAGAGCAAGAACTCATCTGAGATGAAGATCCGTCTTGTTAACGGGTCGCTCATACAGCTGGTAGGTTCTGACAATTATGATAGCTTGATGGGAACGAACCCCCGTGGTGTAGTATTTAGCGAGTACGCGCTTCAAGACCCGCGGGCATACCAATTTATCAGGCCTATTCTGGCAGCCAATAATGGGTGGGCATTGTTCCTTTCCACACCACGTGGCAAGAACCATCTGTGGGAGTTGTACAATATAGCAACACAGTCTCCTGACTGGTTCGCTTATAAACTTACCGTTGAAGATACTCATCACATTCCCCTTTATGAAATTGAGCGGGAGAAGGCAGAGGGCATTATGTCCGAAGACCTCATCCAGCAAGAATACTATACCTCATTTACTATGGGAGTCGAGGGTGCTTATTACGCTAAGTATCTTGATCGCATGCGCGTTAACGGTCAAGTGGGAATTGTACCTTGGGAACCGGCGTTTAAGGTTAATACCGCATGGGACTTGGGCATGCGAGATAGTACTTCAATCATCTTCTTTCAGGTAGTAGGCCAAACAATTCGCATTATCGATTGCTATGAGAATTCTAAAGAAGGACTCGAACACTACATTAAGGTAGTTCACAACAAACCTTATCAGTATGGCAAACATATTGCGCCTCACGATATCAAGGTCAAAGAGTTCACTTCTGGTGTAGCACGTATTGAGAAGGCGCGTCAATTGGGAGTAAACTTTGTCGTGGCCCCCAATATCACCATAGAAGACGGCATAGAATCGGTTCGTAGTGCCACCGCCAAGATATGGATAGATGAGCGTCAATGCGCACCATTACTTAAAGCCCTGGGCAATTATCGCCAAGAATTCGACGTTAAACGCAAAGTATATAAGCCCCAACCTCTGCACGATTGGTCTTCACATTACGCGGATTCCATGCGGTATCTCTGCATATCACTATCCAAGACTCGTGATGGGCTCAGCGCCGAGGAGTTGGAACAGCGATATCGGGAAGCGATGCAGGGGGATACCGCCAATTTACCGAAGTTCTATAGAAGTGATTCAACTGATTATTAAGGAGAGAGATGGAATTTGCTAACCGTCAGGATTTAATAAAGAAAGTTATTGGAAGAGAGCAGCTTGAGTATATAGACGCTTTCTGTATGCAATCAAGCCGCATGGAACGCATCGAGATCCTTGCCGCTATGCGTAAAGAACTAAGCGGTCTCGTTAAGGAAGTTAATGAAGCAGGCAAGTCCCATAAGATATGCGCGCACCTTAAGGGCCAGATGAATGAGCTTATTAAAGAATATAGAGACTCTATGAAGAGCTTCACTGAGACCCAGAAGACGATGCCGTGTAACACCAAAGAGATCATGATTAATTATCGTCTTGTTAAGGCGTTAATAGAGAACACGTTATCCGAAGGTAATGTATGTGATGAGGGCGCTGTTGTGTGTTGAATATTCGTACGATAGTAGTGTGCGTGTATTGCGGATCTGCACTCCCCAGTGCAGTACGCAAGGAGCGCACCATAAAGATGGAGGAGGGTGCTATATGTTCCCCTCTCTGTAAGATACGGGGTAGATTAGTGGTTCCCAATGATCAGGGCTGTTGGTTGTTCATGCGTCCCGCATTCACCTGGAACTACCGATCTTATTCCATTAAGGGAGTGCTTTATGAATGGCACTTTGACGCTCCTAAGGCGCCCGAGGTTATTCCTATGAGTTGTAGTATTAAGAACTGCGCTAACCCTGAGCATATGGTTGCTTATGGGCGCGCTCGTATCAGGAGAGTGATATGAAGAAACTAGGAGAGATAGCATCGTGGATCGCGGGAAACAATCCCTTCGATAACATAGTTCCCGGAGATAAGGGTAAGCGCAAAGTCCGCAAGGACGATAGCCCTACGCTACGTCTTGATAAGATGAGCAAAGATCAGATCAAGGGAGCCTTTGCTCATGATGTATGTGATGCATGGAGATTCAATCTCCCCGATCAGGATACGGTGAGCTTCTATCGTACCTATTTAAGGGTCTGTACGAGGCTGGGATTATTCTCTAAGGCTGATGGTTCATTTCTTACGGTCGAGGAATTCGCCGCGAAGGATTATGACGCCATGCAAGAGATTATTAAGAGCGCTCCCGATGTAACTCTGGGCACAAAGAGAGGAGCGGTTAAGTTTCACCAGAACTTCTGCAACTTCTTACACGGGATAACTGGTGGTGAATGTAAACGTTACGAACGAGAATTGGACCCTATTTATGGTTAGTAGAGAAGACAAAGATATTAAGATATATATCCGTAAGAAAGAATATCAAGATATTGATATTAAATGCCTTGGCTTTATTGATAGCTTCATCCAGAAGTATATGAAGCAGTATTATGGGAAGTCATTTAATGGTGGTATAGATAAGATAGACGGTCTCACCTGGGAAGAGATCCTGGGCGATCTTAATGCAGTCTATGAGACCAAGTGGAAGGATCATGGCAAGAATTATAAAGATCTTGTGGATCGCACCTTGCCTAAATATGAGGACCCGCTCATCAAAGCGGTCAACGAATTATAACACCACGCGTGTTCATTCCCCGGGAAAGGGACATCGGAAATTGGTCCCCTCCCGGGTTTATATTACTTACTACTGTCTTTCTTGATAGGAGCAAATCTGACAAATCTACTAGCGAGACTTACTACTTCAGATTCCCCACCATCCTCAAGCGATAGCTTAAGTCCTTCATCTTCACACTCGGTAGGATATCCCGTAGAGGTAAATGATCGAGATCTTCTATTCTTATAGAGGCAATCTTGAAAGGCTTTCACTGATCCTGCGCGTTGACGGCGACACTTTACGATCTCCGCTTCCTCGAGGTCAGCCTGCTTCTTACGCTCTCTTTCTGCATTCTTAGCTTGCTGTTCTTTGGTGGGATAGAAGTGCCTATAGGCGGCATAGCCACCTCCGGCAACTACTGCGCCTCCTGCAACGTAAGGGGCCGCTGGGGCAGCCGCTACGGCAACCGCAGTTCCCTTTGCCCACGCGAAGGCTGAACATACACCAGCCTTGATACTACCAGCTGCGCTTACCAATCCCTTACCTATATAGGCTACCGTGACTAATCCTACCTTCATACCGGCATCAGATCCCATTCCACCCTGCCTGAACATCTCTTGTTCTGCGGGAGTAAAGATAGGCTTCTTGTCCTTATCTTGCTCTGATGCTTGTAGTGATACTACTAATGCCGATAGTGCTATTATTCTATTCAGTTCCATATTCTATTAAATCTCGTTTCATACGCGCTAGCCGTGCTCGTGCGTTACTCAACCCAATCACGAGATTGCCGTAGAATGATGCGGATTTCTCAGCTTCTTCACTAAAGGGGCCTCTCCATACCTTATCTTCCATGTCCTTCTGGAACCACTCTATCTTAGGCTCTACACCCTTTATGGTTTCTTCCAGCTGGTATATATCAAGAACTAATTGTTCTCGAGATGGTTTAGTGGGAGATTCCGTAATAGCTGCTTGGCATGAGTAGCACATGATGATGGCTAATAGCGTTGCTTTGTGTAACATAATTCGTCTCCTTCAGTCGTCGACATTGTGTCGACAACTGTCTCCAATTTGTCGACGGTTCATTATTTAATTCTTGTTAGTAGTGCTGCGATAGCACTTACCAGTAATGCAAGGGCGAATTCACTCAACCCTTGCATTATTACCGGATCAATCATCCTGCGGATACTTTCTGTCTACATATACTTGAAGTAGTCCAATTAATGCGATACCCATAACTCCTCCCAGAATATGTAGAGACCATTCCCACGGAGTAACGAGGGGAAGTGCTCCCGTAGCTATCCGCTTACAGATACAATACGTTATGAGATTGAGCTGAGAGTATACGCCAATAAACATTATATTGCTGGATATATACTTCTTGTATTGTTCCCAGAAAGTCATGACAATCCTTCTCTAGATCCTATGATTGCCATTATAGCTCCAAATATACATGAAGCGATAAGTATTTCCCCCAGCTGCTCGAAGCTTACATCAATATGTATAATATATCCGGTCATTAACTGAATTATATACATAAGTATCCCGAGCGCAGCAAGCGATAATATTCCCCTTGTTCCCTTGATTATAAATACATCGTATTTATTTCTCAGTACAAGAAGGGGGATATTTATGCACAGTGCCATAAGAAGGAGGTCATACCAACGAGTCATCTATACAGGCCCTGTAGCTACCGCACCAATAATCATGCCGCCAACTGCGCCTACGTTGCTAGCAGCTTCTAAGGGCCCAATAAAGGTTGCTTCAAGTGCCGCGAAGGTTGCTGGCGCTGCTGGTCCTGTGCATGCAGCTGCAATAAGCATTGCGCCGTGACCTAGGAAATGTACGGTGAACTTACCAAGGTAAGATCCTATCATTGCCCCTGTAGGTCCTCCGCCCAATCCATTCACATGGCCGCGCAATACATAGGTTCCATCATTAGTCTTATGTGCTGATAAACGACCTCTCTTCATGAACATGGCTAAATTAGCCTTATTCACATTCTTGAGGGTGCTATCAAGCGATTCTCTTCCCACCCGATACGATCGATCAGACTCACTGACGGTAAAGTACTTACCTGTGTGCCCTACGACGGCTCCGGACATACTCTGCGCTGCTACTATGAGTAACACCATAGATAACATTCTCTTCATTTCGGAATTCCTTGCTTTATTAAAGGATATAACACTGCTTTATAACTGATGGATTACTGCCCCTCCCCCGATTACTGCAGCCAGTTATACACCAATTATACATGGTTCCCACTACAAGTGCTAGTATGGCCTCCAAAGTGTTGATAATAATGGTGTGGAAAGCTAGCATGTTGCCGTTATTCCTCTAGATATACATCCCACAATGGAGAGGTGGATAGATGATATTCCCGGAACTTGGTCCCCAGTATTACTCTGAGAAGGACCGTCCCATATTATCGCGCATGGAAGCATTCTATGCGGAGAGTATTACTATTAACCAATCATTCTGGGGTGAAGCAGATACCGATACTAGATTCCACGCAGGCGATCAGACTCTATGGAATGATCTCTATGGCAATCTTCCGGCTAATCGTCGTCGTCAATTCCAATTCAACCGGATACGCCGCGTCATTAATATGATCAGCGGTTATCAACGCCGTAATCGGAAATCTACGATCGTAACCCCTGTCGAGAATGCTGATGCGGAGACCGCTGATCAGTTCTCTAAGGTGCTTCTCTGGCTTAATAACCAAGAGGGCATCCTTGAAACCATATCTGAGTCATTTGAAGGATCTCTAGTTACGGGCATGAACCTCCTCCAAGTGTGGATGGACTACCGACAAGATCCTGTATCGGGCAATATTCGCGTAGATAATTGTAGCTATAATAGCTTCTTAATTGACCCCTACTTCCGTAAGACTGACCTATCCGATTGCAATGCTATATGGAAGCGATCATTCCTTACTAAGAGAGAATGTATCTCCCTCCTACCGGATATGGCCGACCAAATATTAGGCCTCGTAGGTAACGATAGTGGCACGGGTCGGGATGGCAAATTCCAGTTCATGCCAGAAAGTTATAACTATGGCATGAAGAACCTGCTCACCTATGACGAATATTACTATCGGGATTATCGGAATCAGAAGATGCTTGTTGACACACAAACTGGCGATACGATGGAATGGCGATCTGAAGATGATTCTCGTTTGAAGGAGTTTGTTAAGACGTTCCCGTCGGTGACGGTCATTGAGCAAGAGATTCCCACGGTTCGTCTCGCTATTGTGGTACAAGGAAAGGTGATGTATGACGGTCCTCAGCCTATGGGTATTGATCAGTATCCTTTCGTTCCTGTGTTCGCTTATTATCATCCAGAAATGCCGTACTTCCCCTGGAGAATACAAGGTGTCGTTCGCGGTCTTCGAGACGCTCAATATCTTTATAATCGTCGCCGCGTTATCGAACTTGATATATTGGAATCCCAAATCACCTCCGGCTTCAAGTACAAGGAGAATGCCCTCGTTAACCCCAAGGACGTATTTCTTTCGGGCCAGGGTCGCGGGCTTGCGCTCAAAGAAGAAGCCTTAATGAGCGATGTTGAACAGATTCAACCGCCTAACGTTCCCCCATCAATGATTCAACTCTCAGAACTCTTGGGCAAAGAAATTAGTGAGATTTCAGGTGTCAACGAGGAGTTGCTCGGGTCTGCAATAGATGACAAAGCTGGTATCTTGTCGATGTTGCGCCAAGGGGCCGGGCTTACCACCCTCCAAGTCCTCTTTGATAACCTGGATAGAGCCCAGAAGCTACTCGGTAAGATCATGATCGATCTTATTCAGGCTAACTTTACTCCCGGCAAGATAGCCAAGATTCTCGAAGGCAAACAGCCAGCACCACAGTTCTACAATAAGGCCTTTGGTCGCTATGATGCGGTCGTAGAAGAAGGCATTAACACGACCACTCAGAAGCAAATGCAATTTGCACAATTATTACAACTTCGTGAAGTGGGAGTTCCTATACCTGATGATATCCTGCTCGAATCAGTGACCCTACAGAACAAGAAACAGCTTATTGAGGCTATTGGCCAACAGAAGCAGCAACAACAACAGATGCAGCAAATGCAGATGCAAGCGGCTATGCAGGAACAACAAGCTAAGACTGAGCTATCTCAAGCTCGAGCTATCGCCGATCGGGGCCTCGGCATGGAACGCGCTTCACGTGTTCAGGAGAACCAAGCGCTCGCCGTTGAGCGTAGGGCTGCTGCAGAGAAAGATCATGAGATGGCGATACTCAACCTCGTTAAGGCTATTAAGGAGATGGATTCTGTCGACATTGACCATATCCAGAAATTAATGGCATTATCTAATCTTGTGCGGGAGAGGGAATTAGAGGCTAAGCCAGAAATCACGCAACCTACAGGAGCGGTATGAACTATATATTCCTTCCTATAATATTCTACCCTGTCTTTGGGTTTGAATATCCTGAACCTATCACGTATGTACAATATGCACCAGTGCGCGTATATGGACCTAAATACGAACCAGATTATGTTTATATAACCGAAGATTATAACCCTTATACCCATGGATTTCTTCCCGAAGATGATTCCGAGGAAGTACCGTTATTTGAAGATTCTTGATACGATCCCGCACTGTGTGGGGTAGTTAGAGGCACACAAACCTTGCAGTAACTATACTGCAGTTTCTACCAAAGGAGAGCTTATGGCTAAACGATTCCATAACTCAAAGTCAGCTACACAACATGCTGATAAGTTTAACGACGAAACTCATCACGACAAGTCACCTATGAGAATGGGGCCTTACCATTATGATCGCCAAGAGATGCAGAGCGAATACCGACGTGGTAATAGCATGCGCGATGGTTTCTACGCAGGAGCTGAACCTCGTCGCCGCCAAGAAATGGCCGACGCAGGGATGGTCCATGAGGATCCGCGTGCGGTGGCTAATCTCCCGCAACACGTCATCAATTCTTATTATCCGAAAGATGCCAATTTCCTTCCTGAGGACCTTGATGACACCTTAATGGGTATTGACCGTCAGCTCAAATATGACAATGGCAAGAAGATGAATCACTTCTACCCTAAGAAGGTATAAGATGCCGGCAATGCCACGCACTTTGAACAAAGCTACCCGTGTTGCCTATAAGATTATGGGCATCCCGGCTAATATTGCTCATAAGCGCACGAAGGTTGAGAAGAAGATCAACAAGCGACTCTTGTTTGAAGAAACATTTAGAGTCCGCTAAGGAGCTATTATGGCACAAGCACGACAAAGAACGCGTAAAGAGGTTCGCAAATCCACTAAAGTGTGGGAAGAGAAGTCTGAAGACATGCAAAGGTTTAACTTTGACCG
>Ga0209166_10000632_pt1 | contig 35748 bp, 34 predicted proteins | sample Coa_R1_3_FD_187151 | JGI IMG/M metagenome (GOLD analysis project Ga0209166, IMG submission 187151) | Surface soil microbial communities from Centralia Pennsylvania, which are recovering from an underground coalmine fire - Coalmine... | ecosystem: Environmental > Terrestrial > Soil >...
CGCACCGGGCGCTGGTCACTGCCGTCGCCGTTGCCGCCTATATCACCGGGGCCTACTGGTTCACCGCCTCGACCGCCTTCGCCAATCCCGCGGTCACCGTCGCACGCATGTTTTCCGACAGTTTCGCCGGCATCCGGCCCGGCGATGCGCCGGGCTTCATCCTGGCGCAATTAGCGGCACTGCTCCTGGCGCTGCCGCTGCTGCGCGCCGGTTTACTGGAGGCCCGGGCATGAGCGTCACGATCTATCACAACCCCGACTGCGGCACCTCGCGCAACACGCTCGCCATGATCCGCAGCACCGGCCTCGAGCCCACGGTCATCGAATATCTGAAGACGCCGCCGGATCGCGACGAGATCATGCGCCTGGTGCGCGCCATGGGCGTGCCGCTGGTCCAGGTCATGCGCCGCAAGGGCACGCCTTTCGAGGCGCTGGGCCTGGGCGCCGACGCTGTGTCCGACGAAGCCCTGCTCGACGCCATCGCGGCCCACCCGGTCCTGCTCAACCGCCCGATCGTCGAGACGCCGCGCGGCGTCCTGCTCTGCCGGCCGTCCGAACGCGTGTTCGAGCTGCTGGACGGGCCGCCGCCGGAATTCTTCGTCAAGGAGGATGGCGAGCGGGTGGCCATCGCCGGCCCGCCGGGGGACGCTCGTTGACGTTCAGGAGGTGGTAGGCGTCGCGCCCGCCGCTAACTGTCCTCGAGCGTGAAGCCGACCTTGAGCGTCACCTGATAGTGGGCGACCGTGCCGTCCGCCACGCCGCCGCGCATCTGGACGACCTCGAACCATCTCACGTTGCGGATGGTCGCCGAGGCCCGGGTGATGGCGTTCTCGATCGCGTCGGAAATGCTCTCCGACGAGGAGCCGACCAGCTCGACCAGCTTATAGACATTCTCAGTCATGCTCTTACTCCCACTCGCGCAAAAGTCGGGGTGGACGCATCGGGGTCGTGAAGCTGAGAAAGTTCTTTTCGGAAGGGCTGCGAGACCGGGTTTGCCGGAAGTCACCGATGCCGGATCCGAGTGTAACCCGGATCCGCCCGGATTGACACGCGTCGCAGGCGTCAGCGAAGGGCTTGCAGCCTGTCGACCGGCACGACCGGCAGCAGGATATGCGAGGGGTGCGCCGGGTCGAGGTGGATCCGGTTGGTCGCGATGCGCTTCCGATCGGCGGAGCCTTCCGGTTCGCCGCTGTTGGGATTGACGTCGTATTTCGGGAAATTGCTCGACGAGATGTCGAGCCGGATGCGGTGGCCGCGCTTGAACAGGTTGGCGGTCGCGAACGGCTCGATCGTGATCGCGTAGACCCGGCCCGCCTCCATCATGGTCGGCGCTTCGAACGAATCCCGGTAGCGGCAGCGCAGGATGCCGTCGCTGAGGTTCATGGCGAAGCCCCGCGGGTCGTCCGGCGTCGGCGGATGCAGGTCGATCAGCTTGGCGGTGAAATCCGTGTCCGGCGCGTCGGACGAGACGAACAGCCGGACCTCGATCGGTCCGATCACGGCCAGGTCCGCCTCGAGCGGCCCCGTCTCGAACACCAGCACGTCGTCGCGGTCGGCGAGCGGGTGACCCGGACGGGTGCAGCCGAAGAAGTGCTCCGCCTCGCGCTGGTCGAACGCACCGCCCTCGAACACCGGCTTGCCCGAGGTGAGCGCGCCGCCGATCGTCGGCACCGGATCGCCGGGATCGAAGCGATAGGCGAGCGGCTCGGCCGCATCCGGCAGCGCCGGATCGAGCCGGCCGTCGCCATGGAGATGGTAGGGGACGAAGCTTGTCTCGGGCAGCGGCCAGTCGGATGCGGTGATCCAGCGCCCGCCATGGTCGATCCGGCCCAGAGGCGTGCGCCGGCCGCTGCCGCCACCCATCAGGAACAGACGGACCGCCGGCTCCCGATCGACGCCATTGTCGATGCCCTTCAGCCAATGATCGAACCAGCGGCGGCGGAAGCTGCGCCAATTCTCCGCGATATTGCCGTCGATCGGCGCGGCCGGTCCGAACTCGACGTCGCCGGCGTGGCTCAAGGTCCGGTCGCCATGGAGCCATGGCCCCATGATCAGGCGCACGGCCGACCGCTTCCGCGCCTTCAGTCCTGCGTAGTTGCCGGTCGCGGTCGGGACATAGGCATCGTACCAGCTCGACATATGGACCTGGGGCACATCGGCGAACTGGTCGTAGAAGCCCTCGGCGTAAATGCCGAGCCGGCGCCAGAAATCGTCGAAAGTGCCGTGGGTCCATTGCTCGAACAGATAGGCCTCGTAATCCGGGACCGCGCGCACCGGTGACTGGCCGGGCCGCCACGGCATGCGGGCGAACCAGGCCCGAATGTCCTCCGCCTCGAGCGCCGCCCGGACCTTGGGGTCGGCGACGGCGAGAGGGCTTTCCTTGGCCTGGTTGAAGGCCCAGGTCGCCTGCTTCAGCTCGAACGCGCCGCCCTGGCGGATGCCGCAGCGGTAGGCATTGGCGAAGCCGCCCGAGTCGAGCACCATGGCCGTCAGCGCCGGCGGCGCCAGGCAGGCGAGCGCCGCCTGGGTATGGGCGGCATAGGACAGGCCCATGGTCGCGACGCGGCCGTCGCACCAGGGCTGGCGCGCGATCCAGGCGACGGTATCGAACCCGTCCTCACCCTCGCTCAGATATTTGACGAAGCTGCCGCCCGAGGCGTGGCAGCCGCGGCAATCCTGATAGGCCACGACATAGCCATGGCGCACGAAATCGGCGGCGACCTCGGCCCGGCTGAGCGGCACCGTCCGGCCCCGGTCAAGCTCGGAGCGCGACGGCTCGGACTTGCCGTAGGGCGTGCGCTCCAGGATGACCGGAAAGCCGCCCTCGACCGCCACGCCATCGCGCGCCGGGCGATGGATGTCGAGCGCCAGCACGGTGCCGTCCCGGAGGGTGACGGCCAAGTCCCGCTCGATCACGACATCGTAGGGCCCGGTAGCCATGGCGTGCGTCCCAGAGCCGGATTCACGGAAGGAGTGGAATCGCGTGGCGATCCACTCCTTCCGTGAATCCGGCTCTCATCAAATAGTTAGAGCACGATTCACGCATTGGGTGGATCCAGCCAATGCGACCGTGCTCTAGCCGTTGGGCAGGAACTGGTAGAGCCAGGTCTCGGTCATCGCCGCCCCCTCGTGGCGCAGATAGCAGCGCAGATCGATCGGCTCCGGGCCCTCGGCAGTGAGATCGAACACCAGGCGCCAGTCTTTCGTGCCGACGACCGGCAGGGTATAGGGGTTGACGATCTTGCCGCGGCTGGCGGTGACGACCGGCTCGACCCCGTCGAGGCGGGTCAGCGCTTCGAGCGGTGTGCCGGCGAAATCGATGACGAATTTCCGCGTTCCGGGCGGACGCGGCTTGCCCGGCTCGCCGCCGACGCCGATGCGGGTCGCGACGACACGGGCGGCCTCCGGCGGATGCGGCTCGTCCGCCAGCCAATATTGCTTGTAGGCGAAGCGCAGCTCGGCGCCGGGCCTGACCGGGCCCTTCGGGACCCAGAAGGCGACGATATTGTCGGCGGTCTCGTCGGTCGTCGGGATCTCGACCAGCTGGACCGAACCCTCGCCCCAGGGCGTCAGCGGTTCGATCCACACGCTCGGACGCCGTTCGTAGAACACGGCATCGTCCTGGTAGTGGGCGAAGTCGCGCTCGCGCTGCAGCAGGCCGAAGCCGCGCGGATCCTTGTCCAGGAAGGTGCTGACCCGGACCATCGCCGGGTCGTTCAGCGGGCGCCAGATGCGCTCGCCGGCACCGGTCGCCAGCGCCAGCCCGTCGCTGTCATGCAGCTCCGGCCGCCAGTCGATGCCCTGGGTGCGGTTATGCTTGCCGTACCAGAACATGCTGGTGAGCGGTGCGACGCCCAGGCGCTGGATCTCCTTGCGCACGAACAGCACGCATTCGATCTTCAGCACCGGCTGCTTGTCGCTCGACACGGCGATGCGGTAGGCGCCGGCGATGCTCGGCCCGTCGAGCAGCGCATGGATCAGCGTGTCGCCGCCGGGGGCGGCCGGCTCGGCGATCCAGAAGCTGGTGAAGCGCGGGAATTCCTCGCGGCCGGCCGCGGTATTGACCGCGATGCCGCGGGCCGAAAGGCCATATTGGTCGAGCTCGCCGGAACTGCGGAAATAGCTGGCGCCGAGGAACGACAGGAAATCCGTCTTGGCGCCCGGATGCATCAGGCGGAAGCCGGAAAAGCCGATGTCGTCGGGCAGCTTGCGGGCGAATTCCGCCTTGCCGAAATCGAACAGGGACGGGCTGTACTGCACCTCGCGCGCGGTGGCACCCGACACCTGGTAGATCCGCACCGGCGCCTTCGAATATTTGCCGGGGTGGAACAGCTGCAGCGGAAACGGCGCGCCCGACCCGGCCGGCCAGAGTTGGCGGTCCGGCTTGAAATGGATCTGCTGGGCCGCGTCATAGTCGATCTTGTCGAGGATCTCGGCGTGGCGGATCACCGGCGGCTGGAACGGATGTCCGGCCAGCGCCTTGGCCTGGGTGACCAGATGGTCGAAATCGAACGGCTGGCTCGGCCCGAGCTTGACCGCCGGGTCCGCGGCAAGGGCGGCGTCGAACGGCATCGCGGCGAGGGCCGGGCCGAGGGCCACCGCCGCGATGCCGGTGAGCGCCCGACGTCGGGTCAGGGATTCCATGGTGGTCTTTCGTGCGGAAGGCGTTCGAAAATAAAAAAGCGGCGCATGGGAGCGCCGCTTGGCGGTTGTTTCAAGCAAAAACTGCCGGCCGTGACGAAGGAACCCGCCGCAAGGGGCGGGTTCCTTCGTCAAACCGGCGCCGGGTCAGGCGATGTCCTGGATGCCCTCGGTCACGATCGGCTTCTTTTCCGGCCACGGCGTGTGGGCCATGGCGTGGCCGTTCTCGTCCGGGGTCAGGTTCTCTTCTTCCTTATGCTCGCCTTCGACCGGCTCGGGCGCATGGTCGAGGCCGCGGTTGAGCGCGCGCCGCAACCGGCGCAGCTCCGCCGGCGTCTGGGTTTCCTCCGGGGTCAGGAACAGGCCCCAGCGCTTCAGCTTCAGGCCGAGGCTCGACCGGCTCGACAGCACCGACAGCGGGATCGCGACGGCCAGGCCGGCGAAGATCGGCGTCAGCCACCAGAAGAAGCCCGGCGCGATCCAGGCGACGGCACCGGCCCAGATCAGGCCGAGCAGGGTCTGGCCAGCATGCCGCCGCAGCCCTTCGCGCCAGGACAGGCCTCGGTCGTCGCGCGGCTGGGCTTCCCAGGCGACGCTGCGGCCCGAGAAGGCGGCGCTGACGAACAGCGACTGGAACATCATCATGACCGGCGCCAGCAGGGTCGAGAACACGGTCTCGATCAGCACGCTGGCGAGCAGGCCCATGAGGCCGCCGTACGGCCGCCGGCGGGCTTTGCTGAACACGACCAGCAGCACGCCCATGATCTTGGGCAGGAACAGCGCCACCAGCGTCATGGCCAGCAGCAGGTTGATCTGGAAGTCGGTCGCGACCGGCCAGTTCGGGAACAGGTTGAAGCCGGGCTTGAAATAGACCGGACCCTGGATCGCCCGCTCGACCGCGTCGGCCGTGCTGAGGCTGAGGAGCGCCAGCCACAGGGGCGAAGTGAGATAGCTCGCCACACCCATGGTCAGGTGCAGGCGGCCCATCAGGCGCAGGCCCGGGAAGCTCAAGAGCCGGCTGTGCTGCAGGTTGCCCTGGCACCAGCGCCGGTCGCGGGTCGCATAGTCGATGACGTTGGCCGGCATCTCCTCGTAGGACCCGGCCAGTTCCGGCACGATCCAGACCTTGAAGCCGGCGCCGCTGATCATCGCCGCCTCGACGAAATCGTGGCTCAGGATCTCGCCGCCGAGCGGCGCACTGCCCGGCAGGATCGGCAGGCCGCAATGGCGGGCGAAGGCGGCGATGCGGATGATCGCGTTATGGCCGTAGTAATTGCCCTCGCCGCCGGTCCAGAACGCCAGGCCCGAGGCCATGACCGGGCCATAGAGGCGGCTCGCGAACTGCAGGATGCGGGCGAATGCGGTCTCGCGGTTCGCCGGCACCGGCAGGGTCTGGATGATGCCCGCGTCCGGATGGCCCTCCATGAGCCGCGCCAGCGCCACGATGGTTTCGCCCGACATCACGCTGTCGGCGTCGAGTACGACCATGTGGGCATAGGCATTGCCCCAGCGCTTGACGAAATCCTCGATGTTGCCGGCCTTGCGGCCGATGTTCTTCGCGCGGCGGCGATAGAAAATGTTGATGCCGCTCGCGGCATGCCGACGGCGCAGCCTCTCGACCATGCGGCGCTCGGCCTGGCCATGGGCGGCGTCGCGCGTGTCGGACAGCACGAAGAAATCGAAATACGCGCCTTCGCCGGTCCGCTCCAGCCCGACCAGGGTCGCCTCGAGCCCGGCCGAGACGCGCAGCGGGTCCTCGTTGTAGACCGGCATGACTACGGCGGTGCGCGCGCCCAGCGGACGATCCGCGTCGACCGTCAGGCTCGCCGGATCACCACCGATCAGGCGCACGGCAAAGCCGAACACCGCCGTCCAGAAGCTGATCGCCAGCCAGCCGAAGCTGATGGTGAACAGCGCCACGCCGGCGACGCCCAAGAGGCCGAGCCCGTGGGCGGCCATCACCTGGGACATCAGCGATGCCGCGGTCGCGGTGCTGCCGGCCGTCAGGACCAGCAGGGCCGCGCGGCGCAGAAACAGGGTCAAAGCGTGTGTCTTTTGGTCATGCATGGCAATGCCTCCGCACTGCACAACGGGCGACGGGCGATTTCATTCATTCGGCCGTCCAGCGAAATGTCCAGGTTTCGGACAGGGATCTGTCGCGCAACTTCAGGAATGCGCGCATTTCCGTATCCTTTCTCCCGTCCGGAGTGAAGGTAAAAGCGGCGCGCCAGACTTCGGGCTCGAGCTTTTGGCAAACGATATCATCGACTTTGCCTGTCGAGACGGTGACGATCGCCTCGACCGGCAGCCGATCGGACAGCGACGGAATGTCGCCCCCGGTGAAGTCTAGCCAGAATCGCAGGGCTGCCTTGTGATCATCTTTGGTCGCGTCGACCGGCACGACCGGGCCGGTGCGCGTGCCGACGGTCCGGCCGATCGGCGGCATGGTGACGGTGCCGGGCAGGGTCGTGGCGCGATAGGCGAAGGTCACCGGCACGCCGGCCTTCACCGGTTGCTCCGGCACCCAATAGGCCGCCATGTTGTCGTTGATCTCTTCGTCGCTCGGGATCTCGACCAGCTCGACGGCGCCCTTGCCCCAATCGCCCTCGGGCTCGATCCACAGGCTCGGCCGGCGCTGATAATGCTCGATCACGTCTTCATACTGGTGGAAGTCGGTCTCGCGCTGCATCAGGCCAAAGCCCTTCGGGCTCTGGTCGCTGAACGCGCTGACGCGCAGCGCCCGCGGGTTCATCAGCGGACGCCAGACCCATTCGCCGCTACCGGTATGGAGCGCCAGCCCGTCGCTGTCATGCACCTCGGGCCTGAGGTCGTTGAACGGGCGGTTGCCGAGCTTGCCGTGGAGGAACATCGAGGTGAGCGGCGCCATGCCCAGCTTCTTGATGTCGAGGCGGGGATAGAGCACGGCCTCGACCCGCATTTTGGTCTCGGTATCGGGCGTAAGTTCGAAGCGATAGGCGCCGGTCGTGCTCTTGCTGTCCAGAAGCGCGTAGATCACCACCGTCGACGCCTCGGCCGACGGCCGCTCGATCCAGAATTTGGTAAAGGCCGGGAATTCCTCGCCCTGCGGCCCCGCCGTGTCGATCGCCAGCCCGCGGCCGGACAGGCCGTACTGCTCGCCCCGGCCGATCAGCCGGAAATATGAGGCGCCTTGGAACACCGCGAACTCGTCGTAATAGTCCGGGCGATTGAGCGGGAAATGCAGCCGGAAGCCGGCGAAGCCCATGCTCTGGTCGAAATTGGTCGGGAAATTATTCGGGCCGAAATCGAACATCGACGGGCTGTAGCCGATCTCGCGCACCTCGCCGCTTTCGATCGTGTGGATCGTGACCTTGCGATCATATTGGAAGCCGCGGTGGAACATCTCGATGTGGAACAGGCCGCCGTCGCGCCACAGCGCCTGATCCGACCGGAAATCGATCATGCGGAAATGGGCATAATCGAGCGATTTCAGAGAATCCGGCAGCGGCGGGCTGCTGCCGTCATAGGGCTGCTTGGCGAGCTGGACGGCCTGATCCTTGACTGTGTCGAAGGTGAAACCGGCGGAATCCGCGGCGAGCGCCGACCGGCCGGGCAGCGCCATCGCGCCGGAGGCCGCGGTGCCGGCCAGCGCGGCGATGAATTCACGACGTCTGATCTGCATTTCCGATCAACAGTCCGATGTTGCTTTCGATCCTCAAAGATCCGGACGAGATATTGCATATCGCCCCTGACCGATGGCGCGCGAACAGGCCGCCGGTCCGGCATAGCTGCTCTGCGGCCGGGACCAAATGCGCTTTCCGGCCCCTTTCTAGCCAAGCGAGGGATCGAAGGCGAGCCCCACGCTGTTGAAAACACGACCTATGCGCGCGGGCACCACCCGGACGTGCTTCTCGGGACGAAGATGGGAGCCAGCCCTGGAACAGCCTTTCGATCTCAGTCCGCCGCCGGCGCGGCTGGGCTGGAGCTATTTCATCGACTTCGACGGCACGCTAGTCGACTTCGCCCGCACCCCCGGGGAAGTGACGGTCAGCGCGGATCTGCGGGCCCTGCTGGATGAAACCCACCGGGCGGTGCATGGCGCGCTCGCCATCGTCAGCGGCCGACCGCTGGTCGAGCTCGATCGGTTCATCGCCTTGCCTCAGCTGCCGATGGCCGGCCAGCACGGGCTCGAATGGCGCGACGCGTTCGGCTGCGTCGGCCGGATGCCGCGCCTCAGCCTGTCGCCGCATATCGTGCAGGCGGCCCGGCACTGGGCCGCCGAGCGGCCGGGAACGCTGGTCGAGGTCAAGGATTTCTCGGTAGCACTCCATGTCCGCTCGGTGCCGGCCCTGATGCCGGACGCGCTCGAGATCGGACGACAGCTCGTCGCCAGCGACCCGAGCCGGCTGATGCTGCAGCCCGGCTCCTTCGTCGTCGAGATCCGCTGCCGCGGCGGCGACAAGGGCGATATCGTCAACCGCCTGCTGCGCGACCGGCCGTTCCTCGGGCGGCGGCCGGTGTTCATCGGTGACGACCTGACCGACGAGCACGGCTTCGCCGCGGCGGCGCGCGGCGGCGGCTTCGGCATCCTGGTCGGCAGCGAACGCGACACGGCCGCGCGCCACCGCCTCGCCGGCCCGGCCGCGGTCCACGCTTGGCTGCGGCCGCTTACCGGTGCCGGCTCATGAGCCGTCTCGTCGTCGTTTCGAACCGGATCGCCCCGGTCGGCGAGGGGGGGCCGCCCCAGGGCGGGCTCGCCGTCGGCGTGCTCGAGGCGCTGCGCGAGCAGGGCGGCGTGTGGCTCGGCTGGTCCGGCAAGATCGTCGAGAGCCTGCCCGACAAGCCGCATATCCGGAGCCACGGCAAGATCACGGTCGTCGAGCTCGACCTGACCCAGGCCGAATACGACACCTATTACCTGGGCTATGCCAACGGCACGCTCTGGCCGGCCTTCCATTACCGGCTCGACCTGATGGAATTCTCGCGACCCAACCTCGAGGGCTACCGCGCGGTCAACCGGCGCTTCGCCCGGGCGCTCGACGGCATCCTGCGTCCGGGCGACCGGGTCTGGGTGCATGATTATCACCTGATCCCGCTCGCGACCGAACTCAGGGCGCTCGATATCTCGCTGCGGCTGGGCTTCTTCCTGCATACGCCGTTTCCGGCGGCGCAAGTGCTGCTGGGCGTGCCCTGGCACCGGGATCTGGTCGAGCATCTGGCGGCCTATGACGTGGTCGGCTTCCAGACCGAGCGCGATGTCGCGGGCCTTGTGGACTATCTGACGGTCGAGAAGTACGGCACCATCGGCCCGGACGGCCGGGCCGAAGCCTTCGGCCGGAAGTTCCTCGCCGCCGCCTTTCCGATCTCGATCGATACCGCCAGTCTCGCGCGGCAGGCGGCCGAAATGGAGGGCTCGCCCCAGGTCAGGCGCTTGAAGGCCGCGATGCGCGGCCGCAAGCTGATCATCGGCGTCGACCGGCTGGACTATTCCAAGGGCCTGGTCCGGCGGATCAAGGCGGTCGAACGGCTGTTCGAGGCGCATCCGCAATTCTGCCGGGCCGTATCCTTCATGCAGATCGCCCCGCCGACGCGCGGCGAGCTGCATCAGTATCGGGACATCCGGCGCGAGCTCGAGCAGCATTCGGGGCGCATCAACGGCGCCTATGCCGATTACGACTGGATGCCGATCCGCTACATCAGCCGCTCCTATTCGCGGCGCACGCTCGCGGGCTTCTTCAGGGCCAGCGCCATCGGTCTGGTGACGCCGCTGATCGACGGCATGAATCTGGTCGCCAAGGAGTATGTCGCCTGCCAGGACCCGGCAGATCCGGGCGTGCTGGTCCTGTCCTGCTTCGCCGGCGCGGCGCAGGAAATGGATGGGGCGCTGATCGTCAACCCATATGATTTCGAACTGGTCGGGGATAAACTCGCCGTTGCGCTGGAGATGACGCTCGAAGAACGGCGCGAACGGCACAAGACCCTGATGGACCGGCTGATGCGCTGGGACGTCACCGCCTGGCGCCGCGCCTTCGAAGCCGCGCTCGCCGCCGCCTGAGCGGCCCGCCGGCTCAGCATTTTCCTCATCGGTTCCTGCATCACGGGAGATCGCCATGACGGAAAGACAATATCTGCCGATCGAAGGCTCCGAGCGGAAGGCGCCCCATGCCGCCCCGCTCGGTCCGGTCGACCCGGACCAGCTCCTGACCATCAGCCTGTATTTGAAGCCGCGCGCCACGCCGCCGGCCGGACAGCGCCTCGACCGAGCGGAATTCGCTCGGCATTACGGCGCCCATCCCGATGAGATCGCCCGGATCGAGACCTATGCCCGTGACCATGGCCTCGTCGTGGCGGACGTCGATGCGGCCCGCCGGCTGGTCCGGCTTGCCGGCACCGCCGAGGCGCACGGCCGGGCCTTCCGCACCAAGCTCGATCGCTACCCCATGGCCACGGGCGAGCATCGCGGGCGCAGCGGCCCGCTCTATGTCGGCGACGACATCGTTCATCTGGTGCATGGCGTATTCGGGCTCGACGACCGGCCGCAGGCGCGCCCGCAATACCGCGTCGCGCCGGCGAAGGCGGCCCCGACCAGCGTGACGGCCCCTGAAGTCGGCCAGCTCTACAATTTCCCGCCGGGTGACGGCACCGGCGAAACCATCGCGCTGATCGAGCTCGGCGGCGGCTATGTCTCGGGCGATCTCAAGAAATATTTCAAGGGGCTGACGCTGAAGGAGCCGAAGGTCACAACGGTCGACGTCGACAAGGGCCGCAACGCGCCGACCCACGATGCGAGCGGGCCGGACGGCGAGGTGATGCTCGACATCGAGGTGGCGGGTGCGCTGGCGCCGGGCGCCCATATCGCCGTCTATTTCGCGCCCAATACCGACCAGGGCTTCCTCGATGCGGTGACCAAGGCGATCCACGATCAGAAGCAGAAGCCGTCGGTCGTCTCGATCAGTTGGGGCGGGCCGGAATCGAGCTGGACTCAGGCTGCGGCCCAGGCCATGGACCAGGCGTTCCAGGATGCCGCAAGCCTGGGCGTCACCATCTCCGTCGCGTCCGGCGACGGCGGCTCCAGCGACGGCGTCACCGACGGGCTTGCCCATGTCGATTTCCCGGCGTCGAGCCCGAACGTGCTCGGCTGCGGCGGCACGCGGGTCACGGTGGCCACCGGCGGCAACACCATCGCCAGCGAGACGGTGTGGAACGACGGCGCCCAGGGCGGCGCCGGCGGCGGCGGCATCAGCACGCTGTTTGCGGTGCCGGCCTATCAGCAGGGCCTGGCCCTGCCGCCCTCGGCCAATGCCGGTGCCGGACCCGGACGGGGCGTTCCGGATGTCGCCGGCAATGCCGATCCGCAGACCGGCTACCAGGTGCTGGTCGATGGGCAGAGCATGGTGATCGGCGGGACCAGCGCGGTGGCGCCGCTCTGGGCCGGGCTGATCGCGCGCTTGAATGCGACCTTGGGCAAGCCGGTCGGCTTCCTCAATCCGCAGCTCTATGCCCGTGCTGCGGCCTTCAACGACATCACCACCGGCAACAATGGCGCCTATAACGCGGCCAAGGGCTGGGATTGCTGCACCGGCCTCGGCTCGCCCAGCGGCACGAAGCTGCTGACGGCGCTGCAGAGCGGGGTGTCGAGCTAACACGCACCGGTCCGGCGTCCGATCCTCTCGGCTCGACGGGGATCGGGTGCCGATTTTCGTTTTCGTCATTGTCTCGGTCACGGGCTCGTGCCAGCTTCGGAAACGAACATCGATCGGGGCGTTTTCGGATGAGCGATACGGGCACGGGTGAGAAGACGGGGGCGACGGCCCGCCACAACGGCATCGTCTCCCTGGTCCGGCAGCGCGGCTTCATGGCGATCGAGGCGCTCGCCAGCCATTTCGACGTGACGGTCCAGACCATCCGCCGCGACCTCAACCTGCTGGCCGACGAGGGGCGCGTGCTGCGCTATCACGGCGGCGCCGGCCTGCCGTCGAGCATCGAGAACATCGACTATACCGCCCGCCAGGTGATGAATCCGGCGGAGAAGGACCGGATCGCGCGGCTCGTCGCCCAGGAGATTCCAGCCCACGCCTCGCTGTTCATCAACATCGGCACGACGACCGAGGCGGTCGCCCGCGCGCTCGCCGGGCACCAGGGCCTGCAGGTCATCACCAACAACCTGAACGTCGCGTCCCTGCTGACGCGCGGCACGGATTTCAAGGTCATCCTGACCGGCGGCACGGTGCGCAACCGCGACGGCGGCATCGTCGGTGCGGCGTCCTGCGACATGATCGGTCAGTTCCGCGTCGATTTCGGCATCATCGGCATCAGCGGCATCGACGAGGACGGCACGCTGCTCGACTTCGACGCCGACGAGGTGCGAGCGGCCCAGGCGATCCTGCGCAATTCGCGCCAGGTGTTCCTGGTCGCCGACCATACCAAGTTCGCGCGCCGGCCGATGGTGCGCATGGGCTCGATCACCGAGGTCACGGCGCTGTTCACCGACGAGCCGCCGCCGCCGGCGATCGCCCGGCTGCTGCAGGAACATGACGTCGCCTTGAAGGTCGCCGCCAAGGAATAGCTGTTCGTTTTCGAAAAGACGGAACGATCCCGCGGTCTCGAGCCGACGGACGATGGGAGGAAAGGAATGTCGCGCTTCATCGGTGCGCTCGATCAGGGCACGACCAGCACCAGGTTCATCGTCTTCGATCACCAGGGCCAAATCGTGGCGGTCGCCCAGAAGGAACACCGGCAGATCTATCCGAAGCCGGGCTGGGTCGAGCACGACCCGCTGGAAATCTGGCGCAACACCGAGGCGGTGACGGCCGAGGCGCTCGAGAAGGCCGGCATCGCGGCGGCCGGGCTGACGGCCGTCGGCATCACCAACCAGCGCGAGACCACCGTGCTGTGGGACCGGGCGACCGGCCGGCCGCTCCATAACGCGCTGGTCTGGCAGGATACGCGCGCCGATCACCTGGTCGCGGCATTCGCGGCGGATGGCGGCCAGGACCGGTTCCGCGCCAAGACCGGCCTGCCGCTGGCCAGCTATTTCAGCGGCCTGAAGCTCAAGTGGCTCTTGGACCATGTCGAGGGCGCCCGCGCCAAGGCCGAGGCGGGGGACGCGCTGTTCGGCAACATCGACAGCTGGCTCCTGTGGAACCTGACCGGCGGCAGCCAGAGTGGCCTGCATGCGACCGACGTGACCAACGCCAGCCGCACCCAGCTCATGGACCTGGCGACGCTCGACTGGGATGCGGAGATGCTCCGCAGCTTCGACATCCCGCGCGCCTGCCTGCCCGCCATCCGCTCGTCGAGCGAGGTGTTCGGTGCGGCGCGCGGGGTCCTCGCCGGGGTGCCGGTCGCCGGCATCCTGGGCGATCAGCAGGCGGCCCTGGTCGGCCAGACCTGCTTCGCCCCGGGCGAGGCCAAGAACACCTACGGCACCGGCTGCTTCGTGCTGATGAATACCGGCGAAAAGCCGGTGCCCTCGACCTGCGGGCTCGTCACCACGGTCGGTTACCGCTTCGGCACGGCGCCGGCGCATTACGCGCTCGAAGGCTCGATCGCCATCACCGGCGCGCTCGTGCAATGGCTGCGCGACAATCTCGGGCTCATCCAGTCGAGCGGCGAGATCGAGCCGCTCGCCCGCTCGGTCGAGGACAATGGCGACGTCTATTTCGTGCCGGCGTTCTCGGGCCTCTACGCGCCCTATTGGAAGGAAAGTGCCAGGGGCGTGGTCGCAGGATTGACCCGCTTCGCCGGCCGCGGCCATCTGGCCCGTGCGGCACTCGAGGCGACCGCCTACCAGACGCGCGACGTGCTCGATGCCATGGGCAAGGATTCCGGCATCGCGATCAAGGAGTTGCGCGCCGACGGCGGCATGGTCGTGAACGAGCTTTTGATGCAGTTCCAGGCCGACATCCTGAACGTCGGCGTGGTCCGACCGCAGGTGATCGAGACGACGGCGCTCGGCGCCGCCTATGCCGCCGGCCTCGCCACCGGCTTCTGGGCCGGCGAGGCGGAGCTCAAGCATAATTGGGGGCGCGACCGGACCTGGGCGCCCGCCATGGCGGCGGAGCAGCGCGACCGGCTCTACGGCTCCTGGCAGAAGGCGGTCCGCCGGGCGTTCGACTGGGTGGAGTGAGTTGGCCACCGACTTGCGACGGTCACTGGCAGAATTCGCCCGAGTCTGGTTGAGTGGCATCGGGTCCGGTCTCGGAGGAATGCATGAAAATCGCGCTCATCGCCCATGATCGGCTGAAGCCGACCTTCGTCGCCTGGGTGCGCAAGCACGAGACCGTCTTCGGCCAGCACCAGATGGTCGCGACCGGCACGACCGGGTCGCAGATCAAGCAGGCATGTCCGGCGCTCGACGTCACCCTGGTCAAGAGCGGGCCGCTCGGCGGCGACCAGCAGATCGGGTCGATGATTGCCGACGGCACGATCGATGCCGTGATCTTCATGGCCGATCCGCTGACGCCCATGCCGCATGATGTCGATGTCAAGGCGCTGATCCGCCTGTCGACGCTCTACAACATCCCGATGGCCTGCAACGAGGCGACGGCCGACCTGGTCGTGGGCTGGCTCGCCCGCATGGCGTCGCACTGACGGGCCATCCTTCGGGCGGTACCGCAATCCGAATGTCACACAGCCGAGCGGATTGAATCCGGCCGGTCGAATCCTGCTTCGGTCCGATGCTTTCTCCATGCTAGCGTCCGGTGCGCCGCCTGGATAAGCACCGGAGAAGAAGGCTATGGGAGAAGATTCGGGGAAGTCGAGTACGCCATGGGTATGGGGCCTGTTGCTGCCCTATATCGCGCTGCTCTGGCTGCCATTCTACAACGCGAAGGAACCGGCGTTCGCCGGCTTTCCGTTCTTTTACTGGTACCAGTTCGCGTGGGTGCCGCTGACGTCTCTGCTCATCTACCTCGTTTATAGGAAGGTCAAATGAGCACCGACACGATCAACTGGACGGCGCTCGGCGTATTCGTCTTCTTTTTCGCCCTGGTCACGGTCATCGGCTTCTTCGCCGCGCGCTGGAAGGCCGGCGATCTCAACGAGCTCCATGAATGGGGCCTCGGCGGCCGCCGCTTCGGCACGATCATCACCTGGTTCCTGGTCGGCGGCGACTTCTACACCGCCTATACCGTGATCGCGGTGCCGGCGCTGGTCTATGCGGTCGGCGCCTACGGCTTCTTCGCGCTGCCCTACACCATCATCGTCTATCCGCTGGTGTTCCTGGTCATGCCGCGCCTGTGGGCGGTCTGCCACCGGCACCAATACGTGACCGGCGCCGACTTCGTGCATGGCCGCTACGGCAGCTCCTGGCTGGCGCTCGCGGTGGCGCTCACCGGCCTGTTGGCGACCATGCCCTATATCGCGCTGCAGCTCGTCGGCATGCAGGTCGTGATCGGCGGCCTCGGCATCGGCGGCGAGGGCTTCAAGGGCGAGATCCCGCTGATCATCGCCTTCGTCATCCTGGCGGTCTACACCTACGCCTCCGGCCTGCGCGCGCCGGCGATGATCGCCTTCGTCAAGGACGTGATGATCTACATTGTGGTCATCGCGGCGATCGCCATCATCCCGATGCAATTGGGCGGCTACGGCGCGGTGTTCGATGCGGCCGACAAGGCGTTCCAGGCCAAGGGCGGGGCGACAGGCCTGATCCTGCAGCCAGGCCAGTTCGTGCCCTTCGCCACCTTGGCGCTGGGCTCCGCCTTCGCCGCCTTCATGTATCCGCACACGATGACCGGTGTCTTGTCCTCGTCGTCGGGCGACGTGGTGCGCAAGAACGCCATGCTGCTGCCGGCCTATACGGTGCTGCTCGGCCTGATCGCGATGCTCGGCTACATGGCGATCGCCGCCGGCATCTCGGTCAAGTCGCCGACCGCGGTCGTGCCGGCGCTGTTCCTCAAGATCTTCCCGGACTGGTTCGTCGGCTTCAGCTTCGCCGCGATCGCGATCGGCGCGCTGGTGCCGGCGGCGATCATGTCGATCGGCGCCGCCAACCTGTTTACCCGGAACATCTGGCGGACCTTCGTCAACCCGAACATGTCGGGGCCCGCCGAGGCCGCTTCGGCCAAGCTCGTCTCGCTGATCGTCAAGTTCGGCGCGCTGGTGTTCATCGTGGCGTTGCCGACGCAGTTCGCAATCGATCTGCAATTGCTGGGCGGCGTCTGGATCCTGCAGACCTTCCCGGCGATCGTGCTCGGGCTTTACAAGACCCGGCTCCGGCCGTCGGCCCTGCTGCTCGGCTGGGCCGTCGGCATGGTCGTCGGCACCGTGCTCGCCTATCAGACCGGGCTGAAGCCGGTCTATCCGCTGGCGATCGGCGGCGCGACCTACCCGGTCTACATCGGCGTCATCGCGGGCGCGCTCAACCTGGTGGTCAGCGTCGTGGCCTCGGCCCTGTTCGGCGCCATCGGCGTCGGCCATGGCAGCGACGAGACCCAGCCCGGCGATTACATGCTGGGCAAGGCCGAGTAAACCGGTCGACCGGCCAAAGGCAAGGGGGCGGCATGGCAATTCATGCCGCCCCCATTTTTTTGCTCGACGATGGCGTTCCTGGCGGAATCATGGCCAGCTTTTCGAGCGTGCGGATCGATTTCGATTCGTCGTCTTCTCGTCGATCCGGAGTCTGGCGATGCCGAGCGTGCGATTATTGGCGGCCCTGGGGGCGGTGCTGCTGCTGGCCGGATGCGGCGCCGCCGCGGCGCCTTGCCGGATCGGCTCGGCCGTCCTCGACATCATTCCCGTCGTCGGTCACGTGGCGGCCGCCCCGACCGACGCCTGCGCCAGCGCGATCGATCCCGGCTGACGAGAAAGGCCGGAGGCAGCGCCCCCGGCCTTTCCCTTCAGATCCAAGCCCGGCGGAGGCTCAGTGTTCGGCCGGCTCGACCGTGGCGTCGGGGATGGTGTGGCCGCCATAGGTGAAGGTGCCCTTGCCGACCCAGTTCGGGCCGACGACGAAGGCGGCGCTGAACTGCGCCAGATACGACCCGATCGCCGGCGGCGGCACCGACACGACATATTGGCCGGACAGGGACACGAGCTGCTGGTCGGGGCCGAACCCGGTGTGATGGATGTGGCCGGTGACCTGCGGCACGTGAATCGGCCCGCCGACCGGCGTCACCGACTGGCTGATGATCGCATCGCCATTCACGCTGCCCTGTGGGGCGAAGACCGTCAGGTTCAGGTGCAGAACCGGCGAACCCAGCAAGCCGGGCCGCGAGACCTTCAGCTTGACCAGATAGAGACCGCTCTTCTCAGACATAGGGTCCTCCTTCGGTAGCGTTCGACGGTCGCTCTGGCGGCGACCAATGCCGTACCATGACTCTTCTAGGTTGTCAGATAAAGCGAAATACACGCTACAATTTTATGTCAAGGCCGATCGTTCCGGGCCTTTGGTGCCGGCAGTCGGCCGCGAGCCCGTTTATCTCTTGCGTACCGTCGCCGGTAACCGCAGGCTACGTCGCCGCGAGAGGCGGGTAGAACCCGCTCCGTGCCGTATATTCAAGGGTTGGAGGCTGCTGTCGATGGACGAGACGCTGGAAAGACGCACGATCGCCAAGGTTACCTGGCGGCTGATTCCATTTCTGATGGTCTGTTATTTCGTATCTTTCCTGGACCGGGTGAATCTGGGCTTCGCGGGGGCCGCGATCAGCAAGCATTTCGCCTTCAGCGCGACCGTCTTCGGGCTCGGCGCCGGCATCTTCTTCATCGGCTATTTCCTGTTCGAGGTGCCGAGCAACATCCTTCTGGAAAAATACGGCGCCCGGCGCTGGATCGCGCGCATCATGCTGACCTGGGGCCTGGTCTCCGCGGCGACCGCCTTCGTGCAGGGCGAATACAGCTTCTACACCATCCGCTTCCTGCTCGGCGTGGCCGAGGCCGGCTTCTTCCCCGGCATCATCCTCTATCTGACCTACTGGTTCCCCGCCGCCTACCGGGCGCGGATCGTCGGCTGGTTCATGGTCGCGATCCCGGTTTCGAGCGTCATCGGCGCGCCGGTCTCGCAATGGATCCTCAGCCTGGACGGGATGGGCGGCCTCGCCGGCTGGCAATGGCTGTTCCTGGTCGAGGCGGCGCCGTCGCTGGTCCTGGCCTTCATCGTGCTGTCCTATCTGACCGACAAGCCGACCGAGGCGCATTGGCTCGAGGCGGACGAGCGGCAATGGCTGAGCAGCACGCTCGACAGCGAGCGCCGGCACCGGGAATCGGTGAAGAAGTTCGGCCTGGGCGAGGCGCTCACCAACCCCCGCGTCCTGCTGCTGTCGCTGGTCTATTTCGGCGATGTCGCGGCGCTTTATGGCGTGGGCTTCTGGCTGCCGCAGATCCTCGGGCCGCTGCACCTGAGCCCGCTCGCCAATATCGGCGCGCTCGCCATTCCCTACGCGGTCGGCGCCGTCGGCATGGTGCTCTGGGTCCGCCGGTCGGACCGGACCGGCGAACGCAAGCTGCATACGGCGATCCCGGCCTTCGTCGCCTGCCTCGGCCTGGCGCTGGTGCCCTTCGCCAGCGACCCGGTGGTCGAGGTGGTGCTGCTCTGCGTCGCCGCACTCGGCATCTTCGCCATGCTGCCGGTGTTCTGGACCCTGCCGACGGCATTCCTCACCGGCACGGCCGCGGCCGGCGGCATCGCGCTCGTCAACTCGATCGGCAACCTGTCGGGCTATGTCGGGCCGCAGGTGATCGGGCTGATCAAGGACAAGACCGGCGGCTATGACGGCGGCATCTGGTTCCTGGCGGCCTGCGCCTTCGTTGCCGGCGTGATCGTGCTGCTGCTCGGCCACAAGCCGGAGTTCGAGAAGCTTCCCGACCGCGCGGCGGCACCGGCCGAGTGATCGAGGCCGGCCGTTCGATCTGACCCGGAGGGGGCGGAATCACTCCGCCCCCTCTTTTCTTTTCCGGTGGCGGCGGCCACTGTCCCAAGCGGCAACGGGAGCAAAGGCATGAGCGTGGCGAAGCTGGCCGAAAAGATCGGCCAGGAATTGGGCGTGTCGGCGTGGGTGTCGATCGAGCAGGACCGGATCGACCGTTTCGCCGATGCGACCGACGATCATCAATGGATCCATGTCGACCGCGAGCGCGCCGCCGCCGGCCCGTTCGGGGCGACGATCGCCCATGGCTTCCTGACCCTGTCGCTGCTGGCGCCGACCGCCTACCAGGTGCTTGCGGACGTGTTCACCGGGGCGACCGCCTTCAACTACGGGCTCGACAAGGTCCGCTTCATCGCGCCGGTCAGGGTCGGATCGCGCGTGCGCAACCGCATCAGGCTCCTGGCGGCCGAAGCCAAGGACGGCGGCCGCTGGCTGGTGACGACCGAGAACACGTTCGAGATCGAGGGCGGGGACAAGCCGGCCCTGATCGCCATCAGCCTGGTGATGATCCTGCCGGGATGATCGCCCGACCCGCATGAGCACCCTCGATCCCCGCCTCGCCGCCAAGCGATCCGGCCTGCGCCGCATGCGCTGGCTCGCGACCGGCCTCTTACTGCTCATGCTGCTGCTGCTCGGCCTCGGCCTGGCATTCCGCGTCCGCTGGCCGGCGCTCGACTGGCTCGTCGCCTTCGCCGAGGCGGGAACGGTCGGCGCGGTCGCCGACTGGTTCGCGGTCGTGGCGCTGTTCCGCCGGCCGCTCGGCCTGCCGATCCCCCACACCGCGCTCATCCCGCGCAACAAGGACCGGATCGGTGCCGAGCTCGGCCGGTTCATCGAGCAGCATTTCCTGACGCCAGAGAATGTGACGGCCAAGCTGGCCGAGCTCGATCCGGTCGGCCGCGGCGCCCGCTGGCTGTCGCTGCCGGCCAATCGGGGCCGCGTTGCGGTCCGCCTGCGCGAGGCCCTGCCTGTGCTGCTCGACGCGCTCGACGATGCCGAGATCGAGCGGCTGATCGGCGACGCGGTGACCCGCCGGCTCGAAGCGCTCGACCTGGCCCGATTGTCCGGTGCCGCCCTCGATTTCGTGACCGAGGACCAGCGGCACCAGGCGCTGCTCGACCATGTGCTGGTGCTGATCGCCGGCTGGCTTGATCGCAACCGGATGCTGATCCTGACCAAGTTCGGCGAGCAATCCTCCCTGACGCCGCGGTTCGTCGACGGCTATATCGTCAAGCGCTTCGTCGACGGCATGATCAACCTGATCGGCGAGGTCGCCGAGACGCCGCACCACGAGATCCGGCAACGCTTCGACCGGGCCGTGCGCGAGTTCGTCGGCCGCCTGGCCACGGACGAGGATTTCCGGGCGCGGGCCGAGGCGGTGAAGCGCGAGGCGCTCCGGCTGATGGCGCCGGACAAATTCACCGCCAGCCTGTGGCGGGAGCTGAAGCGGCACCTGGTCGAGCCGGCCTCGCCGGTCGAGGCGCAGATCGATCAGGCGCTCGGCCGCCTGGCGCGGGCGCTGCGCGAGGATGCGGCGCTCAAGGCGCGGATCGACCGGGCCGTGGCCCGGGTCGCCGGCGCGCTGACCGGGCGCTTCCGCCACCAGGTCGGCTCGCTCATCGCCGACGTGGTCCGGCGCTGGGACTTCCGCGAGGTCGGAGACCGGCTCGAGCTGGAGGTCGGCCGCGACCTGCAATTCATCCGCCTCAACGGCACGATCGTCGGCGGCCTGGTCGGGCTGGCGCTGCACGGGCTGCTGCACCTGGTCGGGGCCGCAGGCTGATGGGACAGGGGGGCGGATTCGACGAAGCCCGCCGGCGCACCTATATTGTCGTGATGGGCTTGGTCGAGGGACGGGTCATGGCGACGGTTCGACGGTCGATGGTGGCGGTACTGGTGGCGGCGGGGATCGCGTCGTTCGCGTCGTCGTCGGCGCGCGCCGACGGGCCGGTCGGCAACGGCACCGTCCTCGCCCCGGCCGATCCGGGCGCGCCGCCGGCGGCACCCGGCTCGACGCCGGGGCTGGTCGGGCTGCAGGCCGGTGCGCTCGCGCTCGCCCCGCCCGGCTCGGCCGCGGCTGCACGCGACGACGGCCTCGCCGGCTCGCCGCAGACCGGCATCGACCTCAGCTACGTGCCGCCGGCCGAACGCGACAGCTATCTCAATTCCCGCGATTTCGCCGAGCATCTGCAGACCTCGACGCGCAAGGGGCACCATCCCTCGGCGCTCAGCCAGGTGGGTGGCGCTGCCGAGGGCATGGCGATCAACGGCGCGATCATGGGCCTGTCGGGCCTGACGATCGGCGCACACTGAGCGCCGGCACCTTGCCGCCGGCCGGGCCCGTCGCCATGATGCCGGGCTTTACGGCATGAGAGGCATGGGGCGTTGGACGAGGCAAAGCCGATCAAGCGGGACGCGCGGGTGCCGACGCATATCGAGGCGCCGCGCACCTTTCAGCGCATGCTGTCCGGACGCCGCCTGCATCTGCTCGACCCGAGCTCGATCGATCTCGAAATCTCCGACCTGCTGATCGGCATCAGCCGCGTCAACCGCTGGTGCGGCCAGACCATCGGCGAGGTGGGGTTCAACGTCGCCCATCATTGCTGCGTGGTCGAACGGGTGCTGGTCGAGATGGTCTGGCCCACCGCACCGCTCGGCGCCCGGCGCTGGGCGCTCGCCCATGACCTGCCCGAGGCGGTCTATGGCGACGTGGTGACCCCGGTCAAGGCGGTGCTGGGCCAATCCTATCGGGAGCTGGAGCATCGGCTGGAGACGGCATTGTGCCTGGCGCTCGGCTTCGGGACGCGCGTGCCGGAAGAATGGCGCCGGCAGGTGAAGCGCGCCGACACGATCGCCGCGGTGACCGAGGCGGTGCGGCTCGCCGGCTGGGCCGAGCCCGAGGCGCGCAAGCTGGTCGGCGGCGGCTATCGCGGCCGGCTGTGGGACGGGCCGCTCGAGCCCTGGGACGAGCGCGCGGCGCGCGCGGCCTGGCTCGAACGCTTTCGCGCCGCCGGCGGCCACGCCTGAAATAGGTCGTCAGGCCAAGCACTTCATGCGACAATCTGGCGATCCGGGGCGTGTTGCGACGCGCCCGGATAGCGCTAGGATCTGCCGCCGAGCGCGTCCCGCGGGTCTGCCGGGACGCCTTCCTGGAGGTGTCCCATGAGCCTTGATCCCGTCATCCTGTCGCGCCTTCAGTTCGTTTGGGTCGTGGCCTGGCACATCCTCCTGCCGGCCTTCACCGTCGGCCTTGCCTCCTACATCACCATGCTGGAAGGGCTCCATGTCTGGACCGGCAAGCCGATCTATCTCCGGGTCTCGAAATTCTGGATCCGCATCTTCGCCGTGTCGTTCGGCATGGGCGTGGTCTCCGGCATCGTCATGCCGTTCCAGTTCGGCACCAACTGGAGCCGCTTCGCCGATGCGACCTCGAACGTGGTCGGGCCGCTGTTCGCGTATGAGGGGCTGACGGCCTTCTTCCTCGAGGCGGCGTTCCTGGGCGTGCTGTTGTTCGGCCGTAAGCTGGTGCCGCCCTGGGCGCATTTCGTTGCGGCCTTCATGGTTGGCTTCGGCACGCTGCTCTCCTCGTTCTGGATCATCGCGGTCAACAGCTGGATGCAGACGCCGGGCGGCTACACCATCGGGCCCGACGGCCGCTTCTTCCCGGCCGACTGGACCGCCATCGTCTTCTCCGCCTCCTTCCCCTTCCGCCTCGCCCATACGGTCAGCGGCTTCTATGTCACGACCGCCTTCGTCGTGCTGGCGATCGGCGCCTATACGATCCGCGCCCGCAAGTTCGTCGAGGAAGGGCGGCTGATGCTGCGCATGGCGCTGGGCTTCCTCACGGTGTTCGCGCCGCTGCAGATCGTGCTGGGCGATGCGCAGGGCCTGAACACGCTGGAGCATCAGCCGGCCAAGCTCGCCGCCATGGAAGGATTGTGGGACGGCGGCAATGGCGTGCCGGCGTCGCTCATCGGCATCCCGAACCAGAAGGAAGAGAAGAACGACCTGGAGATCGCCGTCCCCAAGCTCGGCAGCCTCTATCTGACCCATAGCTGGGACGGGGCGGTGAAAGGCCTCAAGGATTTCCCGCCCGACCAGCGGCCGCCGGTGATCGTGGTCTATTTCGCCTTCCGCATCATGGTCGGTATCGGGCTGCTGATGCTGGCGATCGTCGGCGTCGGCTGGCTCATGCGCTGGAGCGGCCGGCTCTACAACACCGCCTGGTTCTTGAAGGCCCTGCAATGCGCCCTGCCGCTGGGCTTCATCGCCGTGCTCGCCGGCTGGACCACGACCGAGGTCGGCCGCCAGCCCTGGACGGTTTACGGCCTGATGCGCACGGCCGACTCGGTCTCGCCGTCCCTGACCGGCCTCGACGTCGTCCTGTCGCTGGCGCTCTACATGGCGATCTATCTGCTGGTCTATCCGACCGGCCTCGGCTTCATGCTGCGCATCGTCTGGGCCGGGCCGCTCGACGCCGATCCCGAGAACGACACCGAGGTTGAGGGCGGCCGGCCGGCGCAGCCGGTCCAGGCACTGCCGCATGGAGAGCCGTCATGAACGGGCCGGTAATGGATCTGGTCGGGATCTGGACGGTGATCCTGGGCCTGGGCGTGTTCTTCTACGTACTGCTCGACGGCTTCGACCTGGGTGTCGGCATGCTCTATGGCCTGCACCGCGAGGGCGAGCAGCGCGGCATCATCATGAACTCGATCGCGCCGATCTGGGACGGCAACGAGACCTGGCTGATCCTGGGCGGCCTCGCCTTGCTGGCGGCCTTCCCGCTCGCCTTCGCCATCATCATCCCGGCGCTCTATTTCCCCGTGCTGCTGATGCTGCTGGCGCTGATCTTCCGCGGCGTCGCCTTCGAATTCCGCTTCAAGGACAAGGCGCACCGCGGCTTCTGGGACCATGCCTTCTGCTATGGCTCGGCCGTCGCCACCTTCGCCCAGGGCACGGTGCTGGGCGCCTTCATCCAGGGCTTCGAGATCGACGGCCGGCGCTTCGTCGGCGGCTCGTTCGACTGGCTGACACCGTTCTCGGTCATGACCGGTTTCGCGCTCATGGCCGGCTATTGCCTGCTCGGCGCCGGCTGGCTCGTGCTCAAGACCCAGGGCGAGCTGCAGGACTGGGCGCGCCGGCAGGGCCGCGGGGCGCTCATCCTGGTCATGCTCGCGATCGCGGCGGTCAGCCTGTGGACGCCCTATGCCGAGGCCGATATCGCGGCGCGCTGGTTCTCGTGGCCGAACATCGCGCTGCTGGCGCCGGTGCCGATCGCCAGCCTGGTGCTGGCGGTCGCGACCTGGATCAGCTTCGGCTCGCGCCAGGAGGCGATGCCCTTCGTCTATTCGATCGGCCTGTTCCTGACGGCCTATCTCGGCCTCGCCATCAGCCTGTGGCCGAACATCGTGCCGCATCGCTATTCGCTGTGGGAGGCGGCATCCTCGGAGAGCACCCAGGCCTTCCTCCTGGTCGGCACCCTGTTCCTGCTACCGATCATCCTGCTCTACAGCGGCTGGTCCTATTGGGTGTTCCGCGGCAAGGTCAAGGCCGACACCGGCTATCACTGAAGGATCGCCATGCGCTGTTTCTGGGTCGCCGCACTCGCCGGAACCATGATCGTCGGCGCACGGCCGGCGGCCGCGACCGAGGTGCATCTGCTGACCACCGGCGCCTACCGCCAGGTCGCGGCCACGCTCATTCCGCAGTATGAGGCGGCGAGCGGCAACAAGGTCGTGGTCGAGAGCGACACGGCCGGCGGCATCATCCGTCGGATCGAGGCCGGCGCGCCGTTCGATCTGGTCGTGCTGACCTCCCAGGCGGTCGGCGACCTGGTGACCGAGGGCAAGCTCGCGTCCGACAGTGCCACCGACCTCGCCAAGGTCGGCGTCGGCGTCGCGGTGAGGTCGGGCACACCCCATCCGGATTTCGGCACGGCCGACGCGTTCAAGCACATGCTGCTCAAGGCCAAGTCGATCGCCTATATCGACCCCAAGGCCGGCGGCTCCAGCGGCATCTACATCAGCGGCCTGATCCAGCGCATGGGGCTCGACAAGAAGCTCCGTCGCCGCACCGTGCTGGTCAACGGCGGCCTGGTCGCCGACAAGGTCGCGAGTGGCGAGGCCCAGATCGGGCTGCAGCAGATCAGCGAGCTGACCGGCGTGAAGGACGTCGACATGCTGGGCCCGCTGCCGCGCGAGATCCAGAGCTACACCGTCTATGGCGGCGGCATCAGCAGCCACGCCGCCGAGCCCGAAGCGGCGCATGCGCTGCTGGCCCTGTTCTCAAGTCCGGCCGCGGCGCCAGTGCTCGGGGCGCGGGGCATGCAACTGCCGGGGGCTTGAAGCGAGTCGGTTCAGACGACTGGCCGAATCGCTGATCTGGTCTGCGTCATGATGCTTCCGCCACCGTCTCCTCCACCAGCCGAATGAACGCCCTGACCGCGCCCGCGCGCTCGTCGCGGCGGTGGGCGAGTTGCACGGTGCTGGCGGCTTGCGGCGAGTCGAGCGGGCGGTAGACCACGCCCTCGACCTGGATGCGCCTGAGCGAGTCCGGCAGGATGGTGACGCCCAGGCCGGCCGCGACCAGGCCGATAAGCGTCGGCGCCTCGCGCGCCTCCTGGGCCACGGTAGGGCTGAAGCCGTGTTCGGCACAGATGGCGACGATCTGGTCCCAGATGCCGGTGCCGGCATCGCGCTCGAACATGACGAACGGCTCCCGGGCCAGCGCCGCGACCGGCACCGTCGGCAACGACGCCAGCGGATGTTCGGCGCGCAGCAGCAACATCAACCGGTCGGTCATGATGTTGATCGTCGCCACGTCCGGCGGGATCGGCGCGAACGGCGATCGGATGAAGGCCAGGTCCATCTTTCGCGCGACGAGGGCCGCCAAATGATCGCGCGTGCTCATGCCCATCAGCTTGAGATGCACCTCGGGAAAACGCTGGCGGAAGGCGTGGATCACCTGGGGCATGACGGCGGTAAAGGGCGCGGAGGTGGTGAAGCCCACCCGGATCTCGCCGATCTCGCCCTCGCTGGCCCGGCGCGCCACGGCAATGGCGCGCTCGGCTTGGGCGAGCGTCGCCCGTGCCTCGACCAGGAACAGGGCGCCGACCGGGGTCAGGCTGACCTTGCGCGCGGCGCGGTCGAACAGCCGGACCTTCAGGTCGCGTTCCAGCGCCTGGATCTGCAGACTCAGGGGTGGCTGCTGGATGCCGAGCCGCTCGGCGGCACGGCCGAAATGCAGCTCCTCGGCCACGGTCACGAAATAGCGCAGGTGGCGCAGCTCCATCGATATACAGTCCATATCGAAAAACAGATTTCGATATATTAGACATGAGAGGGGTGCGTGCCTACCTTGATGGAGCGCCCGCCGACCGGGCGTTGCCGAAGGTCCGCCATCTCATGTCGACGCTACCCTTCATCGAGGCCGAACGGATCCTCGGTGGTACCGCGCAATTCCGCCGCACCAATCTGGCGCTGTTCCTTGCCGGCTTTTCGACCTTCGCGCTGCTCTATGGCGTGCAGCCGCTGATGCCGGTGTTCGCGGCCGAGTTCCATGTCAGCCCGGCGACCAGCAGCCTGACCATCTCGCTGACGACCGGTGCGGTCGCCGTCATGATGCTGTTCGCCGGTGCGCTCGCCGACGCGATCGGGCGCAAGCGCATCATGTGCGTGTCGATGACGCTGACGGCGCTGCTGACGGTGGCCGCCGCCTTTGTCAGCGATTTCAACCAGATGATGGTGCTGCGCCTGCTGATGGGTATCGCCTTGAGCGGGGTGCCGTCGATCGCCATGGCCTACCTGGGCGAGGAAATCGACCCGCGTTCCGTCGGGCTCGCCATGGGCTTGTTCATCGGCGGCAGCGGCTTCGGCGGCATGGTCGGCCGGGTCGTGACCGGTGCCTTGACCGACTATGCCTCCTGGCGCGTGGCGCTGATGGTCCTCGGCGGCTCGGGCCTGATCGCGGCCGTCGCCTTTTGGCGTAGCCTGCCGGAATCGCGCCATTTCACGCCGCGCAAGTTCCATCCCTGGCGGCTGGTGACCGGACTGGGCGAGCAATTCGCGGTCAAGGGCCTGCCCTGGCTGTTCGCCATGGCGTTCCTGTTCATGGGCAGCTTCGTCACGCTCTACAACTACGTCGGCTTCCGGCTGATGGCGCCGCCCTACAATCTCAGCCAGACCGTGACCGGCAGCCTGTTCACCGTCTATCTGATCGGCATCTGGGCCTCGACCTGGATGGGCAGCCTGGCCGACCGCTTCGGCCGACGGCGCATGCTGTGGATCACCGTGCTGATCCTGCTGGCCGGGGTCGAGTTCACCCGATCGGACTCGCTGCCGATGATCGTGCTGGGCATCGCCACGATCACCTTCGGCTTCTTCGGCGGCCACTCGATCGCGTCGAGCTGGGTCAGCCGGCGGGCCGGCCCGTCCAAGGCCCAGGCCTCCTCGCTCTATCTGTTCTTCTACTACACGGGTTCCGCGCTGCTCGGCTCCTATGGCGGCGTGATCTGGGCCGACAGCGGCTGGACCGGCGTCACCAACCTCGTGACGCTGCTGCTGGGCCTGGCCCTGCTGGTGGCATTGCGTCTCAGCTTCCTGAAACCTCTGTCGGGCAGCAAATGACGGCCGTATGATCCTTCGGGATCAATGGGATGGGGATGGGCGATGCGAATTCTGGTCACTGGGTTCGATCCGTTCGGCGGTGAACCGGTCAATCCGGCACTCGAGGCGGTCATGCGGCTGCCGAGCGAGCTCGGTGCCCACAAGATCGAACGCCGGGCCCTGCCGACCATGTTCCAGCGCTCGCTCGCGGTTCTGGGCGATGCGGTCCGCACCATCCGGCCGGACATCCTGCTCTGCGTCGGCCAGGCCGGCGGGCGGACGGAACTGTCGATCGAACGGGTCGCGATCAATGTCGACGATGCGCGCATCGCCGATAATGCCGACCAGGCGCCGATCGACCAGCCGATCGTGCCGGGCGGGCCGGCCGCCTATTTCACCAACCTGCCGCTGAAGGCGATGGTCCAGGCGCTGGGCGAGATCGGCGTTCCGGCCAAGGTCTCGAACACGGCCGGTACCTTCGTGTGCAACCACGTGTTCTATGGCGCGATGCATCTGGTCGCGACCGAGTTTCCGGCCATGCGCGCCGGCTTCGTCCATATCCCGTTCCTGCCGGAACAGGTGGCACGGCATCCGGGCCAGCCGTCGATGGCGGTCGACACGGTCGTCGCCGGCCTGGTCAAGGCGATCGAGGTGGCGGCCGCCCGCACCGCGGACATCGCCGTCGCCGACGGTGCCACCCACTGACGGAGGCGTCCCATGACCGTCCGCTACGAGATCGAGGGGCCGGTCGCGATCGTGACCATCGACCGGCCGGCCCGGCGCAACGCCGTCGACCGGGCGACCGCGGCGCTGCTGGCCGACGCCTTTCGCCGGTTCGACGCGGATGATGGCCTGTCGGTGGCGGTCCTGGCCGGCGCCGGCGGCACCTTTTGCGCCGGGGCCGATCTGAAGGCCATCGCCGAGGGCGATCTCAATACTGTCCTGCCCGACGGCGACGGGCCGATGGGGCCGACCCGGCTCCGGCTCGGCAAGCCGGTCATCGCGGCGATCGAGGGGCATGCGGTCGCCGGCGGCCTGGAGCTCGCGGCCTGGTGCGATATGCGCGTGGTCGCGCGCGATGCGGTGCTGGGTGTGTTCTGCCGCCGCTTCGGCGTGCCGCTGATCGATCTCGGCACGGTGCGCCTGCCGCGGCTCATCGGCCATAGCCGGGCCATGGACCTGATCCTGACCGGCCGGCCGGTCCTGGCCGACGAGGCGTTCGCGATCGGGCTCGCCAATCGGTTGGCCGAGCCGGGCCGGGCGCTGGCCGATGCGCTGGCACTCGCCCACGAACTGGCGCGGCTGCCGCAGACCGCCCTGCGCCACGACCGGCTGTCGGCGCTCGAGCAGTGGGACCTCGATGCCGAGGCGGCCATGCGCAACGAACTTGCCCATGGGCTCGAAAGCCTGAAGGGCGGCGAAACGCAGGCCGGTGCCGCCCGGTTCCGGGACGGCGCCGGGCGTCACGGCGGTAAGGAAGCCTAGTTTAAGACGCGGCGTGCAGCGCCGGCACCCGGTCCGGCTCGCTCCGGGCCGGGACGATCCGGCCGGCGCGATGGATGCCGCACTCGGTCTTGGCCTGGCCGGCCCAGCGGCCGGCGCGCGGATCCTCCCGGTCGCCGGCCGGCGCGGTGCAAGGCCGGCAGCCGATCGAGCGGTAGCCATGGGCGATCAGCGGATGGCGCGGCAGGTCCAGCGCCTCGAACGCCTCCTCGACCTGTTCGGGCGACCAATCGGCGATCGGGTCGAACTTGATCAGGCCGTCGACCGCCTCGACGCGCGGCATGAACCGGCGCAGCGCCCCATGTGAATTCTTCCGGCCCGAAATCAACGCATCGAATTCGCTGATTGCCCTCTGCAGCGGCTCGACCTTGCGCAGGCTGCAGCAGGCGTCCGTGTCGAACTGCCAGAGGGCGGCCTCGGCGTCCCGGTCGGCGAGCTCGGCGCCGTCGGCCTTGATCGTCCTGAGCCCGGTCAGGCCGAGCCGGCGCTCGACCAGGTCGCGATAGGCGAGCGTCTCGGGGAAATGGTGGCCGGTATCGAGGAAAATCACGGGGATTGCCGGATTGATCCGGGCCGCCAGCGCCAGCAGCAGCGCTGATTCCGTCCCGAACGACGAGACGATCGCGACGCGTCCGGGAAACTCGTCCTCGATGATGGCCCGCAGAAACTCTTCCGAGCCAATGCCCTGATACTGACGATCGAGCGAGGCCGCCCGCTGCCGTGCCTTGAGATCCAGATCCATGTTACCCGTCCGGCTCACGTCGTGAAGCATCGTCGGGGCGTCGCATGGGGCGTCCCGCTTTAGCTGCATTTGTTAAGCGCCCGCAAGCTGATGCTCAAATCGGCGCTGTGAAACCGATATTATTTCACATAGTCGGATTGTCAATAAGCCGAATCCACATAATTGTAATGTCTAAAAATCGACATGCCACATGTGGCAAACGGGCATCACCGATGACGGCAGGACGCGATTTGCGCGAGATCGTGGGACCGGCGATGGGCTAGAATGAGCCATGATTTCGTTCGCAATCGACGAGGCGAACCAGCTCCCGGCCTCGGCTTCGTCGCCCGCTCAGGCCGATCTGCCGTTCGTCACCGTGCCCAGCCCGGTCGGCATGCTGACCGTCATCGAGGACGCCGGCGTCATCGTCGGGCTGCGCTGGCGCGGCAAGAGTGCGACGGCGGCGCCAACCCCGCTGCTGGCCGAGGTCGCTCGCCAGCTCGCCGCCTATTTCGACAAGCGGCTACAGGACTTCGATCTGCCGGTGCGGCCGGCCGGCTCGCTGTTCCAGCAGGCGGTCTGGCTTGCCATGTGCCGCATTCCGGCCGGGGCGACGCGGACCTATGGCTCCGTCGCCGCGGAGCTCGGGGCTCAGCCGCAAGCGGTCGGCGGCGCCTGCGGAACGAATCCGATCCCGGTCATCATCCCCTGCCATCGCATCCTGGCGAGCGGCGGCCTGATCGGCGGCTATAGCGGCCACGGCGGGATCAAGACCAAGCAGTTTCTGCTGGCGCACGAAAGCGCCGTGGCGCCGGACGCGGATCCGCGCCAGATGCGGCTGTTCTGAGCGCAAAAAGCAAACGGCCGGCAGGGATAGCCCCGCCGGCCGTCGCGTCGTTCGCCCGTGCTGCGTTTAGCGGCGGTTGCCGCGTTCGCGGCGGGGCGCCTCGTTCGTCGCGTCCTGCTCGTCCGGTGCCGATCGGTTGCTGAGGCCGGCCACCAGATCGCCGAACGTGCCGAGCGCGCGGGGTGCCGCGGCCTGCGGCCCCGGGCGGCCCTGGGGATGGCGCTGGCCCTGGTGAACCGGCTTCGCCTGCTGCGGCCGGTGCGGGTTGGCGCCATGGGCGTTCGGCTTGCCCTGGGTCGGGCGGCCATGGGAATGGGCGGCGCCGGCCTGGACCGGCGTGGCGGCGGCGGGACGCTGCGGGCGCGGCGCCTGGGGCTGGCCCTGGCCCTGGGCGCGCTGCGGCGCCTGGCCTTGCCGCTGACCCTGGCCTTGGCCGTTGCGCTGCGGGCGCTGGCCGTTGCGCTGCGGCCGGGGCGGACGCTGATCGTCCGCCGGGTGGGTGACGACCGGCTCGGTCGCCGGCGGGCGGGCCAAGACCGGGACCGGCAGCTTGGTCAGCCGCTCGATGTCGCGCAGGTAGGCGCGCTCCTCGCCGTCGCAGAACGAGATGGCGCTGCCCTCGGCGCCGGCGCGCGCGGTGCGGCCGATGCGATGGACGTAGCTCTCGGGAATGTTCGGCAGCTCGAAATTGATGACGTGCGAGATGCCGTCGATGTCGATGCCGCGGGCGGCGATGTCGGTCGCGACCAGGGCGCGGAGCTTGCCGGCGCGGAAGCCTTCGAGCGCCGCCTGGCGGGCCGATTGCGACTTGTTGCCATGGATCGCGGCGGCGCCGATGCCGGCCTTGCCCAGGAACTCGGTCACCTTGTTGGCGCCGTGCTTGGTGCGAGTGAAGACGATGACCCGGCTCAGCGCCGGATCGGCCAGCAGGTCGGCCAGCAGCTGGCGCTTTTCCTTGGTCTCGCAGAAGATCACTCCCTGCACGATCTTCTCGGCCGTGGTCGCGACCGGCGTCACCTCAACGCGCACTGGCTCCTTCAGCAGGCGGCCGGCGAGCTTGGCGACCTCGTCCGGCATGGTGGCCGAGAAGAAGAAGGTCTGGCGCTTGGCCGGCAGCTTGGCGATCACCCGCTTCACGTCATGGATGAAGCCCATGTCGAGCATGCGGTCGGCCTCGTCGAGCACGAAGGCTTCGAGATTGTCGAACTTGATGAAGCCCTGGTTCATGAGGTCGAGCAGGCGGCCCGGGGTCGCGACCAGGATGTCGACACCCGGCTTCATCGCATCGGTCTGCGGCTTCTGGCCGACGCCGCCGAACACGACGGTGTGCTTGAGGCCAAGATTGGCGCCATAGGCTTTGACGCTGTCGCCGATCTGGATCGCGAGCTCACGTGTCGGGGTCAGGACCAGCGTGCGGGCGGTGCCGGGCTTGCGGCTGCCGCCGGAGGTGCTGAGATGCTGCAGGATCGGCAGGGTGAATGCGGCGGTCTTGCCGGTGCCGGTCTGGGCGATGCCCAGGAGATCGCGGCCTTCGAGCGCATGGGGAATGGCCTGGCGCTGGATCGGCGTCGGCGTCTCGTAGCCCTCGGCGGCGAGGGCGGCCTGAATCTCCGGGCGAAGGGCCAGCTCGGAAAATTTCGTGATTTCGGTCATGTGTTTCTTCTGGCGCGATCGGGTCGCCATCTTCCATGGCCGACGCGCTTCGCGCTTGTCGTCCCCTGCCGCGCGCAAGCCGGTGGGACGGGATCAAGGGAAAACGTTTCGCAATGCATCGGCGCAGGTCTCAAGACACTGCTGCCGTTCGGCGCGATCGCGAAACGGGAAAAGACGGGCCTCGACGAAGCGGGGCACGGGCGGCCCTCGGGGCGCTGAACCTCGAGAGAGAGGGGCGCGCCCGAAGAGATCCGATCTCTTGGTTCCGGATTGATCGTCCGGGGAACAGCGAGGTCGAATCGCCTGCAGCGGCGGCTTTATAGCGAAAGGTCGCAGCTTTGTCGATGCGGCCCAGCCCTGCAGTTCCCGCTGGGCGGGCGAGGGAACCGCTGCGCAAGGCCACTTTGGCCAAAATCCAAGTCGTGGCGATTCCGCCCTTGAAGTTCTGGAACGATTGCTCCATATCTGTTCTGGAGCGAACGATCCATATTGAAAGGGCAGAACCGATGGGCCGTCCCAGGCAATTCGACGAGAGCCAAGTGCTCGAGGCCGCCGGCGAGGTGTTCTGGGCCAAGGGCTACACGGCGACCTCGACCCGCGACCTGTCGGAACGCACCGGCCTCACGCCGTCCAGCATGTACAATGAATTCGGCGACAAGCGCGGGCTCTACCTGCGCGCGTTCGACCAGTATCTCGACCGGACCTTGCGTGAGCGCATCGCCCGTCTCGAGGCGTCGCTGTCGCCGGGGCAGGCGATCGCAAGCTTCTTCCGCGAGCTGGTCGACCGCTCGCTCGCCGACGCCCAGCATCGGGGCTGCCTGCTGGTCAACACGGCGCTCGAGGCGACGTCCGACGATCCCGAGCTTCAGCGTCTCGTGGCCGGCGAGACGGTGATGATCGAACTTTTCTTCCATCGTTGCCTCGTCGCGGCACAGCGCACCGGCGAGGTTCCGGCCGACCAGCCGGCGGAGGATCTGGCGCGGCACCTGCTGTCCGTGTTGCTGGGCCTGCGCGTGCTGGCCCGGGTCCGCCCGGACGCCGATCTGCTCAACGGGCTCGTGCGTCCCGCCATGGCGATGCTCGGCCTTTCCTGGTCCGCGTGAGGACCGTCATTTCAACGGGAGCCAGATGATGACTGCTCAATCCGGCCAGAACCGGCCGATCGACCAAAGCAAAGTCCCGTATCAGCGGCCCCAGCCACCCGGCATGGTCGCCGACACCTTCATCGCCTCGGCGCTCGATCTCGATGGCGACGAGCGTGAGTGGGTGCCGCAATCGCCGGACGTGGCGTTCAAGCCGCTCATCCTGAACGTCAGCCAGGGCTACTACGTCAACATCCTGCGCGTCCGCCGGTCGGGTGTCCTGTCGCGCCATCGGCACAGCGGCCCGGTGCATGCGCTGACGCTGCGCGGCAAGTGGCGGTACCTGGAGCATGATTGGGTGGCGTCGGCCGGCGATTACGCGTTCGAGCCGCCGGGCGAGACCCATACGCTGGTGGTGCCGGACGACGTCCAGGAAATGGCGACTTTGTTCCACGTCACCGGCGGCTACACCTACGTCGACCCGCAGGGCGTGGCGCTCGGCTACGAGGATGTCTTCACCAAGCTCGAGAATGTCGCCCGCCACTATGAGTCGCTCGGCCTCGGCCAGGATTACGTGAAGAGGCTGGTGCGATGAAGCGGGCGAGCCTCGACGCGGCCGGCGTGCCGGCCAGCTATCTGACCTCGGGCGAGGATGGCCCGATCGTGCTGATGCTGCACGGCACCTATTGGAGCCGGGTCTGGCAGCCGGTACTGGATGATCTCGCGGCTGCCGGCCTGCGCCCGGTCGCGGTCGACCTGCCGGGCTTCGGACGGTCCGCGGGCGAACTCACGCCGGCGACCGCGTCGGTGCCGGCGCTGGCGGACTGGGTCGTGCGCTTCGCCGACGCTCTTGGCGTCAAGGGGCCGGTGGCGGTTGCCGGGCACGACATCGGCGGCGGCATCGCCCAGCATCTGCTGGCGACCGCGAAGCTCGAGGTCTCCCGCCTCGCGCTGGTCAATGCGGTGCTCTACGATTCCTGGCCGGTGCCCGGCGTCGCCCGCTTCCGGGATCCCGCGGTCGCGGCGGCAACGACGACCGCGGACATCCTGGCGGCCCGGCGCAAGTCCGTGATCACGGCGCTGGCCCGGCCGGCGAGCGAGGCGGAGATCGCCGAATACCTCGATCCCTGGACCGACCCGCGGGTCGCCCGCTCCTGGCTGGCGCTCGCCGGTGCCGCCGACAACCGCTACACCATGGAACTGATGCCCGCGTTGCGCGCGTCCGCGACGCCCAAGCTGCTGGTCTGGGGCGAGGACGACAGCTTCCAGCTGGTCGAGCATGCCGAGCGCTTTGCCGGCGAAGTTCCGGAAACCACGCTCGTCCGCATCCCGGCAGCCGGCCACATTCCCATGGAGAACGACGCCCGCGCCGTGGCGCAGGCACTCGCCGGCTTCTTCACCGCCTAGGCCGGTCCGCCTTCTCCCGTCTCAAATCTCCAGATTACAGAAAGCAGCAGAGCAATGGTTGAGCGTAGATTCCTCGTCACGGGCGCCAGCAAGGGTATCGGGCGCGCCCTCTCGCAACGGCTGGCCGATGCCGGCCATCACGTGGTCGGCATCGCGCGCGGCGCGGATCCGAGCTTCCCGGGCACCCTCGTCTCGATCGACCTGACCGACAGCAAGGGCTCGGCGGCAGCGCTGGCCGAGCTGGCGCAGCGCCATGACTTCGATGGCGTCGTCAATAACCTGGGTGTGGTCCGCCTGCAGCGGGTCGGCGAGCTCGTGCTCGAGGACGTCGACGATATCCTCCGCGGCAACCTGCATCCGACGATCCTGACGGTGCAGGCGCTGCTGCCCGCCATGCGGGCCAAGCGCTGGGGCCGCATCGTCAATCTGTCGAGCCTGGTCACGCTCGG